>Ga0214468_1000294_pt1 | contig 16127 bp, 16 predicted proteins | sample RVTome_9_FD_187334 | JGI IMG/M metagenome (GOLD analysis project Ga0214468, IMG submission 187334) | Soil microbial communities from uranium-contaminated site in the Upper Colorado River Basin, Wyoming, United States - RVT155D38 HiSeq ...
CCAGTTGGGGGTGTTCAAGGCGAAACTCTCCCACCGCTGTGTCAGCCAGGTCTCACCCAACCGACCACGCTCCAACACCACGATGTCGAGGCCGCGCCGCGTCAGGTAGTAGGCGGTGCCCAGACCTGCCTGACCTCCACCAACCACCACTGCATCAACGTTGATGCGACTCATCGCTGTCCTCTCCGCCCAAGCCAAAGCCGGCTCAGCGTGTCATGCCGAGCAGCAGCCATGGCGCTTCTTGGATGCTCCCCCAAGCCGCCAGTGTACGGCTCTCCCCATCTCGGGTTGACCCCGATCCCAGGTCGAGGGCGGTCCTACACTCAGATTGGTGGACCGATCCAGTGAAGTCGAGGCCGTGTTTCGGAGATTGTTGGCCTCGGGGCTGGTTGGTGACGAGGAGACGGTCGGGAACCTGGTCTCAGACAACGCGCTAGTTCGTTGGATCACGACGGCCGAGGACGAATGGTGGAGTGGTCATGACGAAGTCGTCTCTCTCGTCTTGGCCAGAGCGAAAGAGACTCGCGTTGTCAGATGGGAATACCCACGCCTCGAAGGGTTCGAGAGCGGGTCCGTCGGCTGGATCGCAGCCGAAACGGTCGGACACCGGCCGGGCGACGATCCCTTCGTCTCCAGACAGACTGCCGTCTTCCAACTCGAGGCCGGCGCCTGGCGGATCGTTCAGTGGCACATCTCCACTGCCGCCCCGAACGTCGAGGTGTTCGGATACAAGATGCCAGGAAGTCTCGGCGAGCTCGTCTCTTCGCTCGAGGCATCAGATGATGACCTCGCCGATGGGATCCCGGCGGGGACGGTGACGGTCATGTTCACCGACATCGAAGACTCCACGGTCTTGTCACAAGAGATGGGCGACCAGAAGTGGACGGAGATCGTCGAAGACCACTTCGCCATCCTCGATCAGGTGATAAAGCGTCACCGGGGCAACGTAGTGAAGAGGCTCGGGGACGGAACCATGACCGTGTTCGAGTCGGCCCGGGCCGCGATCGATGCGGCGATCGAGATCCAACTGGCCGTGTCCAGCACCGACCTCAGGGTTCGGATAGGTGTCCACACCGGCGACTCGCTCCGTCGCGATGGTGACTACTACGGGGTCGCCGTGAACAAGGCGGCACGCATCGCTGGTATCGCTGGCGGCGGTGAGATCATGGTTTCGGCTGTCACCGCCGAGCTCTCGGGGGGCCAGGGCATCAGCTTCGGGCCGGCGCGATCCGTGTCTCTGAAGGGTCTCGGCGGCACCCACCACATCCTGGCGGTCGAGATCTCGTAGGCACCGGTTGTCGACGACCTCAGGACCCTTGCGATGATCGACCGGTATCAGTACAGGAACATCGGCTTGCCGAGGACGTGTCTCACCAAGGGCTTGTAATCGTCGGAGTCGTACAACTCGTCGACGTCGACACGCTTCACGCCCTCGCTGGTGACCGAGATCGGCACATGGGTGTAGGTGCCAGAGCGCAATGCAACCATCCGCCCGTGCGCACCTTCCATAGCGAGGTCGGCTGCGATGGCCGCGTAGTTCGAGGCCACCATGAGGTCGAGTGAATCGGGGGCGCCGGACCTCATGAGATAGGCGATCTGCTGGTAGAGGGTGTCCCGGCCGAGTCTCTCGTTCAGGGCTTCGGCGACCTGTGCTCCAATGCCTCCCAGCTTGCGATGGCCGAAAGCGTCGGCATCTCCGGTCAGCACCATCTCCCCACCCACTGGCGTCGCACCCTCGGAAACGGTGACTATGGCGTACTTGGAGGGGTTGGCATCCTGGTCGGTGGCGAGCAGAGCGGCGAGCCTGTCGATGTCGAAGGGCACTTCGGAGATGACCGATCGGTCGACACCGGCGAGGTAGGCGGTGATCAAGGAGGTCTCGCCGCTGTAGCGGCCGAACAACTCCACCACTGCGATTCGCTCATGTGACCCGGCTGCGGTTCGGAGACGGTGGATCAGATCGACGCCACGGGTGACAGCCGTCGAAAACCCGATGCAGTAGTCGGTCCCGTGGACGTCGTTGTCCATGGTCTTGGGGATGGCAATGACGGGTACAGCCTCTTGATGAAGACGGAGGGCATACGAAAGCGTGTCGTCGCCCCCGATCGGGATGAGGACGTCGATTCCGTGAGCCTCGAGCACCCTGAGAACGTGCTCTGTCAGATCGTGCGGACCGTCCCCGGTGACCGTTCCCGAGAGAAAGTCGGGCAATTCCGACGTCCTGACCTTGCCGGGGTTGGTGCGCGAGGTGTGGAGGAAGGTGCCGCCGGTGCGGTCTATCGTCCGCACGTAGGCAGGCGTGAGCGGAATGACGTGGTCTGAGCCTGTGTCGCCGCCTTCGGGGTTCACAGCTACCAATCCGCCCCAGCCGCGCCTGATCCCGACGACGTCATGACCCGCGCTGCTCAAACGATTGACCACGGCCTTGATACATGCGTTGAGGCCGGGCACGTCGCCGCCACCGGTCAGGATTCCGATTCTCATGGGTAAGGGAACCTACAGCCCGGCCTCCGTCACGCGGAAAACGAAACGACGATCTCTAGGTCATCTCTCGTGGCTCGGCCCGCCGCGACCCCGACCGGCATACCGACGATTCACCAGGTGGGCCCACCACACCCCCCTGGGCCCCGACAGCACTGCGTCGATGCCCAGGCGACACCTCTCAGGCAGTGAGTAGCAACAATGCGTGGATGGCGACCCCGACCAGAGCTCCCACGACTGTGCCATTTATGCGGACAAACTGAAGGTCTCGACCCAGTTGAAGCTCGAGACGGTGTGATATCTCGGAGGCGTCCCAACGCTCGACTGTGGCTTCGATGAGTCCGATCACCTCGTCATCCCATTGCTGAGCCAGCCGCTCGGCGGCTTCGGCGATCCAGTTGTCGAGGCGATCGCGGAGATGCCTGTCCTCGAGCACCCGGCCGCCCCACCATTGGATCAGCTCTGCGAGACGCTGCTCCAGGTCGGACCCTGGCGCATCGGCGGAGCGTTTCAGACTCTCATTCACCACGTCCCATTGAGCTCCGATCGCAGCAGCGAGGTCCGGAGAGTCGAGAAGCCGAAGCTTGGTCTCCTCGATACGGTCCGCCAGCTCTGCCGAGTTGCGCAGATCGTCGGCCATCTGGGTCAGCATCCTCTCCAGGTCTTGTCGGATCGGGTGATGCGGGTCGGCTGCCACCTCGTCTACGAGGACATGGAATGAGGCGATGATTCGATCGAAGATGCGTTCCCCAGCCCAGTCCGGCAGCCACCACGGCTCCCCACGAGCGAAGTTGTCTCGGAGGAACACTTGGTTCTCCTTCACCACGAGGTCTATGCCCCGCAGCGCAACGGCGATCGAGTCGTGGACATGACCACCTTTGAGCCAGGTGTCCATGACCAAAGAGATGAGCGGCGTGACCGAGGTTTGTCGGAGCCAATCGAGTGACGTCTCGGTGATCACCGCCGCCACTCGCTCGTCGTCCATGGTCTCTGCGAGGGTCGCCCCGGTCTCGATGCTCCGGCGCGCGGCGAGAGCGGCATTCTCCGGCAGCACGAGCCAGCTGCCCAAGCGAGTGGCGATATCGGCATTCTCGATCCACTCGCGCAAGTTCGCCGGGTCGAGAAAGTTCTGCTGGACGAACTGGGCGAGTCCGGTGCCGATCTCGTCTTTGCTCTTCGGGATGAGCGCCGTGTGCGGGATCGGGATGCCGAGGGGGTGTCGGAACAAGGCCGTGACGGCGAACCAGTCGGCGATCCCTCCGATCAACGCCGCCTCTGAGGCAGCCCGGATGAAACCGTTGATCCCCGAATCCGAACCGAGGAAGTGACTGGCCAGGAAGACCACGAAGGCACCGAACAGAAACGAGTTGGCGCGCACCTTCCAGCGTCGCAGCTCACCCATGCGGCGTTCCTCATATCCGGATCCGAGGGCCGGACCGGTGGTTTTGATCACAGCGAGATGCTATGTCCCCTTTCGGCTACCAGGCGAAACACCCGGCGCTTTCGCCCACGCCGAACGCGCAAGATCGAGCTAGGTGGTGTGGCCCAATCCTGATTTCCTCGGAATCGAGTTCGGATGGTTCAGTCAGGACGGACGCAACAGCTTGGTGGTGAGACGGAAACGATCGCCCCGGTACAGGGAGCGCACGTACTCGACGGGACGCCCGTCGGCGTCGCTGCTGATTCGTGTGAGCATCAGCATCGGGGTGCTGGCGTCGGTCCCGAGCAGACGTGACACGGAAGGTGGCGCCAGGACCGTCTCGATCGTCTCCTCGCCCTGTACCGGCACCACCTGGTAGTCCGAGTCGAGGATTGCGTAAAGCGAGGTGTCCTCGTCCAGTTTGTCGCCGATTCCCGGAAACCGAGCATGATCGAGATAGACCGTCTCGACCGCCATGGGCTCACGGTTGGCGAAGCGGACTCGCTCCACTCGGGTCACCAAGGCGCCCTCCTCTATCTCCAGGCTCTCTGCCACATCCGCCTCGGACTTGCCGACCGTGACATCGACCAAACGGGCCCCGGGACGCAGACCCTGGGCCCGCATGTCCTGGGTGTACGAGGTGAGCTGCAGGCTCTGGGTCACCTTGGGTGTCGCCACGAAGGTGCCCCGACCCTGCATGCGGACGATGCGCCCCTCCACGGCGAGATCATGGAGCGCCTGGCGAACCGTGGTTCTGGAGATGTGGAACCTCTCACTCAGCGTGCGTTCCGCCGGCACCGGTGTGCCGGGCGGGAGCCCCTCGATCTCCTGACGCAACCATTGCCGCACCTCGTAGTACTTGGGAACAGCCCCATCGGAGGGCACCGACTTCAACTTCCTTCCTCCCCCTGCTCGACGAGATCGAGGTGAAATCGGATCACTTCGACATCGTCCCCGCCCTCCTCGCCGATCGACAGCCTCTCCGTGCGGACCGCTCCGTCCTTACACCAGCCAAGACGCTCGTAGAAGCGATGTGCGGGCTCGTTCTCACTCAAGGCCCACAACGTTGCGGTCTGGTGACTTCGGGACATCGCATACATCGCCGCTTCGACCAGCTGGCTCCCGACCCCCGATCCGGTGAGATTGGGGTCGACGTGAACGGAGAAGATGTGCCCTGGAGTCTCGTCAGAGTCGTCATCAGGACTGGGTCCGATGCGGATGAATCCGATCAGCCGGTCGTCGACGATGGCGAGAAGTGTCGACTCGTCGTCTCGCTCGAGAAGCTGCTCCCAGTACGCAACCCTCCGCTCGTCCCCTGTCTCGAGGGAGCGTCGGGTCTCAGGGAGGTGTGCGTAGGCCGCCTGGAACGACCGGGTGTGCAACTCGCTGATCGCGGATGCATCCTCGGGAACGGCCGGGCGGATCTCGACGGCTCTCATGCGACAGCCAGGATCCTCGCCGGATTCTCCACCAGCATCCGATGGAGCGAGTCGTCTGACACTCCTGCGCGACGGAGCCGCTCCACCACGACGTTGGGGAGATAGGTGTATCCGTGCTGCCCGTGTGTCGAAGGGTTGAGCCAAGCCTCGGCGGCTGACATGTCACACGAGAGGACGATGCGATCGTCGTAGCCGCGAGCACACAAGCCGGCCAGCGCATCGAGCCGATCGTCATCCGGGCGGTGGTATGCCCACTTGACGAATTCTCCGCCACCATCGCTCTCACTCCCCGGAACCCGGTAGTCGAACCACTCCTTGCCCCAGGTGTCGAACCCGAGGTTGACGCCGCCTTCCAACACTTGCTCCAGGTGGGAAACGTCGGGTCGGAGGTCCATGTGTCCGATGACGACTCTCGATGGATCCACTCCTTCCGATATCAGGATCCCCACCTGTTCGAGGGCCATCGTCCCCAATGTGCAGTGGGTGGAGATGGCGAGACCGGTCTCCGTGTGTGCCCGGGCAACAGCTCTCAGATGAAGCTCCTCACCGGGGGTGATCTCGTCGAGGCTGGAGCCGATCTCCCCGTAGACACCTGCCCTGACGCCATCGATCCCGCTCACGGCCACGTCGATGTAGATGTTGGTCAGCTCGTCTATGTCGGATGTGCCTGCGATCTCGAGCCACGGATCCTTGTAGAAGGAGGCCCCGAAGACGAAGTTCAGCGGCAGAGCGGCGCTGAGCCCGGTCAGGAAGCTCAGATCGTTCCCGGACTCCACTCGTGTGCGACCGGTCAGGTCGACCACCGTCCCGAACCCAGTGCCGTCGAGTCCCGCCAGGGCCCGCTCGGCCAGGTAGTCGTCGCCGATCCCACCGCTGTAGAGGCCGCCGAGCACCAACGCTTCGACGTGCTCGTGCATCAGGACGCTTCCGAGTCGCTCCGGCTCGACCGGACCGGAAACCGTCTGAATGTGCATGCTGGTAAGACCTCCGGTGGATCTTGCGGGCTCCGTTGACGCCTAACGGAGCCATGGTTAGGGTAGCAATGGTCTGGACCATTGGTCCAGACCATTGTGGATCCACCGGGGTGACAGCCGAATTGACGAGGAGAGCCAACATGAGATCGCGAACGTTGAGCAAGCTGATTGCGGTGTTAGCCGCCGTCATCGTGCTGGCGGCGTGTGCGCCACCGAGCGGGACGGACACGACCGCGACCGACAGCACAGTCGGGACCGACACCACCGGGGACGGCACCGACACAACTATCGGGACCGACACCACCGTGGCGGAAGCGGGAGGCACCATCGTCGTCGGGCGCACAGGCGACATCGACAACCTCGACCCGCATCTGGCCACCGCCTTTCAGACCATCGATGCGCTCCAACTCGTCTACGGGACGTTGTTCGAGCTCGACGCCAATCTGGAGATCCAGCCTGGTCTGGCCACCGATTGGGAGTACAACGAGGACGGCACCGAGCTCACACTCCATCTCCGTGAAGGTGTGACCTTCCACGACGGTGAGCCTTTCACAGCAGCCGACGTCCAGGCGTCATTGCAGCGGATCCTCGACGAGGAGACCGGAGCCGTGGGACGCAGCTTCATCGTCTCGGTCTCCGAGATCACGACACCGGACGATCTCACGGTCGTGCTCGGGCTCTCCGAAGCCGACGCCACCCTCCCTTCCGTCCTGACCCGTGTCAACACCTCGATCATGTCTGCGGCCGCCATCGAGGCGGGGACGGTCGGGAACGAGCCCAATGGCACAGGGGCGTTCTCATTCACCGAGTGGAACCAGGGCCAGTCGGTCGAGCTTGCCGCCAACCCCGACTATTGGGGTGGGGCGCCGGCCGTCGACGGAATCTCGATCCGGGTCCTGCCGGAAGAGACCTCGATGCTCGCCGCTCTTCAGGCCGGCGAGGTCCATCTCGGGGTGATGAGCAACCCGGCTGTCATCGAACAGGCCACAGATCCGCTGACGGTGGAACAGGCTCCCGCCCTCGGGTACTTCCCGTTCTTCCTCAACAGTTCACGTGAGCCGCTGGACGTGAAAGAGGTCCGGCAGGCGATCGCCTGCGCAATCGACCGCGAAGAGCTGATCGAAACGGCGCTCTTCGGGTTCGGTGTCGAGACCGGCCCCTACGTCGAGGGCCCCTACGCCACGGATCCGTGGCAGGGCCTCCCCTGCGACGGCCCCGATCCCGACCTCTCGCGCCAGCTTCTCGCGGACGCCGGTTTCGCCGACGGATTCTCGATCGAGACGATCATCATCAGCGGCGAGAGCGAGATCAACGTCAACATCGGACAGAACCTCCAGGCGCAGCTCGCCGAGATCGGAGTGGATCTCCAGTTGGAGTCACTGGAGACCAACGTGTACGTGGACAGGTGGCTGGAGGCGGACTTCGACTCCGCTCTCTCCGAGAACGGCGCTGGTCCCGACCCGCACCACACATACATCCGCTACTTCACGTCGGACGCCGTCTTCCAGAACGTCGGCGGCATCAGCTCCGAGGAGCTCGACTCTCTGATCGCGGACGGTCGGACGACAACCGAGCAGGAAGCCCGGATCCCCATCTACGCGGAGATCTCGGAGATCCTCCTCGACGAGTCACCGTGGGTGTGGCTGTTCCGAGGCTTCCGCAACCAGGTCGTGTCACCAGACCTGAACGGGTTCGTCCCCCATCCGACCGGTTCCCTCGATTCGCTGCGGACAGCGACGCTGGGTTGAGCGCTCCCGTCTGAAGGACGGATCTGGTGGCGATGGAGAGAGTGAGCGCGGTCCTCGAGACCGCAGTCGAAACCGGGGCGGCCGCAGGCGCGGTCGCCCTGGTCCGACATCGTGGCGAGACCGTCTATCACGAGGCACGTGGGATGGCAGCAGTGGAGCCTGTTGCGCGGCCCATGGAGCCAGACACGATCTTCGACCTGGCGTCGCTGACCAAGCCACTGGTGGGGGCCACGGTGGCCCTGGCACTGGTCGATCGAGGTGTCTTCTCCCTCGACGAGGAAGTCACCGGGGTCCTGACCGAGCTGGGCAATCTCGCAGGAAAGGGTGTCACCTTCCGTCGTCTCCTCACCCATGGCTCCGGTCTCCCCGGTTGGAGACCCCTATATGTCGAAGCCGGCGACCGTGAGGCTGTGCTGGCGGCTATCGATCGTCTGGGCCTGGTCACCCCTCCCGGTACTCGATTCGAGTACTCCGACATCGGGTTCATGACGCTGGGTCTGGCCCTGGAGAGAGCCGCGGACACCGAGCTCGACCAATTGGCCAACGATCTCGTGTTCGCACCAATGGGACTGGCAAGTACCGGCTACGAGCCAACCGCCGGGCCCGAGGCATACGCCACCACCGAGAGGGGCAATCGCTTCGAGAGACGGATGGCGGACTGGGCCGGGCTCACCTTCGACGAATGGAGGACCGAGTTCCACCCCGGCGAGGTCAACGACGGTAACGCTCACTACGCCCTCGGCAATGTCAGTGCTCACGCCGGGCTCTTCTCCGACGCATACGATCTGGGCGTGCTCGGTGAGATGTGGCTCAACAAAGGTGAATGGGACGGCAGCCGGATCCTTTCCTCGGCCGTCGTCGAGGAGGCGACGTCGGATCAGGGTTGGAGACGTGGCCTCGGCTGGCAGCTCATGAACCGTTCGGCTCCCTCGCTCGAAGAGCTGACTCGGGTGGATGCCGGCTTCTTCCCTCCTGCCAGGACCCCTTTCACTCCTCGTTCGAGTGGTGAATTGCTCTCCGACGACGCTTACGGGCACACCGGCTTCACCGGCACGTCGATGTGGATGGACCCCCAACGGGACATTTGCGCCGTGTTGTTGACCAACGCCACTCATCCCCTGGTCGACATCGACAAGCCGATCAACGCGGTACGGGCACGCTTTCACAACGCTGTGGCAGCTGCGCTCGACCACGTCTGATGGGCAAGTACCTGCTTCGACGTCTGGCCGAGGCCGTGGTCACCCTTCTCGGGGTGGCACTTCTGGTCTTCTTGCTGTTGCGGGTGCTGCCGGGCGACGAGATCACAGCCCGTCTCGGCCTGGAAGCCGGTGCGCTGACACCGACTCAGCGGGAAGCCCTGGAGTCGTACTACGGGCTGGACCGGCCGCCCGTCGTCCAATTCTTCGCCTGGCTGGGGAGCGTCCTCTCGGGCAACTTCGGCGTCTCGGTCACCAGTGGCCGGCCCGTATCCGACCTCATCGTCGCCGCCCTCCCGGTAACGATCGAGCTGGCGATCCTCTCCACGATCTTCGGCACCATCGTGGGTGTGGCAATCGGCGTCATGGCTGGCTCCAACCCCAACACGTTGAAGGACACGACCGGGCAGACCTTCGGGTTGCTGGGACTGGGGATCCCCAATTTCGTGCTGGGCTCGTTCATCATCGCCTTCCTCGCAGCCCAGTTCGGCTATTTCCCGGCCGCAGCGTCTTACGTCAACTTCTGGGAGAACCCCCTGATAAACCTGCAGCAGCAGATGTATCCGGCGCTAACCCTGGGTGTGGCTCTTGCTGCCGCCGCCATGCGGACCACGCGCTCCGCCTTTCTCGAGGCCAGTGGTCAGGACTTCGTCCGCACCGCTCGGGGCAAAGGCCTCACCCCGCGTCGCGTCCGCTACCGCCACGTCCTCCACAACTCGCTCATCCCCGTGGTCACCATCGTGGGGATCCAGTTCGGCTATCTGCTGGGCGGAACGATCATCGTCGAGGAGATCTTCGCCCTCCCCGGGATGGGCCGTCTCGTCCTGACCGGGATCTCCCAGCGCGAGTTCGCGGTAGTGCAGAGCTCGGTGCTCGTGATCGCTGCCATGTTCGTGATGGTCAACCTCATCGTCGATCTGATCTACGCACGCATCGACCCGAGGGTCAGGCTGACGTGACCGAGACCCTCATCGAGACAGAGGCGATGTTGGCACCGGTCATCGGACGCAATCGTTTGCGTGAGTTGTGGAGGAACCCGAACGGCAAGGCGGGCCTGATCATCGTCGGCATGTTGGTGATCGTGGCTGTGGCCGCCCTCTTCGGGCTCACACCCGACGACCCCATCGCGCAGGATCCGTCGATCCGCTTCGCTCCCCCGTCGGATGATCATTGGCTGGGCACGGACCAGTTCGGTCGTGACGTCGCATCCCGGGTGATGGCCGGAGTCCTCGCCTCGATGCGGGTGGCCGTCTTCGCGGTGGCAGTCGCCACCATCGCCGGCTCACTGGCCGGGATCGTTGCCGGCTTCTTCGGCGCCTGGCCGGACCGGATCATCGGCAGGACGACCGACATGCTCTTCGCCTTCCCCGCCATCCTCCTGGCGTTGACCATCGTCGCGGTTTTGGGCCGGGGCTGGGTCAACACGGTGATCGCCATCGCCATCGTCTACACCCCCATCTTCGTCAGGGTTGCCCGCGGTCCTGTGCTCACAGTACGCGAGTCCGACTTCGTCAAGGCGGGCAGGGTGCTGGGTTTCGGCTCCCGACGTCTCCTCTTCCGTCACGTCCTCCCCAACGTCACCGCACCCATCATCGTCCAGATCGCCCTGGCCCTCTCCTGGGCCATCCTGACCGAGTCGAGTCTCAGCTTCCTCGGCCTCGGAACCCAGCCTCCCGAGCCGTCCCTGGGCCTGATGGTCAGCGAGGCACGCACACTCTTCAGCCGCGGCTGGTGGCTGATGGTGGCGCCCGCCACCGCAATCGTCGTGGCGGTCGTCGGTCTCAACCTCCTGGGTGACGGTCTCCGCGACCTCCTCGACCCGACTCGCTCCGAGCAAGGATGACCATGGACCTCTCACACCTCCTCACCGAACAGCAGCGGCCGGAGTTGGCAGACCTCGACCTGCGGTCGACTGACGAGTTGGTGCGGCTCATGGCTGCCGATCAGATCGAAGCCTTGAATGCCGTGTCTGTCGCTGCCGAGCACATTTCCCGAGCGATCGATGCGGTCGTCACCCAACTGGAGAAGGGCGGTCGCCTCATTTACGCCGGTGCGGGCACGGCGGGCCGGATGGGGCTCCTCGACGCCGCCGAGTGCCCACCCACCTTCACCACCGACAGGGTGGTCGGAGTCATGGCCGGGGGTCCCGACGCCTTCCTGGTATCGAAAGAGGCGGTCGAGGACGACGCGACTGCGGGCGCCGGGGACGTCGATGGGCTCGACATCGGCGACAACGACGCGGTGGTGGGGCTGACTGCGTCCGGGCGGACTCCGTACACACTCGGGGCCGTCACCCGTGCCCGGGAACGAGGGGCGGTCACCATCGGCGTCACCTGCAACCCGGGCTCCGAGCTCAGCAAGCACGTCGACCATGCCATCGAGGTGGTGGTGGGGCCAGAGATCGTCGCCGGGTCGACCCGGCTCAAGGGAGGCACCGCTCAGAAGGTGGTGCTGAACATGATCTCGACCATCGCCATGGTGCGCACCGGCAAGACCTTCGGCAACCTGATGGTCGACCTCAAGGCGACCAATGTGAAGCTGCGGGACAGGGCGCGCCGGATAGTGATGCAAGCAACCGGCTCGAGCCAGGAAGACGCCGAACAGGCCCTGAGCGACTCCGACGGTGAGGTCAAGGTAGCCATCCTCGTATTGCTGACCGGAATGAGCGCTAACACCGCCCGACACCGGCTCGCAGAACACGGGGGAAGGGTCAGAGAAGCATTGGAGAAAGACGAATGAGTGGACCTATGACCGTTCTGGGGCTCATCTCCGGGACGTCGATGGATGGCATCGATGTGGCAGCTGCGGATCTGGAGCTCGACGGCGACGTGGTGAGACTTGCTCCCCTGGGTGATACCTCGACCCCCTACGAAGACTCGCTCCGAAAGGATCTGGAGGCGGCGCTGCCACCGGGCCAGACCACCGTCGATGCCGTATGCCGGCTCGACAACCGGGTCGGTCAGGCTTTTGCTGCCGCGGCGACCTCAGCTATGTCCGACTTCGCCCCGGAAACAGACCTCGTCGTCTCCCACGGTCAGACCATCTTCCACTGGGTGGACGGTGGGCAGGCACTCGGCTCACTACAGGTCGGACAGCCCGCCTGGATCTCGGCAGCGACCGGTCTGCCAGTCGTCGCCGACCTCCGGGTCGCCGACATCGCCGCCGGTGGACACGGCGCTCCCCTGGCGGGCCTCTTCGACGCCCTTCTGCTCGGCGGGACAGACCGGGCCCGTGCCTCGCTCAACCTGGGGGGCATCTCCAACATCACCGTCGTGGGCGGTGGAGTCAGTCCCGTGGCCTACGACGTGGGCCCGGCCAATGCCCTGATCGACGCCGCCGTAGCCCACGTGACCCGAGGCATGGCCTCCTATGACGCCGACGGGGCGATCGCAGCCCGCGGCACGGTCCATCAGGAGCTTCTCCGACAGCTGCTCACCGAGCCCTACTACAGCCAGCCACCGCCCAAGACCACCGGTAAGGAGTTGTTCCATCTCCCCTATCTGCTCGACGCCGCCGGTGAGATCGGGGAAGTCGACGACGACGACCTCGTGTCCACCGCCACCGCCATTGCCGCGGTCACCGTCGCCAGAGCCTGTCGGCAACACGACGTCGACGAGGTGATCGCCGCCGGAGGAGGTGTCCACAACCCGACGCTGATGCAGATGCTCTCCGACGAGTTGGGCGACATCCCGGTCCGCACCATCGAGGACATGGGCATACCCTCCTCTGCCAAGGAGTCGTATTTCATAGCCCTGATCGGCTTTCTCACCGTTCACGGCCTGGCCGGCAACTTGCCCGCGGCGACCGGCGCGGCGCATGAGGTGACGCTGGGCGCCCTACTCCCTGGCAGGGATGGGTTCCAGCTTCCGGACCGGGCCTCCACTCAGCCGACACGACTCGAGATCGTCTAGTGGTCTATCGCGTGAGTCAGGTCGCATTTCGGTGGGCCAGGGGCGTCGCTCGCAAGGACGCAGGCGCACTCGACCCGTTCGCCGAGGACGAGAACGCCACGAGCGGCGTCATCTGGCCGTTGAAATGCCAGCGGGTGGACGACGGATGAGGCGATGACGGCGCCGGTGCTCGCTGTCCAGGACCTGACGACTGTTCTCCACCTCGCTAGCGGGGCGGCGACCGTGGTCAATGGTGTCAGCTTCGACATCCTGCCCGGTGAGACAGTCGCCCTCGTCGGTGAGTCCGGATGCGGCAAGTCGATGACCATGCTGTCCGTGATGGGTCTGCACCCTTCTCCTCCGGCGGAGATCGTCTCTGGCCACGTCGAACTAGAGGGTGTCGACCTGTTGGGTATGACGGAAGAGAAGCGCCGTCTGAAGAGAGGGGCCGACCTGGCGATGGTGTACCAGGACCCGATGACTTCGCTCAACCCCCTGATGCGGATCGGGGATCAGATCAGCGAGGTGCTCGTCGCCCATGGCCGTTCCCACAAAGAGGCGCGCCACCGCACCATGGAGGTGCTCGGACAGGTGGGCATCCCCCAACCGGCTCGTGCGGCCAACTCGTATCCGCACGAGTTCTCCGGTGGGATGCGGCAACGTGTGGTGATCGCTATCGCCCTGGCGCTGCGTCCCAAGGTCCTGATCGCCGACGAACCAACCACCGCGCTCGATGTCACGATCCAACAGCAGATCATCGACCTCGTCAGGGAGATCCAGGCCGATACCGGCATGGCTGTGGTCTGGATCACACACGACCTGGGGGTGGTCGCCCGGGTGGCCGGAAGGATGCTCGTCATGTATGGGGGCCACATCGTGGAGACGGGGCTGACCGCAGACGTGTTCGGCCGGCCAGAGCATCCGTATACGTCCGGCCTACTCAAGGCCGTTCCTCCCGTACGCGGGAAAGAGCGCCCGCCGCTGCTCCAGATCCCCGGGACCCCACCCGACCCTGAGCATCAGCCTCCTGGGTGCCCGTTCAACCCTCGTTGCCCGGAGGCGATCGAGCGGTGCCGCCAGGAGATGCCTCCTGAGACGGCTCGCCATGGCCCGACGGACGACGGACAACTGCAGACGGCCGCCTGCTGGGTGCCCCCGTCGGAGTGGGTGGCATGAGCGAACCGGTCCTCAGCGCCCGCGACCTCGTGAAGGAGTATCCGATCCGGGGCACGCGTCAAAGCCTCACCGCAGTGGCCGGCGTCTCGGTGGATCTCCATCAGGGCGAGACTCTGGGCATCGTCGGTGAGTCGGGCTGTGGCAAGTCGACCCTGGCCCGTCTCCTGGTTCGGCTCGAGAAAGCCACCTCGGGCACCATCACTCTCGACGGCGAGGACATCACCGACATCGACGGCTCACGTCTGCGTGAGATCAGGAGACGGATTCAGATGGTGTTCCAGGACCCGTACGCCTCTCTCAACCCGCGTCAGACGATCGGACGCACGATCGAGGAAGTCATCGAGGTGCACCGGCTCCGGGAGAGACAGGTGTCGAAGTCACGGGTGACCGAGCTTCTGGAGATGGTGGGTCTGAGACCGACTTTCGCCGGGCGCTATCCCCACCAGCTCTCCGGAGGACAGCGACAGAGGGTGGGGATCGCGCGTGCGCTTGCGGTCGAGCCCGAGATCCTGGTCCTGGACGAGCCGGTATCGGCCCTCGATGTGTCGGTGCAGTCGGGGATCATGAACCTCCTCGGCCGACTCCGCGATGAGCTGGGCATGGCCTATGTCTTCATCTCCCACGACTTGGGGATGGTCCGTCACATCTCGGATCGCATCGCCGTCATGTATCTGGGCCGCGTCGTCGAGACCGGGCCCTGGGAGCCGGTGAGTGATCACCCACTCCACCCTTACACCCTGGCGTTGCAGGAGGCCGTGCCGGTAGCCGACCCCGGCGTCGAGGCGAACCGCCATGTCTCCAGCATCGTGGGTGAAGTACCGGACCCGGCGAATCCTCCATCCGGCTGCCCATTCCATCCTCGCTGCCCCCTCGCCGAGGCCATATGCCGGGACGTGCTCCCGGACCTGATCCCACTACTCGAAGATCATGAGGCCGCGTGTCACGTCGCCGCCCGTCGGGTTGGCCAGCCTGCACGGTGACCGAAGGCCACCGCAACAGACCCACATGCTCGGGTGTGATCCAGGCTGATCCGACGCTCCATCGGCGTCGTCTACGCTCGCCGCCATGTCGCAGATGGTCGATCTCTCCCATCACATCGAGTCCGGCACCATCACCTATCCCGGGCTACCGGGGCCAATCATCTCCGACTACATGTCGCGTGAAGAATCTCGGCCTCACTATGCGGAGGGCACGGAGTTCCAGATCGGCCGCATCGACATGGTCGCCAACACGGGCACCTATCTCGACACGCCCTTTCATCGCTACCCGGATGGGCATGACCTGGCCGGGCTCACCCTGGAGAGAGTGGCCGACCTCGCCGGAGTTTGCGTCGAAGCCGGCGCAGATGGAATCAGCACCGGGTTGCTCGAGGGAGTGGATGTGGCCGGCCGGGCCGTGTTGTTTCACACCGGCTGGGACCGTCATTGGGGCAACGATTCATACGGCGATCCCGAACATCCCTATCTCACGGAAGCCGCAGCCGAGCTCCTCGTCACCCAGGCAGCGGCGCTGGTGGGCATCGACTCGGTCAACATCGACGACACCCGAACCGGGACCCGGCCCGCTCACAGCAGGCTGCTCGCAGCCGGGATCCCCGTCGTGGAACATCTCACCAAACTGGGAAGCCTGGTTGGGTCGCAATTCCGTTTCTTCGCCGTCCCACCGCTGGTGCGGGGCATGGGCACGTTCCCGGTTCGCGCCTTCGCCATAGTGTCGTGAACCGCCCAACCCGCTGAAGGCTTGGTCAAACCTCCACCGCTCTCGTCACCGCATACAACTGGATCGGCTCGTCGATGCCCTTGA
>Ga0214468_1000295_pt1 | contig 16107 bp, 23 predicted proteins | sample RVTome_9_FD_187334 | JGI IMG/M metagenome (GOLD analysis project Ga0214468, IMG submission 187334) | Soil microbial communities from uranium-contaminated site in the Upper Colorado River Basin, Wyoming, United States - RVT155D38 HiSeq ...
CTTGGCTGGAGAAGCGATCGATGCGTGTGATCTGCGCCTCCCCAACCGCCACCGATGCGGTGTGGGACACCCGGCTCACCGGCGCCGTCGCCCTGGTGGTGGGGGCAGAGGACGAGGGCCTCTCCCCTCGGGCCTTGGCCATCGCCGACGCGTGCGTGCTCATTCCCCAGGAGACCGGGAAAGTCGACTCCCTGAACGTGTCGGTGGCAGCAGCGGTCCTGTTGTTCGAGGCCCGCCGCCAACGGACCAGCTGACACAAGCAGGATTGGTTGACATCGAACATATGTTCGGGTTAGCCTGGAACGGGCCGTGCCGGGATCCGACGTCATCGCCTTTCAGCCCAGTTTCGACGACCTCTCCACGCCGCTGTTCGAGGTCACGTTTTGTGTCCTCGACCTCGAGACCACGGGGGGATCTCCTGCGAGTTGTGAGATCACCGAGATCGGCGCGGTGAAGTATCGGGGCGGCGAGCTCGTCGGGACCTTTCAGACTCTCGTCGACCCTGGCCTGCCCATCCCCCCATCGATCACCGTCCTCACCGGGATCACCCAGGCCATGGTCATCGAGGCCCCTCTGATCGCCACCGCTCTCCCCTCCCTCCTCGAGTTCATCGGCGACGCCGTCATCGTGGGGCACAACATCCGCTTCGACCTCTCGTTTCTCAATGCATCGGCGATGCGCCTCGGCTACGGCCGGCTCGGGAACAAATCGGCGGACACCGCCGGCCTGGCCAGGAGACTGGTCCGATCGGAGGTGCGCAACCTTCGCCTCCAGAGCCTTGCTGCTCACTTTCGCAGCCCGACGACGCCCAATCACCGCGCCCTCGAAGATGCCCGGGCCACGGCCCACGTGTTCCACGCCCTGCTCGAGCGCGCCGGTTCGCTGGGGGTGACCAATCTCGACGATCTCCTCCAACTGCCCACCGCCCGCGGCAGCGCCCACTACTCCAAGATCAGACTGACCGAGGGGCTTCCCCGTCGCCCGGGCGTCTACATCTTCAAAGACCGGGATGGCAGGACCATCTACGTCGGGAAGGCCGCCAACCTGCGGGCCAGGGTCCGTCAGTACTTCTACGGAGACACCCGCAGGTCGGTCGCCAATCTCATGAAAGAGCTGGACTCGATCGAGCACCAGGTGTGCGACACCCTGCTCGAGGCCGAGGTCACCGAGATTCGGCTCATCCACACCCATCGCCCCCGGCACAATCGTCGCTCCCGCCCACCGAAGACCTCCCACTTCGTCAAGCTGACCGACGAGACGTATCCACGTCTCTCAGTGGTGCGGACGCTCAAGGAAGACGGTCTCACCTATCTGGGGCCATTCCGCTCCAAACGCGCCGCCGACGACGTCGTCCTGGCCCTGTGGGATGCACTCCCGATCAGGAGATGCCGGTCTCGCTCGGGGAGCCGCACCGGCAAGTGCGCCGCAGCCCAGATGGGCATGGCCAGCTGTCCATGCGACGGAAGTCTCGACCCCAAGATCTACGCCCGGGTCGTGGACCAACTCGTGTGCGGGCTCAACGACTCGCCGTCGGTCCTCCTCGAGCGGCTCACCGAGAGGATGGCGCGGCTTTCTCATGAGCAGCGCTATGAAGAGGCGGGGTGGACTCGCGATCGGCACGACGCCCTGGTGCGCGCCCTCCGCAAGCGCTGGGAGTGGCAGGCCCTGACCGGTGCCGGGTGGGTCGAGATCGAGCACGCCGACGGCACCACGGCGGTCATCGATCACGGCACCCTGGTCGAGACGCGACCCGCTGGAGAGCCCCCCAGGCTCCGCAACGGATTACCCGAGCCCATCAGCGTCCCCGTCGTGGCACCGAGTGTCGAAGCCTCCGAGGAAGTCTCCATCATCTGGCGGTGGTTGGAGTCGAATCAGGTCAGACTGGTGGAATGCACCGGCGCCCTCTCTTATCCCTTGCAGAGAGTCGAGCGTCTCGGCGTCACCCGACGAGCCGCCGCCTGAAGGGCCTCGGCCTGGCTGTTCTCACCGTCCTGGCAATCGCCTGTGGCGAGCCTGCGGGAGACGGGTCGGATCTCGCTGACCTCCCCGAGATCACCGCCGAAGAGTTCGCCGCGCATCTGGAGGCACTGGAGAAGCCGGCGGTGGTCAACGTGTGGGCATCGTGGTGCATGCCTTGCCGCTCCGAGGCTCCCCTCCTGGACCGAGCCCACGCCGAGTATGGAGACCGGGTCGAGTTCATCGGGATCGACGTCCAGGACTCCCAGGCCGGCGCCAAGCAGTTCCTCGCCGAGTTCGGTCTCGACTTCACCCATTTCTTCGATCGCGACCGGGTGATCCCCAACCACTACGGGGGATTCGGCACTCCGATCACATTCTTCTTCGCCCCTCATGGCGAGTTGATGCGAACTCACAACGGGGTGATCGACGAGCAGACCCTCGCCATCAACCTCGACGACGTCACCAGACTCGGGGAGTAATGGAGTTCACCCTCCTCTGGGCGGTCCTCACAGCCGCTGCCTTGGCCTGGATCGGTCTGCGCATCTGGCCCGAACGCGTCCCCGCTCACGCTCTCGACCGCCTCCTCGGAGCCGGGATCACCGCGCTGGTTGCGGGGAGACTCGTCGCGATGATCGCCCAGGGAGTCAATCCGCTGACCGCCCCCGGAGACATCATCGTGATCAGAGGCGGTGTCAGCACCGCGGCCGCCGCCCTCGTCTTCATCGCCACACTGGCCTGGACCACGAGATCGGTCAGGGATGCCCTGGACGCGGTCGCCCCGGCTACGGTGCTGGCCCTCGCAGGCTGGCATGCCGGCTGCGTGTGGCGGGGGGCCTGTCTCGGCTCCGTCTCAGATCTCCCCTGGGCATGGGCCCTGCCCGGCAGCCAAGCCACCCGTCACCCCGTCGAGATCTACACCGCGACCGCCCTGGCCATCGGCGCCTGGGTCGTTTCCAGGCTCGGCTGGCGACTCTGGGCTCGCGCCGGGGCGGCGCTAGCCGTGATCTCCGCCGTGCGCCTGCTCACCGAGACCTTGCGTCCCAGCATCACCGGCGGGCCCATCGCCTGGTACATCGCCGGAGTCGTCATCGGGCTGATCGCTCCCTTGGTAGCGAGAGCCCCGTGGGGACCAGGGGCGCGAGCGCCGACTTGAGCCGGGACCGGTCGACGGGGAGACTCCCCCTGTGGAATCGGTTGTCCACCTCCAGGATGCCGGCGTCTCGCTGGGAGGACGCCCTGTGCTGCGCCACGTCGACCTCCTCGTCCAGCCTGGTGAGTCGGTAGGCGTCGCTGGGCCCAATGGCTCGGGCAAGACCACGTTGATCAGGGCAGTGGCGACCCTCATCGGCATCGACCGGGGCTCCATCGAAGTGTTGGGAAGCCACCTTGGAGCAACCGATCTCGTCGAGGTGCGCCGCTCCATCGGGCTGATCGGTCATCAACCCTCGCTGCTCTCCGAGCTCACACTCGCGGAGAACCTCGAGCACGTCGCCCGTCTCGCCGGCCTCGACGTCTCACGAGTCGCCAATGCCCTCGACGTCGTTGGTCTCGCCGGGGCCGCCGACCGTCGCGCCGAGGCGGTCTCGTTCGGGATGAAGCGAAGGGTCGAGATCGCACATCTCCTCATGACGAAGCCGCGGCTCCTGCTGTTGGATGAAGCCGCGTCGGGTCTCGACGAATCCGCGCACGATTTGATCCACGCCCTGGTTGGATCGGTGTGTGGTCGGGGCGGTGGCTGTCTGGTGGTGTCTCACGACCGATCACAGCTCGGTGAACTGGCGGCGCGTGTGTTGAGTCTCTCCGGCGGGCGGTTGGAGCGGGTGACGTGACGTTCTGGCGTCAGGCCATCGAGATCGCCCGTGTCGACCTCGTCGTGGAGCGCAGAATCGGCAACACCCTGCGGATAACGCTCCCGTTCGCCGTCGTGGCCCTGATGGTGTTCCCGATCGCGCTCGGCCTCCAGTTGGGCGTGGTGTCCGTAGTCGGAATCGGGGTCTTCTGGGCACTCGCAATCCTCTTCGGGATGCAGGTGGCCCTACGGCAATCGGCGACCGACACCAGGGAGCGCCGCGACCTCCAGGCCCTGCTCGGGGTCGACCCCACCGCCAGGTTCGTCGGCCGCTGTATCTCCGGTGGCTCGCTCATGGTCGGCTTCATGCTGACCTTGCTCGGGGGCATGATCGTCCTGTTCGATCCGGTGGTCCCGCCAGGCGCGTGGCCCGTGCTGCTCCTATCCACATTGTTGGTGGCGATCGGTCTCACCGAGTTGGCGACCCTGGCCGGCGAGGTGACCACCGACCTGTCGAACCGAACGGTCCTGGCGTCGCTGATCGTGGCCCCGCTGGCACTTCCGCTCATCATCGGAGCGTCACAGTCGGTTGCGGCACTAGAGCGCGACACCGGTATCCTGCCCTGGACATTGCTCTTGATTGCCACCGACCTGGCCCTCGCCGTGGCGGGGGTGGCACTGGCGAGACCCCTCGAGGAAGCGACACGATGACGCGAGTAAGAGCCCTGATGGCCCTGGCTGCGGTAGCGGTCGGGATCGGCCTGTGGTTCGCCCTCACCGCTCCCCCTGACGCGCTACAAGGCGAATACAGCCGACTGCTCGGCATCCACCCGCCGTCCATGTGGGTCGCCTTCATCGCCTTCGGCGTCACTGCTCTCGGTTCGATCATGTGGCTGATCAAGAAGACCGAGCGCTGGGACCGCCTCGCCTCCGCATCCGTGGAGGTCGGGGTCATATTCACCGCCATCGGGTTGTTCACCGGGATGGTGTGGGGCCAGGCCGTGTGGGGCACGCCCTGGGACTGGCAGGACCCCCGGCTGATGAGCACCGCGGTCATGTTCTTCGTCTACCTCGGCTACATCGCGCTGAGGAACGCCATCGACGACCCCAAGATCCGGGCGCGCCGGTCGGCGATCCTCGGAGCCGTGGCCGTGGTGCAGGTCCCTCTCGTCTACTTCTCGGTGAATCTGTTCCGAACCCTGCACCAGACCCAATCGCTGCGCCCGGACGGATCGACCATGCCCGATGAGATGCTCTTGGCGATGCTGGTGAACATGGGCGCATTCATGATCCTGTACGCGGCTCTCATGGTCGCCCGCATCGAGGTGGCCAGGATCGAGACGGCCGCCACGCCCGCGAGGGCCCTCGCGGGGGAAGCCGTACGCCCGCCCCGTCTCGATGAGATCGAAGATGTCTGAGACCGTCGTCGTCGCCGGCACCTACCTCATCTCGTACGGGCTGATCGTCGCCTACGCCGTCTATCTCCACATTCGGCGACGGCGCGCCGAGCGCTGAGCGCATGGGACAGCGTCAGTTCGTCCTCTTCGGGATCGCCGGAGTCGTTGCCCTCGTGGTCGGGATCACGATCGTGGGTCTCAACGACAACCTGACCTACTACCTCTATCCCAACGAGGCCGTCGGTCAACGAGCCGACTTCCCCGACGGAGAGCGATTCCGACTCGCCGGCCAGGTCGTGAGCGGCTCCCTCCAAGAAGACGACGGCGACCTCGTCTTCGAGGTGACCGATGGGTCGGCGACCGTCCCTGTCGTCCTCGTCGACACTCCCCCGCCGCTCTTCGACGAACAGGTCCCCGTTCTGCTCGAGGGGTCATGGAGCGGCGACGTATTCGTCTCGGACAAGGCGATCATCCGCCACGACGAGAACTACGAGGTTCCCACCGAGGGGACCTACGGGGAAGGTTGATGCTCTCACTACTGGGCTCCGCCGGCATGCTGGTGGCCCTGATCGGAGCCGGGCTCCTCGTCACCCGGGGCATCACCACCGCCCGCACCGACCGACCCACCAACCTCCGCGGAGCGGCACAGGTCCTCTCCGCCGGTGCCGTAGCCGCGATGGTGGCTCTGGTCGCTGCTCTGCTCACAGACGACTTCTCCCTGGTCTACACAGCAAACCACCACTCCTCTCTGACCCCCTTCCCCTTCGACGTGGCCACCGCGTGGGCGGCGCTGGAGGGATCGATCGTCCTCTGGGCCCTCGTGCTCGCCGGCTACACCTGGTTCGTCTTTCGCCGCTATCGCCGCTCCCCCGACCGGCTCGGGGCTGCGGCTCTGGCAGTGATGGGTGGCGTGGCGATCTTCTTCTTCGGCCTCATGGTCACCGTCGCCAACCCATTCGAGACTTGCGTCCAGGCGATCGAGGCCGGCTGCGCCCAGTCGAGCCCGTGGCCATTCGCAGCCGTCGACGCCCCGGCAAACGGGCCCGGGCCCAATCCCCTGCTGCAGAACCATTTCATGATGGCCGTCCATCCCCCGGTGCTCTATCTCGGCTATGTGGGGATGACAGTGCCCTTTGCCTACGCCATCGGCGCCCTCTCCCTCGGTGTCGCCGGGCCCGAGTGGCTGCGACGGAGCCACCGCTCGACCCTGGTCGCCTGGTCGTTCCTGACCCTCGGCATCCTCCTCGGAGGATGGTGGGCATACGAGGTGCTCTCCTGGGGCGGCTACTGGGCCTGGGATCCGGTCGAGAACGCATCTCTGATGCCCTGGCTGGTGGCCACCGCGTTCCTGCACTCCGGGATCGTCCAACAACGGCGGGGGATGCTCCAGGCGTGGAACTTCGTCCTCGTCATCAGCACGTTCTCCTTGACCATCCTCGGCACGTTCCTGACGAGATCGGGGACGATCAACTCGGTGCATTCGTTCACCCAGTCCGCCATCGGGCCTGCCTTGCTCGGGTTCCTGGTTCTCACCCTGGTGGGATCGTTCCTCCTCTTCTCCACGAGGGCCGACCTGGTGTCATCGTCACCTCGTCTCGAGTCGTACGCGTCGCGAGAGGGCACGTTCTTGATCAACAACCTCCTGCTGAGCGTCTACGCCTTCATCGTGCTCATCGGGACCACGTATCCCTTGATCCTCGAGGCATTCACCCGAACCCAAGTCGGCGTCGGCGAGCCCTTCTTCAACCGCCTCGCCGTTCCGCTCTCGTTCCTCCTGCTCTTGGTCATGGGATTCGGGCCGGTGACTCCGTGGCGGATCTCAGAACCTGGGCTCATTTGGCGGCGCACCCGCAACCCAGCGGTGATCGGACTCGCCGCCGGGCTGCTCACCGCCCTCGCCGTCACCCGCAACGGCTGGGTGGTGTTGAGCATCACCCTCGGCGTGTTCGTCGTCTCCACGCTGGTAGCGCTGGTCTTCGAGCAAGTGAGGCGTCGCATCGCCAAGACCGGGGAGACGCTTCCCGACGCGGTGCGAAGGGTCGTCACCGGCGACGGGGCGTTCTGGGGAGGACAGTTGAGTCACGCGGGAGTGGTGCTCATCGCCATCGGCATCTCATTCGCAGCCAACGTGGGAGCTCACGACCAGGCTCAGATGGCGCCGGGCGACTCGAAGACCTTCGAAGGCTATACGATCACCTACGAGTCCCCTTTCCAGCGGACACCGCCGGGACGGACCATCGTCGGTGCTCGCCTCACCGTGACCCGTGGCGGCCAATTCGTCGGGACCGTCGAGCCCTCATGGAACTTCTTCGGCGAGCAGTCAGGCGTCGGCACCCCCGACGTCCTCCACAGTCCCGGCGGCGACCTATACCTGACACTCGAAGATCTACCGGGTTCGTCCGGGGAGGTGAGTGTCCTCTTCGACACGTCGCCGATGATCTGGATCCTGTGGTTCGGCGGGCTGGTGACGGTTGCTGGCGGGCTGCTGGCCATGAGGGCTCGGCGACGGGAACGCGTCACCACCGACGACCGGCCGACGGTCGATGTCTGAGCGGTTCCGCAACACTCTCACCGTCAGCCTGATCGTCGTGATGGCTGCCGTCCTGGTAACGCTGGTCGTGACGAGCCCGATGAGGGAGGATCGGGTGCAGTCGATCGGCGATCGCATCAAGTGCCCCGTGTGCCAGGGCGAGTCGATCGCCAACTCCCCCTCACAGATGGCCCGAGACATGATGGCACTGGTGGAGGAACGAGTCGCCGACGGGCAGAGTGACGAGGCGATCATCGACGAATTGCTGTTCTCGTACAGCGGCGCGGTCCTGCTCGACCCGCCTGCCCGTGGCCCGACTCTGATCTTGTGGATCGCTCCGCTGGGCGGTCTGGTCATCGGTGTTGGGGTGATTCTCTGGTGGCGTCGCCATCCTCCCGGGCTCGGCTCCCCCGAAGACCCCGCGCCACAACGCTCGCGGGCCCGGAAACTGGCACCGCTGCTCGCCCTGGCAGGGGCCTTCGCCGTGATCGTCGTCGTGGCCGGGTTCTTCCTCCAGGACCGCGAGGGGCCCGCTACCGGGGTAGCCAATCTCGCCGGTGAGGACCTCGACGATGTCTCCAACGAGACGATGGAGGCCGTTATCGCCGCAAACTCGGACCATCCGCAGGTCGACGGCATGCGCCTCGCCCTCGCCGAGCGCTACTACGAGGCCGGCGACTTCCGTTCCGCCTTCCCCCACTATCTCGCCGTGGCCGGGTCGAGCAACGCCGCCGAGACCGAGGCCGTGACCGCCCTCATCAGGCTGGGATGGATGGCGTGGGAGGGCAATGGTGAGGTGGCAACTGCGCTCAACCTCTTCGACGAGGCCCTGGCCATCGACGCCGAGTCGGACACCGCGCGCTATTTGAAGGCCCAGGTCCTGTGGTGCGGAGCCGAACAGCGCGACGAGGCGGAGGGGCTGTTGGAGGACGTGCTCGCCGACCCCGAGCTCGCCGACGAATCGCGGGATCTGATCCAGGCGGATCTCGACGCCATACGCTCGGGAGGGAGCTGCGCATGAGGGCCAGACCGTGAGAAACGGCCTCCGCTGGCTCGGCTACGGCGTGGCGCTGGTGGCCGTGGGGTTCGCCGTCGTCCTGGCGTCCCGCTTCGGCACCGACCCCGGCCTGGTGGACTCTCCCCTCCTCGGCCAGGTCGCACCGGTGTTCGACCTCGCTCCCTTGGAGGGCGGCGAGTCGGTGTCTCTCGACGAGTTGGAAGGCGACATAGTCGTGGTCAATTTCTTCGCTTCTTGGTGTCTTCAATGTCGAAATGAGCACGACGCGCTCACCTCGACCGCCAACGCATTCGGCGACGACGGTGTGACTTTGGTTCAGATCGCATATCAAGAGAGCCCGCCGAACTCGATCGACTATCTGCAAACCGCCGGTCGTTCCGAGCACGCCTACTACCTGGCAGACCCGGGAAGCCGCACCGCCATCGCCTACGGCGTTTTCGGCATACCCGAGACTTTCTTCATCGACGAGGATGGGCTGGTCGTCGGCAAGATCATCGGCGAGTCCGACGCCCTCACCCTTGGTGCGACCATCGACGCCATCAAGCGGGGTGAGAGCCCGGGCCAGAGTGTCACCGGCGATACCCAACAGCGACCGGACCAGTAGGTGAGGCACCTCACCCTTCTCCTCGCCCTGCTGGCCGTGGCGTGCTCGGGGACCACCGGGACCACCACGACCGGATCGGCAGAGCCCTTGTGTGAGGATCCCCCGGCCACGGAGATCGACGCCCGATCACAACTCGAGATCACCGTCGACCCGAACCCGGCCCGTCCGAGGGAGCGGGTGGATTTGGCGGTCGCGTCGACGGGTCTCCCCAATGACGCGTTGACGGGGATCGATGCCGCCTGGCAGTGCTGGGATGGCTCGCGTTGGGTCACTACCCATGTCGTCTACCGCGGGTTCGGTGACAACGTCGGCCAGACCATCCCAGTCAATGCCGACTTCCAGATCAGGGTGCCTTCGATCGGGTTGGCACTCGCCGACGGCTATCCAATCGTCATACCGCAGGTGGCACCAGGCAGATACCGCATCGAGGACGAGATCGTCGTCGGTGACGGCTCGGTGCCCGGCTTCGTGATCGTGGAAGTGGTGGAAGGCTGACCGGCGTCACCCGGACATCACTTTGAGGCGCTGGTGCGCCTTTGGTAGTGGGTTGATGGTGGAAGGCGGGGGTGCTGGGCCCCCGGCCGGGGCGTCTGTGGCGTGGAAGTCAGGCTCTACACCGACGGCCCAGGTCGCGGCGGAGGTTTGCGGAATCTGATCCGACCGTGGTCAGGATGGCAGTAGATCTCATAGCCTCGTTCGTGAACGATGACTTGATGGTGAAACCAGCACAACACGATCAGGTCGACTTGATTGGTCTCTCCGCCGCGAGCCCACGGCTTCAGGTGATGGACCTGGAGCCGGCGTCGGGATTCACATCCGTCGGCACCACACCGGAATCCGTACTTGGCCAACAGTGCCCTTTTCAACGCCGGTGGAGCAGTGCGCTGACTCCGGCCGTAGTCCATGAACCGACCGTCGGAGTCTCGGGCTATGACTTCGGTGTTGGCATCACACAGGATCGCCTGCAAGGCCCGCTGGCCCACCCTTACGCCGGCATCGAGCACGACACCCGATTCCCCGTTGGTGGCGGCGGCGTCCCTGGCGTCGACGATCACCGAAACATGTCCGGCCGGAACCTGATCGGACACGAGACACCCGACCAAAGCCGTGGCTCTCCGCCATCCGTCAGCACCGGTGGACCCGTCGGGCAAGTCGGGCAGCAGATCGGCCGCCTCGGACAACACCTTGTCGACGACTGCCCCGGAGTGGCCATCCAGCTCGCCTCAAATCCTCCACTTGGACTCGTCGAGTGACGGTTGCATCGCCAGATACCGGCCATCGGCGACGCGGTACTCGTCGGAGGCCGTGATTCGCGCCCTTTTCGCCGCCTCGCGGCGCACAGTCGACACGTCTGCCCACTCCATCAGGCCGACATCGTCGCGAATCCGGGACAATGCCTCCACCCGGTCGAACGAAACCCGGCCATCACCGAGATCCTCCTGCAAGTCAGGGCGATTCTGGAGACGTCGCATCGTCCGCACCAGGTTCTTCGCAGTATCGGGTGCAACATCGAGACGTGCCGCCACCCATTCCGACAACGACCGCGACCCATCTGCCATTGCCACCTGACGGACGTCGAGCTCCTCCAGAATCTCCATCTGACGGGCACGAAGCCTGGCTGCCTGCGACTCGTCCGCAGCCAACTGCTGTTCCAACGAGTCGGTCGAGACCCTCTCCCATCCCATACCACGAACATACGTTCGGTTCGGGACAGATTCAACCCCTTCACGCCGCTCGTTCCGAGAAATTCCTGTCGGTGTCATCGAGGCCAGGAAGTTGTCCAATCACGGGCGCCGGCTCAGCTCACCGAAAGGAACTCGAGCCGGTTGCCGAATGGATCGTGGGCGTAGAAGCGCTGGTAGCCCGGCAATGGCTCGTCGAGGATCACCTCGACGCCGGCCGCCTCGAGGATCTTCCTGATCGCGTCGAGATCGTCGACCACCATCGCCGGATGCGCCTTTCGTGCGGATGTGAAGCCCCCATCGACCCCGAGATGGATCCTGACGAGCTCGGACTCGAACCAGCAGCCCCCACGCGCCTCCAGCCGGGTCGGTTTCGGAACGCGTGGGATCCCCAACAGGCCGCTGTAGAACTGCTCGGCTCGCTCCTCGCCTCCAGGTGGCATCGCCAGCTGGACGTGATGGAGCCCGAGGACTCTCATGACTGACCCTCCGGGTCGAAGACGAACACGTCGACCTCACTGAACGAGACCGAGTCGAGTTGCGCCGAGCCGGTGCCCAACATGAACACGTCGAAGAAGCCGAGCAGATAGTTGTCGATGATGGTGATGACACGTCCTGGCGCTATCGGGCCCTTCAGGTCGAACCGGGCGGCCAGAGGTGTCAGTAGCGGCATCATCACGAAATCCTCGGACGTGGCTCCCTCGATGCCAATGGAATAGGTGATGGCCTGTCCCCGAGCCGAGATGCCACTCAGCAAAGCATCGTCCTCCGTGCCCGCCCACTCCTCAGATCTCATGTACAACGCAGGTCTGGTCATCGTCTGCTGCAGATCCCTCTCGTCGAGAGCGCTCACCCAGGGGTCCATGGCGAGCACGGCGCGACACCTCTCGTCCTCCTCGTCGAGGCATACTTTGATCGCTGCTGCTCCACCGGTGCCGTTGCCGTACACCCCGATCCGGTTCAGGTCGGCACTGTCCGTGAGGTCACCAAACGGACCCGCGCCGTCTTCGAGAGCGTTGAGCACGGTGACGAGATCGCCCGCCTGAGTCTCCACCATGAGAGTCGCCGCCTCGTCGTACTCCTCCTCGTCCACTTCGTTCGGATCGGGCAATCCATCCTGATCCAGAAAGACCACCTCGCCATCTTCCAGCACGGTGGCGGCGGCGATGTGGGTGTGATCCGGGGCGATCACGATGTAGCCGTTGGACACCAAGTTCTCGATCTGGTTGAGCGAGTTGGTGCGCACCCCCTCCCATGAGTGGCTGTAGATGACGACCGGGAAGGTCCCCTCGGCGATGGGGCTCTCCGGGGAGGCATGGGAGAGGGTGTACCTCGTATGGCTCCAGAACCACGATGGGAGCCCCATGGCTCTCGAGATGGCCGGAATCACGACCTCCGAGTCCTGGCTCCATGGCACAACGGGCGCGGCGATGGCCTCGGCCGGATACCAGACCTGTGCCATGAACTCCCTGGGCCCACCAGGGCGCTCACCGTAGGGTTCGTCGCGCTCGCGGTCTATGAGCCGAACCGTGGTTGTCCCTATCGCTTCCGGCCCGCCCGGTGTCGGTATCTGCGGCACGGGCAGTGCCACGGGAAGGGCGGCGGCGACGACCAGGCCGATTGCGCCCAGGAGACCTCGCAGGACCCGGCCGGACCACTCGAATTTTCGCTCCAGATAGAAGACGTCACCGAATGCGAGCCCGACTCCGACCAGGTAGAGCGGGATCATCTGCCAGCGGAACCCCTCGAACTGGAGATGGACGAACAAAGACCCGGTCAATCCCAGTGCGACCAGCCCCCGTCGCGGCCGCACGCCAAAGACGACGGGCCAATATACGGCGAAGGCCGCCGCGAACAGAAGGACGTACTCGAAACGTCTCAAAGGCCGGTGACACTAAGTCCCCGTTCGCCGTTACGAGAGGATGAGCTGTCAGAAACCGCGTGAGATCCGGGTGCCCTGGTGAAATGCCATCCTCCACTGACCATCCTGTCGCACCCACACCGAGCTGCGACGTGCCTCCTGACCGGACTGACCGACGGAGCGGTAGGTCACGAGGGCGGTGTCAGAGGAGAGTTGGCGCACGGTGAAGTCTCGGATGACGACTGTCGAGGGCTTCTCGCTGCGCAGCATGTCGAGCAGGATCCGCTTGTTGTAGACACGGCCGGTGCTGCCGAACTCGATGAAGTCGTCGTGAAGCAGGTCCCGAACCCGGGTGGGATCGGACCGCACCTGAGGGTCGAGCATCTCCATCTCTTTGGTTCGCAACACGTGGAACCACGGGTGCTGTCGGGTCTGATGACGTGGTAGTCCGGTCATTGACCCCACCAAGGCTAGGGAAAACTCAGCCGGACAGTGCGATGAGATCGTCCAGAGCCGCCCGAATCTCTTCTTCGGGACGAAGCCCGTCCCACGCCTCCACGACCGTCTGGTCGGCAGCGATGAGAACCGTCACCGGCTGATACGGGATGCCGTAGAGCTGAAAGATCTCCTCGCGCTCGTCGAGCCCCCACATGATCTCGCCCGACTGGAACAACTCGTTGGCGCGTGCCTCTGTCAGTTGGAAGGTCGACTTCCACGCCGGGGCGACGAAATCGACTCGATCGGCGTACTCAGCCGCCAAGCTGTCTACGACGGGCAACTCCCGCCTGCAGGTGGGTCACCACTCGGCCCAGAAGACCAGATAGACCGGTTTCGCACCCTCGGCGAGCGAGTAAGTGCCGCCGTCACCCAGGTTCAGGCTGAAATCTGGCGCCATCGGGCGGTCCGACGTGGTGGTCGTCGGCCCGTCCGTCGACGTGGGGCCGCCCTCGTCGGGGAGAGTGGTGAGAGAGTTGGCCTCCGACGTCGTGGTCGTGACGTCGTCGTTGGGACTGGTCGTCGTGGGCTCCCCGCCCTGCTGAGAGCATGCCGCAACGAGAAGCGCGAGACACATCAGAGGCAAGAAGGAGCGCCGCATACCGATTGACGCTAGGGCCGCCGTCGTTTATCGAGGGTAAATCGGGCCGGTGTCGCGGAATTGGCGGGATTCTTTGTACAATCGCCGTCCCGTGCCAAACACGACGCTGTACTTCGCCTACGGATCGTTACTGGACCCCGAGAGAATCCAGAAGGCTGCGCCGGGCTCGCGGTTTCTGTTCATCGCCCATTACCCGGAGACCAAGCTGGATTTCGTCGCCTCCGACGAAAACGGCGCCATCCCCACTCTCACCAAGGAGAGCGGGAACACCGTCTGGGGCGGAGTGTTCGAAATCCCCGCCGGCGAGGTCGAGTCATTGACCAGGGCCGAGGCGGCCGAGGGTCGGGAGCCCGGCTTCGATCTGAAGGCGGTCGACCGCGAGGGCAACAAACACGACTGCCTGGCCTTCGTCGCCGTGGGCAAGGCCAATGGAGACCACCGGCCCAACGCCGCGTATCTCGAGTCGATGATCAGCGGCGCCCGCCATTGGAGCCTGCCCGCGGGTTGGGTCATGGGACTCGAGGACCTCTCCGACGATCCTCTCTTCTCCTAGAGACAGGACGCCCTGCAACTCCCTCTAGAGATCTGCTCAGACCTCGGCCGCGTCGGGCACAGGGAACAGGCGATAGAGGGCAAATGCCACGACCGCTCCGATGAGTGGCGCATATATGTAGACCCACAGGCTCGAGCCGATCTCGCCCCCCACGACGGCGGGCGCGAACGACCTGGCCGGGTTCACCGAGGCCCCGGACAAGGGTATGCCGGCCAGGTGCACTCCAACCAGGGTCAGGGCGATGGCCGCAGGGGCGTGGTTCCCACGTGCCCGTGCGAAGCGGGTCGTTGCCATGATCACCCACACGAACACCGCGGTGAGCGTGATCTCGGCGACGACTGCCGTGGTGAGACTCTCATAGCCGGTGGCCGTGGCTGCAACGTCGGCACGACTGCCCGAGGCGCCCAGCACTATGAGTGAGCCCACCGTGGCTCCGGCGAACTGAGCCACCCAATAGCCAACGGCGTCGCCAAGTGATATGCGCCCGTCGAGCAGCATCGCCAGAGTCACCGCAGGGTTGAAGTGGGCGCCCGAGATGTGGCCAACCGCCCAGATCCCGGCCAGGAGAGCCAGCCCGAACGCAAAGGCGATCGCGAGCACTTGCGCAGTGGTGCCCGATCCACCCGTCGCCAGGGTCGCCAGGATTCCCATGGTCCCCAGGCCCACGAGGATCAACGTCCCCATCATCTCGGCCAGATACTTGTTGATCACCAAAACAGTCTCCTCCTCTGTCGAGTCGGGCATATGACTCGGCTGCCGGCCCGAAGGTTTCCCGATCAGGCTATTCCGGCACTGCTCCCCACGCTGGATTTGGAGATCTGGTTGGGTGCCTCGCCCTGCCAACATCATCCACATGCTCGCCGCACTCAATCTCGGAGCTGTCGCCCTCGCGATGGGGGTTGGCGGCCTGACCGCCTCTTTGGCGACCCTCCTCTTCAGCGGCGCCCTCACCCTGGTGGGGTTCGAGAACGGTGCGGACGTGGGTTTGGTGATCGGCATCGTCTCGGGGCTGGCTGTGGCCGGTTGGGTGGCCGGTTCGCGGGCCGTCCATTCCGAGCGTTTCCACGGGATGGTGACCGGGCTCCTCTTCGCCTTCATGGTGGTGGCCATCGCCCGGCTGGGCGGCAGCCCGGCCTCGACCACGGTCGTCCTCTGGCTCGCCGTTCTCTGTGTTGCAATAGCCGGGGTCTCAGGGTGGTTGGCAGGTGTGAGAAAGCGCTCACACCAGTAGAATTGGAATTGCGAGCCCGTCGGACGGTCGCGACCGGTGGCTATCACCATCGGTTGAGGAAAGTCCGGACTCCACAGGGCATGGTGCTGGATAACTTCCAGGCGGGGCAACCCGACGGATAGTGCAGCAGAGAGCAGACCGCCGATGGCGCCCGATTTTGATCAGGTCGCACAGGCAAGGGTGAAACGGTGGTGTAAGAGACCACCAGCGTCCCGGCAACGGTGACGGCTAGGTAAACCCCACCCGGAGCAAGGCCAAGCAGGGACCCGGTTGCCCGCCGGATGGTCCCGGGTAGGCCGCATGAGCGGGTCGGCGACGACCCGCCAAGATGGATGACCGTCCTCGACAGAATCCGGCTTACAGACGGGCTCGCAGCGTGGAGAGGCT
>Ga0214468_1000296_pt1 | contig 16103 bp, 14 predicted proteins | sample RVTome_9_FD_187334 | JGI IMG/M metagenome (GOLD analysis project Ga0214468, IMG submission 187334) | Soil microbial communities from uranium-contaminated site in the Upper Colorado River Basin, Wyoming, United States - RVT155D38 HiSeq ...
CGGCCAGCGCATCGCACTCCTCGACGCCCCCGACACCTTCCTCCCCTCCATCGAGCCCCTCCCACCGGACACCACCCTCCTCGACCGCCCCGACCCGCCCATCGACCTCGCCGTGGCATTCGCCGACCGCGAGGACCGCCTCCGCGCGCATTTCGCCTCGCTCGAGCCCCTCCTCGCCCCCGCCGGCGCCCTCTGGGCCGCCTGGCCCAAGAAGTCCTCCGGCCGTCCAACCGATCTCGTCCATGGCCGCGTCCAGGCCACCGGCCTCGCCGCCGGCCTCGTCGACGTCAAGGTCTGCGCCATCGACGAGACCTGGTCGGGCCTGAAGTTCGTCCGGCGGCTGGAGGATCGGTAGCTGAAACGAGACGAATCGCGCTCCGTGGAGCGAACGGAGGCATGCTTCTGCGTCCCCCGGCGAGAGGTCGTCTCCGAAGCTGGAGCTCTCAACCCTCGGCCGAAGGGCTGTTCCCCGGACGGCACCCCTGCCGGCCCGCCCCGGTCGCTCCGCGTGCAGGACCGCGCCTCGTCCGTCCCAGGCCCTACCGCAGCGCCCCCGCCTCGATCGGCGCCGGCGGGCGGTCGGCCAGCCGGCCGGCGCGCATCAGGAACTCCTCGGCGACCAGCCGGTAGGCGCCCGCACCGGTCGCCGTGGGGTCGTACTGGAAGATGGTCTGGGCGGCGGCCGGGGCCTCGGCGAGGCGGACGTTGATGCGGACCTCGACGCCCATCACCCGGGGGCCGTGCTCGGCGCGGATGCGGGCGACGTTGTCGCGGGTGTCGCGGGTGCGGTAGTCGACCCGGGCGAGGAGGATGCCGAGGAGCGCCAGGCGGCGGTTGTACGAGGCGCGGACGCGCTCGGCGGCGGCGAGCATCGACTGGACGCCGGCGAGGGCGAGGAACTGGGGCTCGATCGGGACGAGGAGCGCGTCGGCGGCGGTCAGGGCGTTGACCGGGAGGAGCGAGACCCCCGGAGGACAGTCGAGGAAGACGTGGTCGTACTCGATCGCCGGCCCCTCCAGCACCGAGGCGAGGCGGCGCTCGCCGTGGCGGTAGGCGCCGAGCTCGACGTCGGCGCGGACCAGGTCGGCCGAGGCGGTGAGCAGGTCGAGGTTGGGGACCGTCGTCGGGCGGACCGCCTCGCGGGCCGGCATCTGCCAGAAGAGGACGTCGGCGACCGAAGGGGCGAGCCGGGCGCGGCCGACGCCGAGGGAGAGCGAGGCCGAGGCCTGGCTGTCGAGGTCCACGAGGAGCACCCGGTGACCCAGCTCGGCCACCGCCGCGGCGAGATTCACCGCGGTGGTCGTCTTGCCGACGCCGCCCTTCTTGCTACCGATGGCCGTGATCACGGGGCGGAGGGCGCCTCCCGGGAGCGGCCGGCGCCGGCCCCCGCGGCCCCCGCCGCGCGCGCTGCGGCCGCGCCCGGAGGGGAGACCGGACCGAAGCGCGGGTTCACCTCCTCGACCTCGGCCCTCAGCGCGGCGGCCTCGGCGGCCCGGCCGCTCGCCGCGAGCGCCTCGGCGAGGAGCAGGCGATTGTAGAGCTTGAAGATCGCTTCCGCGCTGCCGAAGTAGGTGAGGCCCCGGTCCGCGGCGCGCAGACGCTCGGCGGCGGCGACCGGGTCGCCCTCTTCGAGGAGGCGGGCGCCGACGATGTGGTCGAGCCTCGACCGGTACTCGGGATTCTCGGTCTCCGCGAGGTACTTCTCGTACCGGGCCTGGAGCTCGTCGGCCATCTCCTCGTGGCCGGTCGCCGCCGCGGCGCGCATGGCGACGACCGCGCTCGGCCCTTGCAGCTCGTCGCATCCGGCCGCCGCCTCGTACGCCGGCTCCCATCCCTGGGTCAAGCCCTCCATCACCCGCACCCTGCAGCCGTAGGCCGCGAGCTCGGCCTCGGGGCAGCCTCCGGTGCCGTGGGCCTCGGCGAGGGCCTCGCGGGCGGCGGCGAAGTCGCGCCGGAGCAGCGCGAGGTCGGCCAGGTGGAGCCACGAGGCGCAGAAATCGGGCCGCAGCTCGATGGCGGCGCGGAACTCCGCCTCGGCCTCGTCCCAGCGGCCGACGGACATCAGCAGCTCGCCCAGCGAGTCGTGCGGGTTCGCCTGGTCCGGCGCCAGGTAGCGGTAGACCTCGAACTGCTCCTCGGCATCGGCGAAGTCCCCCTTCGCCATGGCCAGGTACCCGAGATGGTTCTGCGCCTCCACCCAGTTCGGCTCCAGCCGGATCAGCCGGCGGTAGCAGGCCTCGGCCTCGCGCACCGTCTGCGGCGAACCCCAGTGGCGGCTGCACTCCAAGTTGACCGCGTAGGGGTCGTCGGGGTGCTCGGCCAGGTAGCCCTCGAGGAGGGCCTCGGCCCGGTCGCTGTCGTGATCGATCCTGGCGAGATAGTACCCCACGAGCAGACGCTCGCGCGGGTTGAGGCGGTCGAGGTCCACCTGCCGGAGCTCCTCGATGAGCCTCTCGACGCGCTCGCGGTCGACGGCGCCGAAGCGGCGGAGCTGGATCAGCTCGATCCTCGGCATGACGAAGTCGGGGTCGAGGTCGAGTGCCGTCTCGAGGTGCCCGAGGGCCTCGGCGGCGTACAGCTTCTGGCGAGCGGCGATCGCCTCTTCGAGGGCGGCCGCGGCGGCGGGGGAGTCGGTGGTCCACTCGGGCCGCTCGTCGTGGCGGGCGAGCAGCACGCCGCCGACGGCGAGGGCGGCGACGAGGACGAGGACGATCAGCAGCTTCATGTCGGACCTCCTCCGCCGCGGGCTCCGCCGCCGGGGGAGCGGCCGATGGCGAGCAGCGTCAGGTCGTCGTACGGTTCGGCGCCGCGGGTGAACTCGTCGACGGCGGCGAGGACCGCGTCGACCGCGGCCCGGGGGTCGGCCGGCGCGGCGCGCAGCACGTCGGCCAGCCGCTCGCCGCCGAACAGCTCGCCGTCGGGCGCGGTGGCCTCGACGACGCCGTCCGAGTAGGCGAGGACGAGCTCGCCCGGCTCGACCGTGGCGGCGAGCGCGCGGTGTCCGCCGGAGGCGAGGGCGCCCAGCGGCATCCGGTGCTCGGGGAACGGGAGCTCGCTGACCGCGCCGCGGGCGTCGCGCTTGAGCGGCTGCGGCTGCCCGGCGAGGACGTAGCGCAGGGTGCCGTGGCCGTTGGGCGCGAAGTAGCCGGCGGCGACGAAGGAGCGATCGCCGATCTCGTAGAGGCGGCGGTTGGCGAGGCGGAAGATCTCCTCGGGATCGTCGTGCGCGAGGGCCAGGGAGTGGAGCACCTCCGAGGCGGCCATCATCATCAGGGCGCCCGGCACCGACTTCCCGGAGACGTCGCCGTAGACCACGGCGCGGGCGCGGCCGTCGGGGCCGGGCAGGGCGGCGTAGAAGTCGCCGCCGACGTGACGGGCCGGGCGGCAGGCGGCGGCCACCCGCCAGTCGTCGCCGAGCTCGAGCGTCTTGGGCAGGAGCGAGCTCTGGATGGTCGAGGCGATCTCGAGATCGCGCTCGAGCTCCGCCTGCCGCGCCCGCTCCTCGAGAAGCAGGCTGGTCTCCAGCGCGATCGACGCCTGGTGGAGCAGGCCGCGGAGGACCTCGAGCTCCTCGCTCTCCTGGGCGACGCGGGAGACCTTCTCCGAGAGCAGCACCATGCCGACCCGGCGGCGGGTCGAGTCGAGGGTGCCGATCACCTCGACCCCCTCCTCGGCGAGCCGCGAGGCCAGCCGGTCGACGGCCGGGGCGCGCAGGCGGAGCAGCGAGAGGTCGTCGAGCCGGGAGAGCGACCCCCGCCGCTCGAGGTGGCGGCGCAGGGCTCCGGGCACCTCGAGCGTGGCCGGCAGCGACGCCGGGCCGGCCGCCCGCTCGAGCCGCTCGCCGCGGGTCAGGTAGAGGGCGGCGAAGCGCAGGCCGAGCAGCCGCGGCAGCTCCTCGACCAGGTCGCGGACCACCTCGGCCGGGTCGAGCCGGCCGGTGAAGGCGCGGCCCATCTCGACCATCGCCTGCTGGAGCCGCGTTCGGTCGGCGAAGAAGAAGCGGTCCATCGGCCCCTGGATGCGCCGGCGCAGCGGCTCGAAGAGCAGCACGATGGCGAGCGCGAAGACGAGCGGGAAGTAGGCCGAGCTGGCCAGGCCGGTGCCCTGGAACAGCGCGTTGAACGAGACGATCGCCAGGGCGTAGAGCACGGTGACGAGCGCCGTCGTGCCGGTGTAGAGGAGGCTCTTGCGCAGGATCACCCGCACCTTCATGAGCTGGAAGCGGATGATCGCGTAGGCGAAGGTCGCCGGCACCAGGGCCAGCGGCACGACGCCGTAGAAGACCAGCTCCTCGGTGTGGAGGAACGAGGGGAAGCCGACCGCCAGGACGAGGAAGGGCACCAGCCCCAGCACGGAGCCGGCGAGCACCAGCGCCGCGCCGCGCCGCTCCTCGGACTGCGGGAGCTGCGACCAGTTCCAGGTCAGGAGCGCCAGCCCGGCGAGCACCCAGGCGGCGAGGATCCACCAGTTGGCGGCCGGCGCGCCGCTGATCGACCGGCCGGCCCGGCCGAGCGCCGGGAGCGGCCCGGCCCCGGCCGCGAACACCGCCGCCGGCACCAGGTAGACGACCCCGAGCAGCGCCGTCCACGCGCGCCGGCTGCGTAGCTGCCCGAGCGTCTCGCCGAGCCGTCCGTCCCACACCGGCCGCGGGAAGATGAGGAAGAAGTGCAGGAAGGCGCCGGGCAGCAGCACCAGCGCCGCCGTGCCGGTGCGCAGGACGAAGTGGTCGACCCACGAGTAGGAGGCCGGGCGCAGGCGGCAGACCAGGAAGACGAGGAACAGCGAGCAGAGCAGGAAGAAGACGTGCGCGGCGCGCAGCCGCGGCTGGTGGAAGAGGACGAACAGGCCGGTGAAGAAGAAGCTGAAGCCGAGGACGCAGGCGTACAGGTACGAGGTGTCGCCGATCTGCCGCCGGCCGAGCTCGAGCGGAACCTCGTGCAGCCCGCCGTCGCCGCCGCGGCGGACCAGGTAGGGGACGACCTCGCCGATCTCGTGGTCGTTGAGGATGGCCGCCGCGGCGGCCTTCGAGGCGAGCAGCGTGCGGCCGATGCCGACGATCTCGTCGCCCGGCTGGATGCCGGCGCGGTCCGCCCCCGAGCCGGGGACGACGGAGAGCACCCGGAGCTGGCCGGGCCGGTCGGCCTCGAGCACCACCCCGTCGTAGGGGCGGGGCAGGTACATGTCGACGATCGACAGCGCCGCCAGGGCGAACGCCACGACCCCCAGCGCGAGGAGGGCGGATGGGGGGCGCTTGTCGATCATCGTAGGCTCCGCCGGCTCATCTTATGCGTACGGGCCGCGAGCCCCGGGGTTCCGGCCGGCCCGCCCGCGGCGTAGGCTGGGACGGGCGTTGCATCGTCCGCGAGCCGGGAACCGAACGGACGGAGGGAGGGGGCGTGGCCGACGAGCGCGACAGGGTACCGGACATCGAGACGGCCGAGAGGGAGGAGGCGGCGGGCGGGGGGGAGGCCGCCGCCGGTCAGGCCGCCGCCGACCAAGCCGCCGCCGGTCAGGCCGCCGCCGAACAGGCCGCCGCCGACCAGGCGGGACTGCGCGACCTGAGCCTGGTGTCGATCCTCGCCGGCGCCTGCGAGCTGATCCCGGTGCCGCTGCTCGACGACTGGGCCGAGAGCCTGGTGCGGCGGCGGGCGGTCGCCGACCTCCTGCGCGGGCACGGCTTCGACCCGACGCCGGGAGACGTCGAGGTGCTCGCCGGGCTCGAGCGGTCCGGCGGCTGCCTGCAGCGGGCGGTCGCCGGCGCGCTCGTCAAGCTGCCGCTCTACCTGGTCAAGAAGCTCGTCCGCAAGGTGGTGTTCGTCCTCGCCATTCACGAGGCGGTCGAGGCCGCCTCGGCGCTCCTCCACGAGACGTACCTGCTGCGCCACGGCCTGCGGCTCGGAGCGCTGAGCCGCACCGCGGAGGGACGGGTCGACCGGGACTCGGCCCGCTGGCTGCGCTGGGCGGTCGAGGCGACGATCGCCGGCACCGACACCCGGCCGCTCCACCGGGCGGTGCGTGGCGCGCTGGGGGGAAGCCGCTCGGCGGTGGCGGCTGCCGGAGCGCGGCTCGGCCGGCAGGCGTCGGCGGCCCGCGAGGCGGGGGCGGCGGCGAGCGAGGCCGCGGCCGAGCGGGCGGCCGACGAGCTGCCGCTCGAGCGCGAGGAGCGCGAGCTCGCGGGCGCCGTCGACCGCCTGAACGAGGCCGTGTGGCTCCAGGCGCCCTACCGGGCCGCCCTCGAGCGGCGCCTCGAGGGGCACCTCGCCGCCGCGTCGCAGACCTCGGCGACGCCGGGGGCCGGCGGTCCGCCCTGAAGCGCGCCGCAGTATGCGCTAGCATCGAACCGCCGCTTCCCTGGAGGTACACATCTCGACCGTGCACGTCCCACCGCGCATCTTCCGCCGGGTCCCGTACGAGACCGCGGTCCGGTTCGAGTACGACCGCTTCCGCGGCTTCGTCGAGGAGCACTCGGCGGACCTGTCGCTCGGCGGCATGTTCGTCAAGACCGGGAACGCTCTCCCGGTGGGTACCGTGATGCCGATCGAGTTCCGGCTCGACGACGGCTACGAGCTGATCCGCGGCACCGGCAAGGTGATCTGGGTGCGGGACCGGGACGAGGGGCCGGGCCGCCCGGCGGGCATGGGCCTGCGCTTCCTCGAGCTCACCGCCGGCAGCCGGGAGCTGATCTTCCGGGTGGTCGAGCGGCGGGTGAAGGAGGGCGAGCCGACCTTCGACCTCGACGACGCGGCGGCTGCCGCCCGCCCCGCCGGGGAGAGCGGTGCACCGGGGGTCGACGACTCGGGAGAGCTGGCCCGGCCGCGCTGGACGACGCCGCCGGCGCTCGAGTCGACCGACCCGGGATCCGCGGCGGCGGGCGTTGCGGGCGACGATACGGCCGAGGCCGTGGGGGCGAGCGACGAGACGTCCGCGTCGTCCTCCCCGCCCGCGTCCCCCCCGGCCGAGCCGTGGAGGGTCGCGACGCCCTGGAAGGAGACGCCCACCGCCCCCCGCTGGGTGGCGACGGACGCCCCGGCCGGCTTCGCCGAGACCGCGGACGACGACGTCGCCGAGGCGCTCGGCTCCGAGCACGTCTTCGTCCCGCCGCCTCCGGCCGCGTCGCCGGCGGCGAGGTCCGCGCCGCCCGCCGCCCGCGCCCGACGGCCCGGCCGGCGGGCGGCCGTCGCCGCCCTCCTCGCCGTCGCGCTCGGCGCCGCGGCGTGGCTCGGCTGGGACCGCTGGCTGGGGGCCGGTGCGGCCGGCGCGGACGAGCCGAGCCCGGGAAGCCAGGTCCTGCTGATGCCGGAGGAGATCGACCCGCCGGCCCGCGGCCGGGGTCCCGGCGCCGAGGCGGCGGCGGAGGCGGAGATCGAAGACGGCTCCGGGGACGGCGGGCCGGGGGGCGCGGCGACCCGCGCCGCCGGCGTGCCGGTCGCCGCGGCCGACCTTCCGGCGACGCCCCTTCCCGCGACGCCCGGGCCGCCGCCGGAGCTCGCCTCCCAGGTCTCTTCCGATAGCGAGGAGGCGGCGCCGAGCACCGGCGCCGCGCGCCCCGGCGGTGCCGCGCGGGTCCACGACATCACCTGGTCGGACGACGGCGGCCGGACGGACTTCTTGATCTGGGGCGACGGGCCGCTCGACGCCGGCGCGGTCCGCCACTTCACGATCGGCGGCGGCAACCCGCGGTTGGTGCTGCGCATCGCGGGGATCGACGAGCCGTTCGCGCGCGGGCGGGTCGAGGTGGGCGGCGCGCTCGTCGAGCGCATCCGGACCGGCCTGCACGAGGACCGCGGCTCCTCCGAGCTGCACGTCGTCTTCGACCTCACCGGCGGCTCGGTGCGGCTCGCCGGCATCGAGGAGGTGGGCGGGCGGCTGCGCGTGACGGTGGAGAGGGCCGGGCGATGACGGTCGCCTGGAGCGGACCGCAGCCCGGCGGGCGACGGACGTCGCGCCTCAAGCGGCGGATGCTCGACGAGCTGGTGGCGACGAACCTCGCCGAGATCCGCGGCGGCCCGCCGCACCGCCTCCGGCGCCGGGGCCTGCCGCGGGCGGTGGGGCTTGCGGCGGCGGCGCTCGTGCCGCTGGCGGTCGTCGCCGCGCTCTCGACACCCGACGGCGAAGGGGTGGCGGGAGCGGCCGGGCCGTCCGGCCCGCGGGCCGCGGCCGTCTCCCCGAGCGCGGCCGCCTCCCCGGGGACCGTGCCGCCCGCCGCCGGGCCCGCCCCGGCGCGCCGTGTGCCGGGCGAGGCGCTGGGTACGGTCGGCCCCGAGGTTTTCCCGCTCGCCGTCGAGCGGGTGGTCCTCGACCCGGGGCACGGCGGGGCGAACGGCGGCACGACGACGCCGTCGGGTCTGGTCGAGAAGGACCTCACCCTCGACATCGCGCGCCGCCTCGCCGGGGAGCTCGCCGAGGGCGGCTTCGAGGTGCGGATGACCCGCACCGAGGACGTCGAGATGAGCCTCGACGAGCGCGCCCGCTTCGCCAACGGCGCCGAGGCCGACCTGTTCGTCTCGATCCACGTCAACTGGATCGAGAACCAGGGGGTGCGCGGGGTGGAGACCTACTTCCTGGGGACGACCGACGACCCGGTGCTCGGCCGGCTGGCCGCCGCCGAGAACCGGGGCTCGGGCTACGCGATGGCCGACCTGCGCGACCTGCTCGACGACCTCTACGCCGGCCTGCGCGGGGCGAGCTCCGAGCGCGCCGCCCGAGCGATCCAGCGCGCGCTGCTGCGCTCGCTGCGCACGGTGAACCCGGTGGTCGAGGACCGCGGGGTCAAGACCGCCCCGTTCATCGTCCTGATGAAGACCGAGATGCCGGCGGTCCTGGCCGAGGTCTCCTGCCTCTCCAACCGGGAGGAGGCGGAGCTCCTCGCCCGGCCGCTCTATCGCCAATACATCGCCGAGGCGCTCGCCTCGGGCATCGAGAGCTACGCCGAAAGCCTCGCGGGGGCGCCGGCCGCTCGGGGGACCGACTCATGAGCAAGGGATCGCCGCAGGAAGCGCTGAAGGTGGGCATCGACCTCGGGACGTCGCGCAGCTCGATCACGGCGTCCAACGGCGAGCGCCACGTCGTCGAGAGCTACGTCGGCTGGCCGGCGGACATGGTCGCCCGCAAGGTGCTGAAGAGGGAGGTCCTCGTCGGCCGCGACGCGCTGGACAACCGCACCATGCTCGACCTCCACCGGCCGCTCGAGGAAGGGCTGATCAAGGAGGGCTCCTCGCGCGACGAGGCGGCGGTGCGCGAGCTCCTGCGGCACCTCCTGGTGCTCGCCGGCGCCGCCCCCGAGAGCCGCAACGGCGGCAAGGTGCGGGCGGTCGTCGGCGTGCCGGCGGCCTCGCTGCGGGTCAACAAGCAGAGCCTGCGCAAGGCGATGTCCGACCTCGTCGACTCGCTGATCATCGTCTCCGAGCCGTTCGCCGTCGCCTACGGGCTCGAGGCGCTGCTCCACAGCATGATCATCGACATCGGCGCCGGCACGGCGGACTTCTGCGTCATGCGCGGCCGGCTGCCCACCGAGGAGGACCAGCGCACCCTGACGACGGCCGGCGACTGGCTCGACGAGCAGCTCGAGACGATGATCCGCGAGCGCCACCCCGAGGCGAGCTTCAGCGTCCACATGGTGCGCGGCTGGAAGGAGGCGGCGAGCTTCGTCGGCGACCCGCCGAAGCCGCTGAAGGTGACCGTCCCGGTGTCCGGCCGGCCGACCGAGATCGACATCACCGAGCCGATGCGCCAGGCCTGCGAGGCGCTGCTGCCGCCGGTCGTCGAGACCATGTTCGACCTGCTCTCGCGGGTCGACCCGGAGTACCAGGAGCGGGTGCGCCACAGCGTGATCCTCGCCGGCGGCAGCGCACTGATCCGCGGGCTCGACAAGCGGCTCGAGGCCGAGCTCGGCCAGCTCGGCGGCGGCAAGGTGCGCCGGGTCGACGACCCGGTCTTCGCCGGCTCGGACGGCGGGCTGTCGATCGCCGTCGAGGCCCCCGACGAGGACTGGGACCGGCTCTCCGGCTGAGCGGCCCGTCCCTCTGGCACGGCGCTCGCACGGTGCGCCGGTCGAGCCGTCGTACGCGGAGACCGCGTCCCGCCAGAGGAGGTTGACAGCCGATGACCGATCCGAAGAGCGCCCGGCCGCAGGCGAAGCCCACCCCGACGACCTCGTCGTCCCCGCCGCCGGCCGGCCGGTCCGCCGCGGCGGCGAGCCCGCCCGCCGGCACCACGGCGGCCGCCCCCGCCGGCGGGGGCGGGCGGATCGTGCTGCTCACCCTCGGGCTGCTCGTCGCGATCCTGGCCCTCTCCTACCTGATCTACGACCTCGAGGCGCTGTCGCGGCTGCCGGCGGCGATCAGCTGGCTGGTCCAGCCGCTTCTCGCCTTGGCCCTGGTCCTCGTAGGCATCGCCTGGATCCACAAGCTCCCGTTCGGGGCCGGCCTCGCCGAGCTGGGGCTGCGGGCGCCGATCGGGCCGGCCTTCCTGTTCGGGCTCTTCGCCACCCTGCCGATGGCGATCTGGCTCGGGCTCTCCGACGCGCCGCTCGCCGACCTCGACCCGCTGACCCTGCTGTTCACCCTGCTCGTCTGGCCGTTCGTCGAGGAGGTGCTGTTCATCGGCTTCGCCTTCCGGCGGCTCTACCGCCACGCCGGCTGGGGATTCCTCGCCGCGGCGCTGGCCGGGCCCGTGATCTTCGCCGTCCTCCACGTCGGCAACTCGTTCTTCGCCGACGTCGAGCTCGGCAAGCCGTTGTTCGCCGCCGGGCTGGCGATCGCGGGAGGGCTGCTGCTCGCCTGGCTGTTCGTCGCCTGGGGCGACAATTTGTGGGTGCCGATCCTCTTCCACGGGATGATGAACTTCTGGTGGGAGGGCTTCGGGCTCGACCGCGCCGGCCTCGGCATCGTCGGCTCGGACATCGTGCGGCTGGCGGCGGTGGCGCTGGCGATCGTCCTGACGCTGTGGCGGCACCGGCTGCCGTTCGGGCTGAAGCCGGCGCCCGCGTGGCCGGGCCGGGAGGCGGGCGGGAGCACCCGGCCGGCCTGAGGGCCGGCGGAGGCCCCCGGGAGCGGCGTTCGCCGGCCCCGGGCCGCCGGGGCGGATCGCCGAGACCCGGACGCGCGGCTCCTGCTATCCTCGGTCCCGGACGCCGCGCCGCGGCGCGGCAGTCGAAGGCCGGCCGCGGCCCCCGCGTCCACGCCGCTTCCCCGCGAGAGAGCCCCGTGTCCCGACTGGTCCTCATCGTCGACGACGAGCCCGGCATCCTCTCCGCCCTCTCCGGCATCCTCGCCGACGAGGGCTACGAGACGCTGACGACCTCGAGCGGGGGCGAGGCGGTCGAGCTCTACCGCGAGCACTCGCCCGACGCCGTCTTCCTCGACATCTGGCTCGCCGACCGCGACGGGCTGGAGACGCTCCAGGCGCTGCGCGAGCTCGACCCGGCCGCGGCCGTGGTCATGATGTCGGGCCACGGCACGACGACGACCGCGGTCAAGGCGATCAAGATGGGCGCCCTCGACTTCCTCGAGAAGCCGCTCTCCTACGGGCGGACGGTCGAGGCGGCCTCGGCGGCGATCGCCTACCGCGCGGAGCTGGCGGCGGACGCCGGCGGCGTGGTCAAGGCGCTCGAGCAGGGGCGCGACCGGCTCGACGTCGAGCGGGAGATCGTCCCGCCGCCCGGCCACCCGCTGCTGCGCGAGGGGGACGAGCCGCAGCGCACGATCGCCGCCAGCACGGTGCTGTACGGCCACGGTCTGCACTCCGGCGGCCGGACCGGGATGGCCATCCAGCCGCTGCCGCCGGACAGCGGCATCCACTTCCTCACCCTGCCCACCCACACCCTGGTGCCGGCGCACGTCTCGGCGGTGGCGGATACCGACTACGCGACCACCCTCGGCGACGGCGCCGACCGCATCCGCACGGTCGAGCACCTGCTCTCCGCCCTCCACGCCGCAGGGGTGACGAACCTGCTGGTCAAGGTCCACGGCGAGATCCCCGTCCTCGACGGCTCGGCGCTCGAGTTCTGCAAGACCCTGGAGGAGATCGGCCTCGAGGAGCAGGACGCGCCGCGGCGCGAGCTCGTCGTCGACAAGATCTACCGGGTGGGGGAGGGGGAGAGGGTGCTCTCGATCGAGCCGCACGACGGCTTCGCGGTCGCCTACGAGCTGTCCTACCCCGAGCCGGTCGGCGAGCAGAGCTACGACTTCCGGATGACCAGCTTCGCGCGCTACCGGAGGGAGATCGCCCCGGCGCGCACCTTCGGGTTCCTGCGCGACCTGAAGATGATCAACGAGCTCGGCCTGGGCTCGGGTGGCCGGCTCGACAACTTCATCCTCGTCGGCGACGACGAGGTGGTCAACACCGAGCTGCGCTTCCCCGACGAGTTCGTCCGCCACAAGATCCTCGACATCGTCGGCGACCTCTACCTGCTCGGCTACCCGATCCGCGGCAAGGTCACCGCGCGGCTGACCGGCCACCGCGACAACATCGCCCTGCTGCGCGCCATCGCCGGCGACGGGATGGCGGCCTCCTGACGGAGTACCGGGCGAGCTCCGAGCGTCGAGCGTGCGCCCGCAGCCGCTCTGCGGCTGGAAGGAGCGAGGACGCCCGAAAGGATGCGCGATCCGCGCTCGGATGGCGCGGATGCTGCACTTCGCGCCTACGGGGAGGCGAAGGACGACGGTGAACCAGACATCCCAGAGCGGCCCCGGCCAGGCGCCCACGGGCCGCCGGCGCCGGGTGCCCGGGCGGCTCGCGCCGGTCCTCCTCGCCGCCGCCGTCCTCGCCGCCGCGCCGAGCGCCTCCGCTCTCCAGGGGCACCCGCCCTGCCGCGGCGAGATCGTCGTCGACGCGGCGACGATGGAGGTGCTCCACGCGCACAACGCCGGCACTCCCCTGCCGACCGCCTCGATGATCAAGATGCTGACCGCCCTGACCGCGGTCGACGCGATCGAGGCCGGCGAGGTCTCCTGGGACACCCTCTACACGGTGAGCTACGACGCGGCGCGGGTCGGCGGCTCGCAGGTCTACCTCAAGCAGGGCGAGGTCTTCCCGCTCCGCGATCTCCTGCGGGCGACCCTGATCGAGTCGGCGAACGACGCCGCGTACGCCGTCGCCGAGGTCGTCGGGGGTGGATCGGTCGACGAGTTCATCCGCCGGATGCGGGCCAAGGCGCGCGCGCTCGGCGTCGAGGGCGCCCGCATCCACTCGCCGAACGGCCTGCCCCACGAGGAGGGCCGCGCCCGGGACGACGCGATGGCCGTGCGCGACCTCGCGGCGGTGGGCGCCGCGATCCTCGAGCACCCGCAGCTCCGCGAGTGGGTGCGCACCAAGACCGCCCCGTTCCGCCGCGGCGAGTTCCAGCTCTACAACTCGAACCACCTGCTGCGCCGCTACCCCTACGCCGAGGGGATCAAGACCGGCTACCACCGCTTCGCCCGCTTCGGCGTCACCTCGGCGGCGTCGAAAGACGGCGTGCGGCTGATCACGGCGCTCGCCGGCTGCGAGCGCAAGGGCCAGGTCTTCGGCCGCGCCGAGCAGCTCTTCGAGGAGCACTTCGAGGAGTACGAGCCGACGACCGTCGTCGACCGCGGGGCGGAGCTGCTCGAGCCGGCGCCGGTGCGCGGCGGCGAGAGCTGGTCGGTGCCGGTCGTCGCCGGCGAGGAGGTGCGGCTGATGCTGCGCAACGGGTCCGAGCCGCAGATCCAGACGATCGTCGTCGGCGACCGCCCCGAGGCGCCCGTGCGCGCCGGCCAGCGGGTCGGGGTCGTCGAGGTGCGGCGCGCCGGCCGGGTCGTCGCCGAGGTCCCCGCCGTGGCGGCCCAGGACGTCGAGGCCGCCTCCTTCTGGACCCGCTGGTGGCGCCGCCTGTTCGAGAGTGGGGCCCGCGACGGCGCGAGGGAGGCGGTGCGATGACCGCGCCGGCGCCGCGTCGTCGCAGGCTCGCGGGGCACGTGCCGCCGGGCGCTCTGCGCTTCGCGGTCGCGCCGCTCTTCGCGGCCGCGGCCGGCCCGGCCGTCCGGCCATGAGGCGGCTCCCGACCGCCGCCGCCGACGCCCTGCTCGCCGCCCTGCTCGCCGTCGTCGCGCCGCCCGCCGCGGCGCAGGAGGGCCGGGGCCTGTCGCTGGGCGCCCGCGCCGCGACCACCGGCTTCGGCGCCGAGCTCGCGGTCCCCTTCGCCGCCCGCGCCGCCGGCCGGCTGGCCGCCACCGGCGCCTCCTACGACCTCGAGTTCGATACCGACCAGGTGTCCTACGAGGGGGAGCTCGAGCTGGCCTCGCTCCTCGCCGTCGTCGACCTCCACCCCGGCGGCGGCGGCTTCCGCGTCTCGCTCGGCGCCCTGGTCCACGACAACGCGCTCACCGGCGACGCCCCCGTGCGCGACCTCCTGCTCGAGGAGGGGATCACCGTCCCGCCGGGCGTCGACCTCGGCCGCCTCCACGCCCGCGCCACCGCCGATCCGGTCGCCCCCTACCTCGGCCTCGGCTGGGGCGCCGCCCCCCGCGGCCGCCCGGGCCTCCGCCTCTCGCTCGACCTCGGCGCCGCTTGGCACGGCGAGCCCGACGTCGACCTCGACCTCGCCTCGCCGATCCCGGTCGGCCTCCTCCCCGGCGGCCCCGCCCTCGTCGACCGCCTCCTCGCCGACGAGGAGCAGGCCCTCGAAGCCGAGCTCGCCGACTACACCCTCTACCCGGTCGCCGCCCTGTCGCTGAGCTATCGTTTCTGAGGACTCAGACCGGCGAGCTCGTCCACGGCCGTCCACGTCTGTCCCGACCGGCCCTCCCAGCTCCCCCCGCGCCCTCGCCGGCGCCGCGCTGCTGCTGGCCGGCGTTCAGGAGCCCGTGCGCTTCAGGTCCATCTGGAAGAACGAGTTCCAGGTCTCGCCGTCGGGCGAGAACTCGCCGACCTCGTGCCAGGTGTCGCCGTCGATGCGGATCGTGTAGCGCATCTTCCCGGGCCCCGCGGCGCCGCCCCACACGAAGGCGCCGTCCTCGACGCGGCCCTCGAAGTCCCCTGGACCGCGGCCGGCGACGTGGGTGCGGAAGCGGTAGACGCCGGCCTCGGCGTCGTGCGACAGCAGCGCCACCGCGTGGTGCACGAGCCGCCCGTCGCTCTTGGCGTGGTGCTCCCCCTCGACGACCAGCGCCTGGCCCCCGAGCCGGCTCTCCACCGTCTCTTTGGAGTCGAACGGAATCGGCTCCCCCGGCCCCATGCGGATCCATCCCTCCCCGGTCCACGTCCCCACCATCCCGGCCACGGCGTCCATCGGCCCCTCGGCCGCGGCGCCTTCCTCGGCGAGGACCGGGACGGCGAGCGCGAGCAGCAGCCAACAGATCAGCGAGAGGAGGGTGATCCGGTGCGCACGGCGGGCGCAGGGAACGAGACCACCTTCGGCGAGACGCAGGAACTCCATGCCTTTCCTCCTAGTCGATCTGTTGACGTTCGCCCGATTCTAGCGAGCAGCGCTTGGCGCTGGGCGAGCGAGGAGGGCGTGCTCAGCTAGCGAGAGCGGGTCGCATCGGGCGCCTGGCGGGAGCGCCGGAGAGCATTCCTTCCGCGCTCAGATCCTCGTCGACATCCGGCCAGTGGGCGCCCAGGCCGTCGCCGAAGATCTCGAAGTTCTGCCGTTGCTCCGGACTCGCCTCCGAGAGCCGCCACGACCAGGCCAGGGGGACGCTGACGGTCCGGCCGTCCACCAAGGCGGCCACGATCGCGTCCTCGGTGACCTCGATCTCCTTGAACCGCGGCTCAGCGCTCACCGCAATGCTCATCCCAAGCCTCCGGTAAGGGCCGGAGATGCCTTTGACCGTCGGCATGGTCGCGTGCCGTCAGGCTGCGCTCGGCGAGGTCACGACGACGGAAGCTCGTTTGCGGATCTGACTATACCAGTGCCGACGGATCGTTCCGGAGCTCGACCAGACCCACAGCGCGCCCGCACCTGCGGAGCCGGGCGCACTCGCCGAGATGGACGCACGGTCTCGCGAGCCCACCGGGTGAGACATGCCGCTAGAGGTCTGAGTTACCCATCCCTTTCCTTCCGTTGCGGCGGCGTGGGGTCGGATACCAGGCGCCGCGACGCAGGCGATGCCGTAGCATCGTTGAGGAGCGGCAACGCTGTAGAC
>Ga0214468_1000297_pt1 | contig 16093 bp, 18 predicted proteins | sample RVTome_9_FD_187334 | JGI IMG/M metagenome (GOLD analysis project Ga0214468, IMG submission 187334) | Soil microbial communities from uranium-contaminated site in the Upper Colorado River Basin, Wyoming, United States - RVT155D38 HiSeq ...
CAACCCGCCGTCACGCTTTCTCCAGGAGGTACCCGAGGGCCTGATGGAGAAGGCGGCCAAGCGGGAGCGCAATCGTCCCTCCGATCGAGCCGCGGCCAGCGGCCCGCGCAGCACCGTCGCCCCCGAACAACTAGGCCCCGGCGACCGGGTGCGCCATGACAAATGGGGGCTGGGCACGGTGCGCGAGATCATCGGCGAGGGCGACCGCGCCGAAGCCGAGGTCATGTTCGACACCCAGGGCAAGAAACGGCTGCTGCTGGCGTGGGCACCGCTGGAGAAAGCCTGAAGGTATGCCTCATCCGCGCCGCACCGCGTCGCGTGCCGCCTAGGCGCTCTCCACCTGGTCCAGCAGCTCCAGCCAGCTGGCGGTGAACTTCTCCACCCCTTCGCGTTCGAGGGTGGCGACGACTTCGGCGTAGTCCACTCCGACCTCGGCCATCTTGTCCAGTAGGTCGTTGGCCCGCACGATGTCGACGGCGTCGAAACTGGACGGATCGGGATCACCGTGGTCCTGATAGGCATCGACTGTCTCGAGAGGCATCGTGTTGACGGTGTCTCTGGCGACGAGCGACTCCACATACAAGAGATCGCTGTAGGCAGCGTTCTTCGTCGACGTGGATGCCCACAGTGGCTTCTGCGGGCGTCCGCCCCGGTCATTTATCGCCTCGAATCGGCCATCGGAGAAAGCCTCGAGAAAGAGACCGTAGGCGGCCCGGGCATTCGCCACGGCCAGCTTCCCTTTGAGGTCGTCGGCATCGTTGCCGCCGACCTCGTCGAGCCGCCGGTCGGCCTCCGTGTCGAAGCGGGACACGAAGAAAGAGGCCACGGAGAAGACCGACGAGAGATCGCCTCCGATGGCGTTGAGATCTTCCAACCCGCCGAGATAAGCGTCGATCACCTCGCCGTAGCGCTCCAGAGAGAAGATCAGGGTGACATTGACCGAGATCCCCTCCCCGATGAGAGCCCGTATCGCGGGGATCCCCTCAGCAGTGGCAGGGACCTTGACGAGCAGATTCTCCCGGTCGATCTGCTTCACCCAGTCGCGTGCCTCAGCGATGGTGGCCTCGGTGTCTTTGGCGAGGGTCGGCGATACCTCGACAGAGACAAACCCGTCCCTGCCGCCGGTTGCGGTGAAAACGGGCGCCAGGACGTCGCAAGCACGGGTGATGTCACCGGCCATCAGAGACTTGGCGATCTCCTCGGAGGGCACTCCGGCGGACTTCAGGTCCTGGAGCTCGGCGTCGTAGTCGTCGGAAGCGCCGATAGCACCTGCGAAGATCGTGGGATTGGACGTCACGCCGGTGATGGCGTCCTGTTCGACACGACGCGCCAGCTCCCCTGAATCCAGCATCTGTTTCGAGATCTGGTCGGACCAGACGCTGACTCCGGCTGCGGCCAGTCCGTGGATGTTGGAGATCGGCATGACCCAATGGTAGGTGGCTGTGGGGCGTTGCGATCCCCGGCCTCGTCGATGCGCCCCCGGCGTCGGGGCCCGCCCGGGTGTGGTGGATTCCAGGTTCGACCATCCCACTAGCCTCATCCACTCCCCATGCCACGACGAATCCTCATCGCCAAGCCCGGTCTCGACGGGCACGATCGTGGCGCCAAGGTCATAGCCCGGGCCCTTCGCGACTCTGGCAACGAGGTCATCTACTCGGGCCTGCATCAGACCCCGTCCCAGATCGCCGAGACCGCGGTCCAAGAGGACGTCGATGCGGTTGGACTGTCCTCGCTGTCGGGCGCTCACAGGACTCTGTTCCCTCAGGTGGTCTCCGAATTGGCCAAACGCGACTCTTCGGACATCATCGTCTTCGGTGGCGGCGTAATCCCCGACGCCGACATCCCCGGTCTCAACGAGGAGGGCATCGCGATGATCTTCACGCCGGGAACGCCGCTCGACGAGATCACCGCGTGGGTCAGCGAGAACATCCCGGCTTAGGCCCAAAACCAGTTTCAGTGAAAGGAATCAATGAAGATCCACGAGCACCAGGCCAAGCAATTGATGGCCGGAAGGGGTATCCCGGTGCCCCTCGGTCGTGTGGCGCGATCGGTCGACGAGGCCGTGGCTGCCGTCCGGCCCCTCATCGAAGAGACCGGCAACCCGGTGGTGGTGGTCAAGGCCCAGATCCACGCTGGTGGGCGGGGCAAGGGCACGTTCGAGGAGCATCCCGGGGTGCGCGGGGTGAACGTGGTCACCGACGGCATCGAGGGTGGCCCGTCGGCGGCGGAGGATAGGGTCAGGGAGCTGGCCCAGCAGATGCTTGGTAGCACTCTGGTGACGATCCAGACGGGGGAAGAGGGAAAGCGGGTCAATCGTCTCTATGTCGAGCAGGGGATCGACATCGATCGGGAGCTCTATCTGGCCGTGCTTCTCGACAGGGCCGCCTCGCGCAACATCGTGATGGCCTCGACCGAAGGTGGCGTCGAGATCGAGAAGGTGGCCGAGGCGACTCCGGAGAAGATCCTCAGGGCGGAGATCGATCCTGCCATCGGCCTGGCCCCGTTCCAGGCAAACCAGTTGGCCCACGGTCTCGCCCTGGACGGTGATCCGGGCAAGAACTTCATGAGGTTCGTCAAGTCGTTGGCGGATGTCGCCTCCGACCTCGACACGGACCTGATCGAGATCAATCCCCTGGTCGTGACCAAGGATGCCCAGGTGATGGCCCTGGACGGAAAGATGGCCTTCGACGACAACGCCCTCTATCGACATCCCGAGATCGCGGATATGCGCGACGAGACCGAGGAGGATCCCGCCGAGCTGGCCGCCAAGAACGCCGGCCTCAACTACATCAAGCTCGACGGCACCGTCGGTTGTCTCGTCAATGGCGCCGGCCTGGCCATGGCGACCATGGACACCATCAAGCACGTGGGTGGCGAGCCGGCCAACTTCCTCGACGTCGGAGGCGGCGCCACGGCAGACCAGGTGACCACTGCCTTTCAGATCATCACCAAGGACCCGAACGTCAAGGGGATCTTCGTCAACATCTTCGGCGGGATCATGAGATGCGATGTCATCGCCACGGGCATCGTCGAGGCGATCGAGCGTGTCGGTCTGGAGGTGCCGCTGGTAGTGCGGCTCGAAGGGACCAACGTCGAGCAAGGTAAGCAGATCATCGAAGAGTCGGGGCTGAAAGTGACCAATGCCGACAGCCTCCTCGATGGTGCCGAGAAGATCATGGAACTGACGGGGGTGTCGCAGTGAGCGTCCTCGTAGACAAGAGCACGAGAGTGTTGGTCCAGGGTCTGGGCAAGACGGGGCAATTCCACACCGACAAGGCGATCGCCTACGGGACCCAGATGGTTGGCGCCGTGCACCCGTCACGGGCCGGCAGCGAGTTTCACTTCGAGGGTGATACCGATCACTCCGGGGTGCCCGGGCGAGACGACACGTACGCGGTCGATCTCCCTGTCTACGCCACCGTCGAGGAAGCGGTCGCGGAGACCGGCGCCAACGCCTCCGTCGTCTACGTTCCGCCCCCGTTCGCCGCCGACGCCATCATGGAGGCTGCGGCAGCGGGTGTTGATCTGGTGGTCGCGATCACCGAGGGGATCCCGGTGGCCGACATGATCAAGGCCAATCGCTACCTGGAGGGCAAGCCCACCCGTCTCATCGGTCCCAATTGCCCGGGGGTGATCACGCCGGGCGAGTGCAAGATCGGGATCATGCCCGGCTACATACATGCAAGGGGCAAGGTCGGCGTGGTCTCCCGGTCGGGTACGTTGACCTATGAGGCGGTACATCAGCTGACGCTTCTGGAGTTGGGTCAGACCACCGCCATCGGGATCGGGGGTGACCCGGTGAACGGGACCAACTTCGTCGAGTGCCTGGAGATGTTCGAAGACGACGACGAGACAGAGGGCGTGATCATGATCGGTGAGATCGGGGGCACGGCCGAAGAGGATGCTGCCGAGTTCGTCGAGGCCGAGATGAGCAAGCCGGTCGCCGGGTTCATCGCTGGCACGACAGCGCCGCCCGGCAAGCGCATGGGCCACGCCGGGGCCATCGTGAGCGGTGGCAAGGGAACCGCCGGGGCCAAGATCGAGGCGATGACATCAGCCGGGATCGTGGTGGCCGACACCCCTTCCGGGATGGGGGAGGCGATGCTTCGTGCTTTTGGCTGAGAACCTCGCCGGGATCGAGTCCGAGGGGCGGCGATTGGGCCGCGCAGCACGTCGCCACCCCGGGAGGGCGGTGCCCCAATACCCCGACTGGACTCTCGCCGACCTGGTCGCGCACACTGCCTCCATCCACGGACGGACGGCCCTCATCTGCCGTCAGCTTCCCGCCGAGCGCATCTCCGCCCCCACCCTCGATGAGGGCAAGGACGTCCACGACTGGTACGACGAGACCCTGGAGGTCATGCTGACGGCGCTCCAGGAGGCCGATCCCACATCCAGATGCTGGGCTTTTGGCCCCGATCCGTGTGTGGGATTCTGGGAGAAGCGCATGGTCATCGAGACCGGTGTTCACCGCTGGGACGCCTTTCAGGCCCTCGGCGAGGAGGAGCGGCTCACCGACCTGGTGGCGCGGTCGGGTCTCGACGAGTTCGGCGACATGTGGCTGCCCCACTTGGGAGACATAGAGACCCTCCAAGTGACAGCCACCGACCTGGGGCAGACATGGGTCTACGGGGACGGTGAGGCGGCATCGACAGTGGAGGGGACCGCTTCAGACCTCTACCTACGCCTCGTCTCCCGGCCCTCGCCGGTGGCTCTGCCCGACGACTGGGCCGCTGCGGTGGACGGCCTCGCTCCGCCACCCAAGCGCTGACGAGATCGGGGCGTGATCCCGACCCAGACCCTCGCGCTGTTGGCGGCGATTCTCTTCGTCCCGATCGGTGTGTTCTACGTCTCACGGAAGAGACCGAGCCCATTCCGCGCCGTGGCTGTGATGGTCACGGCGCTCTACTTCGCTCTTGTCGTCGGCGTGACCCTCGGCCCCCTGCCCGTCGACGGCGGTTTCGAGCCCGGGTTCACCGGAGAGTCGGTCGAGATGAACTTGGTGCCGTTCAAGACCATCGGACGCTATTTCACCGAAGGTGTGTCACCGGACCTGACCACGCGGCAGGTCGGCGGCAACCTCCTCCTGTTGATGCCTCTCGGCTTCCTCCTCCCCATCGTAAGCAGAGCGGTTCGGTCGCTGGGGAGAGTTCTGGGCGTGGCACTGGTTGTCTCTGTCGGCATCGAGGTTCTCCAGGTGCTGGTCATCATCACGGTCGGCAACGCCGGTAGGGCGATCGATGTCGACGATGTGATCCTGAACGCCGCGGGAGCAGCCGTTGGTTGGCTGGCATGGCGTCTGATGGCCGGTGCGCCTGGTGGCGACGGCGGATCCGGCGAGGTCGGGAGGACCGCTCCGTCGAAGAGTTAGGGTCAATCACCGCCAAACCCGAAGTGAGTGATCCAGTGAAAGTCGCGTATGTCCTGAACACCCCGAGAGCAGCCTCCTACAAGGTCGCCCAGATGATCCTGCCCCAACTGGAGGCCGGCACTCACGGCGTCGAGGTGGTCGGCATTTTCTTCTTCGACGACAACGTCTGGGCATTGCGCAAGGGTGACCCCATCGGAGAGCGCCTGGCGAAGGTGGCAAATGAGACCGGGATGCTCCTCATGGGCTGCGACAACTGCGCCCTGGAGCGCAACCTGGCCCAGGGCGAGCCGCGCTGGTGCGATCCGTCCACCGGCAAGGGACGAACGGAGCCCGCCGATTGCGAGCCGGTCGACATGGTGGAGGGCGCCACCGTGGGATGCTTCCCCGACCTCTACTCGGCCCTGTCCGGGAACATGCCCGACCAGGTCATCAGTCTCTGACGCGGTTCAGCGCGGTGGAGGGTGGTCCGAGGGCCCCTCGTCTGCGCTGCCATGCGTCGGTCTGACGCCTACGAGGTGCAGCGCGGTGGAGCGTTGGCGGTCAAGTACCGATGGGCGGGTGCCGCTCCTCCTAGGATTGCGCCCATGGAATGGCTGATCGTCGGTGTCGTGGTGTTGGTGCTCGTCGTGGTGGTCGTGATCTACAACGGCTTGGTGCGTGATCGCAACCGTGTCGACAACGCCTGGTCACAGGTCGATGTCCAGTTGAAACGTCGGTACGACCTCATCCCCAACGTCGTCGAGACGGTCAAGGGCTATGCCACTCACGAGCAGCAGACGTTCGAGCGGGTGACACAGGCCCGCAGCGCCGCCCAGTCGGCGGCAGGCCCTGCAGATCAGGCGGAAGCAGAGAACTTCCTCACCTCGGCGCTGAGGCAGCTGTTCGCCGTTGCCGAGGACTATCCGGAGCTGAGGGCATCGGAGAACTTCCAGGGGCTCCAGGCGGAGCTGAGCGAGACCGAGAACCGGATCGCGGTCAGTCGCCAGATCTACAACGACACGGTCCTCACCTTCAACAACAAAGTCCAGCAGGTGCCGACCAACATCGTCGCCTCGGTGTTCGGCTTCTCCGAGCGGGAGTTCTTCGAGGCAGGCGACGAGGCCGAAGAAGCGCCGGCGGTCGAGTTCTAACCCGTGAGACGTCTGGCCTGGCTGATCGCCGCCACCGCCCTGGTGGTAGTGCCGGCGACGCCGGCGCTGGCCAAGTCCTATCACATCGCCGAAGCAGACGTGACCATCGTGGTCGAGGCCGATGGCAGTCTCCTCGTCACCGAGCGGCTGACGTTCGACTTCGACGGGTCCTTCTCGGGGGCGTACCGGGACATCCCCTTGACGGGTGACGAGACGTTCGAGCTCGTCTCTGTCGGCGATGAGCTGGTCACATACGACTCCGGGGGCTGCGCTTGGCTCGGTTGCTCCTCACCCCCTGGCACCTACGGCCTCGAGGAACAGGCCGGCCTGGCCCGCGTGGTATGGCACCACTCATCGGACGACGAGCCACGAACCTTCGAGCTCGTCTATCGGATGAGTCGTGTCGTCACCGTTTACGACGATGTCGCCGACCTGCAATACAAAGTCTGGGGAGAACAGTGGGAGGTAGGCGCCGATCTCGTCGAGGCCGAGGTGATCCTCCCCGACGGTGCCACTGAAGGACAGGTGCGCGTCTACGGCCATCCCTATGGCATCGACGGTCGGACCTCTCGAGGGGACGACGAGGTGTCCCCAACGCTCCAGGCCCGCGATGTCCCACCTCACCGGTTCGTCGAGATCCGCGTGCTGTTCCCGCCCGATCTCCTCACCTCGTCCGATGGGGTCACGGTCATCGCGGGAGCGGGCCAGGACATCATCTTGGGCGAGGAGGAGGAGTGGGTGGAGCGCGCCAACGATGCTCGCACCGCGGCACGAGACGGTCTGGTGGCAGGCGCTCTCGCCTTCGTCGGCCTGGTCGGCGGGGCCGGGGGGCTGGTGTATCTCCGTTATGGCCGGGAGCCGCGGACTGGCTACGACCGGGAGTACGAGCAGTTCCCGCCATCAGATCTCACTCCGGCCGAGGTGGGTGCCCTGGTCAGCCAGGGGGCGGTGACCGAGAAGCAATTCACCTCGACGCTGTTCGACTTGATCCGTCAGGGCGTGCTCTCAGCGGAGCCGACCCGGGTCACCAGGGTCACATGGGGGGGCCTTCGTTCCGAAGAGATCACCGACCTGGTCATCGGTCTCACCGACAAGGAGACCGGGCTGAGAGATTTCGAGCAGTCGGTCCTGACCGTTCTGCGGCGCGCCCTCGCCGAAGGGAGCATGCCGCTGCACGAGCTCAACACCGCCATCCGGTCCGACGCAGCCGCCAACGCCACGACTTATCAGTCGTTCCGTGAGCGGGTTCTCGACTCCGTGCGCCGTGCCCGGCTCCTCGACGACTCGGGAACAGCGGTCTCGTGGCTGGTTCGCATCGGTGCCGTTGCCCTCGTGATACTCGCCGTGTTCTGGCTGCCGGGACAGCTCGGCGACCGACCCGAGCTGGAAGGGTTCGTCATCCTGCTCTTGATGGGGGCCGTCGCGGGTGCCGTGACCCTGTTCATCCTCTTGAGCTTCAGGCGGGTCCGCACGAGGAGGACCAAGCAGGGAGCCCTGGAGGCCGAGCGTTGGATGGCGTTCCGCCAGTATCTGCGCGACTTCTCCCGTCTCGAGGACGCGCCGTCGATCTCACTCGCCTTGTGGGACCAGTTCCTGGTCTACGGGATCTCACTGGGAGTGGCCGAACAGGTGCTCGAACAGGCCCGTCTCCACGCCCCGGTCGAGTTGGAGCAGGCCTCGTCCCTCTACTGGTACGGGAACAACGGGTATGGCGGAGGCCCCACCCAGAACGCCTTCGTGGGTCTCGAGTCCGCCCTGTCCGGCGCCTTCACCCCGCCGTCGAGCAGTTCTGGCAGCGGCGGCGGCTTCTCCGGTGGTGGTGGCGGCGGGAGTGGCGGTGGCGGTGGAGGTGCCTGGTAGCCACGTGGTGGGTCACGGCCGCAGCAGGTAGAAGGCGGAGAACTTGTTCGTGATGTCCTCGAGAGGCTCGAAGCTCGAGAACCCGGCCCGGGTGGCGTAGTCCTCGGCCATCTCACGACCCCAGGCGGCGCCGACACCCTCGCCACCGACTGCCAGCGACTGGGTCATGCAGTGCATGGTCGACATCCCGTAGAAGAGGGCACCGATGCCGTCGAGGTTCTCCTCGAGATTGCTGCTGGCATTGGGCTCCATCATGAGATATCGACCGTCCTCGCTCAAAGCCTCACGTATGCGAGACAGCCCGGCAAGCGGATCGGGGAGATCGTGGATGACATCGAAGGTGGTTATGAGCTGGAACGGGGGCTCCAGCGGGATGCTCTCAGCTGAATGCTCCTCGAAGACGACGTTTCCCATCGTGCCCGCCCTGGTCCGAGCCAGCCGAATCGCCTCCTCCGAGATGTCGAAACCCGTAACCTGGCACTTCGGGAAGTTCTCGGCCATGAGGATGGCCACTGTGCCCGAGCCACAACCAACATCGGCCACTCTGATACCCGACTCGAGACGATCGACCAACCCCGGAACCGAAGGCAGCCAGCGCGTGGTGAGAAACACTCTCTGCGACGGCGAGTTGCCCCGGTCGATTCCCCGGATCATGGCGTCGCCGAACTCCTCGAAGCCCACGCCTCCACCGTGCTTGGCGGCATGGGCCACGCCGTCGACCTGAGCCATCAGGGCAGGCACCATGTCGAACCAGCCTCCCATGTGATAGGGGCTGGTCGGGTCGCTCAGGAACAATGCATGCTCCGGAGGCATCGTGAAGGTCCCATCGGCTGGGTCGTAGGCGAGCGCTCCGGCCGCAGCGAGCCCGGAGAGGACCTCGCGGACGTAGCGAGCCTCGAGACCGGCACCCGATGCGACCTCCTCGACGGTTCCCGACCGGTTGACCCCGAGCCAGGCGAGTAGGCCGGTGCGGTCGGCAACGGCGAGGAGCCCAATGGTGGTGGCCCCGGATGCATATGCAACGAACCTCTCGAGGAATGCGGCGATGCGTTCCCGGTCCATCAAATCGAATCTATCTCGGTTCCCGACTTGAAAGTCTGTCTGACCAGGTTCACCCCCGGGCGGTAAACGAGGTGCGCCGCGGATGGGGCGTCCAACACCACGATGTCGCCAACGGCTCCGGGGGCTATATAGCCCCGATCCGAAAAGCCCAGAGAGCGTGCGCCGCCGAGAGTCGCGGCGGCGATGGCTTGTTCGACCGTGAGGCCCATCTGCACCACGGCGAGGGAGAGGATCGGGGCCATCGACTCGAAGTAAGACGTGCCCGGATTGCAGTCGGTGGCCAGGGCGACGATGCACCCTGCTTCGAGCAACGACGGTGCCGGGGCATGGCCCGAGCCCAGAGTGTAAGACGCACCGGGGACGAGGACCGCCGCCACCCCGGAGGCGGCAAGAGCCCTGATGTCGTCCTCCGTTGCATGGTCGAGATGATCAGCCGAAACTGCCCCGATCTCAGCAGCCAGCTGGGCGCCTCCTGTGTGGCTCAACTGCTCGGCGTGCACCCGGGCACCTAGGCCGAGCTCGGCGCCCCGCTCGAAGATCCTGCGGGCCTCATCGACGGTGAAGACACCATCTTCCACGAAGACGTCGCAGTAGTCGGCGTGAGGAGCGGCCGCAGGCAGCATGTCCTCGGCGAGAAGGTCGATATAGCCCTGCCTGTCGGTCCGGTACTCCGAGGGGATCGAGTGGGCTCCGAGAAAAGTCGTCTTGACGGTGACCGGGAGCTTCTCGCCGATCCGGCGCGCCACTTCCAGTTGGCGCAACTCGGTGGCTCGATCCAGGCCGTATCCAGACTTGATCTCCAACGTCGTCGTCCCGGTTTGGATCATCTGCCAGACCCGCCCCGCGGCGAGCTGGAACAACTCGTCGTCGGTCGCGTTCCGGGTCGAGGCCACTGTGGCCAGGATGCCCCCTCCTGCGGCGGCGATGTCTGCGTAGGACTCTCCGGCCAGCCTGCGTGCGAACTCGTCCGAGCGATCCCCGGCGAATACGAGATGAGTGTGAGCGTCGACGAACCCCGGTATGACTGCCCTGCCCTCACAGTCATATCGCCTCCCCACCTGATCCGGAGCGTCACTCGACGGGCCGGCAAAGGTGACGACGCCTGACTCGATGACCACCACCGCGTCGCTCAACGGAGCGCCTGTGTTGGTCGTTAGTTGACCGATCCCGGTGAGGAACAGGTCAGACATCGACGAGTTCGGTGATCTCGCCGGCTGCGATCATGTCGGCGACAGCCTCGATGTCGGGTCGCAGCGAGCGATCACCGTCGAGCGCCGACACCCTCCTACGCACCGTCTCGACGAGCCGCTTGGTCCCACTCCCCGGTGTCAGGGGCTGGCGATGCTCGATCGCCTCGACGGCGCACATGATCTCGATGGCCAGGACCCGGCGGACGTTGGCCACGACGGCGAGCAGCTTGCGGGCGGCGCCCCACCCCATCGAGACGTGGTCCTCCTGGCCGGCGGAGGTGGGGATGGAGTCCACCGAAGCGGGATGGGCGAGGACTTTGTTCTCGGCCACGAGGGCCGCCTGGACATATTGGGTGATCATGTAGCCGGATTCGACGCCGGGGTTGGCGGCGAGGAAGGGGGGGAGGCCGTGGGACCGGGCCGGGTCCAGCATCCTGTCGGTGCGTCGCTCGGAGATCGAGGCGAGCTCGGCGAGGGCGATGGTGGCGAAGTCGCAGGCCAGGGCGAGAGGCTCACCGTGGAAGTTGCCTCCCGACAACACCTCGCCCGACTCCGCGAACACGATCGGGTTGTCGACGACGGCTCCCAGCTCCACTAGGAGGACCCGGGACAGGTGGTCGAGGGTGTCGGCCACCGCCCCATGGACCTGCGGGGCGCAGCGCAGCGAGTAGGCATCTTGGACGGCATGCTCGAAGTCGTCGGTGTGGCTGGCGATGATGGCCGAGCCCGCCAGGAGCCCTGCGATCCTGTGCGCCGAGGAGAGCTGCCCCGGATGGGGTCTGAGGGCGTGAATCTCGGGACGGAAGGGTCGGGCGCTGCCCATCAGAGCCTCGACCGAGAGAGCAGCGGCAGCGTCGGCAGCGGTCACGAGGTTGCGCCCGTGATGATGCGCGATGGCGCCCATGGCGGCCATGCCCTCGGTCCCGTTGAGGAGGGAGAGGCCTTCCTTGGCCAGCAGCTCGACCGGCTCGAACCCCACCTCGACGGTGCTCACGATCTCCCCGGCGACCCTGACCTCTCCCTCTCCGATGAGAGGGAGGGCGAGATGGGCGAAGGGGGCGAGGTCGCCAGAGGCCCCCACCGATCCCTGCGCCGGGACCACGGGCAGCAGCCCTCTCTCCAGGAGCTCGAGGAGCTTGCGGACGATGATGGGCCGGACGCCGGAGTGTCCCTGGGCGAGGGTGCGGGCTCGCAAGAGGAGCATCCCGCGGACGATCTCGTCGGCGATCGGCTCACCGACGCCCGTGGCGTGGGATCTCAGCAGGTTGTACTGGAGGGTTTCGATCTCGTCCTTGCCGATGTGGGTCGTGGCGAGGGCGCCGAATCCCGTCGTGATGCCGTAGACGACCTCTCCCGACTCCACTGCCTCCTCGACGATGCGCCGGGCGGGCGCCAATCTCTGGTCCAGATCGTCCCCCGTTGTCACCCTTGCCCGGCCCAAGGCGACGGAGACGACCTGGTCGGGGGTCAAGGCCCCTCCATCGATCATGACGGTCTCCACGGCCGATGACGCTAGTGGCCCCGACGGGCCCGCTGGCCCATCCAGACGAGGGACCGCTACCTTCTGAGCATGGCGACGACACAGAAGATCCGCTACTCGGACTGCGATCCCCAGGGCATCGTCTTCAACGGGAACTATGCGAGGTACTGGGACGATGCGCTCACCGACTGGTTCGAGGACGCCGGTTTCGGCGGCACCGACCTCGGGGGTGTCGGCGTCGACGTGGTGGCGGCCCGCATCGAGATGGACTTCGAGGCATCGGCAAGTCTCGGTGACACGGTCGAGACTCGAGTCGAGGTGGAGCGTTTCGGCAACACCTCGATGACGGCCGCGTTCACCACGGCCCGCCTCTCCGATGGCCGGGTGGTCACCGTTGGCCGGGAGGTGCTGGTGTTCGTCGATCCCGACGACTTCACTCCCACCCCAATCCCCGACGTCGTCAAGGAGAGACTTGGCGGGAATCCCGGCGGCGGGCAGCCCGTTGAGTGAGTCATGAAGGATTTGACCCCCCTCCTGTCCGAACCAGGGACTTCGATCGCCGTGATCGGGGCGACCGACCATCGTGCCAAGTACGGGGGGATCATCTATAGGGACATGAAAGCCAAGGGCTTCCCCGTCTTCGCCGTCAACCCGAATCGGGACACCGTCGACGGTGACCGGTGTTGGCCGACGGTCAAGGATCTCCCGGAAGAGCCGACCATCGTTGTCTTCGTGGTACCGGCGCGTGAGGGCCTCGAGGTCCTCCGGGACTGCGCCGAGGTGGGGCTGCGCAACATCTGGATCCAGCCCGGTGCCTTCTCCAGCGAGATGCGTGCAGCGCTCGAGACCGGCGACTTCGACTGGCTCGCCGACGCCTGCGTGATGGTCCGCGCCCGGGTGGCCGCGGTTTAGCTTCTCATCGTCTCAGATGGTCCCGCGGAACAGCTCCCTGGCGATGATGTTGCGCTGGATCTCCGAAGTCCCCTCGTAGATTCGAGGAGCGCGCACCTCCTTGTACAGGTGGGCGAGGGTCGAGTCCGCCTCCAGGCCACGCGCCCCGAGCACCTGGATGGCGACGTCGACGGCCCTCTGGGCGGTCTCGGTCGAGAAGAGCTTCGCCATCGCCGCCTTGCCGGTCAGACCGCTCTCGTCCCCATCGTCATAGGCTCGTGCAGCCCCATAGACGAGGTGGCCGGCCGCCTCGATGGCAACCCGCACGTCGGCCAGTTGATGGCTGACCCCCTGAAACTCGGAGAGTGTCGACCCGAACGCTTCCCGTGTCGCGGCGTGGTCGACGGCGATCCGCAGCGCAGCCTCTGCCATCCCGAGAGTGAAGGCCCCGACGCTGGGCCGGAAGAGGTCGAGGGTCTGCATGGCGACCTTGAACCCGTGGTCGACCTCCCCCAGCACCGACTCACGGGGGACGAACACACCGTCGAAGGCCCACCGCCCCAGAGGGTGGGGTGAGATCATCTCGATGGACTCGCCCGAAACTCCCTCGGAGTCGATTGGGATGGCGAAGGCGGTCACCCCCCGCGCTCCCGCTCCGGCAGTGGTGCGGGCGAACACCGTCGCCACGTCGGCGTCTGGCGCATTGGAGATGTAAACCTTCTCGCCGGTGATGCGGAAGCCGTCGCCGTCCGGCTCGGCCAGGGTGCCCAGGGCGCCGGCGTCGGACCCAGCGGCGCTCTCGGTGAGGGCGAATGCCGCAACCGCCTCACCAGAGGAGAGCCTCGGCACCCAGCGTCGACGGACTTCGTCGCCTCCGGCGAGGTGGATCGGTGTTCCGCCCAGACCCTGGACCGCGAAGGCGGTCTCCGCCTCCGGACAGACTCGCGCCAGGCCCTGACGCGCCTGGCACAACTCGGTGGCGGTCACGTCGTCACCACCAAAGAGCCGCTCGAACATCCCGGCGGCACCGATCGCCGCGACCAGCCCACGATTCACCCGCCCGGAGTGGCCGGTCTCGGCCAGCGGCACCAGGTCCTGACCGAGTCTCTCGGCCTCCGCTACGAGTTGGGGATCGGTCACGTCTAAGCCGAGCTGCGCATCTGCTTGATGATCTCCTGGAGCCGGGCTTCGACCTCATCGATCCCAATCCCCGCGTCGATGGCCCTGTTGACGGCGTCGGTGAAAGCTCCTTCGATCCCGGCGTCGCCGGCGGAGGTGCTGGTGTGGACGAGATGGAGGTCGAGCAGCCGGTCACGCACGTCTTGTAGACGCTCATAGGCAGCCTGGAGCGCGGCTCGGTCGTGGAGGGGCTTGCCCTCGATGAGCCGGTGTGACAGCTGTCTCAGCTCGTTCTGTCGGTCTTTCAACCGTGACCGTTCGGTGAAGTCGTCCGCTGGTAGGGCGAGAAGGCTCTCGTGGATGTCGGCGAGCTCTCGCCGGACCGTGTCGAGGCTCGGTTCCATGGGGCGAACTTACCTCTCGTGATGGTGAGATGTCGTGTTGGCCCGGCATGGACGGCGTTACCCTGCCGCCAGTGAGCCCGATTCGATCCTCCGCTGCATCGACCGAGAGCTGGGAGCATTTCCGGTTTGGCGTCGACGACGGCGTCGCCACAGTCACCTTCGACCGACCGGAGCGCCTCAATGCCCTCACCTTCGAGGTGTATGCCGACTTCAGAGACCTCCTCGCCGAGCTGGAGCACCACGACGACGTGAGAGTGCTGGTGGTCACCGGCACGGGTGACGGCTTCTGTTCGGGCGGGGACGTCAACGACATCATCGGTCGGCTCCTGGAGTCAGACACCAAGAGGCTGCTCGAGTTCACGAGGATGACGGGCGCCGTCGTCGAGCACATGCGGCGGACCCCGATACCCATCATTGCTTCGGTCAATGGTGTGGCGGCGGGCGCGGGAGCCGTCATCGCACTTGCCGCCGATCTTCGCCTCATGGCCGTCTCGTCCTCGTTTCACTTCCTCTTCACCCGGGTTGGGCTGGCCGGTGCGGACATGGGCTCGGCGTACCTGTTGCCGCGGGTCGTGGGTCTGGGGAGGGCTTCGGAGCTCCTGTTGCTGGGGGAGCAGGTTTCGCCCCCTGACGCGGTTGGCATGGGCTTGGCGTCACGGGTGGTCGAAGACGAGCGACTCGCCGCAGAGACGGCGGATCTGGCACGCAAGCTCGCCGACGGGCCGACGATGGCTTTGGCGGCGACGAAGATCCTGTTGAGCCGCGAGCTGGACATGGACCTCGGGTCATCGATCGAGCTGGAGGCCTTCACCCAGGCCCTCCTGATGACGACGGACGACCATGCCGAGTTCTATGCGGCATTCACCGGCAAGAGACCTCCGAGCTGGACCGGGAAGTGAATAGGCACCATCTGTTCAGCCCGGACGGAATGCCTCCGGCAATCGGCTTCTCCTATGGTGCATTGCCCGCCGATGGAAGAGCCCTTCACATCGCAGGTCTCACCGGGCATCGCGTCGACGGCTCCATCGACGACGACCTCGTGGGCCAGTTCGCCCAGGCTTGCAGGTCGGTGGCCATCGTCATCTCCGAGGCCGGAGGCGAGCCCACGGACCTGGTCTCCATGACGATCTACACGACCGATGTCGAGGGGTATCGGGCTCATCTCGGCCCCCTCGGGGAGGCCTATCGAAGTGTGTTCGGCCGGCACTACCCGCCCATGGCGTTGTTCGGGATCGCCGAGCTATTCGATCCGAGCGCATACGTCGAGCTGGTTTGCCTGGCGGTCGTTCCCGATGAAGCCTGAGCGGCCTGCCCTACTCGTCGAGGATGAAGACGGTTTCCTCGTAACGGCGCACCCGCCCCTCTCGTGCCCGTTCAGCGAGCAGCTCGTCCAGGGCATCTTGCTTTGCCTCGATGGTTGCGGGCGTGCGGAGCATCTCCACGGGCACGTTCAGACGTAGCGCTCTCTCCTCGACCAGGAATCGGGTGATCCCCGCGGGCAAGAGGTCATCACTGATCGCGGCCTTCATCACGTCTTCGAGTGTCAGGATGGGGAACTCGACCACGGCCGACCAGTCGGGGAAGCT
>Ga0214468_1000298_pt1 | contig 16092 bp, 16 predicted proteins | sample RVTome_9_FD_187334 | JGI IMG/M metagenome (GOLD analysis project Ga0214468, IMG submission 187334) | Soil microbial communities from uranium-contaminated site in the Upper Colorado River Basin, Wyoming, United States - RVT155D38 HiSeq ...
CCAGCTCGGCGGCGCCGGGGTCGCCGCCCTCCTTGCCCTCACCGGTCGCCATCTGGATCCGGCGCAGGCGGCGTTCGGCGTCGGGCTCCTCGCAGGGGAGGCCAACGAACATGAACGAGATCCGGTTGCCGAGCTGCTCGCTCTGGCCGGCATCGCGGACGCTGACGGGGACCATCGTCTTGAGCGGCACCGGGTCCTTGCCGCGCTCCTTCAGCAGGCGCCGCAGCGCCCCGGCGGCGGCGGCGAGGTAGACATCGTTGACGGTCGCCCGGAAGCGCTGCCTGACCCGCTGCAGGTCAGCCAGTGGCCGACTCGCCCGCGCCAGGTGGCGTGCGGGGGAGATCGGCTCGTTCAGCGGCGCCACCGGCCTCGCCGGGCGAAGCGTGCGGTTCACCGCACCCACGGCGGCCTCGGTGGCCGAGCGCGGGGCATCGAGCAGGCGTCTCGGCGAGAGCAGGAGGCCGGACGCGGCGCGCGCCAGCTCGAGCTGCTCGCGGGACCGGCGCTCGACGATCGCGGCAAGTCGTGCGGCGGTGCCGGGCTCCCGCTGGGGCCGCCACCGCTCGCCGGCCTCAGCGGCGGCGTCGGGGGTGGGATCGAGCAGCAGCGAGGCGAGCTCGACCGCGGCGATGCCGTCGACCATGCAGTGGTGAGCCTTGCCGACGACGCCGATGCGGCCGTCGGCGAGCCGATCGGCGACCCGGATCTCCCACAACGGCCGCTCGCGGTCGAGCTGCTCGGACATGCAGCTGTCGACCACCTCGTCGAGGTCGGTGGAGGCCGCCGGCCTGACATGGCGGGAGAGGTCGAAGTCTCGATCGTCCACCCAGCAGGGGGCGCCGACCTCGAGCGGCGCGGAGCAGAGCCTCTGCCGATAGCGCGGGGCGCGCGAGAGACGGGCGCCGATATGGGCGCGAAGCTCCTCGAATCCGGGACGGGGATCCCCGGCCGGCGGGTCGAACACGGCAGCCCAGCCGACATGCATGTGCGCGGTGCGGCTCTCGACGGTCAAGAACGAGTCGTCGAGCGCGGAAAGCTGAGTCGTAGACGCGGGCACAGGCCACCTCCCGGTCGAGCTTCTCCCGCTGGCGGGGATCTGGCCACGCCCCGCCAGCGACGGGCCGAACTCATACCTATGCCCGACTCCACCCGCCCGGAAACCCCAAAATCACAACAGAAACGCCGCAATTTGCGGCTGAATCAGGCGGCGCCGGTGGCTACCTCGCCTATCGCCCCTCGGCAGGGAGGCGAAGCAATCTCCCGAGTCGAGCCATGGCCTGCATCGGGATCCGCTCGCGCCGCCGTCCGGGCGCGAGCGTGTCGCCGTACTGAAGCATCACCATCGAGAGGCAGATGGGGACGCGGGGGTCGCGCTTGCTCTTGATCCCCGCTGCACGCAGGGTTGTGGAGACCCGCTCGATGAACTCCTCGAAGCGGATTGCCGGCCGGTGCCAGTTGCGGACGCGGACCGTGCCCCCGGAGCGGTTCCTGAAGGTGTGCAGCGCCCCGCGCGGCACCGATGCCGACTCGCCGGGCCCGAGCGTGCGCCACTCGCCGTCGACGTTCACGTCGAAGCTCCCCTCGACGACCTCGTACTCCTCGACCTGCCGGGGATGGACGTGCGGCGGCGGGGCCACGCATCCCGATGGCAGCACGAACTCCATCTCGACGTACTCGCCCCCGGTCTCCTCGGTCGGTCGCCTGACGATGTAGACGCTGCCGTCCGGCATCTCGAAACGCTCGCCCACGGTCGCCATCGCCGGCGAGATTACACGCCTCGAGGCTCCCCTCTGCTCGGGGGGAACGGCGGAAGCCGCCTCTCGGGCTGCCTCAGTAGGTCAGGGTCGAGTCGGCTTGCGCCGCCAACTCGACGAGCTTCTGCGGCGGCGCCAGCTCCGCGCCCTCGGCGGTCTCGGCGGCGACCCCCCGGGCCTTGCTCGACATCCCGGAGAGATAGATCGGGACCCCGGCCTCGCGCAGGGCGGTCAGGTGCTCGCTGACGCTCCCGGTCCCGATGCCCTGCGCCGCGCTCGCCGTTTCAGCTCGCGCCAGCTGTACGGCATCGCCGGCGAGGAAGACGCTGACCTCGTGCCCCTCCTCCGCGGCGGTCCTGGCGACGAGCAGCGCCAGCGCGGCGCGAGTGGGGTTCTCGGGCCCGGTGGCCAGATGGATGAGCAGGTTCGCCACGGGCGGAGCCTATCCCAGCGGTGTCGAGCCCGCCGCCGGAGAGAAAGCCCAGGAGGGGCGGCGCGGACCGCCCCGGTTCTACGGCTTACCCTTCGCGCCGTCCGGCAGCTCGGGCCGCAGCACGAACAGGCCGCTGACCGCGTTCTCGATCGTGCTGACCACGGTGGTGCCGTCGGAGAACCGGTAGTTGCTCCAGGTGCCGGCGAACTCGGTCGGATCGGCATGCGGCACCACATCGAAGTAGCCGACCTCGCTCAGCGCCGGCGCCTTCCTCGCGCGGGCCAGAGAGCGGTTGCTGAACTCGAGGATCCGCAGGCCGGCGGCGTAGTTCGACTCGTAGACGTGATGGTCGTGGATGTAGAGGTTGTGGTCGATCGAGTTCGTCTGGTGGTGGAACGCGACAGGTGTGGGCGGGGAGTCGATGTCGGTGACGTCCATCACGTAGGTCGTGGTGTTCGGCACCGTCCCGCCGGACTCGTCCAGCTCGTCGCCGAACAGGAACCGCGCCTGGTTGCGGGTAAGCGAGCCCTGGTGGGTGTACTCGGCCGTGGGGTACCCCGTGAGCGAAAGCACCTCGGGGTTGGCGGCGCTCGTGACGTCGTAAATGACGACCGCGTTCTCGTTCGAGCCGAGGCAGATCTCGCGGCCCTGGTGATCCCGGTCGGGTCCCTCGTAGATCACGCACTCGACGTCGTGGACGTAGTTGTCGGACTCGGTCGAGTCGTCGCCGTCGGCGTCGTCGACCCTGCCGCAACCGAGGAAGCGCGGGCTCTCCGGTTCGCTGATATCGACGATGTGCAGCCCGCCGTACTCGTCGCCGTTGTCGCAGGTGTTGGAGCCGACGATGTAGGCGCGGTCGCTGGCCCGGTTGATCGAGATGTTGTGGGAGAAGCTGAGCGTCTCGCCCTCGTCGTCGACCCCGTGGTAGGTCGCGTCGGCGCCGTAGAGCTGCGGCACGCCCGAGAAGTCGCGAAGCCGCCTCAGGTCGAAGACCTGCATCCCCGAGCCGTCGATCTCGGACACGATGAATGCGTGGTTGCCGTCGACCTTGATGTCGCGCCAGAGCACGAACGCCCCTGCCCCTTCCGTCGGAAGCTGCCCGACGAGCACGGGATCCTTCGGATTCGTCACGTCGACGAACCCGGTCGTCGTCGCGGTGCCCATCAGGGCGTATTCACGCTCGGTCTGGGGGTCCTCCCAGCCCCAGATGTCGTTGCCGGTGCCGAGCCCCAGGGCGGGCAGGGGGACGAAGCTCTCGAGGTCGACGTTCTCGCACTCATACACCCCGGCGACGCCGTTCTCGCACTCCGCTGCGGTGAGCCCCTCCGTCGCCAGCGCGAGGCTCGGGTCCTCGAGCGCCAGGGCGAGCTGCTGCTCGGTCGCCGGCGAGACGTCCGGGGCGGTCGGCGTGTCGTGCCCGGCCGCGGCGGGCGCTACGGCCAGCCAAGCCAACACCGTGAACAGCGCCCCCAGTAGCGCCCTGAATGCCATCCCGCCGGTCGAACTACCCACCTGGCGCGCCACTAAACCAGGGGCGCTTTCGGCGGATCACGGATTTTGCGCAGGAGCGAGTGCCCAGGTGGTCCCGAAGTCCCGCAGGAACAGCGCCTCGGCGAGCGCGATGCGCTCGATCTCGGCGGGGTCGACGCTCTCGTTCGGGGCGTGGATCAAACAGCGGGGTTCCTCGACGCCCATCAGCATGATCTCGGCCTTTGGAAAGGTCTCGGCGAGGACGTTGCAGAGCGGGATCGAGCCCCCCTGGCCCTGGGTCGTGGTCGGTCGCCCGAAGGTGCTCGCCAGCGCCTCGTCCATCGCCGCGTAGGCGGGCCCGCCGGTGCGGGCGCGAAACGGCGCACCCCTCGGCTGGCGCTCGACCTCGACCCGTGCGCCCCAGGGCGCCGCGCCCTCGAGATGGGCCGCCAGCGCGTCCTGAGCAGCCTCGGGGTCCATCCCCGGCGGGACCCGCAGGCTGACCAGCGCGGCGGCCTCCGCCTGCACCGAGGGGGTCGAGCCGACCACGGGCGGGCAGTCGATCCCGAGCACGCTTACCGCCGGGCGCGCCCAGAGCATCTCGGCGACCGAGCCGTCGCCCACCAGCTCGACCCCGTCGAGGACGCCGGCGTCGGCGCGGAAGCGGTCGGGCTCGTAGGTGACGCCGTCCCAGCCCTGGCCGGCCTCGATCCCGTCGATCGCCACGTTTCCGCGCTCGTCGTGGAGCGTGGCGACGATCCGGTTCAGCGCCACCAGCGCGTCGGGCGCCGGGCCGCCGAACATTCCCGAGTGCATCGGCCCGTCGAGCGTTCGGACCCGGACCACCACCCCGGCGAGCCCGCGCAGCGTCGTCGTCAGGGTCGGGACGCCGGCCGCGAAGTTGCCGGCGTCCATGACGATGATCGCGTCTGCCGCGAGCAGATCGGCGGCGGTCGGCACGAACTCCTCGAGCCCGCCCGTCGCCTGCTCCTCCGCACCCTCGGCGATCAGCCTGACGCCGCACCCCCGCGCGTCCCCCAGCGAGCGGAGCGCGGTCAGGTGGGCGATGACGTTCCCCTTGCAGTCGGCCGCGCCGCGCCCGTACCAGCGCCCGTCGCGCTCGGTCAGCTCGAACGGCGGGCTCTCCCACGCGTCCTCGCCAAGCGGCGGCTGCACGTCATAGTGGCAGTAAAGGAGCACCGTCGGGGCTCCCTCCGGCGCCGGCGAGGAACCGTAGACGGCGGGGTGCCCGTCGGGCATGTCCAGCAGCCGCGTGTCCTCGAGCCCCGCCCCGGCGAACGCCTCGCGCACCCACTCGGCCGCCTCGGTGCAGCGGTCCGCGGGGTACTGCCTGGGGTCGGCGACCGACGGGATCGAGACGAGGTGCGCCAGATCGTCGCGGGCACGCGACATCAGCTCTGCCACTCGCTTTCGCAGCTCGTCCGCCACCGGCTGGTAGCTTCGCATGCCGGTGGCGTTACTTCGACCCGCAACCCCGCGGCACCTGCATCTGCTTCCGGAGGTTCGCCACCCGCGCCGACTGGCGACGTTGCTGGCGATGGCCGCCGCCGCCGGGATCGCCCAGTTCCCGACCGCGGCGATCGCCGTCGCGCTGCCGACCCTGCACGCCGAGCTCGATGCCTCGCTCGGCGAGTTGCAATGGACGATCACGGCGTTCACCCTGGCGATGTCGGCGTTCCTGATCGCCTTCGGGCGCCTCGCCGATACCTTCGGACGACGGCTGATCCTGATCGCCGGAGTCGGTCTGTTCGCCTCCGGATCGGTGCTGGCGGCGCTCGCGACGAGCGCGACGGTACTGATCGCTGGCACGGCGATCGCCGGCCTCGGGGCGGCGGCGATCATCCCCGCCTCGCTCTCGATCATCGTCAACGCCTACCCGCCCGAGCGGCGTGGCCTGCCGATCGGCCTCTGGGGGGCCTCGACCGCGCTCGCCCAGGCGTTCGGGCCGCTCGCGGGCGGTGCCCTCACGGGCGAGCTTGGCTGGCAGGCGATCTTCTGGGCCGAGGCGATCGCCGCCGCCGCAGTTCTCGTCGTGATCCTCTCCGCCACGGCCGAGTCGCGCAACCCCGAGGCGACGCCGGGCATCGACGGCGCCGGGCTGGGCCTCGCCGCCGGGGCCCTGCTCACCCTGAGCCTGGCCGTGATCCAGGCCCCCACCTGGGGCCTGGGCGCCCCGCAGACGCTCGTCCTGCTCGCCGCGTCGCTCGTCCTCGCGGCCGCCTTCATCGCGGTCGAGCGGCGGGTGCCCTCGCCGCTCGTCGACTTCGCGTTCTTTCGCGCCCGCAACTACTCGGGGGCGACGATCGTGCTGTTCGTCCTCAACTTCGCCTTCATCGTGGCGCTCTTCTTCCTGCCGCTTCACCTGCAGGAGCTGTTGGGCTCCTCGGCGACGGAGTCAGGCGTGCAGCTGCTGCCGCTGATGGTGGTCCTGATCGTGCTGTTGCCGCTCGGGGGCCCGGTGGCCGAGCGGGTCGGCCCGCTGCCCCCGATAGCCGCCGGGCTCGGGTCGCTGGCGCTCGGCCTGCTCCTGCTTGCGGGCAAGGGCCCGGGGGCCGACTACGGCGCCCTCTGGCTGCCGATGGCGCTGTGCGGAGGAAGCGGCCTGGCGCTGACCCCGATGAACGTGGCGGCGATGAACGCGATCCCGACCCGCGAGTCGGGCGCCGCGGGCGGGGTCTTCACGACCCTCAGCGGCGTCGGGATCAGCCTCGGCGTCGCGATCACCGGCGCCGTCTTCAACTCGGTTCAGCTCTCCTCGACCGAGAGTATCGCCTCCGACCGCGGGATCGCGATCGACGCCGAGCAGGCCCAGGCGCTCGACGGGTTGCTCGTCGACGCTCCCGGCGCACACTCGGCGCTTGCCGCGTTCGGGAAGACCGATCAGGCGACGCTCGAGCGCGTGGTCCGCGAGGCGTTCGCCGACGCGCTCGACGACGCCTACCGGCTGGGGGCGCTGGTGGCGCTCGCGGGGCTGCTCCTGGCCGCGGCGCTGATCCGCCGCCGGCCGCCGGCCGACACCATCAACGCCGGGTAGCGAGCGACTGCGCCGCGGCGACGGCCTGGGACCGATTCGCCGGGGCGGCGAGGATGTGACCGATAGCGTGCGCGGGGATGGCGGACCGCGCCGACATGGAGTTCACCTATTCGCTGATCGACCGGATCTTCCGGTTGAGCCTCGGCGAGATGGCGGATTTCAGCGGCGCCAAGTACGACGGCGACTTCTCGCTGACATTGGAGGAGGCGCAACGGCGAAAGCACGAGTACGTCACCGAGCAGATCGGCATCGAGCCCGGCCGGCGCGTGCTCGATCTCGGATGCGGCTGGGGGCCGCTGCTCAACTTCATTCGAGGCCGGGGGGCGACTGGGGTTGGGGTCACCCTGTCCTCGGCGCAGGCCGATGCGTGCCGGCGTAATGGGCTTGACGTCCGCGTCGAGGATGCCCGCGAGGTCACCGAAGCGGGCTTCGGCCGCTTCGACGCTGTCGCCAGCCTGGGGGCGTTCGAGCACTTCTGCTCCCCCGAGGACCACGCGGCCGGGCGCCAGGAGGACATCTATCGCGACCTCTTCGCGAACATCGCCGGGCTGCTTCCTCCCGGCGGGCGCCTCTACCTCCAGACGATGGTCTTCGGCAAGAACATGATCCCGGCCGAGCGCGTGGACATCAACGCGCCCCGTCATTCGGACGAGTGGTACCTGGCGCTGATGGGCCGTCAGTTCCCCGGTTCGTGGCTGCCCTTCGGGCGAGAGCAGATCGTTCGCGCGGCCGAGTCGCAGCTGCGCCTGGTGGCAAGCTCCAACGGCCGCCTCGACTACCTGGAGACGATCCGCCAGTGGCGCAGGCGGTTCGGCGAGCGGAGCCTGCGGAAGGTGCTGCTGAAGGTGAGGCTCGTGCCGCGCTGGCTGACGAGCGCGGACTTTCGCCTGGCCTTCACCTCCGGAGTCAGCGCCAACAGCGCCTGCTTCGAGCGCGAGCTGCTCGACCACTGGCGGCTGACGTTCGAGCGACCGTCAGCGGCGAATTAGCGCCGACACGAACCACAGCCAGGCAATCACGACGCCGATGCCAACCGAGCTGGCGAGCGCGACCCCGAGGCTGAACAGGAAGTCGGTGACGAGGAGGATTGCCCCCGCCATCGCCAGGCCCAGGAACCCCAGCCCGGCGATGCCGAGCCGGTTGCCGGTGACGACGACCCAGTACTTGTCGTCCTGGCGGAAGCGCTCGCGGTGGCGAGCCGACGGCGCGATCAGCAGGACCGAGGCGAGAGCCGTGCACAAGAGCGTCACGTAATAGGCCTTCTCCTGGAAGTCGGTGACCTCGCCGAAGCGCGACTGGAACGGCAGGATCAGCAAGAACGCGAACAGGACCTGAACGCCGGGGAGGGCCACCCGCAGCCCGGCCAGCAGGTCCTGCAGGTTGCGGTCGAGCCGCTGCTTCTCGGTCTCCCCGGGGCGGCCGGGGCTTTGCTCCTCCGTGGCTACCTCCTCGGCGCGACCTCGTCGAGCAGCGTCTCGACTCGTCCCCGGATCTCGTCGCGCACCCGCCGCACGCCCTCGAGATCGAGATCGGCCGGGTCCGCGACCTCCCAGTCCTCGTAGCGCTTGCCGGGGTAGATCGGGCAGGCGTCGCCGCAGCCCATCGTGACCACCACGTCGGCGACCCTCACCGCCTCGTCGGTGATCGGCTTTGGGAGCTCCCGCGAGATGTCCACGCGGGCCTCCGTCATCGCCTCGACCACCGCCGGGTTGACCCGATCGGCGGGATCCGAGCCCGCGGAGCTCACGCGTACGCGCCCTTCGGCGAGCTTGTCGAGCAGGCCGGCGGCCATCTGGCTGCGGCCCGCGTTCTGGACGCAGACGAACAGGACCTCGGGCACCGCCTTCGCGATCGGTGCCTTCACACCATTACTCGATGAGCGCCCGCACCTGGAACGACTTCTCGCCGCCCGGTGTCTCGATGCTCACCCGCTCGCCCACCCGGCGATCGCGAAGCGCGCTGCCCACCGGCGACTCGGCTGAGAGCCGCCCCTCGGAGAGGTTCGCCTCGGTCGAGCCGACGAGGGTCCAGGTGTGCACCTTGCCGCTCTCCCGGTCGAGCACCTCCGCCGTCCGCCCGAAGGCGAAGGCCTCGGCGTCCTCGTCCACCTCGACGACCACGGCGACTGAAAGGCGTTCCTTCAGGCGCTTGATCCGGGTCTCCAGGTGCGCCTGGTCCTCCTTCGCGATGTGGTAGTCGGCGTTCTCGGAGAGGTCCCCCAGCTCGCGCGCGTCCTTGATCCGCGCGGCGATCTCGGAGCGAGCGCGGCTCTCGAGCTCGGAGAGCTCCGCCCGAAGCGCCTCGATCCCTTCGGGCGTGATCGGTTCCTGTCCCTGGCCCGCGCTCACGTCCGGCACCATTACACACAAAGCGCGGTCGCTCAGGCCTGGAGAAGCCCGGCCTTCCGCGCCGCGGCGACCGTCGCGCGCAGGGTCTCGCGGGCGTCGAACCGCCGGCGCCAGCCCAGCTCCCGCCGAGCCTTCGCCGTGTCCATCACCACCGGCACCCGGAGCGTGTGCAGCCACTCCGCGCGGGCCGGCGCCAGGGGCATCCGCGCCAGCAGCTCCGCGGTGGCGTCGATCGCCGCTTTCGGCACCTTGATGCTGCGCCAGCCAAGCTCGCCGGCGATCTCGGCGATCGAGAGCTCGCCCTCGGCGGCCAGGTTGTACACGCCCGGCTTGCCGCGGCCGACGACGGCTGCGCGCAGGGCCGTCGCGACGTCGTCGGCATGGACGACCTGAAGCGGAACGCCGAAGTCCGGGAGCACCGGCGCCGGCGTGGGCAGCGTCGCCAGGGCGCGGCGCAGGCGGGCCGGAAGCGCCTCGGCCGCCTGCAGGTACGGCATGTTCTCGACCAGCGCCAGCGACTCCGGACCGGCGACGATCGAGGGGCGAAAGACGTATGCCCTGGTGCGCGCGCCGCCCAGCGACCGCGACAGCGCCCGCTCCAGCTCGGCCTTCTGGGCCGAGTAGTAGAAACCGTCGGTGCCCCGCGGCTCGACGTCCTCGGTCAGCGGCTGCGGGTTGTCGCGGTGGAACCCGTACGCGGCCACGGAGGAGGTGTAGACGAGTCGCTTGGCGCCGGCATCGGCGGCCGCCCGGAAGACGTTGCGCGAGCCCTCGAGGTTGACCTCCCGCGCTTCGTCGCGGTCGCCGAAGATGACGAACGCGAGGTGCACCACGACGTCTGCGCCCGCGACCAGCTCCGCGACCGCCGCCTCGCTGAGGATGTCGCCCTGCACGTAGGTGGCGCGCTTCCAGCCGAGCGCCTTGGAGTCGAATGGCCGCCGTGCCATCCCCCGGATCTCGCCCACTTCGCGCGAGCGCTCCAGCGCCCGGACGAACGCCCGCCCGATCTCGCCGGTGGGCCCGGTGACGGCTACGCTCAGCTTTCGCTTGGCTCGGGCGGCCACGTCAAGCCCGGTAGCCGGGGATGAGCGAGGGGTCGTCCTCGTGCTCGCGGAAGAAGCCCACCATCGCCCCGACATAGTCGCGGAAGTTGGGCGGTCTCAGCCCCAGCGGCTGAAGCACCTCAACCGCGCGGCGGGTGTCGAAGCGCACCGGGTGGTTGAGGTAGGCCAGCGACTCGGGCGGGGTGCCGCCGAGGCGCTCGCGAATCGCGGGCACCCGCAACGAGGCGGCGGCGATCCGCGGTGGCACCCGGCCCCGGGGCGGGCGCCCGGCGTACTCGATCGACAGCGTCTCGGTCAGCTCGCTGGCGCTGAGCGGCTCGGGGTCGACGAGGTGCAGTGTCTGGCCGGCGGCCGCATCGGAGGCGGCCGCGGCCGCGATCGAGCTGACCACGAAGTCCACGGGGACGACGTTGAACGGAGCATCCGCCCGCCCGAACTGCACCACCGCCCGCCCGGCGCGCTCGGCCTCGGCGATCGTGCGGAGGATGAAGTAGGGGCCGTCGAACTTCTGGGTCTCGCCGGTGACGCTGTCCCCGACCACGATCGCCGGTCGCAGGATCGTCGTCGGCACCCGGTCCATCGCCTCCCGCACCCAGACCTCGGCCTGGAACTTCGTCGACTCGTAGTGGTTCTTGAACTCCTGCCCCATCACCAGCTCGTGCTCGTAGACGACGCCCGTGCGCTTCCCCGCCACGTACGCGGTGCTGACGTAGAGCAGCCGCTCGAGCGAGCCGGCCGACTCGCAGAAGTCGAGCACGTGGCCGGTGCCTTCCACGTTCACGAGCTGCGCGATCTCCAGCGGTACCGCGAGGTCGTAGATCGCGGCCAGGTGGAAGACGCGCGCCACCTCGGAGCGGAGGCGGTCGTGCTCGGGATCCGCCAGGCCCAGCCGCGGCCGGCCGATGTCGCCGGGGACGATCTCGAGCCGCTCGGAGTCGAGGTCGCCGGCGGCGGCGCGCGCTGCGTCGAGCATGCGTGGCTCGACCAGCGCGACGACTCGTGCCCCGGGGTCATCGTCGAGAAGGCGCGCAGCGAGCCGGCGGCCGATGAAGCCCGGAAAGCCGGTGAGCAATGACGACGCCACGGTGCGAGGGAGGCTATTGAGCCTCCTCCCGGGAGCGCCTTCCCCCGGGCGCTAGAACGCGAACTCCGAGGTGTCGATCTTCGGCGCCTCGCTCGTGATCCGCTGCATCAGCCCGAGGAAGCGGGGCAGCTCGGGGTAGACGATCGGCTTGCCGTTGTTGATCACCGCCGCGGAGAGCGCGCGCTCGGGATCGGCCCAGGCGAGGATGTTGGTGAAGCCCAGGTGGCCGAACGCGTGCTGGGTGTCGGCGCCGTAGAGGCTGATCCGCGCGGCACCGAGCATGAGGCCGTACGAGAAGCGGGTCGGGAAGCCGAGCGAGAGGTCGAACTCGAGGTGGGACTGCTCGGTCAGCGCGTGGCGGATCGTCTCCGGCCTCATCACCCTGACGCCGTCCAGCTCTCCACCACAGCGCATCAGCTCGTAGAAGCGCGACAGCTCGTTGGCCGTCGTCACCGTGTTCGCGGACGGCACGAGCGCGGTCACGAAGCGGTCGTCGTTGGTCGCTGCGACGAGCTCGTCCAGCGGCCTGCCCAGCGCGCGGGTGAGCAGGTTCGACAGCGGCGGCAGCGTCGGCGGCCCGGTGATGTAGTTGAGGGCGACCCGGCCCGTGTCCTCGGGGGGGACCCCGTAGTTGGTCCATCGAAACCCCAGGGGGTCGAGGATCTCCTCCGCCAGGACCTCCCGGATGGTCTTCCCGGCCGCCCGGTGGACGACCTCCCCGAGGATGTAGCCGCCGGAGACGGCGTGGTAGGCGAGGAACTGCCCGGCGCGGGCGAAGGGCCTGGCGTCGCGGAGGAGCTCGACCAGGAACTCACGATCGCCGGCGCGATCCAGCTCGAGGGCGTCGGATGGAAGGTTCGGGACGCCGGCACGATGGGCGAGGACGTGGGCGATCGTGATCTCGCCTTTCCCGTGGCGCTCGTAGCCGGGGATGTACTCGCACACCGGCAACCCGATGTCCAGCGCGCCTCGCTCGTGCAGGCGATGGACGAGGAAGGCCGTGATCGCTTTCGCGCCCGAGTAGATGGTGAACGGCGTCGACGGGGTGGCCAGCTCCTCCGGCTCCTCCTCGGCGTCCCTGGGCCCGTTGCCCCGGGCGTGGCCGATCGCCCGGTCCAGCACCACCTTCCCCTCGCGCCGCACGCACACCTGCAGCGCAGGATGGACGCCGCTCCGGTACCACGAGACGGCGTCGTCCCAGATCCGCTCGACCGCGTCGGCACCCATGCCCGCTTCCCCAGGATCGGCCTCCTCGCCAACCGTCGTGACGGACTCCAGGTCGTCCGGAACGGTGATCCGCCGCAGCGGATCTGGTACGAGCGGCAGGCGGGGAACCCTCGGGGAGATGACGAGACGCTAGCTGTCCCGCTCAGCGCGCGAGCCTCACCTCCACGGCCTCGATCTGACGCTGGCCGTAGGAACCCGTCCTCACGGTCCCTGCAGCCGCGAGCTGGTCGCCGATACCCGGTAACGGTCGTGGGCGGAGGTCGCGGCGAACGTCCACGACCGTGAGGCCGGGGCCGGTGATGCTGTCGGAGCTCAGCAGGACGAAGTGGGCGTCGCCGTCCCCGTCCGGGTCCACCCGCTCGACGTAGGCGATGCGGCCGGATGCGCGGCGGCAGTCGACGAGCTCTGGGGAGCAGGGGGGTGGCTTGAGGGATTGGCTTGCCGCAGGCTCGGGTCGCTCAGCCGCTTCGGTGGCGGTTGGCCTGGGCTGGGTGGTGGAGGAGGGGGCTGAGTTGCCTCCGCAGGACGCGAGGGTCGCCGCGGCCGTCAGGATCACGGCCCAGGCCGCCCGCCGGTGGCGCGGTCTTTCGGCTGTTCCGCAAGGACGCGCCATCGGAGCGAGGTGTCCAGAGTAACCTCGGCTCGGATGGGCGACCGGGCGAAGCTGATCGGCATCAACCACGTGGCGGTTGAGGTCGGCGACCTCGAGCAGGCGCTCGAGCTTTACGGCCGGCTGTTCGAGTTCGAGCTTCGTGGCCGGGCGAACCGGATGGCGTTCATCGACATCGGCGACCAGTTCCTGGCGCTCGCCGAACACGAGCGCCCCGAGCCCGACGCCGTGCGGCACTTCGGCCTGGTGGTCGACGATCTCGAGGTCGCCCGGGCGGCGGTCGAGCGTGAAGGGCTGGAGGTGGTGGGCGGCCGCGGGCTGACCTTCCGTGACCCCTGGGGAAACCAGGTGCAGGTCGTGGATTATCGCCGGATCCAGTTCGAACGCGCGCCAGGCGTGAAGCGCAAGCTCGGCATCGAAGACCTGGAGAAGGGCGAGTCGGCGCGCGCCGAGATCGAGGAGCACGGCCTCTCGGGCTGAACGAAGCGTCCGGGTTCGAGGCTAGCTTCGGGCTTCGGGCATGTGGTTCTACGACCTCTCAAGCGTCGCGCTCGCGCTGCTCCTCTTCGGCGTCGTCTTCGGCGTCACCGTGCTGGGGGCGTTCATCGGCCGTGGCATGCGCCACCGCGCGGACGACCTTCGCGAGCCGTTCTCGGTCCTCCAGGGGGCGCTGCTGGGGATCGTCGCCCTGGTGCTCGCGTTCGGCCTCTCGCTGGCCATCGACCGCTACGAGTCGCGGCGCACCGCCGTGGTCGACGACGCCAACGCGATCGGCACCACCTACCTGCGCGCGCAGACCCTTCGCGAGCCGGTTCGCTCGAGGTCGCTGCGTGACCTGCTCGCCTACACCGACACCGCGATCCGGCTCACCGACTCGGTCCCGGGCAGCGCGGCGGAGCTGGACGCGGTGGCCGATGGCCAGCGGCTTCAGCGCGGGCTGTGGGCGCTCGCGGGTCGTGCCCTCGACGCCGACCCGATCGCGTCCGCGCCGCGCCTGTACGTCGAGTCGCTGAACGAGATGATCGACGAGCAGACGGTGCGCGTCGCGGGGCTCTCCAACCGGGTGCCGAATGCGGTTCTGGCGGTCGAGGTGATCGGGGCCGCCCTCGCCCTGGGGCTGCTGGCCGCGTACCTGGCCGTGGCGGGCCGTGGGCTGCTCCCGGTCATGATCGCCGCCGGGCTGGTCAGCTCGCTGCTGTTCGTGACCGCCGACCTCGACCGTCCGCATCGCGGGCTGATCGAGGTCCCGGACACCACGCTCGTCAACCAGCTCGAATCGATGGAGCTGCCGCCCGCGGCGGCCGGGCCGGAAAGTCAGGCGCCGGGCGGTACCTAGCGGCCGTTGCCGGCGCCGTCGGGCAGCCACGGCTCGTACCAGGTGCAGACCCCGCGCACCAGGTCCTTCGCCTCGTCCGGTCCCCACGTGTCCGGCGCATAGGGATGGACCGGGCCCGGCTGATCCAGCAGCGGCTGCACGATCCGCCAGGTCTGTTCCACCACGTCCTCGCGGGTGAAGAGCTGGCTGTCGCCGACCAGCGCGTCCCCCAGGAGGCGCTCGTAGGGCTCGGGATCGACGCCCGGCTCGGGCTCGAACAGCACCTCCAGGTCGGCCGGCTCGAGGGCGTCCTCGCCAGCCTGCTTGACGAGGAAGCGGATGCGCGCGCCGGGCTCCGGGTCGATCCGGATCACGAGCTGGTTGGGGTCGAGGTGGCCGCGCCGCGCCGACGCCAGCGAAGGTGGGCGATGGAAGACGACGTTGATCTCGGTTGCGTGGGCGGGCAGGCACTTGCCGGCGCGGATGAAGAACGGCACGCCCGCCCAGCGCCAGTTGTCGATCCGCAGCTCCAGCGCCGCGTAGGTCTCGGTCCCGGAGTCCGGGGCCACGCCGTCCACCTCGCGATAGCCCTCGTACTGGCCGCGCACGTAGTTCGCCGGGTCGGCCGCCCGGACCGCCTTGAACAGCTCCAGCTTCTTGTCCCGGATCGGGTCCTCCGCGTTCGGCGACGGCGGCTCCATCGCGATCAGCGAGAGCAGCTGCAGCAGGTGGTTCTGGACGACGTCGCGCAGGGTCCCGACGGGGTCGTAGAAGCCGCCGCGGTCGGCGACCCCGAAGTCCTCCGCCATCGTCATCTGCACGTGCGAGACGTAGCCGCGGTTCCAGACCGGCTCGAGCAGCGTGTTGGCGAACCGCAGGTAGGCGATGTCCATCACGGGCTCCTTGCCGAGGAAGTGGTCGATCCGCATGATCTGCGGCTCCCGAAGGACGCCGCGAAGGTCGCGGTTGAGCGCCTGGGCCGAGGCGAGGTCGTGCCCGAACGGTTTCTCGATGACGACCCTCGCGTCCTCGGTCAGTCCCGCGTCCGCGAGCCCGTGGATCACCGTCGCGAAAAGGGAGGGTGGGACCTCCAGGTAGAACACGGGCCGAGGGCACTCGCCCAGCTCCTCGGCGACGCGGGTGAATGTGGCGGCGTCGCCGAAGTCGCCGCCGATGTAGGAGATCCGGGCGAGCAGGCTGTCCACCACCCGCTCGTCGACCTCGCCCTCCACGGTGGCGGCGATCGCCTCGCGCGCGTGGTCTCGCAACCGCTCCAACGGCCAGTCTTCGATCGCCACCCCGACCACAGGACACGTCAGGCTGCCCAATCGCTCCAGCCGGTAGAGCGCGCGGAAGGTCTTCTTGCGGGCCAGGTCGCCCGTGATCCCGAAGATGACGAGGGCGTCGGCGGGCTCGGAGCGCCCTGGCGAGGTGGGCGATGACTGGGTGGCGGCTCCGTCCATGGCTGGGTCGGGCAGAGGCTAGTGATCGGGGACGCGTAGGATCGAGACGACGTCACTGCGACCGACCGGAGGGATCAGGTGAGCGAGGGATCGGAGCTTGGAATCGTCGGCCTCGGCCGCATGGGGGCGAACATGGCGCGGAGGCTGATGCGAGCGGGGCACCGCTGCGTCGTCTACGACCTAAACGCGGAGGCCGTGAAGACGCTGGCGGGGGAGGGGGCGGAAGGGGTCGCCTCGCTCGAGGAGATGGCGAAGGCGCTCGCCCCGCC
>Ga0214468_1000299_pt1 | contig 16047 bp, 14 predicted proteins | sample RVTome_9_FD_187334 | JGI IMG/M metagenome (GOLD analysis project Ga0214468, IMG submission 187334) | Soil microbial communities from uranium-contaminated site in the Upper Colorado River Basin, Wyoming, United States - RVT155D38 HiSeq ...
TGGGCCCGCACACAGCGGTGCGGGTCGCGGCAGACGTCTTCCGCTCGGTCCACAACGACGGGCCGGAGGAGGCCGAGCTGGTGATCTGCTCGCCGAGGGCGAACGATCCCGAGGCCGAGACCGAGACCACCCCGGACTTCTGGCCCGAGGACTGACCGCCGGCAGCCATCCCCTGGCGCCCTCGCCGGGCTCAGGTGACCGAGACGTAGGCGATGAACGCCGCGAACAGGGCGGCCCAGACGACGATCGCGGGCCAGCGGAAGCGGCCCTTGCGGTGAAGCGCGAAGTAGGCGACGATGCCGCCCAGAAGGCCGAGGAGGCCCGACGCCACCGCGAACCGTCCCAGGTCCCAATCGGTGAACGCGAGCCCGAACGCGATCGGGATCGTCGACTGGAAGACCATCGCGCCGGTTATGTTGCCGAGGGCGAGCGAGTCCTTGCCGTCGCGGACCCAGAAGAAGCTGTTCGCCTTCTCCGGCAGCTCGGTCGCGAGCGGCGCCAGGATCAGGGAGAGGACGAGCGGCTCGACCCCGACATCCTCGGCGACGTGGAGCAGCTCCTCGACGAACAGGTGGGCGCCGCCGACGATCGCCCCCAGCCCGATCACGAACTGGAGCACGATCAGGCGGGGGGCCGGTGAGTCGCGGCCCAGCGTCCGATCCATGTAGAGGGCTCCGATCGTCTCGACCTCCTGAACCTCCCCCCCGCCGAGCAGGGTGCGCCGCACGTAGTACGCGTAGGCCACGAGGAACACGACCACGAGCGGGACCTGGACCCCATCGGGCAGGTCGGCCGCGCCGATCGCGACCCCGAGGGCGAAGAACACGAGGAAGAAGACGAGGTCGCGCTCCAGCGTCGGCGAGTGCGCCCGCAGCTCGGTCCCCGGCCGCCCGCCGGCAAGCTGAGCGCGACGCCCGCGGTAGATCAGCGCCGAGAGGCCGACCAGCGCCATCGCGATCGTCGCCAGCAGGAACGGCGCCCCGATGATCGCCCCGATCGCGACGTCCTCGGAGCCCTCCGCCCCGCCGATGACCGCCACGATCGGGATCAGCGTCTCCGGCATCGCCGTGCCGACCGCGGCCATCAGCGAGCCGACGGCGCCCTGCCCCATCGCCATCCGGTGCCCTGCCCACTCGACCGCGTTCGTGAACAGCAGCGCCCCCGCGAGGATCACCGCGAAGCTCGCCAGCAGCAGCAGGAACGCTCCCATCGGTTGAACCTACCTACCCGCCGGCGCCGCTCTCAGGCGTAGAGGAAGGCGAGGGCGAGGACGACGTACACGGCCAGGAGCTGGACTCCCTCGAACCAGTTCGACTCCCCCTCCTGGGTCACGTAGGCGGCGATCAGCACGGCGATCAGCACCGCCCCCAGCTCGAAGCCGTTGAACGCGAGCGCCATCGGGCTGGGGCCGATCGCGAACGAGAGCAGCACCAGGACCGGGGCGACGAAGAGCGCGATCTGCGCCGCCGAGCCCACGGCGATGTTGACCGCGAGGTCCATCTTGTCCTTGCGCGCGACCAGCACCGCGACCCAGTGCTCGGCGGCGTTGCCCACGACCGCGACCACGATCACCCCGACGAAGAACTCGGAGATCCCGATCGACTCCGATGCCTCGGAGATCGAGCCCACCAGGATCTCCGACACGAGCCCGACCGCTGCCCCGGCGATCGCCAGCATCGCGACCGAGCGTCGCACGCTCCAGCCGAAGCCCTCGTGCTCCTCCTCGGCATACGGCGGGTTGAAGACGTCCTTGTGGGTGCGAAGCGAGAAGACGAGGCCGGCCACGTAGGTGATCCCGAGGACGATCGCGACCCCGATCGACAGCTCCTCCAGGTCGCTGCCGTAGTCGACGATGTCGGCGTCCACCGCCGGCAGGCCACCGCCCTGGACGAGGGCGTAGATCGCGGGCATGATCAGCGCGGCGACGGCCAGGAACAGCATCGCCGCCTGCGCGTTCGCGGCCGTGCGGTTGAAGAGCTGCTTGGCTCGCCCGATGCCGCCAACGAACATCGCCAGCCCCATCACCAGCAGCAGGTTGCCCAGGATCGAGCCGATGATCGAGGCCTTCACCACCTCCTGGAGCCCCTCGGCCAGCAGGAACACGGCGATGATCAGCTCGGCCGCGTTGCCGAAGGTGACGTTGAGGAAGCCGCCGACGCCGGGGCCCGAGCGCGCTGCCAGCTCCTCGGTCGCGAGCCCCATCAGCGCCGCGGTGGGGATGATCCCGAGCGCGGCGCAGGCGAAGATCACGGTTGCCGAGGCGTGTGCCAGCTCGAGCACGACCGTGAGCGCGATGAACGGCGTCAGCAGATACGGCCAGCCCTGCGCCGACAGCAGGAAGCGGGCGGGTCCGTTCCCCGCCTGTCCACCACCCCCTGACGCGCCGCCGGACATCGGCCGGGGAGCCTACCGGCGGCGCTCGGCAGGCAAAGGCCCCGGCATCTGCGCCGGGGCCCTCGCCCAACCGTCGTCCAGCGCGATCCGGCTAGAGCTCGTTCGCGCAGGCCTGGATCGCGTCGGGGTCGCCGGCGGCGTCCTCGAGGCACTCGAAGTACGGGTCGCTCTCGAGACCGGAGTCTCCACCCGAGCCGCCGCCCAGGTCCTCGAGGCCGGAGTCCCCGCTGCCGCCGCCGAGCCCGCCGAGCCCGCCGAGCGGCAGGCCGCCCAGGCCGAGCTCGCCGAGCAGCTCGTCGATCGGCTGCGCGTCCGCGGGGGCCTCGATCGACTGGTCCTCGTTCACGTCTCCGAAGGCCAGCGAGAAGCCGAAGTCGAGGCTCTCGACCGGCACCGGCGCCGCGCCGGCGACCGCCGACGGGTCGATCGCCAGGTTGAGGTCGAGCCTGCGCAGGAGATCGTCCTCGGTGCCGCTGAAGAGGTCGAAGCTCGCCTCGGACACGGCCTCCTGGATCTGGTCGAGCTGGGCCTGGTCGACCTGCTGCTCGGCCCCGGGAACCGACTGCGCGATTCCGGCGACGTCGTCGACCAGCTGGCCGACGTCGACGCTGCCGCTGATGTGGACGGTCTCGGCACCCTCGACGTCCTCGGTCCCCTCGTTGGTGAGGTCGGTGAACCAGCCGCCGAGGTCGAAGTCACACGCGGACGGATCCCCGCCCTGCGCCTCGACCGCCTGCTCGCAGCTCTCCCTGAAAGAGGCGGCGGCATCCTCGCCCTCGGCGTCCTCGCCCTGGCCGGCCGAGGCCTCGGCGGCCTCCTTGAACTGGGAGAAGGTCTCCGTTCCCACCTCGTAGGCCTCGTCCTGGTACTCGACGAAGGCGTTGTCCTGGGTCACGACGACGCCGCCCTCGAAGTCCAGGCTCTGGCCCCCGCCCTCGCCGCTGACCGACGCCGTCAGGTCGAGCTGCGGGAAGACCGTCGGGTCGTCCGGTTCGCCCTGGAAGGGGCCGGACAGGCTTGCCGTGACGTTCCCCTGATCGCCGGCCGACGCCTCGATCGTCAGGTCGAGCACGCCGCTGGAGATCTTCGCGTCGTTGTTGAGGGTCGCATCGACGACCTCCTGCGGGTCGGCGTCGCTGTCGCCGCCGCCGCAGCCGGCGATCGCGGTCGGTACGGCCAACGCCAGCAGGGCGCATGCGAAAAGGGAACGGGTCCGGTTCAAGTCGTTGCTCCAGTCCTAGGTTTCGAGAACGGCGCAGCCTAGCGTGTCCTCGGCGTCCGCAGCGGGGTACCCTGCCCGTCCTCATGGCCCCGCGAACCATCCTCTACACGGGCAAGGGCGGCGTCGGCAAGACGAGCGTCGCCGCCGCCACCGCACGCCGATGCGCCGCGGCCGGCCTGCGGACGGTCGTGCTCTCGACCGACCCGGCGCACAGCCTCTCGGACTCGCTGGAGGTGGGACTGGGCGCCGACCCGACGCAGCTGGGCGATCGCCTCTGGGGCCAGGAGGTACAGGCGCAGCGCGAGCTCGAGGAGCACTGGGGCGCGGTCCGGCGCTGGCTCGGCGAGCTGCTCGCCGACCACGGGGTGATGGACGTCGCCGCCGAGGAGCTGACGGTGCCGCCGGGCATGGACGAGCTGTTCAGCCTGCTCCAGATCAAGCGCCATCACGGCTCGGGCGAGTTCGACGTGATCGTCGTCGACTGCGCCCCGACCGGCGAGACGCTGCGGCTGCTGTCGTTTCCCGACATCGCGCGCTGGTGGCTCGACAAGGTGCTGCCCTGGGAGCGGCGCGTGGTCGCCGCCGCGCGACCCCTGGCACGGACGCTGATCGACGTGAAGCTCCCCACCGAGGACGTGTTCACCGACGTCCAGAGGTTGGTGCGCAACCTGATCTCGATGAACGAGATCCTCCGCGACCGCCGCCACGCCTCGATCCGCCTGGTGATGAATCCCGACCGGATGGTGATCAAGGAGGCGCAGCGAACCTTCACCTACCTCAACCTGTATGGCTACCTCACCGATGCGGTGGTCGTCAACCGCGTTTTCCCGAAGGAGCTGGCGGGCGGCTACTTCGGCGAGTGGCAGGCGCGCCAGGCCGAGCGGCTGGCGGAGGTGAGAGACGGCTTCGCCCCGGTCCCGATCGTGACCGCCCGCTACCTCGACTCCGAGGTGATCGGGTCCGCGATGCTCGACCGGCTCGCCGCCGAGCTGTTCGGCGACGGCGACCCCGCAGCGGTCATGCACACGCGCCTCGCGCGCGAGGTCAGCTCGCGGAACGGCACCACGACGCTGCGGATAGCGGTGCCGTTTGCCGCCAGGGACGAGGTCTCGGTGAAGAAGGTGGATCACGAGCTGGTCGTGTCGGCCGGGCGCGAGCGACGGACGATCATCCTTCCCCCCGTGCTGGCCCGCCGAACGCCCTCCGGGGCGAAGCTGGAGGAGGGATCGCTCCTGGTCGCCTTCCCCGGCGGGGACTGACGATGCCGGCCGGGGATCCCGAGCGCCGGGTTGACGCCGGTCCCGACCCGGCCGGCGCGCCCGGGGACTGGACCCGCCGCGCCGGCGAGGCGCTCGCCGACGGCTCGGCCCTCGAGGTCCTGCGCGAGCATCTCGCCGAGGGCGAGAGGCAGTGCGTCGAGTGGTGCCCGCTCTGCCGCACGGCCGACCTCCTGCGAGCGAACGCCACTCCCGAGCTTCGCCAGCAGTGGTCCTCGGTCCAGCGCGAGGCCCTGATGACCATCCGGGCCCTGATCGACCATTACCTCGAGCGGGTCGACGGCGAGAGCGCGGGGGACGCCCGGGGGCCTCGCGTGGAGGACATCCCGATCGAGTAGGGGCAACTTCGCAGGGGGAGCAGCACTCCGCCGGCGCCGCGAAGCCGCGCGCCGGGACTTTGATCAATGAGGGAAGGCGTTGGGGCCGATTCGTGGCGCCGTGGCGCCTTTCATTCGCATAGCGAAAGGAACGCGCCATCCGTGGTGCTTGCTCACTGATATTCGGGCCGGCGGGCGGCCACGGAAGTCCCGGTTTCGGTTGCGCCCACACGCGGCGTCGTTGGCGACTTACTACAGAGATACCGAGGAAACTCGCCAACCGAGCCCCCGGGCGGCGCCGGGCGGCGATTCCCACTCCCTCACCAGCCGAGTCCCGGCGGGCGAGGGCGAAATGCCCGCTTCCCGCGCGAAGCGTTGCGAGTGTGAGCGATCTCACACCTGGGCGTGGCCACCCGCGTATCGTTTGGCACGTGCCTGGAGAGGTCGCCTGTGGCGCGTGCGGGACCCGCAACCCCGAGCGGGCCCGGTTCTGCATGTCATGCGGGGCCGCGATCGCCGCCCGGTGCGAGAGCTGCGGCGCCGAGAACCCGCCCGAGGCGAAGTTCTGCATCGAGTGCGGGGGCGCGCTGGCCGCCGCCGGGGCCCAGCCCAGGGACGCCGCGCCCGCTCCCCCGACGGCTCCGGCCGCGGTCGCGCGGCCCGACCTCGCCCCGGCGGGAGCGGTGGCCGCGCTTCCGGAGGAGCGGCGCAAGGCGACGGTGATCTTCGCCGACCTCTCCGGCTACACCGCCGTCGCCGAGCGGATGGACCCCGAGACCCTGAAGTCCATGGTGGGCCGGGCGCTCCAGCGTCTGGGCCAGGAGGTCGAGCGCTACGGCGGTCGCGTCGACAAGTACATCGGCGACAACGTGATGGCAGTGTTCGGGGCCCCGGTGTCGCACGAGGACGACCCCGAGCGGGCGGTGCGAGCCGGCCTGGCGATGCAGCGGGCGATGGACGAGATCAATGCCGAGATCGCCGACCGCGCCGACGTCTCCTTCCAGCTGCGCGTCGGCATCAACTCGGGCGAGGTGCTCGCGGGCAGTGTCGGCCGCGACTACACGGTCATGGGCGACACCGTCAACGTCGCCTCCCGCCTCCAGTCAGCCGCCCGCCCGGGCAGCGTCACCGTCGGCGAGGTCACCCACCGCCTCACGCGGGGAGCGATCGAGTACGAGGAGCTGGAGCCGCTGGAGCTGAAGGGCAAGGCCGAGCCGGTCCCCGCGTGGGAGGCCGTGCGCGTCACCGTCGCCACGCCGACCAGGATCGCGCGCGCCTCGACCCCGCTGATCGGCCGCGAGGACGAGTCGGCGCTCCTCCTCTCGCTGTTCGACCGCGTGGTCAAGGAGGAGCGCCCGCACATGGTGACCGTGCTGGGGCAGGCCGGGGTTGGCAAGAGCCGCCTGCTGCGCGAGCTGGCCGCCCGGGTCTCCGAGAACCCGGTGGGGCCGATGATGCGCGTCGGCCACTGCCCCGCCTACGGCACGGGCCTCGCCTACTGGGCGCTCGGCGAGGTGATTCGCGGCCAGTTCGAGATCGTCGACACCGACGACTCGGAGCTGGCGTGGACCAAGCTGCTGCGAGGCGTCGAGTCGCTGCTCGACGCCGAGATCACCGAGGAGCCGCCGGAGCGCGTGGCCGCCCTGCTCGCCCGCCCGCTGGGGATCGAGGCCCCGGAGGCGGTGACCGCGGCGCTCGCGATCGACGCCGAGGACCCCCAGGCGACCCGCGACCGGATCTTCTCCGCGGTGCGCGCCCTGGTCGAGGGCGCCTGCCGGCAGAAGCCGCTGGTGCTGGCGATCGAGGACATCCACTGGGCGGACGAGGGGATGCTGGACCTCCTCGAGTACCTCGCGCGGTGGGCCCGCGGGCCGCTTCTCCTGGTGGGCCTCGCGCGCGACGAGCTCCTCGACCGCCGCTCCGGGTGGGGCGGCGGCCGGCGCAACGCCACCACGATCGCGCTCGAGCCGCTCGAGCCCGAGCGGACGCGGGAGCTGGTGGATGCCCTGCTCGCGGGGGAGAACGGCGACGGCGAGTTGATGCGCCAGGTCGCCGACCGCTCCGGCGGCAACCCGCTGTTCGCGGAGGAGATGGTGAACCGCATCCGGGAGGAGGGCTCGACCGACAGCCAGATCCTTCCGGACACGGTCCACTCGGTGCTGGCAGCCCGCCTCGACTCGCTGCGGCCCGACGAGCGGGCCGTGTTGCAACACGCCTCGGTCGTCGGTCACGTCTTCTGGGAGGGCTCGCTGGCCTTCGCCACCGAGGAGGCGCCCGCGAAGCTGGCCGAGACGCTCGCGTCGCTCCAGGACAAGGACCTGATCGTGCCAACCGCGGGCAGCCGGCTTGCGGGAGAGCACGAGTACGCCTTCAAGCACATCCTGATCCGCGACGTCGCCTACTCGACGCTGCCCAAGTCGCTCCGGGCCCGCCGCCACGCCGAGGTCGGCGAGTTCATCGAGGAGCGCGCGGCGGATCGCTCGGAGGGGGTGGTGGCGATGGTCGCCGACCACTACGGGCGGGCGGCGGCGCTCGGCGCCGACGCCGACCTCGATCCGGCCGAGCTGGAGCGGGTCAGTGTGCGCGCGGCGACCGCGCTGGAGGCGGCGGGCGACAGCGCCGCCGCGCTCTACTCGAACCAGGAGGCCCTGAGCCATTACGAGCAGGCCCTAGGCCTGGGCGACAACCTCGACGCCGATGCCCGGGCGAGAGTCGCCGAGAAGCTCGGCGACGTGGCGCTGCGCCTGGGCCGGGTGGATCAGGCGACCAAGGCGTGGGATCGCTGCCTCGAGCACCACCGTGGTCAGGAGAATCTGGAGCGAATCGGAGACCTCCACCGCAAGATCGGCGCGGCGCTCTGGCACAAGGGCGACCGCGAGAAGTCGATCGAGCACTACCAGCGGGGGATCGACCTGCTGAAGGACGGCCCGCCGTGCATGGAGCTGGTTCGCCTCTACGAGGAGGCTGCCTCGCTGTACATGCATACCGGCGACAACATGCTCGCGATCTACGCCTCGGAGAAGGCGCTGCGCCTGGCCGAGCGGCTGGGCGAGGCGGCGGCGGCGAGCCGCGCGCACGGCATCTTCGGGCGCGTCTTCGGGCGCATCGGCGACGCCGAGCGCGCGCGGGAGAACCTCGAGCGCTCGGTCGAGCTGGCGCGCGAGTCGGATCCTGCCGAGGCCGTGCGCGCTTTGCTGACCCTCGGCTATCACCTCGAGGTCTCGGAGGCCGATTACGCCGAGGCCGAGGGCGCGTACGAGGAGGCGCTCTCGCTTGCCGAGCAGACCGGCGACCTTCCGTCGCAGGTCGAGCTGCACGCGGCCCTGGCCCAGCTCGCCGCCCACCGGGGCGACTGGGACGCGGTCGAGCGCGAGACGGATGCATCGGCGTCGCTGGCCGAGCGCGAGGGGCTGACCGGCAAGCTCTGCTTCCCCTACGTCATGCGAGGCACGCTGCTGTGGCGCGGAGGCGACTTCGATTCGGCCGCCGAGCTGTTGCGCGAGGCCGCGCAGCTCGCCGAGCAGGTCGGACGCTCGGAGGTCGCGTTCCAGGCTCTTTACTGGCTCGGCACCTCGTTGCGCCAGCGCGGCGACTACGCCGATGCGGAGACCGAGCTTTCGCGGGCGCTCGACATCTGCGAGCGTGCCGGGCTGGTCGCGCAGTCGATCGAGGCGATCTCGGCGCGGGCGCTGACGCTGATGCAGGCGGGGCGGGCCGACGCCGCCCGCGAGGCCGCCGACGAGGCCGGCAGGCTGGCCGAGCGCCTGCGCTATCCGGTCGGCAAGGCGGCGAGCCGTGAGGCGGCGGGCGCGGTCGACCCCGACCACCGCGCCGGCGCCGAGGCGCTGGCCGGGGCCAGGGCGGCGTGGCTCGACCTGGGTCGCCCGCTCGATGCCGCCCGCTGCGAGTACATCCGCGGGCTGGTGCTGTCGCACGAGGACCCTGCCGAGTCCGCCGCAGCGCTCGAGCTGTCCGCCGAGGAGGCCGAGCGCTACGGCGTCTCCCACCTGGCCGCGCTCGCCCGGCGGGCCCTGCCGGCCGAGCGCCAGCGGCCCTAGATCTAAGCCAGCCCCCCCTTCTCGTACTCGCGGAGGAAGCCTTCGAACAGTCGCTTGTGACCCTGCTCGTCGTGCAGGATCGCGATCACCATGTCCTGGGTCACGGGATCGACGCCATCGGTCTCCTCGACGATGCGGCTGTAGTGCTCGATCGCGCCCTGCTCGGCTTCGATCACGCCGCGGATCACGTGGGTGACGTCAACCTGGTCGGCAGGCGGCTGGAGGTAGGACTGCTCGGCACTGAAGTCGAGTGAGCCCGGCACGACCCCGTAAAGCTCCTTGATCCGCGCGGCGAACTGCTGGGCGTGCGAGAGCTCCTCCTGGATGTCCTCCTCGAGGGACTCGCGGATCTCCATCGCCCGGACCCCGTCCGGGTTCACCGAGTTGGCGATGTAGCTCATCACGGTCTCGATCTCCATCCAGTAGGCCTTGGTCAGCAGCGCGATGATCTCCTCGCGCTTCTCGCTGTTCTCCTCGGCGAGGATGTCCGAGCTGGTGGCGGTGGGGGCCATTGGCTGTCGCTCCTTGTTCGGTTCCCTCACTCAAGCTACCCGAGGTCCGCCGCCTACAATCGGCGCATGCCCCGCGTGCCCGCCCCAGGCGGCGTCGAGCTTCACTACGAGGAACAGGGCTCCGGGCCGCTGGTCGTGCTGGCGAGCTACTGGTCGCTGCACCCCTCGGTCTTCGGGCCGATCACCGCCGAGCTGACCTCCGATCACCGGGTGCTTCGCTACGACGATCGCGGCACCGGCCGCTCCAGCGCGGACGGCCCCTACGACCTCGAGACGGCGGCCGAGGACCTCGCGACGGTGATCGAGCACGCGGGACCGCCCGCGGTCGTGATCTGCTCCGCGGACGGCACCAACCGGGCGGTCCGGGTCGCCGCTGAACGCCCGGAGCTGATCGAGGCCGTGGTCAGCATCGGCGGCGCGCCGCTCGCGCGGGAGCGGTTCGCCGACCTCGAGGTGCTCGCCGCCTCCCAGGGCGTGGTGGACGCCCTTCTGGCGCAGATCGAAACGGACTACAAGGGCATGCTCCGCGGGATCCTGACGGCCACGAACCCGCAGTTCTCCGAGGACGAGCTGCGGGAGCGGATCGACGCACAGGTCGAGCACGTACCGCAGGAGGTGGCGACGCAACGGCTGCGGGCGTGGGCCGACGACGACCCCGTCGGGTCCGGCCGCGAGACCGGTGACCGCCTCTGGATGCTGGTCTCCGAGTCGCTGTCCGGCGGCTGGTTCCCGGCCGGCCGCCAGATGGCGGAGATCGTGCGCCGGGAGCTTCCGGACTCCACTGTCGTCGAGGTCAGCGACGGGATGATGAGCCGGCCCGACGAGACCGCTGCCGTGGTGCGGCGGATCCTCGCCGGCCGCGCGGTCGAGGCCGCCGACTGAGCGCCCGCGGCCGTCCCTTGATCCACGATCGCTCGATCCTGGCCAGCCTGCGGCCTGCCGAGCGGCTCGCGGCGTTGGGGGGCGTCGCCGCCGCGGGGAGCATGCTGTTTCCCTGGTACGGGATCGAGCTGGAGCTGATCTCGGGCTTCTCGCAGACCGGCCTCGAGGCGTTCAACTTCGCCCACGCGGCCTTGGTCGCCACGGCCGGCGCCGCGATCGTGCTGGTCTGGCGGTGCGCGGGCGGCGATCCGCCGCCGCGGCCACTCGGCGAGGGAGCGCTCCTGATCGCGGCCGGCCTGTGGATCGGCCTGCTGATCGCCTACCTCGCCGTCGACCGTCCGGACGAGATCGCGGGCTTCAGCAAGGTGCGGCTGCGCTACGGGATCTTCGTCGCGCTCGGCGGCGCCGCGGCGCTGATCCTGGGCGGCCTCCGCCTACGTACGGCCCGCGCCCCGCTCGAGGAGGGGGTTTAGGACCATTGCGGAGCGGGAATGGGAAGCCTGCCCTCAACCCGTGCGCGTCGGCGAACCCCCCAACGGCGCGCGCAGTGTGACGGCACACAGGAAACGGGGCGCCCGCCCGGCGCCCCGTTTTCATGGAAGCGAAGCGGGGCGCATCGGCGCCCCGCTTCGGTTCTCTGGAGGTGCCCCGCCCGGCGGCTCGAGGGCCGCCTCGGGGTTATGTGGTGTCTAGCGTCGACCGGGAGTTCCACGGTCCACTTGCATCCGGCCAGTCGCCCGGCAAGGCCGGGCTCCGGCGGGATGCCCTACCCATCAATCGGCGCGGGCGCCCGGTGCAGGGAGGAATGGTCCCGCGACTGGACGTTCGTTCTATCGCAGCGACACCACGAGGCTGCGGTCGTGGGCGTGTGAGAGCACTCCGACGGCTTCGGCGGGACGGAGCCAGCGCAGCTCATCGACCTCGTCACCGGGCGTGAACCGTCCCCCCGCCGGCGTCATCCGGAAGTAGCGCACCAGCTTCGCGCGCCCCTTGCGGTCGGGGTAACGCGCCGCAGCGAGCTCCTCGCCCAGCTCGCAGCGAAAGCCCGTCTCCTCCTCGACCTCGCGCAGCGCAGCCTGCTCGAAGCTCTCCCCCGGCTTCAGCTTTCCCTTTGGCAGCGACCAGTCGTCGTAGCGGGGGCGGTGGACGACGGCGACCTCGGCGCCACCGTTGACGGAGCGGACGACGACCCCGCCCGCAGCCAGCACCTCGACCCGATCGGAAGCCGACACGCCCGTCAGGCCGGGGCTGCGCCCGTAGCCCCTGAGGCTGGCCCCCCGGCGGAGGCGGTCTCCCCGGCGTCCAGGGTGTCGCGCCGGAACAGGAGGTATTCGCGAACCAGGATCTGGAGCGTCGCCGCGGTCGGGATCGCGAGGATCGCGCCGATGACGCCGAACAGGGTCGAGCCGAAGAGCACCGCCACCAGCGTCACGAACGGCTCGATCTTGGTCGCCCGCTTCTGGATCTGCGGCTGGATCAGGTAGTTCTCGATCTGCTGGTAGACGATCGCGTAGATCACCCACACGATCAACCCCACCGGGAAGTTCACGAACAGCATCACGATCGCGATCAGCACCGCGGCGATGGTGGCGCCGACGACCGGGATCAGGTCGAAGAAGAAGACCACGAGCGCGAGCGGGGCGGCGAACGGGGCGCCAAGGATGCTGAGCACGATGAAGGCGGTGAGGGCAGCCAGCCCCGCCTGAGCGATGGCCCCGCCGATGTAGTTGCCGATGGCGTGGGCGACGTGCGTCGCCGCCCGGTCGATGCGCTCGGCCCGGTCGCGAGGCTGACGCGCCAGAAAGCCGTCCTTCCAGCGCGGCCCGCCGGCGACCATGAAGACCGACAGCACGAGGATCGTGACGCCGGCGAAGACCGAGTTGACGACGCCGACGCCGATGTCCTTGAGGATGTTCGCGGCGTCGCCGATGCGGCTGGGCAGCTCCTGCGCGGCCTTCTCGATCTCCGAGGTGAAGTCGTACTTTTCGTTGAGGTTGCTGAGCGTCTTGCTGTCGTTGACGAACTTGGTCACGTCGGCGGCGTACTCGGGGACGTTGTTGGCCAGGTCCTCGGCCTGCCCCACCATGGTCGGGACCAGCACCGCGACGATCGCGAGCGGCACGGCGATCGCCACGACATATGCCCCGGCGATCGCCAGCCCTCGCTTCATCACCCGCTCCAGCAGGTTCACGGGGCCGGTCATCGCCACGGCGATGAAAGCCGCGAGCACGAGCCAGGTGATCGGACGGCGCAGGCGATAGACGATGTAGAGGGCGAGCGCCGCGATGACGACGATCGCCACCGTTCGCCAGATCACGCGCGTCGTGGTGTGCGTGGCGGCCATGCCAGCCACTGATTCGGCGGCGGCAAGCGGTTTCCTCGCCGTTTCGGGCTATCGCAGCGGGGTGCGGTTCAGCTTCTCGCGGAGCTCGGCGACCGACTCGAATACGTCCACGGCGCCGGCCCCACGGAGCTCGGCGTCCGAAAAACCGCCGCTGAGCACGCCGATCGCCTTGATGTCGGCACGGGCGGCAGCCTCCATGTCCCACACCGTGTCGCCGACCATGACCGCGCTGAGGGCCTCGATCGCGCTCATGGCGCTTGAGATCAGATCGGCCTCCGGCTTGGTCGCCTCGACGTCGGCGGACGTGGTCCAGGCCTCCACCAGCTCTCGGGCGTCGAGCAGATCCACGTAGTGCTCGACCTCCTCGGCCTTCGCCGAGCTGGCGAGGACGACGGGGTGGCCGGCCTCCCGGAGCGCCTCGAGCAGTCCCCGAGCGCCGGCGATCGGCGTCACCTCATCGATCAACTCGGCGAAGCGCTCGGCCTCCGACGCGCGCACCCCGTCGCCGCACTCGCGATCGAACGCGTCCCCGGCCAGCGCGGCGACGAGCTTGTCCCCGCCCATGCCGATGTGGCGATGGATCCGCCAGACCGCCACCGTGCGGCCGTGCTCGCGGAACGCGCGCGCCCAGGCGATCGCGTGGTGGTAGTTCGAGTCCACCAGGGTCCCGTCGACGTCGAGTATCGCCGCGGTCTGCACGGTTCCCGTCTACCCCGCCCGATCCGAAATCGAACGGGCCGGGTCCCAGGACCCGGCCCGTCCGCCGTCCTCGATCGGTCGTGGAGCTACTGCACGTAGCCCGCCTCGCGCAGGTAGTCGGCGGCGACGTCCTCGGGCTTCTCCCGATCGAGGCCGACGCGGGCGTTCAGCTCCTGCATCACCTCCAGCGTGAGGCCCTCCTGGACCTTCTCCACCGTCTCCTGGTAGTCCGGGCCGGCCTCGTCGACCGCCTCCTCGGTGGTGACGAAGAGGACGTTGCCGGATGGCAGCAGGCCCTGGTCGTCCTCCAGCAGGGTGTAGTCGTCGGAGGTGGCGAGCTGACCGTCGGTCGTGAACAGGATCGAGAGGTCCGCGTCGCCCTGGTCGAGCACCTCGTAGCGCAGCTCGATGTCCACCGGCGTGAACCTGCCGAAGCTGAGCCCGTAGTTGTCCTCGAGCCCCTTCAGGCAGTCGATCCGCTCCCGGCACTCGGGCGAGCCGGCGAGGGTCAGGTCCTCCGAGACGTCCTCGAGGTCCGAGATCGTGCTCACGCCGAGGTCGTCGGCGGTCTCCGTAAGCAGCCCGACGGCGTTCGCGCTCGAGAACGGCGTCGGCGGGAACACCACCAGGCCCTCGCCCTCGAACTCGTCGAGCGAGTCCTCGTAGGCCTGCTGGGCGTCGCCTGGGACGTCCTCCGGGGCGAACCCGAAGAACGAGGTGAGAGCCGTGGACGTGTACTCGGGATAGCCGTCCACCTCACCCGAGTTCAGCGCCTTGAGCGCCACCTGCTCGGAGCCAAGGTTCAGGTCCTTGTTGACGGTGTAGCCCGCGGCCTCGAGGCCCTGAGCGTAGATCTCGCCGAGGATGAACTGCTCGTCGAAGTTCTTGGAGCCGATCGTCAGCTCGACCCCTTCGTTCTCGGGATTGGCCTCGATCGCCGTCGACGCTGCCTCGCCGTCGTCGCTCGGCTCCTCGTCGTCGTCGCCACACGCGGCGACCGCGACGGCGAGCACGAGCGCCGCGAGCAGCGCGAACAGCAGGCGCAGGCGTGGGTTGGAACTCATTGCGGGCGGATCCTCCTCTCGTGGCGCCTCCGGCGGGGAGGCAGTGCGGGGCAATCCTATGCAGATCGCCCCTCGGGCAGCCCTACGAGGACGCGGCGGCGGCGCGCTCCAGCACCAGGCCTCGCGGGGTCAGCATCCGCTGCAGGCCCGAGAGGCTCAGCTCGACGGTGATCGCCACCAGCGCGACGAGGATCGCTCCGGCGAGGACCCCGGAATCACCGAACACGTTGCGGTTGATGATGAAGTCGCCGAGCGTGGTCTCCCCCGCCAGGGTGGCGATCGTGGCGGTGGCGATGATGTTGATCGCCGCGGTGCGCAGGCCGGTGAAGATGGTGGGCACCGCCAGGGGCAGCTCGACCTTGCGGATCACCTCGGCGTCGGTCATCCCCATGCCCCGTGCCGCCTCCACCGCGCTTCGGTCCACCTGACGGATGCCGACGAAGGCGTTGGTCAGGATCGGCGGCACGCCGAGCACGGCGAGCGCGATGGTGACGTTGAGGAACCCGATGCCGACGAACGCCACCAGGAACGCGATCAGCGCCAGCTCGGGGACCGCCCGCCCCGCGTTGCCCACGGCGATCGCGATGCCCTCCCCCTTGCCGCGATGGCCCAGCCATACGCCCACGGGCAGCGCCGCCAGGACGGCCACGGCGAACGCCGCACCGCTCACCTTGAGATGCGCTGCGAGCTTGTCGAGCACCTCCTCCGGGCCGCCGACCTCGCCGCCGGCGAAGGCCGACTCCTGCGGGCTGACGATGAAGTCGAAGGCATCGCCGAAGGCGCTGAGGACGTCGGCGAGAGGCAGGAGCGCGGCGCTCATACCGGCCTCACCTGCCGCCAGGGTGACAGCAGCTTCTGGGTCGCGACCAGCATCAGGTCGAAGGCGATCGCGATCAGGATCGCCGCCCCGCCCGCCATGATCACGCCCGTCCTGAAGGTGAAGTTCGAGCCCGCGATCAGCTCCGAGCCGAGGCCGTCGCCGCCGGCGAACACGGCGAGGGTGGCGAGCGCCACCGTCGAGACGGTGGCGATGCGCAGGCCGGCGATGATCTCGGGCAGCGCCAGCGGCAACTCGACCCGCCACAGGAGCTGGCGGTCCGACATGCCCATGCCGCGGCCGGCGTCCTTCGTGGGCTCAGGCACGTTCGCAAGCCCGGCGATGATGTTGCGGTAGAGGATCTGAAGCGTGTAGGCGGTGAGCGCGATCACCGCGGTGACGTTGCCGCGCCCGGTGATCGGCAACAGCAGGAAGAAGAACGCGATGCTCGGGATCGTGTA
>Ga0214468_1000300_pt1 | contig 16022 bp, 14 predicted proteins | sample RVTome_9_FD_187334 | JGI IMG/M metagenome (GOLD analysis project Ga0214468, IMG submission 187334) | Soil microbial communities from uranium-contaminated site in the Upper Colorado River Basin, Wyoming, United States - RVT155D38 HiSeq ...
CGTACGCGCCGTCCTCGACCTGGTCCCCGAGCTCCCGCACCTGCCCGAGATGCCGGGGAGAGGGGCGACCGCCGGCATGACCGGCCGCGCGGTCGGCATCCTCGCCGAGCTCGGCGCCGACCTCCAGCCGGCCGGGTGGCGGCTCACCGGCGCTGCCCCCGGCGTCGACCAGAGGCGTGCCCGCTCGTTGCTCGCCCAGGACCTCGACGCGTTCGAGGAGCAGACCCAGGGGTACGTCGGACGGCTCAAGGTCCAGGTCACCGGCCCCTGGACGCTCGCGGCGACGGTCGAGCGTCCTCGCGGCGACCGGATCCTCGCCGACCACGGCGGACGCCGCGAGCTCGCCCAGGCGCTCGCCGAGGGGCTCCGTGACCACATCGCCGACGTGAAGCGGCGGGTGCCGGGTGCGGAGCTGGTCGTCCAGGTCGACGAGCCGGCGCTCCCCGCGGTCCTCGACGGCGGGGTCCCCACGGCCTCCGGCTTCCACCGGCACCGGTCCGTGGACGCACCGCTGGCCTCTCCCGCCCTGGAGTGGGTGATGGCGGCGATCAGCGAGAGCGGGGCGACCCCCGTGGTGCACTGCTGCACGTCCGACGTACCGCTCTCGCTGCTGACCGGCGCCGGCGCTCGAGGGATCTCGGTCGACCTGTCCGTGCTGGACGCGGGAGGGTACGACGGGCTCGCCGAGGTGATGGAGAGCGGCCGGATGTTGATGCTCGGGGTGGTGCCCGCGACCGACCCGGCATCGCCGCCCGACGAGGGGGCGGTCACCGAGCGGGTGCTCCGGCTCCTCGACATGCTGGGGCTCGACCCGGACTCCGCGGGGGACCTCGTGCTGACGCCCTCCTGCGGACTCGCCGGTGCGTCGCGGGGATGGGCGCGCCGGGCCTACGAGCTCAGTGCACGAGCCGCGCGGAACCTCTGACGGCCGACCGGGCCCGGCCGAGCGCCCGTAACAGGTCGATGGTCAGGTCGTCGACGTGCTCGAGGCCGACGGAGATGCGCACGATCCCGGCGCCGGGCCGCGCCTCGGGTGCGACGGGCCGGTGGGTCAGCGAGGCGGGGTGCTGCACGAGCGTGTCGATCCCGCCGAGCGACACGGCGTGGGTCGCCAGCTCGCAGCCCTCCACGAAGGCGGCCGCAGCGGTGTACCCGCCGGCGAGGTCGAGCGCCACGATCGCCCCGCCGCCGTGCATCTGCCGACCCATGACGTGGTGCGGGTCGCTGCCGGGGCGCCCGGGGTAGTGCACCGCGGCGACCTCGTCGTGGACGACGAGTCGGTCCGCGAGCGCGGCGGCCGTGGCCTGCTGGGCCCGGACCCGGAGCGGCAGGGTGCGCAGGCCCCGGTGGAGGAGGTACGCCGCGAAGGGGTGCAGGATCCCGCCGGTGAGCGCACGCACCTGTCGCAGCGACGCCGCCCACTCCTCGTCGCAGGCCACCACGCCACCGACGACGTCGCCGTGGCCGCCGAGGAACTTCGTGGCGCTGTGCAGCACGAGGCGGGCACCGTGGGACGCCGGCTGCTGGAGGACCGGGGTGGCGAACGTGTTGTCGACGAGCACGGGCACGTCCCCGGCCGCCGCCGCGACGACCTGCGCGATGTCGACGAGCTCGCAGGTGGGGTTGGCCGGGGTCTCCAGGACGACCAGCCCGGTGTCCGGACCGAGCGCGGCGGCGATCTCGGCGGAGTCGGTGCACCAGGTCACCGAGGTGCCGAGGAGCCCGGTCGCGAGCACATGGTCGCTCCCGCCGTACAGCGGCCGCATGGCGACCACGTGGGGCCGTCGGCGCGTCACCGAGGCGATCAGGCAGGCGCTGAGCGCGGCCATGCCGGAGGCGAACGCGACGGCGTGACTGGTCCCCTCGAGCCGGGCGAGGGCGTCCTCGAAGCGGGCGACCCCGGGCTGCCAGAGGCGTTGGTAGACCGCGCTCTGCCCGGGCGTCGGCGGGTGACCGGTGGCGAGCGCCTCGTAGGCGTCCCCGCCCTCCTCGACCGAGGGGAGCGGGTTGGTGGTCGAGAGGTCTATCGGCGGCACGTGGGCCCCGGACTCGCTCACGCCCTCCATCCCGGCGTGGACGGCGAGGGTCTCAAGGTGCTGGAAGGGGGCGCTCATGCCCCACAGGTCAGCACCATCCACTGCTTGCGGCAACATCGGCGCAAGGATCTGCCGCAGAGTAGGGTCGAGCGCGTAGTTCCTGCGATCAACAGGCCGTGAGGGTGCCCCGTGACGAAGAAGCCGCAGCTGGACCGGATCGACCGGGCACTGCTCCGCGCGCTGTCGAGCGACGCCCGCGCCTCGGGGGCCGCCCTGGCAACAGCCGTGGGTGTGGCGGAGTCGACGGTGTCCGCGCGGCTGCGCAACCTCCGGGCGAGCGGGCTGATCCGGGGCTACCGGGCGGACATCGACCTGTCCGTGCTCGGGCTCTCGCTCCAGGCGCTGATCGCGGTGCGGCTCGGCCGCCACAACCGCGACGCCGTGGACAGCTTCCGCGCCGCCGCGCCGACCTGGCCCGGGGTGCTCTCGATGTTCCACACCGCGGGCGCCGACGACTACCTGCTCCACGTGGTCGCCTCCGACGCCGAGGACCTTCGCGAGTTCGTGCTCACCCACCTCGCGACGCACCCGGCGGTGTCGCACTCGGAGACCAACCTGATCTTCGAGCACGTCGACGGCAGCGGCTGGCAGGACCTGGTCGGGGGCTGAGAACGGGGTCGGCGGGCTACCGGTCGGAGGGAGAGGGCTTGTCCTTCTTCTCCTTGTCCTTCCCCGGTCGGCTCCCGTTCGCGGCGCACCACGCCGTCACGTTCTCCCCAGCTGACTCGGCTGCCTTCTCCAGCGCCACGAACGGCGGCGCGGAGTGCTTTGCGGCACGACCCTCGGGCGAGCCCGCGAAGTAGGCCGTGCAGAGTCCGTGGTTGTTGGGGCCGTGCGGCCCGGGGCGTCCCTCGGCGCGCTCGGCGCGCTCGGCGCCAGGCGACTTCGTGCCTGCCCCCGGCTGCAGGTCCGCCGTGGACGAGGCCGTGCCGCAGGCGGAGAGGCACAGCAGGGCCGCCGCCGGGACCAGGAACCTCGTGGCTCGCATGGTCCCGATGGTCCCACCGTCGGTCGCGCGGCGCAGGACAATCCAGATCTGACCTCCGGGCCTCGGTCCCGGCCGTCGCTGCCCCGCCGGGTCAGCGGTCGGCATGCTCCTGCACGAACGCCAGCGACCGGCTGAACGCGAAGCGGTTCCAGGCGCCGTGCCGACGCAGCATGTAGTGCCCGACGCGGCCCATGTCCTCGAGCTCCGCCGATGCCGCGATCGGGAGCGCCCGCCGTACGAACTGCTCGGTCGCCGCGAACGAGGTGACCTTGTCCGCACGGCCGTGGGCGAGCGCGAGCTGCCTGCCCGCCAACGTGTGCACCGGCTCGTCGACCGGGAGCCAGGGCGCGAGCCCCACGACACCGGTGACCGACGGGTCGTCGGCCACCGCGACTGCAGTCCGGGCGCCCATCGAGTGCCCCAGCAGTACGACGGGAAGCCCGCCGTGCTCGCGACGCACCTCGTCCAGGGCCCACCGTGCGTCCGGCACCGGCGACGGCACCGGGCCGGACCCTGCGTTCCACCCGCGCTGCCCGTAGCGCAGCAGCCACAGGCTCAGGCCGTGGGGGTGCGCGCGTCGCACCAGCTGGTTCTGCATCCACCGCGACCGGCGCCAGGACAGGGAGTCGTCCCCGACGGCGGCGAAGCTGTCCGCCTGGCCGCCGTGCAGCATCAGCACGATGCCGGTGGCGCGTCCAGGAGCGTCGAGGCGATGCAGGTCCGGGGTGGTCATGGGTTCATCCTTCCAGGGGGCTGGTGAGGGTTCGCCGCGCTCGCCGACGTGGATGGCCGCCCGGGGCGCGCGACCGGCGCGTACTCCGTCGGTGCCCTTCGGCAAGATAGGCACCATGACCGACGCCTCCGACCTCCCCGACCCGACCTCTGCGCAGGTGGCCGCTGCCCCCCCGGAGACACGCGAGGAGCACGCCGAGGTCGCGGAGATGGTCGAGGAGGCTCGCTGGCGCTACTACGTGAAGGACTCGCCGACCCTCTCCGACGCCGAGTTCGACACCTTGATGCGCCGCCTCGAGGAGCTCGAGGGCCAGTTCCCCGACCTGCGCACCCCGGACTCGCCGACGCAGAAGGTCGGCGGCGCGGTCTCCACCGAGTTCACCCCCGTCGACCACGTCGAGCCGATGATGAGCCTGGACAACGCGTTCTCCACCGAGGAGCTCGAGGCGTGGGCCGCGCGGCTCAGGCGCGAGGGCGTCGAGGACGCGGAGTTCCTCTGCGAGCTGAAGGTCGACGGGCTCGCGATCAGCCTGCTCTACGAGGACGGCCGGTTGGTCCGGGGCGCGACGCGGGGTGACGGACGGACCGGTGAGGACGTCACGCCCAACGTCCGCACGATCGACAACGTCCCGCACCGGCTGAAGGGCACCGAGGACTACCCGGTCCCCGCCCGGGTCGAGGTCCGCGGCGAGGTGTTCCTCCCGGTCGGGGCCTTCGAGAAGCTCAACGAGACCATGCTCGACACGGGACGCGGACCCTTCGCGAACCCCCGCAACGCAGCCGCCGGGTCGCTGCGCCAGAAGGACCCGCGTGTGACCGCGACCCGGCCCCTCGCGATGGTGTGCCACGGACTCGGCGTGCGGGAAGGGTTCGAGCCCACGCGCCAGTCGGAGTCGTACGCCGCCCTGTCGGCCTGGGGCCTCCCCGTGAGCCCGTTGGCCAAGGTGGTCAAGGACCTCGGGGAGGTGGGGGCGTTCATCGACCACTACGGCGAGCACCGCCATGCCGTGGAGCACGAGATCGACGGTGTGGTGGTCAAGGTCGACCAGGTCTCACTGCAACGGCGGCTCGGCTCGACGTCGCGCGCGCCGCGATGGGCGATCGCGTTCAAGTACCCCCCCGAGGAGGTCAACACCGAGCTCCTCGACATCCGCGTGAACGTCGGGCGCACCGGCCGGGTGACGCCGTACGGCGTGATGGCGCCGGTCAAGGTGTCCGGCTCGACGGTGGAGATGGCCACGCTGCACAACGCGCACGAGGTCCGGCGCAAGGACGTCCGCCCCGGCGACACGGTGATCCTGCGCAAGGCAGGGGACGTGATCCCCGAGATCGTCGGGCCGGTGCTGGACCTGCGCCCCGAGGGTCTCCGGGAGTGGGTGATGCCCACCGTCTGCCCGTCGTGCGGCACGACCCTGGCGCAGCAGAAGGAGGGCGACGCGGACCTGCGCTGCCCCAACCACCGCTCATGCCCGGCGCAGCTGCGGGAGCGGGTGTTCCACGTGGCCGGGCGCGGCGCCTTCGACATCGAGGTGCTCGGCTACGAGGCCGCCGACGCGCTGCTCACCGCGGGGGTGCTCGAGGACGAGGGCGACGTCTTCACGCTCACCGAGGAGATGCTGCGGCGTGCGCCGCTGTTCACCCGCGCTCCCAAGAAGGGGGAGGGCGACGAGCCGGTCCTCTCCGCCAACGGCGGCCGGCTGCTCATGCACCTCGAGGAGGCCAAGGGCCGCCCGCTGTGGCGGGTCCTCGTCGGGCTCTCCATCCGACACGTCGGCCCCACCGCCGCGCGTGCGCTCGCGACGGAGTTCCGCTCGATGGACGCGATCCGGGCGGCGTCGATCGAGCAGCTCGCCGAGGTCGACGGGGTCGGGATGACGATCGCTGAGTCGATCACCGAGTGGTTCACCGGCGAGGAGTCCGCGTGGCACAACGCGATCGTGGAGAAGTGGCGTGCCGCCGGGGTGACGATGGAGGACGAGGTCGACGAGTCCACCCCGCGCAACCTCGAGGGGATGAGCATCGTCGTGACCGGCTCGCTGGTCGACTTCAGCCGCGACCAGGCCAAGGAGGCGATCATCACCCGCGGCGGGAAGGCCGCCTCGTCGGTGTCCAAGAAGACCCACTTCGTCGTGGTGGGCGACGCACCGGGGTCGAAGTACGACAAGGCGGTCTCCCTCGGGGTGCCGGTGCTCGACGAGGACGGCTTCCGGGTCCTGCTCGCCGACGGCCCCGACGCCGCGCGCGCCATCGCCCAGGTGGGGGAGGAGCCCGCCCCCTGACGAGGTCTGCCCCAGGGCTCCCGGAGCGGAGGGAGCCGTGTCATCGGCATGCTGCGCTGGACCCTAGGATGGGTGCCGCTGAGCCTGCCGGCTCGCGCACAGCACCCGCCCAGCAGTCCCACACGGTCCACTTCAGGGAGCGAGCAGTTCCATGCCCGACATCACCCGTGAAGAGGTGGCGCACCTCGCCGACCTCGCGCGGATCGACCTGAGCGACGCCGAGCTCGACCATCTCGCGCCGCAGCTCGCGGTGATCCTCGACTCGATCAAGTCGATCAGCGAGGTCGCGGCCGACGACATCCCGCCCACCTCGCACGCGTTGCCGCTGACCAACGTCTTCCGCGAGGACGTCCGGCGCCCCGGGCTCACCGCGCAGGAGGCGCTCTCGGGCGCCCCGCAGGTCGAGGAGCAGCGCTTCGCGGTGCCCAGGATCCTGGGGGAGGAAGCATGAGTGACCTGACCCGCCGTACCGCCGCCGACCTCGCCGACGCCCTCGCCGGCGGTGAGACCAGCTCGGTGGAGCTCACCGTGGCCCACCTCGAGCGCATCGACGCCGTCGACGGCGACGTGCACGCGTTCCTCCACGTCGACCGCGAGGGGGCGCTGGCGCAGGCGCGTGCCTCGGACGAGCGTCGCGCCGCGGGAAACCCGGTCGGCCGTCTCGACGGTGTCCCGGTCGCGGTGAAGGACGTGCTGGCCACCAAGGGCCTGCCCACCACCTGCGGTTCGCGGATCCTCGAGGGCTGGGTGCCGCCGTACGACGCCACCGTGGTCACCCGCCTGCGCGAGGCCGGCCTGCCGATCCTCGGCAAGACCAACATGGACGAGTTCGCGATGGGCTCCTCGACCGAGCACTCGGCCTACGGCCCGACCCACAACCCCTGGGACCTCGACCGGATCCCCGGTGGCTCCGGAGGTGGATCGGCTGCGGCGGTGGCCGCGTTCGAGGCACCGCTCGCGGTCGGCACCGACACCGGCGGTTCCATCCGCCAGCCCGGCGCGGTCACCGGGACGGTGGGCGTCAAGCCGACGTACGGCGGGGTGTCGCGCTACGGACTCGTCGCGCTGGCCAACTCGCTGGACCAGGCCGGACCCGTCACCCGCACGATCCTCGACTCGGCACTGCTGCACGAGGTGATCGGCGGGCACGACCCCCTCGACTCCACCTCGATCGACCAGCCGCTGCCGTCGCTCGTCGACGCTGCCCGTGCGGGCGCCTCCGGGGACATGAAGGGCGTGCGGGTCGGTGTGGTCAAGGAGCTCACCGGGGAGGGCTACCAGCCGGGGGTCCAGGCGCGCTTTGACGAGTCCGTGCAGCTCCTCGTGGACGCCGGGGCCGAGGTCGTGGAGGTCTCCTGCCCGCACTTCGTGCACGCCCTCGCGGCGTACTACCTGATCCTTCCGAGCGAGGCGTCGTCGAACCTCGCCAAGTTCGACGCCATGCGCTACGGCCTGCGTGTCGTGCCCGAGGGGGTCGACAACCCCAACGCCGAGGAGGTCATGCGCGCGACGCGCGACGCCGGGTTCGGCGACGAGGTGAAGCGCCGGATCATCCTCGGCACCTACGCGCTGTCCAGCGGCTACTACGACGCCTACTACGGACAGGCGCAGAAGGTGCGCACGCTGATCAGCCGCGACTTCGCCGCCGCCTTCGAGTCCGCGGACGTGCTGGTCTCACCGACCGCGCCCACCACGGCGTTCAAGCTCGGGGAGAAGCTCGACGACCCGGTGGCGATGTACCTCAACGACATCGCCACGATCCCGGCCAACCTCGCCGGCGTCCCCGGACTGTCCCTGCCGAGCGGCCTCGCCGACGAGGACGGGTTGCCGACCGGCTTCCAGATCCTCGCCCCCGCGATGGCCGATGACCGGCTCTACCGCGTGGGGGCGACGCTCGAGGCCGCGCTGCTCGACCGGTGGGGGACGCCCCTGGTCCCTCCTGAGCTCGTCGAAGGGGTGGACCGGGCCCCCGACCTCGCGTCGGCCGACAAGGAGACCGTGCGATGACCACACAGGGAGCCACCGCACCCGCCCTGATGTCCTACGACGAGGCGATGGCGACCTTCGACCCGGTGATGGGTCTGGAGGTCCACGTCGAGCTGAACACCGTGACGAAGATGTTCTGCGGGTGCCCGACCGAGTTCGGCGCCGACCCGAACACCCAGGTGTGCCCGACCTGTCTCGGGCTGCCCGGCGCGATGCCGGTCGTCAACGGCAAGGCCGTCGAGTCCGCGATCCGCATCGGGCTCGCGCTGAACTGCTCGATCGCGCCGTGGTGCCGCTTCGCGCGGAAGAACTACTTCTACCCGGACATGCCGAAGAACTTCCAGACCTCGCAGTACGACGAGCCGATCGCCTTCGACGGCTGGACCGAGGTGGACGTCGACGGAGAGACCTACCGGGTCGAGATCGAGCGCGCGCACATGGAGGAGGACACCGGCAAGTCGCTGCACGTCGGGACCTCCGGGCGCATCCACGGGGCCGACTACTCGCTCGTGGACTACAACCGCGCCGGCATCCCGCTGATCGAGATCGTGACCAAGCCGATCACCGGGACCGGTGACAAGGCGCCGCTCGTCGCGAAGGCCTACGTGGCTCACCTGCGCGAGATGCTGCTCGGCCTCGGGGTGTCCGACGTACGCATGGAGCAGGGGTCGCTGCGCTGCGACGTCAACCTCTCGCTGCGGGACTCACCCGAGTCACCTCTGGGGACCCGCACCGAGACCAAGAACGTGAACTCCCTGCGCTCGGTCGAGCGCGCGGTGCGCTACGAGGTCGGCCGGCAGGCGGCACGCCTCGCCGACGGTGCGAGCATCGTCCAGGAGACCCGCCACTGGCACGAGGACACCGGGATCACCACGTCGGGCCGCGAGAAGTCCGACGCCGAGGACTACCGCTACTTCCCCGAGCCCGATCTCGTCCCGATCGCCCCGGACGCCGCGTGGATCGAGGAGCTGCGGGCCGCGCTGCCCGAGCCGCCGCGGGAGCGTCGCGCGCGGTTGCAGGAGGAGTGGGGCTTCAGCGACCTCGAGATGCGCGACACGGTCGGCGCCGGCGCGCTCGGGCTGGTCGAGGAGACCATCGCGGCCGGTGCGCCGCCTGCGGCTGCCCGCAAGTGGTGGCTCTCGGAGATGGCCCGCCGCGCCAACGAGCAGGGCGTCGACATCGCCGCCCTCGCGGTGACCCCCGCGGACGTCGCGCGGGTCCAGGCACTCGTCGACGAGGGCAAGATCAACGACAAGCTCGCGCGCCAGGTCTTCGACGGGGTCCTGGCCGGTGAGGGTACGCCGGACGACGTGGTTGCGTCGCGTGGGCTGGCCGTGGTCTCCGACGAGGGCGCCCTGTCCGAGGCGGTGGACCGGGCGATCGCGGCGAACCCCGACGTCGCCCAGAAGATCCGCGACGGCAAGGTGGCCGCAGCCGGAGCGCTGATCGGCGCGGTGATGAAGGAGATGCGCGGCCAGGCCGACGCGGGACGCGTGCGCGAGCTGATCCTCGCCAAGCTCTCCTGAGACCCCGGCTCCCGCTGACGGGTCAGCGGAGGGTGACGCGCAGGATCCGGTCGTCCTGCCCCGCAGGGTCGCCGCGCCCGTCGCGGTTGCTCGTCGTGAGCCACAGCGCCCCGTCCGGTGCTACCACCACGGTGCGCAGCCGGCCGTAGTTGCCGACGAAGTAGTCCTGGGGCTTCCCCACGGTCCCGTCCCGGCGCACGGGAACCCGCCACAGCCGCTGCCCCCGGAGGGAGGCCATCCACAGCGACCCCTCGGCGAACGCGAGCCCGGACGGGGAGGCCTCGGAGGTCCGCCACTGTGCGAATGGGTTGCGGTACTCCTCCAGGTCCCCTCTGCCCTCGACCAGCGGCCACCCGTAGTTGCGGCCCTTCTCGATCCGGTTGAGCTCGTCCCAGGTCTGTGCCCCGAACTCGCTGGCCCACAGGCGCCCGCGACCGTCGAACGCGAGCCCCTGCACGTTGCGGTGCCCCATCGTCCACACCGGCGAACCGTCGACCGGGTTGCCCGGAGCCGGGTCGCCGTCGGGCGTGATGCGCAGGACCTTGCCGGCCAGGGAGCCGCGGTCCTGCGCGAGGTCGGGCTGGCCGATCTCCCCGGTCGAGACGTAGAGGAAACCGTCCGGCCCGAACTCCAGCCGGCCGCCGTCGTGGTTGCTCCCCAGCGGTATGCCGTCGAGCACGACCTCACGGGAGCCGAGTCGGCGTCCGTCGTACTCCATCCGGACGACCCGGTTGTCGGACCCGGTGGAGAGGTAGGCGAAGACCGATGAGTCCTCGTCGTACGTCGGGGAGACCGCGAGGCCGAGCAGACCCGCCTCACCTTGTGGCCGAGCCCCCTCGAGGCGGCCGACGGTGCGCACGTTCCCGCGCGGTGTGATCGCGAGGACACGCGCCGTGTCTCGCTCGCTGACGAGCGCGGTGTCGTCGGGGAGGAATGCAACGCCCCACGGAACCTCGAGCCCTCCGGCCACGGTCCCGGTGACCTGCGGCCGGACGGGCCCGGAGGGTGCCTCGGACTCCGGAGCCGACTCCGAAGGTGAGGAGGACGGTGGCTCGGACGGGGTCGGGTGCGGCTCGCCGGTGCGGGTGCTCGGCTGGGGCGTGGGCTCCTGCGTGCCGAGGCCGGTGGGGTCCCCGTCGGGCGAACAGGCCGTGAGGACCACCAAGGCGGCCAGGGTGGACGCGAGGGCCTTCATGTCGACCTACGGTATGCGGTCGAACAAGGCGAGCAGCTGCTCGTGCACCGCGTCCGGGTGCTCGAGCTGCAGGAAGTGGCTGCCGGGCAGCTCGACGTAGGTCGCGTCGGGGATCCGCGCGGCCGCCCTGGACATGTCCTCGGAGCTGGCGAGGATGTCGTACTTCCCGGCGACGAAGGTCGTGGGGACCCGGATGTGGCGCAGCGACACCCGCGGATGGTCTGCCGCGGCGAGCGCGAGGTGCATGTACCAGTCGACGGGGGTGCTCAGGAACTCCTTGACCGCCCGGCGCAGCGAGGGGATCTCCCGGGTTGGGAGCATGAACCCGCTGTGGCTGATCAGGTGCGCGACGGCGATGCCGACGGGGATGCGTGAGGAGAACGGTGTGATCACCCGTCCCGCCCTGCGCAGCACCTTGGTCACGCCCACCGAGATCGGGCGACGGGCGAGGCGGGGGATCATCAGGGGAGCGCCCATCGACGCGAACGTCCCGCCGGGCACGCCCGCCACGGCGAGGATGCCGCTGACCCGGGACGGGTGCACGACCGCGAGCTCGAACGCGGTGTTCACCCCGATCGACCATCCGGCGACCGCGCACGACTCGACGCCCGCATGGTCGAGCACCGCGAGCGCGTCCTCGATGAACGCGTCGATGCCGACCCGGCGTCGGTCGCGGGGCCGCTCGGAGCCACCGACGCCGCGGTGGTTCCACGACAGGACGCGCACGCCGCAGTCGGCCCGGAGCAGCGCCGGCCACGCGTGGGGGTTGGTGCCGAGGCCGTTGCACAGCAGCAGGGTCGGTCCCTCGGCGTCGTTGGTCCAGGCCCGGATCCGGGTGCCGTCGGCGCTGGTGACGTCGTAGTACCGCAGCGCAGCGTGCTCGGTGCGCTCGGTCGGGGTCGCGGCCATGCCGCAGAGTGTGCCCGAGGAAGGCGCCCTCGAATCAGGCGGGTCGGACGTGCACCTCGAGCGTCACCGGGTCCGCTGCGCGGGAGGCGAGGAGGTGCTCCAGGAAGTCCTCGACCTCCTCACGCTCGCGGCGGCGCTCCGCCAGGGCAGTGCACGCGACGAGCGCGTTGCGTCGGGAGGCGAGCTGGCTCCGGACCGGCCACGACGCCGCCTCCCGAGCGATCCGTGCTGCTGTCCGGTACATCGTGCCTCCCGCGGTCGCGCCTCGTGGTCTTGCGGGTACGACGCTAGGCGCGGCGTGCTTCCACCCAGTCAACGCCGTGTGACGAATGTGTGAACGCGCGGCGCGATGGCTAGGGTTCCTCGGATGAGCGACTCACGACCCCTGGTGTGGCTGCCCTTGGACGTCGACGAGCTCGGCGACGTCCCCGACTCCCTGCGCTATGAGAAGTACCTCCCCGAGGAGCACGACGAGGCGCCCGACTCGGTCGCCGACGTGGAGTTCTACGTCCCGCCGTACCGCTTCTCCGCCGACGACTACCAGCTGGTCTCCCGCATGCCCCGCCTCAAGGTGCTGCAGACGGTGACGGCCGGCGTGGACCACGTCCGACCCTTCGTCCCCGAGGGTGTGCTGCTGTGCAACGGCCGCGGGATCCACGACGCCTCCACCGCCGAGCTCGCGGTCGGGCTGGTCCTGGCGTCGCTCCGCGGGATACCCGGCTTCGTCAGGGCACAGGACCGCGGCGAGTGGAGGCCGGTCCGGGCGGAGTCGCTCGCCGACCGCACTGTCCTCATCGTCGGGTACGGCTCCGTCGGTGCGGCCACCGAGGCACGACTCCGGCCGTTCGAGGTCGACGTGCTGCGGGTGGCGCGCACCGCCCGCGAGGGCGTGCACGGGTACGACGAGATGGCCGAACTGCTGCCCCGGGCGGACGTGGTGATCCTGATCGTGCCGATCACGGACGCGACCCGCGGCATGGTCGACGACGCGTTCCTCGCACGGATGAAGCAGGGAGCGCTGCTGGTCAACGTCGCCCGCGGACCCGTGGTGGACACCGACGCTCTGGTCAAGGCGCTGCACGCGGGGAACGTGCACGCGGCCCTCGACGTGACCGACCCCGAGCCGCTGCCTGCGGACCACCCGTTGTGGTCCGCACCGAACCTGCTGATCTCGCCCCACGTGGGGGGCGCCTCGAGCGCCATGTGGCCGCGCGCCCGCAAGCTCGTCATCGAGCAGCTCGAGCGGTTCGCCGCGGGGGAGCCGCTCGCCAACGTGATGACCGGCGACTACTGACCGGCCCGCTGCGATCTCCTGGGTGAAATCTCGACGCAACCGATGACTTCCGGCGCCGGGCGGAGTCCAATGGGCACACGAACCGAGAGGAGCCGGGATGGCAGAGCAGGCGCTGATGTTGGTCGGGACCCGCAAGGGTCTGTGGATCGGGCGGGCGGGGGCGGACCGCACCGAGTGGTCGTGGGACGAGCCACGGCTCCCGATGGAGGAGGTCTACTCCTGCATGATCGACACCCGTGGTGAGCGACCGAGGCTGCTCGTGGGCTCGGGGTCGCCGCACTGGGGTCCGCACGTGTACCGCTCCGACGACCTGGGGGAGACCTGGCAGGAGACGCCGAACGTCCTCGTCCTGCCCGACGACGTCGAGACCGGCGTGCAGCAGGTCTGGCAGCTGTGGCCGGGCGCGGCCTCGGAGCCCGACGTCGTCTACGCCGGCACCCAGCCCTCCGCGCTCTTCCGGTCCGAGGACCGTGGTGAGACCTTCGAGCTGGTCCGCCCGCTGTGGGACCACCCCCACCGCACGCAGTGGGGTGCGGGGTTCGGTGGCCAGGCCATCCACACGATCCTGCCGCACCCCGAGGACCCCGCCCGGATGCTCGTGGCGATGTCGACCGGTGGGGTGTACCGGACCACCGATGGACGCCAGTCCTGGTCGCCGGCCAACACGGGCATCGTCGCGGACTTCATGCCGGAGGGCCAGCAGTACCCGGAGTTCGGCCAGTGCGTGCACAAGGTCGCGCAGCACCCCGACCGGCCGGACCGGTTCTTCGCCCAGAACCACGGCGGCGTCTACCGGTCCGACGACGCCGGAGACAGCTGGCGCTCGATCGCCGACGGGCTCCCGTCGGACTTCGGCTTCGTGCTCGTGGTCCACCCGCACGACCCGGACACCCTGTTCGTGTTCCCCAACGGGGCGGGGGACTCCCGCTTCCCCCCGGGCGCACGGGCGCGGGTGTGGCGTTCCCGGGACGCCGGGTCCTCGTGGGAGGAGCTCGGGAACGGGCTGCCGGACGCGTTCTACACCTCGGTGGTGCGCGACGCGATGTGCACCGACCACGCCGAGGACGCCGGCTTCTACTTCGGGACCCGGTGCGGCAACGTGTTCGCGAGCACCGACACCGGTGACACGTGGGTCGAGGCCGTGAAGCACCTCCCCGACGTGATGGTGGTCCGCGCCGCGGTCCTCGCGTGATCAGTTCGGCGCGGGCTCGACCGGCGGCGGCGCCGTACGCGTCGCCCCCGCGCTCGCGGCCACCACACAGGCCACGGCCGCCCACTGCAGCACGGTGAGGAACTCCGCCAGCAGCACGAGTGCGGCCAGCGCAGCCGCGGCGGGCTCCAGGCTCATCAGCACGCCGAAGACCCGGGGCGGGATCCGGCGCAGAGCCTTGAGCTCGAAGCTGTACGGGATCACCGACGACAGGAGGCCGATCGCGACGCCGAGGGCGAGGATCTTCGGGTCCAGGAGGTCCCGGCCCGCCTCGAGCATCGCGGGAGGTGCCAGGACCACGGCCCCCACCACGCTGGCGACCGCGAGCCCGGAGATCCCCGGCCACCGCTGCCCGGTCCGGGCGCTGAGCAGGATGTACGCCGCCCAGGCCGCCCCCGCGAGCAGCGCGAAGAGGACCCCCGCCAACGTCAGGTCACCCGGGCCGAACCCGAGCAGGGCCACGCCGACCGCGGCGAGGCCCACCCACACGAGGTCCCGCGGGCGGCGGGAGCCGAGCACCGCCACGGCCAGCGGACCGAGGAACTCGATGGTGACCGCGATCCCGAGGGGGATCCGCGCGAACGACTGGTAGATCGCCCAGTTCATCGTCATCAGGCTGACCCCGAACGCCAGCGACACCCGCCAGTCGGCGGCGGACCTGCCGCGGAGACGTGGACGGGCGATCGCCAGGAGGATCACCGCGGAAGTGACCAGGCGCAGCCACACCATCGCGGTCGGTGGGATCAGCGGGAAGAGGTCCTTGGCGATCGCCGCGCCGACCTGGACCGAGACGATGCCCCCGATGACCAGCCAGACCGCCTGCGCCTGGCCGGCGGGGGGCGTGGGGTCCTGGGTCTGCCGCGCGGTCACCGGCCAACCCTAGACATGCCGGGGAGGACGAGGTGAGACACCCACCGGCCCGCTCGACACCGCGGCGTAGTCTCCTGCCATGCCTGAGCGCCCCGCGAACCCCCAGGACCGGCCCGACATCAAGCCCCGCAGCCGCGACGTCACCGACGGCCTCGAGCGCGCCGCCGCACGCGGCATGCTCCGCGCGGTGGGCATGGGTGACGAGGACTTCGCCAAGCCGCAGATCGGTGTCGCGTCCTCGTGGAACGAGATCACCCCGTGCAACCTCTCCCTCGACCGGCTCGCGAAGGCGGTGAAGAACGGGGTCCACGCCGGCGGCGGCTACCCGCTCGAGTTCGGCACGATCTCGGTCTCGGACGGGATCTCGATGGGGCACGAGGGGATGCACTTCTCGCTGGTCTCCCGCGAGGTGATCGCCGACAGCGTCGAGACCGTGATGATGGCCGAGCGCCTCGACGGGTCGGTCCTCCTCGCCGGGTGCGACAAGTCGCTGCCGGGCATGCTGATGGCCGCCGCCCGGCTCGACCTCGCGTCGGTGTTCCTCTACGCAGGTTCGACCATGCCCGGTCAGGTCGACGGCAAGGACGTCACGATCATCGACGCGTTCGAGGCCGTCGGCGCGTGCCTCGCGGGGAAGATCACCCGGGCCGAGGTCGACCGCATCGAGCGGGCGATCTGTCCCGGTGAGGGCGCCTGCGGGGGGATGTACACCGCGAACACGATGGCGTCGGTGGCCGAGGCGCTCGGCATGTCGCTGCCCGGGTCGGCCGCACCGCCGGCCGTGGACCGCCGCCGCGACGGCTTCGCACACCGCTCGGGCGAGGCCGTCGTGGAGATGCTCCGTCGCGGCATCACCGCGCGCCAGATCATGACCAAGCCCGCCTTCGAGAACGCGATCGCGATCGTGATGGCGCTCGGCGGCTCCACCAACGCCGTG
>Ga0214468_1000301_pt1 | contig 15956 bp, 13 predicted proteins | sample RVTome_9_FD_187334 | JGI IMG/M metagenome (GOLD analysis project Ga0214468, IMG submission 187334) | Soil microbial communities from uranium-contaminated site in the Upper Colorado River Basin, Wyoming, United States - RVT155D38 HiSeq ...
CGTAAGGCGCACACGGCGCAGCACCCGGGTCCGACGGGTCATCAGGGTTGCCGTTGGTGTACACGGCCTCGACGGTGAGGCTCATCATCTTCGGGACGTGGTACCACTGGTTGGTCCCTGTGCCACCGACGTTGGGAGGTGGGCAGTCCCCGACTGCCGTCCCGGTGGGAAGGATGTTGCAGGTGCTGTCGAAGAGGAGGATGCTGGCGGTCTGGCCGACATACGACTGGAGTGCACTCTCCAGTGTTGAGCTGCTGATCCCGCCGGTCTGCGCGATCCCCTGCCACGACGGGAGGTCGATTGCGGGGTTGCTCGGCGTCAGAACCGCAGCCGCGAGCTCGCTGGCTCCGCCGTAGGGCGGTACCCAATCCAGCCAGCCGATGTTGCCGGGACCGTTCTTGCAAAGCGGGAAGATGTAACGCACTCCCGCAACATATTCCCGGATCGGCGTGACGTACTCGACATTGTTCGAGCCGTCGCACTGGATCTGGTTGACGGGGAAAGTGACAGGCAGCAGGCCGCCCGCCGCGATGCTGGTTGGCGGCCCGGCGACCGCCGTCGCGTCTCCGGAGGCAGTCCATTGGCTGATGCCGACCACGCCCGCGATCAGCGTGTCGAACGTGCGTCGGCCGATCGCACGGACGCCCTGCGTCAACGGTGGGACCGTGCCGCCGCCAACACGCGCGGCCACCGTCTCGCTGCCGGTGGTGCCTCCACTGGGTGTGAGCATGTTGCCGAGGTAGTCCGTGTAGTAGGCGGCGGGCACCTGGATGTTATTTGCCAGCCTGGTGTTCTCGATCGCGTTTCGCACATCTGCATCGGTCCGCGTGGCTCCGCCGAGGCGCTGCCCGATGACGACCGCACCGGCATGCGCGGCCGCATCGGTGCCGTTCTGCATACTGCGCTGCTGGGTCCATGCCTGGCCCCCGTCGATGATCAGCCCGATGAAAGCGACGAGGACCAGTAGACCGGCCGCAACGATGACCAGGATCTGGCCGCGTTCCGCCTCTTGAGATTGCACTCGAAGCATTTGATTTTCCTCCGTCAGGGACATGGCGCCGTCCACGCGGGAGGTGGAGGTGGCAATGGGGTGGGTACGGCCTCGATGGGCATCATCGTGGTCGAGTGCATGCAGATGGTGCCGACTATGCCCCCGATCACTGGTGTAGCCGCCTGGTAGACCGTTCGAACGGTGACGACGGCCACGCAGCCGACGCGAGGTGCGGCGGCTCCGGAGCTGTTTCGGCAGAGGTTGGTTACGTTGTTCGGATTGCTGCTGTCGCGATAGGCGATACGGACGTCGGAATTCGCGAGCGCCACTCCGGTCGCCTGGTCGATGACGCGGTCCCGGATGTCGCTGACCCGCTGATTGACGATCGCGGTCCTGGCTCCTTCACGGGCTGCGTTTGCGATCGAGTTGGACGCGAGAACGGCGCGCCCGAAATCGACGATACCGAACAGCAGAAGCACGAAGAGCGGGATGATGAGCGCGAACTCGACGAGGGCCTGTCCACGGCTCGGCTTCCGATGGCTTCGCAGTCGCAACATCTCAGCCACTCACCGTGATCGAACTGTTACATGGCACGTCCTGGCCTCCGACAATCGTCTGGTTCTTGATCCGATAATTCCCATTTGGCGGCCGGGAGACGGTTATTGACCCGGTGAAGCCCTCCGCGCTCCAGGCAGCCAGGGCGTCATCCACCCTCGTCCCGCTGAACCCAGGCACGGTGCACGTCGGCGGCGGCGGCGGCGGTCCGAAGGTCACCGTGACCAACGCCGTGGCCTCGATGCAGTCCCCAACGATCGAGGCTGGCGTGGTCGTCTGAGTCGCCACGCTGTCCGTATCGTTTCCGGTAGTGGGGGTGAAGTTGGCAACATCGAATCCCTTCGCCGTCCATTCGGCTCGGGCGGCGGCGCCGGTCAGCCCGACCAACTGCGGGACAGTGCTGCACCCTGGCGTCGGCGGGGGCGGCGGATCCGAGCCGACGCTGACCGTGGTGTTCGCGGGAAGGCAGTCGCCCGGGATCGAGACGGGATTCGTGACCTGGTACAGGACGATCTCGTCGTCGCCGCCCACCGCCGGGACGAAGACTCCCGCTGTGAACACCTGGCTCCACGTGATGCGTGCTGCGGCGAGAGTCTGGCCGATGAGGTCGGGCACGATGAAGCACTCCGGTGGCGGTGGCGGCGGTGGAGCCGCGGTCAGCTCGGCATTGCGGATGGGGAAGGTTGACGCGGCGTTCAGGGCCAGGGAATCGCCGACGATGCTGCTCGCAATTGGTGTAATCAACGAGAAGGAACAGCTGAGTCGAACACGCGCATCGGCTCCCAGGGTGCTGCCACCCGGGAATGTCGGAGGCGGGAGGGTGGGTGGCAACGCGCAGCCGAGCCGAGCCGCATCACGCCGGACTATCGTGTCGTATTCCGAGCCCGGGCCCCACGGACCATCCGGGTTCGCGGCGGCGTAGTTGGCGGCGACCCGGCTCGCATTGTTGAGCGACACCGAGCTAAAGAAGACGCGACCGACGTCGATGGCAAGCACGACAAGCAAGATCAGGATCGGCAGGATCAACGCGAACTCCACCAGCGCCTGACCGCGGCGGCTGGGCGAGCGCCGGAGGAGCTTGGGGAGCGCGGCGGTGCCGGGAACTGCGCGAATGGGCATGCCACGAGACTAGGCACGCGACATTGCGCCCAACCTTGCAAGGGATATAGGACCCGGCGGGTACCTTCGGCTGTCCTAGCGGCGGACCTCAGTGGGCTAACGCTCCTCGACCGGCTCCGCGGGCAGCTCGAGGACGATCGTCGTTCCCTTGCCAACCGTGCTCGAGATCCGGACCGACCCTCCCATCGCCTCAATGAGACCGCGAGCGGTAAAGAGGCCGATGCCGCTGCCGTCCGGTGCGATGCGCCGCGCCTGCTCGGATCGGTAGAACTGCTCGAAGGCGCGCTCGACGGTCTCGTGATCCATGCCGTGCCCATCGTCACGGATGGCGATGAGCGCACGAGTGCCAGTGGGATCGACCGCGCCGAGAGTCACCCCGATCGGAGAGCCGGCCGGCGAATACTTCACCGCGTTATCCAGGACGGCCCACAGCACCTGCTCGAGCCGATCCGGATCCGCCACCAGCAAGAGCTGCGGCTCCTCCACGCGTAGCCCAAGCCGGCGATCGCCTGCCCGGAGCGCCGCCCAGGTGCGCTCGACGAGCGGCCGAGCGCTGACGACCTCCGGCTGCGGCGCCAGCACGCCGGCTTCCAGGCGGGACATCGCGAGCAGCTGCTGGACCATGCGTCGCAGCCGGTCCGCCTGGTGCTCGATGAGGTCGAGATCGGCGGCGGTATCCGCGTCGATCGGCGGCCGGCTGCGTAGCTCTCCGGCGAGGGCGCGAATGCTCGCCAATGGGGTCTGAAGGTCGTGGCTCACGGCGCGCAGGAAGTCGCGCTGGACAGAGCCCATTCGGTCGAGCTCGTCCGCCTGGTGGCGGACGGTTGCGTAGAGGAGAGCGTGCTCGATGGCGGTCGCAGCGTGCTGACCAACAAGGCTGAGCAGGTCAAGCTCACCGGCTGAAGGTCGCGCTCGCCCTTCCCACGGCGCGAGGAGGATTGCGCGCAACCGATCGTGCGCGGCAACGTCGACGATGACGAAGGCTCCCCACGGACCGTCGACGCGCCGCACGTGCCCATCAACAGGATCGCCAGCTGTCGCTGCCCACCGGTGCAGCTCACTGGCAGCCCCCGGCCCCTCCCGGCCCCCCTCGTAGATTCCGGTGACGCGGCCACCTGGATCCGACGAGTGGAGGACGGCGAGCAGCCAGGTCGGATCGCCGGTCACCGAGCGCACCGTGTCGACAACGTGGGCCGCGACGAGGCGAGGGTCGTCGCTGATCGGTGCCGCATTCGCCTTGGCAGCGAGCTCCGCTACCTGGCGGTTCCGCTCGTCGAGTGTCTCGGTCAGCCGCCGCGATCGAGCGTCCAGTTCCGCGGTCTCCGTCGCGGATGACGACGGCGCCGGACGCGGTCCACCGCGCTCGGCGAGGTGCAGCAGCTCGCCGAGCTCTTGGCCGACCATGCGCGACACCAGCACGGCGATGATGGCCGTCCATCCGATCGTGACTGCCAGGGCGCCGAGACCGATGAGGACGGCGCGGCTCGGGTCGAGCGCGCCCAGGGCGCCGGCGCCGAGGATGAGAAACGCGACGACCGGCGGCAGCGCGGCGGCGAGCAGAGCCACGAACGCGCGGAGCGTCAGGCCCACGCGCGGCATGTCGATCAGCCCGCAGGGCCGCCGGCCGAGGTCAGCCGATAGCCGATGCCGCGCTCCGTGAGCAGAAATCGCGGGTGGTCGGGATCTGCCTCCAGCTTGCGGCGCAGGCGGCGCACAGTGACCCACACGTACGAGGGCTCCGCGCCGTCGGAATCGGTCCAGACGCGATCGAGAATCTGGTCTGTGGTCACGACTCGCTCGACTGAGGCAGCGAGCACTTGGAGCAGCCGTGCCTCCGTTCGGGTCAGTTGCTGCGTGCCGGACGGGGTGGTGAGCCTCCGTGAGGCGAGGTCGATTTCGACCTCGCCCGACGCAAGGGACAGTGTGTGCTTGGCCACAGTTACGCGGCGCAGCACGCGCTGGACGCGGGCGACGAGCTCGTCGGGATCGAACGGCTTGGTGACGTAGTCCTCCGCATACAGCTCGAGCGCGCTCACTTTCGCCTCGGACGCGTCGACGGCCGAGAGGACGATGATCGGCAGGTCGGCGATGCCCTTGATGCGCCGGCATAGCTCGAAGCCGTCCATGCCGGGCATCATGAGATCGACTATGACGATGGCGGGCCACCATTGTTCCAGCGCGGCGATAGCCCCGGCGCCGGACGCCGCTGCCTTTACTTCATAGCCTTCGCGGGCCAGACGCCTTGAGACGGCCGAGAGCAGCGTGCGATCGTCGTCGACCAGGAGGACGGCCGGTCGGACCGGCGGCAGCATTCGGCTAGATCCCGGTGCCGCCCATGACGGTGATGACGGCCGGGCCAAGGATGACGATGAAGATCGTCGGGAAGATGCAGCCCACCATCGGGAACAGCATCTTGACGGGCGCCTTGGCGGCCGCCTCCTCCGCTCGCTGCCGCCTCTCGATGCGCAACTGGTTCGACTGGATCTGGAGGACCTTGGCAATCGGCACGCCGAGCTGCTCCGCCTGGACGATGGCGCCGATGAAGTTCGTCACCGGCTGCGCATCTGCGCGCGCTGCGACATCCCGGAGAGCCTCGCGGCGAGGGCGACCCATCCGCACCTCGGCGAGCGCCTGGCGGAACTGGTCGACGAGCGGACCTTCCATCTTCTCCACGACCTTGGAGAGCGCGGCGTCGAACCCGAGACCGGCCTCCACGGAGATCGTCAGGAGGTCGAGACAGTCTGGCAGCTGGAGCACCATCTCGAAGCTGCGAGATCGGATCCGGCGTCCGAGCCAGAACTCCGGCGCCATGTAGCCGATCCCCGCACCGACGACCGCAAAAAGGAGACCCAGGATCGGCACGCCCATCAGCAGGAATCCCAGCAGGAACCCGATGATCGCGAACCCGATAAGCGCCAGAAGCTTCACGCCGACCCAGTCGGCACCGCGAAGGCCACCGGGATAGCCGGCCTTCTCGAGCTTGGCGTCGATCCGAGCGATGGCGCCACCCTCCTGGCGCTTGCCGGCGCGGGAGAGCCGCTGGATCGTCGGCCGCATCACGCGTTCGAAGAATGGCTGCTGGAGCTCCATCTCCTCCAGCGTCTTCGGCTGCACGACGAGCTGGGAGAGCCGCGCCTGGACGGCGTCCTCCGACGGACGCGCCGCGACGCCGTACGTGATGAGCAGGACCGCACCGGCGGCCAGGATGGCGATGAGGATCTCTGGAGGCATTCAGTTACACCTTGATATCGACGACGCGACGGATGAGGAGGTAGCCGATGCCCATGCTGATGAGTCCGACGATGAAGAAGACCACGCCCATCGGAAGGCCGAGCATCTCCGGGGGGCTCTCGAACATGACGGTGATGTAGCTCGGGCTGATGAGGAAGAGCAACGCGCCCAAGCCGATGGGCAATAGCGTGATGACGTATCCGCTGTAGCGCTGCATGGCAGTCAGGGTGTTGATCTCGCCGATGATGCGGATGCGCTCGCGGATCGTGAACGCGATCGAATCGAGGACGGTTGCAAGGTTGCCGCCGACCTGGCTCTGGATCTGGATGGCGGTGACCACGAGCTCGAGGTCCTCGGACGCCATGCGACGCACCAGGTTGTTGAGTGCCGGCTGGAGCGCCATGCCCAGCTGCATCTCTCGGACGACGCGCTCCATCTCCTCGCTGATGGGCGGCCGCGCCTCTCGGGTCACCAGCTCGATGCCCTGGAGGAATGACGATCCGGCCCGGAGCGAGTTCGCGAGGAGGGTGATCGTGTCTGGAAGCTGCTCACTGAACTGACGCAGCCGCTTCTTCTGGCGGTATTTCAGGTAGTAGCGCGGCGCATACAGGCCGATGAGGAAGAACGCGATGAGCGCGATGATGTTCTGAAAGCCCGGGATGATGATCCCAACGACGTAGGCGGCCCCGACGAAGAGGAACGGGGTCGCTACCCAGGCGAGAATGAACTCGGCGGGCTTCATCTTCAGGTCGGCGCGCGCCAGGTCCACGCTGAGGCGGGTGGCCAGGTCCTGGCGCTCGATGATGCGCGACAGCCCAGCTACGACCGCCGACTCCTGCTCGCCCGTGGTCGAGGCGGGCTGATCTCGACCGGCCGCATAGCGCTCGAGGCGAGACGCGACGGCACCACCACTGGAGCTCATCGCGATCCCGATGGCGATGACCACGACCGCCAGTGCGGCCAGCCCGGCGATGAGGAAGGGCAGCATGCCCGTCATTGGTACGACGTCCTTCCTAGAACGGTGAGCCGAAGATGTTCGGGGGCAGGTGGATGCCTGCGACCTCGAATCGTTCGACGAATTGTGGTCGAATGCCGGTCGGCTTCAGCCGGCCGATGATCTTGCCCTCGACGACGTCCGTCTGCTCGAACACGAAGACGTCCTGCATGACGATGACGTCGCCCTCCATCCCCTGGACCTCGGTGATGTTCACGATCTTTCGCGTGCCATCCTTGAGGCGGTTCTGGTGAACGATGAGGTCGACGGCGGAGCTGATCTGCTCGCGGATGGCGCGCAGCGGCAGGTCCATGCCCGCCATGAGCACCATCGTCTCGAGCCGGCTCAGCATGTCGCGCGGGGTGTTCGCGTGGCCGGTGGACATCGAGCCGTCGTGGCCGGTGTTCATGGCCTGGAGCATGTCGAGCGCCTCGCCGGAACGGCACTCGCCGACCACGATGCGGTCGGGGCGCATGCGCAGGGCATTGCGGACAAGCTCGCGGATCGGGATGGCGCCCTTGCCCTCGATGTTCGATGGCCGCGCCTCCAGGGTGATGACGTGCTCCTGGCGAAGCTGGAGCTCGGCGGCGTCCTCGATGGTCACGATTCGCTCATCGTCCGGGATGAAGGACGACAGGATGTTGAGCATCGTCGTCTTCCCGGAGCCGGTGCCGCCGGCCACGAAGATATTGAGTCGGGCCTTCACGCAGGCCTCCAGGAACTCGAACATCTCCGGGGTGGCGGTGCCGAAGCGGATGAGGTCGTCCACCGTGAACGGCGTGGCCGAGAACTTTCGAATGGTGATGACCGGGCCGACGAGCGACAGCGGCGGAATGATCGCGTTCACGCGGGAGCCATCGGCCAGGCGCGCGTCCACCATCGGCGAGGACTCGTCCACGCGGCGGCCGATCGGCGCGATGATGCGCTGGATGATGCGCATCACGTGCTCGTCGTTCTGGAACGTCACGTTCGTGAGCTCCAGGCGGCCCTCACGCTCGATGTAGACCTGCTGCGGGCCGTTGACCATCACCTCGGTGATCGTCTCGTCGCGCAGGAGCGGCTCCATGGGCCCGAGGCCCAGGATCTCGTCGGTGATCTGCTCGAGCATGCGGACCCGCTCGGCGCGGGTGAGGGCCAGCCCTTCCTCGTCGGCGATCTTGCCGAAGAGCTCCTCGATCTGACGGCGGACCTCCACCTGGTTTGACAGGTCGAGTTTCGGGTCGAGCTCGTTGACGAGGCGGTTCTGGACGCGGAACTTCGCCTCCCGGAAGGACTCGCGTGCCGGGAGCGCCCCGCTGAAGCGCGACGGGGCAGCAGCGGGCGGAGGCGGAGTCGGAGCGCCGCCCGTGGTCGGTGCCGGTGGCTGGGAACCGCCCCCCGGCGTGGGCTCGGGCACGGCCGGCACGGCCGGCACGGCCGGCGTGGCCTCGCCCTCTGCAGCGGGGCGTGCCCGCTCGATTCGCTTCAGCAGTGACATCGGCAGCGTCCTTCCATCAGCGGCGTGCGAAGAGTCCGCGCTTGGCAGACTTATCGTCCTTGGTTGCGTGGGTTCCCTCGCCCGCGAGCGTGCGAGCGAGCTTGATGACGTCCCGCGACAGCGGGGACTCTGGATTGGATACGACAAAGGGTACGCCGCGATTAACCGCCAGGACGGCAAGGCGCCCGTCGGAGACGATGGTGCCGTCGATGGGCCGCCGGATGGAAGCCTCGACGTCGCCGATGCGAATCCCCTGTGAGGCATCCGACCGGTTGATGACGAGGCGGACCTTCGAGCGTTCGTACTCGAGCTGATCCGCGACTTCCAGGAAGAGGCGCACGTTCTTGATGGTCGTGATCTCGAGGGCGGCGACGACAAGGATCTGGTCGGCCGCGTCGAGGACGCCAAGCGTGTGGTCGTTGAGCCCGGCAGGGAGGTCCACGACCACCCAGTCGTGCGTCTCCCGCAGCATGGCGATGATGGCGCGCATGTACGTTGGGGTGACAAGGTCGGCGCCCTCGGGTGAAGGAGGCGCGAGCAGCACCCGGATGCCGGTCGAGTGGTCCACGATGACCGACTCGATGATGTCGCGGTCCGGCTCACCGCCTTCGACGGCGTCGAGGACGGAGCGGTTCTTCGGGTTCAGGTTGAGGAGCACGCCGACGTCGCCGAACTGGAGATTGGCGTCCACCAGCGCCACGCGCTGGTTCGTCTCCTGGCGCAATGCCAGGGCCAGATTCGTGGCGATGGTCGTGCGACCCGCTCCGCCCTTCGGGGAGAAGACCGCGATGACCTGGTGGTCGTCCACGTTCTCGGTCGCCGCGGTGCCGGCGCCAGGCGACGCCGGGGAGGCCGCGGTCTGCAGCTGGTCCCGTCGTGCCAGCTCACGCTCGTACACGCGCTTGATGGAGGTCGCGAACTCGTCACCGCTGAACGGCTTGACGAGGAATTCGCGAGCGCCGGCCAGCATGGCCCGCTTCAGGTGCTCGGCCTCGCCGTGGACGCTCATCATGATGATGGGGCTGCCCGGGAGGCGCTGCGAGATGATCTCGCTGGCGGCCACGCCGTCCATTCCCGGCATGTTGATGTCCATGACGATGATGTCCGGGCGCAGGTCCATCGCCTGCTGGACCGCCTCCTCGCCGGAGGCGGCGGTGCCGACCACGTCGATTTCGCGCTCCAGCCCGATGAGGCGCGACAGGTGGTCACGCGTCTCCGGGATGTCGTCGACGATGAGGAGCTTGATCATGCGCGGTGTCCGCTCGGCGGCGCAGGCAGGCGACGAGCCAGCCTACGGAGCCGGAGCGTCCTCGATTCCTTCCTCGTTGAGCTGCTCGACGATGCTCGGCACACGAACGCCGAACTCCTCGACCAGTTGGTCAAATGTGATTCCGAGCGTCGGCTCCACCACGTCATCGTCCGCGTGGCGAATGACGGCGGTCAGGAAGCCGAGCTCGGTCATGTCGTTCTGGGCGAACTTGATCACCTCGGCGTCCTGGTCGGTGCCGGCGAAGACGACGATCACGCTGTCGACGATCGCCTGCTCGGGTTGCACATCGGCCTCGTCGATCACGCCGTCGCCGTTGGTGTCCTGTGGCTCTGGGATGATCGCTCGCGTGTTGCTGACGTAGAGGACGCGCTTGTCCTGGAGGATCGCCTTGACGGTCCGCTGGTTCTCGAGGCCGGTCACGATCTCGAAGCGCGGCGCCGCAGCCTCGTCCGGGTTCGCTGCCGAGTCGGCGGTCTCCTGCAGGACGTCGACATGCTCGGTGACAACGATATCGATGCTGTCGCCTGGCTTGACCAGGAAGTCCACGCCGGTGACTCGGTCCACCTGGAAGGTGACAGCCTTCTCACCCGGCTCGAGTTGTGCAGCGATATTGGGTCCGCCGATGCCCGTGAGTCCGATTGCTTCACTGGTCACCTGGGATCCTGCGGGGATCGGGAAGAGGGCTGGCTGCCCACTGACCGCCGTCGTGCTTCGGAGCGGCGTGCCCTGAACGGCCTCCGGGTCCACGTCCCGCTCTTCGACCACGTCGGGCGTGACCGAATCGCCGATCTCGATCGCCTGCGTTGCCACGAGGACGGTCTCCGTCACGGGCTCCGCGGAATCGGGATCGGTCTGTCCAGTCGTGTTGAGAAGGATGACGATCGCCACGAAGGCGAGGACGGCCAGCAAGACGCCGACCAGGATGACGAGGCGATTCGATCGCTTCACGAATAGTCCCCTTTGAACTCGGGTGGATAAGTACCGAAGAGAGGTGCGGGCAGGGCAGCGTTGTGACTGCGGTCAACAGTCTACGCACGACGGGCAAGTCCCCACGAGTGAACTTACGGACTATGTCGCCACTGGTACCGGTGTAGCCCTGGGCCCGTCCGGGAAGTGCGGATCGCCTCCCGCAATGACCACAACACAGTGACGACCCCCGCCGGCATGTTGCCGACAGGGGTCGTCACTCAGAAAGTTGCTGTCGTCTAGACGTCCTGCATCGTAGTGCCGACGTTCTGGAACAGCTGGCTGATGATCGGGCCCAGGAAGAGCAGGGCGACGATCACGATGATCGCGATGAGGGCGAGAAGCAGGCCGTACTCGACGAGCGTCTGGCCTTCCTCGTCCTCGCTCTGGAAGCGAGCCAGAAGAGTGCTGATGAAGTGCTTGACCATGTGGGTGCTGTACCTCCTTTCCAAGAGATTTGCAGCGGGAGCGTACGGGCTCCATCCGACAGTTGATATGGCCGAATGGTCCTACCGTCTCCGACAGCGGAGCGTACCTTGCGCCAGTAACGCGCGATTTGTCAATACGTTATGGACCGTCGAACGCAGAGAAGCCGCCTCATGAGAGGCGGCTTCTCCGGCACCGGAGGAGGAGACCCGGGGATCGGTGCTGAGCCACCGACCCCCTCAAATGAAGGCCACCACAGATACCCGTGATGACTTGATGGCAACGCTACGCGCGTGACGTCGCTCGACCAATGGAACTCCCGTTCACGGGGTGTAGGACTTGCGGCGGGCAAGCGAAGGGCCGTCCGTGCGGACGGCCCAACGGGACGTGAGGGAGGAGCGGAACCGCGCTCAATCCTCCGGGATCTTGATCCAGCCCTGGCGCATGGCGTAGACGACGGCCTGTGTCCGATCGTTGACGGACAGCTTGCGCAGGATGGAGCTCATGTGGTTCTTCACCGTCTGCTCGCTGATCCCCAGGGCGTAGGCGACCTGCTTGTTCGTCATGCCCTGGGCGATGTTGTCGAGGATCTCGACCTCCCGGGGCGAGAGCGGCGCGAAGATCGGCTGCGCCTCCGAGCCGTAGACGGCAAGCTCGCGGAACTCCTTGAGAACGCGCGAGGCGACCGCCGGCTTGGCGAAGACCTTGTCGTTGATGAGGTACTCGCCGGACCGCACGCGGCGGATGATGGCGATCAGGTCGGTCGGGTCGATGTCCTTGAGGACGTACGCCGCGGCGCCGGCCTTGATGGCGTCGAACAGCTGGTCCTCGTCGTCGTTGCTGGCGAGAACGATGACGCCGGTGTGCGGCAGCTCCCGCTTCAGGCGCTGGGTGGTCTCGATGCCGTTCGGTGCGGGCAGGCCGAGGTCCATGAGGACGACGTCCGGTGTCAGCTCCTCGACGATGGCAAGGGCGTCGCGCCCGGTGCCGGCCTCGCCGATGACCTGGATGTCCTTCTCCAGCTCCAGGATGTTGCGGACGCCGCGACGGAACAGGGTGTGCCCGTCCACGATGACGACGCGGGTGATCGCGGTGTCGCGACGATCGCCGCCTCGGCGGCGCTCCTCGACCTTGGTCTCGGTCTTCGTCTCGGTCTTCGTCTCAGTGGCCATGTGGTGTGCTCCTCCTTACCGTGAATCAGTCCCATGCTCCGGCAGCCGGAGCAGGATGCGGGTGCCTTCACCCTGGCGCGACTCGATGCGAAGCTGTCCTCCCATCAGCTCTGCACGCTCGCGCATGAACTGGAGCCCGAAGTTGCGGCTCGTCCCGGATGCAAGGCGCATCAGGTCGAATCCGCGGCCGTTATCGGCGATGACGACACTGTCGTCCTCCAGGCTGATCGACACGCGGCTGGCCGCCGCGTGCTTGCGTACGTTCTGCAATGCCTCCTGCACGATGCGCAGGACCGATGCCCGAGCCGGCTGGCTCAGGCGCTCGTCGATCCCGACCACGGCCACCTCCATGGCGATGCCGTGGCGCTCCTCCAGGAGCTGTGCGCGCTCGCCGATGGCGGCCGCCAGCCCGACGTCGACGACGGGCGGACGGAGGTCGGTGATGAAGGCGCGGACGTCGTCCAGGCCGCCGCGCAGCATGTCCCGCAGGAATGCGAGCTCGGCGCGCGCCGAGCCCTCGTCGGGCGGCAGGACGCGGTCGAGGTACTCGACCTGGAAGATGGCGTTGGTCAGGACCTGGGCCGGCCCGTCGTGAATATCCTCCGCCATGCGCTGCCGCTCCGCCTCCTGGGCCTGGACGATGCGCAGGCCCATGGTGGCCGGCGAGTCATCGGCCATCGGGCCGGGCTCGTCGCCGGTCGACTCGGGAGACTCGAGATAGCTGAACAGCAGGTCGAGCTGCCGGGCGACGACGTCCAGCCGCTTCAGGCGGGCCTGGAGGGCGGCGAGCTCGCGGCCGCGCTGCTCGTACTCGGCGCGCAGTGCATCGGTCCCGAGCGGGCGGAGGGAGCCGCCGCGGCGGTCGAGCCGTGCGCGGAGCTGCATCCACTCCTCGAGGTCGCGCCGGTACTGCTCGCGGAACTGTTCCGCCAGGTCATGCAGCCGTCGCGCGTCGCCGCGGATGCTGTCGGTTGCCAGCGCGCCGATCTGGTCGAATCGCTCACGTGCCGTGCCGGCCGTGTGGTCGTTTCCCATGGCGTCCCTTGAGTACCGGGTCCGACGTAGTACCGGACCTCGGTGCCATGCTGTCGGGGCACTGTGCATGCGAGCAACAGTACTTTGCTCACCGGAAGTACTACCCGCCCGACTCGCGCACCTCGAATACCCGGACGCCTTCGGCCTCGAAGGCTGGCGCGTCCGGCATGAAACCGGGCGACGCCCCAGTCGTATCGATGGCGGATGCGCCGTCCCACAGACCGAGCGGATCGCGCGTTTCGTCGGGTCCAAGGGTCACCACGACCCAGTCGATGTCGTACGCGTCGATGACCTGGGCCAGCACTGAGAAGGGGTCAAATGGCATGGCCACGCCCCGCAGTCCCGTCAGGAGGTAGAGGCTGGACGGGTCGGCGGCGAGCAGGACGTCGTCCGCCGAAGCCGTCCTTTGGAGGAACTCCGCTGCGGCGGCATGTCGCTCGGCGCGGGTCGTCCACTGATCGGAGAGTGAGGCAGCGCCGGCGCCGGCCAGCACGACCGCGCCGGCGACGCCGACCACCTCCACGAACCGGTGGGTTGCCGGTCGCCTCAGGAAGGGCCAGCCACGACCGATGGTGTTTGCGAGGGGTGCAATCCCGGCGATAGCCATGGGGAATGCGATCGGCAACCATGCTGGCGCCGTGTGGAGGAAGGCGCCCTTCGGCGCATGCTCGGTAAAGAGCAGAACCATCGCCAGCAGCATGACCGTGAAGTACACGGTGAACGGCGCCAGCCGCCGATTGCGGCGGCAGCTCAAGAGCCCGGCGACGAACGAGATCCCGAAGATGCCGCCGAGAAGACCGAGCCCGCGACCGGCGACCTCGCCGAGCGCGATGACTTTTGACCATGCGATCGCTGGAAGCCCCCATGCGAGGTATCGGTCCAACGTGAGCTCCAGGCTGATGGAGAGGTGCTCGTTGTAGTCACGGATCCAAAGCATGCGGCTGCCCGGGGATGGGAATGGCGTCCCGAAGACCTCGAGGTTGCGGAGCAGCCATGGCGCGACTACCAGCAGGAAGGCCAGTGCGCTTGCGCCTCCCCAGAGAACGGCATGCGATGGTGTGCGGGAGGCGGTTCCCGAGAATGGACGGCGAGCCACCCATGCAGCGGCAGGCGCGAGTGCGAGCAGGGCGCCGTCGACGCGCGTCAGGGCTGCCAGGCCGGCGGCGACCCCGGCGACGACGAGCCACGGTCCGGGGCGCTGTGCGTCAACGGCTCGAATGCTCGCCAGGATGGCCGTTCCACCCAGGACGCCGAAGACGGCGAAGGATTCGACGAGCGGATACATGAGCAGGAGCGGCCCAGCGGCGAGGGCCAGGATGGCGCCAAGGATGGAGATCCGGCGCGAGCTCCATCCGACGTGGCCCGCGACGTAGGTCATCGGGACGAGGAGCGAGGAGAGCATCACCATCGCCACCTGCCCCGCCCGCCAGTCTGGTCCGAACACCGTCATTGGCACCGCGGCGACGACGGCGGGCAGCGGCATCCAGTGCGCGTTGCTGGGCACCGGGAGGACGGGGTTGCCAGGCAGCCGTCCACCGACTTCGAGGAAGCTCCACAGCGCAGGTGCCGAGAACCCCTGCCCGCTGGCCAATTGCTCCGCGACCATGGTGGTGTAAGCAGCGTCCACGTGAGGCGGGGACGGGATCAACCATGCCGCGGCGGCCCGCACGATGAGCGCGATCGCGGTGAGTGCGAGGATGTCCCGCCACAGCACCGCCCGGTTCGACATCCGCCGATACTACTCAGCCGCCGCCTGGAGGCCGTGGTACTTTCGAGGCGATGCTCCCCTCGCCGCTGACGATCCTGGCGGGCGTCATCGTCCTGTTCTTCGTCGTGCTCGTGGTTGTGCGTGGCCCGGTCGACGCCGACTACTGGTGGCACATCACTACGGGGCGGATGATCGTCGAAAACGGCGCGGTACCGGTCACCGATCCATTCTCATTTGCCTACGACGGGCCGTGGGTGGCCCACGAATGGCTGGGCGAGGTGATCATCCACCTGCTGGTCGCTGGCGCTGGATATCCGCTGGCCGCGGCGATCTTCGGACTGGCCACTGCGAGTTCGATCCTCCTTCCGGCATACGCACTTGATCGGGGTGGCGTCTCGCTCCGAGCGATGGTCCCATGGCTGGCGGTCGGGACCTACACGCTGGCCTCGTACGCCACCGTCCGGCCACAGGTGCTCTCCTGGCTGCTGCTTTCCGTCCTGATCGCGATCCTGATGGGTCAGCATGCCGAGCACCGGTACCGTCTTTGGGCCGCGGTCCCGCTCATGGCGCTGTGGGCAAACGTCCATGGTCTGTATGTCGTCGGTCTCGGCGTGGTCGGCGTGTACGTCATCTTCACGTTGATGGGCCGGACAGCCCTCGCGCGGCGCCGCCTGACCGCGCTCGGCGTCCTTGTGGGGTGCACGATCGCCGCTTGCGTGACACCGGCCGGCCCGGCCGGCCTCCTCTATCCCCTGCGATACCTCCGCCAGGACGACTGGGGAACGGCCTTCATTGCCGAGTGGCAGCCCGCAGATTTTGCAGACCCTCGCCAATGGGGGATTGCCGTGATCGCGATCGGCAGCGTGCTCCTGCTCGCCCGCCGGCGCGCGCCCGGCTGGCTGCTCACCATTGGATTCGTCGGCCTCGGCTCGGCGCTGATCGCGGTGCGGAACGCTCCACTCGCCGTGATTATGACGATGCCGATGCTCGCTTACGCTCTCGAGGCGTGGCT
>Ga0214468_1000302_pt1 | contig 15933 bp, 11 predicted proteins | sample RVTome_9_FD_187334 | JGI IMG/M metagenome (GOLD analysis project Ga0214468, IMG submission 187334) | Soil microbial communities from uranium-contaminated site in the Upper Colorado River Basin, Wyoming, United States - RVT155D38 HiSeq ...
CGAGCTCGCCGCCCGCACCGCGCGCAGCACCTCGCCGACCCCGAGCCCGTAGCCGGCCAGCCGCTCCGGGTCGAGCAGCACCTGGTACTCGCGCACGAAGCCGCCGACCGCGGCGACCTCGGCCACCCCCGGCAGGCTCTCGAGCGCGTAGCGGACGTTCCAGTCCTGGAGGCTGCGCAGCTCGGCGAGGTCGTGGCGGCCCGAGCGGTCGACGAGCGCGTACTGGTAGACCCAGCCGACGCCGCTGGCGTCGGGGCCGAGGATCGGGTCGGCGCCCTCGGGCAGCTCGCCGCCGACCCCGTCGAGGTACTCGAGCACCCGCGAGCGCGCCCAGTAGACGTCGGTGCCGTCCTCGAAGATGACGTAGACGAACGAGGTGCCGAACATCGACAGCCCGCGGACCGAGCGCACCCGCGGAGCGGCGAGGAGCGCGGCGGAGACCGGGTAGGTCACCTGGTCCTCGACCAGGTCCGGGCTCTGGCCGGCCCAGTCGGTGACCACGATCACCTGGACGTCGGAGAGGTCCGGGATCGCGTCGAGCGGCGAGTGGACGAGGGCGTACCAGCCCCAGACGGCGAGCGCGGCGACGAGCAGGACGGTCAGCCACGGGCGGCGGGCCGAGCCGGCGATCAGCCGCTCGATCGGGCCGGTCCTCATCGCCAGCGGTCCATGGCCAGCTTGAGCCGGCTCTCGGCGGCGACCAGGAAGTTGCCGGAGGTGACGATCGCGTCCCCCTCGGACAGCCCCTCGGTGATCTCGACCCATTCGCCCTTGGACAGGCCCGTCTCGACCCGCTGCGGGCGGATGCGGCCGTCGCCGAGGTCGCGGAAGACGAAGGAGCGCTCGCCGGTCCACAGCACCGCCGCCTCGGGGACGACGAGCCGCTCGCCGAGCTCGGCCTGGAAGGTGACCGTGGCGTACATGTCGGGCTTGAGCGCGAGGTCGGGGTTGGCGAGCTCCACCCGCACCCGGCCGGTCCGGGCGTCGCCGTCGAGCCACGGGTAGACGAAGCCGACCCGGCCGCGGTACTCCTCGCCGGGCAGGTTCGGGAAGCGGACGACCGCGGGCGCGCCCACCCCGACCTCGCCGAGCTCGCTCTCGTAGAGGTCGGCCTCGACCCACACCCGGTCGAGCCCGGCGAGCCGGAAGAGCTTCATCCCCGGCTCGACCGCCGCCCCCTCGACGACGTTCTTCTCGACGACGTAGCCGGAGGCCGGCGAGAGGATGGGGATCCGCTCGACCGGCTGCCCGGTGGCGGCGAGGCGGTCGATCTGCCCCGGCGAGAGGTCCCAGAGACGCAGCCGCTCGCGCGCCGCGCGGACCAGGTAGTCGGCGCGGTCGGGGGCGGTGGTCGCCGCGGCCGCCCGCTGGCTGGTGAGCGCCGCCAGGTACTCCTGCTGGGCTGCGTAGAGCTCGGGGCTGTAGAGGGTGAAGAGCGGCTCGCCGCGGCGCACGGCCTGGCCCGGCTCGTCGACGTGGAGCCGGCCGATCCAGCCGCGGTACTTCACCGACACGTCGGTCAGCCGGGTCTCGTCGAAGACCACCCGGCCGACGGCGCGGATCTCGTCGGCCATCGCGCGGCGCATGGCCCGGCCGGTCGTCACCCCGATCCGCCGGCGGCGCGCCTCGTCGACGAAGACGACCCCGCTCGCCAGCTCGCCCCGGGTCACCGGCACGAGGGGCATGCTGCAGATCGGGCAGTCGCCGGGATTCGGGCTCTCGATCGACGGGTGCATCGGGCAGGTGTAGTGCGCGATCGCCTCGGGGTCGGCCGGGTCCGCCCCGTGGACGTGCTCGGCGTGCGTGCGGAGCTCCTCGAGCGACGCGACCCCGCGCACCGTCCAGTCGTCCCGCGAGCCGCAGGTCAGCATCTCCTCGCCCATGAACGGGTTCGCCATCTCCTCGGTCGGCTGGAGCCACTTGTTGAACCCCTCCTCCATCGGGCAGGAGAAGACGTGGAGCCCCGAGGCGAGCGCCGGGTCGGCGCCGACGACCGCGATCAGGAACCGGCTGACCTCGCCGAAGGCGGCGCGGGCGGCGGGGAGCCCCTCCGCCTCGGCGAGCCCGCGCGCGGCGCGGCCGGTCTCGGCGACGAGCTGGCGCGGGCGCGCGAGGTCGCCGTCCGGCGCGTCGCCGGCCTCGGCCGCCGCGGCGAGGCCCGCCTCGGCGGCGGCCAGTGCGTCGGCCAGCCGGCGGGCGCGCGGCGCGACGCCGTCGGTCGTGTCCCCGGCGAGGCGGGCGCGGACCTCCTCGTAGGCGTCGAGCGCCGCCCGCAGCGCGTCGCGGACCGGCTCCGGGTACTCGAGCTCCGGGAGCCGGAAGCCGGCGTCGGCGGAGGAGGCGTCGGACGAAGGGGCGGCTCCGCCCCCGGCGGCCTCCTCGGAGGGCCCCCCGCAGCCGCCGAGGGCGACGGCGAGGACCAGCGAGGCCACCGCGAGCCGGGCGCCGGCCCGCGCCGGCGCGCGCCGCCAGAGGGCGGGCCACCTCCACGCGGCGCCGAAGCCGGCGGGGCGGGGGGTGGACAATGACGAGGGTGGGATGAACGTCAGGTCGAACTCGGGGGAACGGGTCATCGGGTCGTACCTCCTCCCGCCGCGGGCGCCTCGGCGCCGGACGGAAGCTCGGGTGATTCGGGTCGGTCGAACGGCGAGCCCTCGGCGGCCGTCGCCAGCGGCAGCCGGCCGAGGGCGCGGTCGAGGTCGAGGCGGCGGCGCACGAGGTCGATGCGCGCCTCTTCGCGCGCGAGCTCGACCGAGCGCAGGGTCTTCTCCGCCTCGATCGTGGTCGGGAAGTCGACGGTGCCGGCGCTCAGCCCCGAGCGGGCCGCGGCCACCTGGTCGCGGGCCGCCGGGAGGAGCCGGCTCTCGTAGAGCTCGACGACGTGGCGCATCTCGGCGAGGCGCGTCGCCGCGGCCACGGCCTGGGACGCGATCCGGTCGGCGAGCGCGTCGCGGCGGGCGGCGGCGGCGGCCCGCTCGGCCTCGGCCTCCGCCGCCGCGGCGCGGATCCGCTCCCGCCACACCGGCAGGCCGACCGACACACCGGCCATCCAGCGGTGCTCCTCCTCGCCCCACATCGAGCTGTAGGAGGCCGTCACGCCGAACGAGGGGAGCCGCTCGCGGCCCGCCAGCTCGACCTCGATCTCTAGGGCTCGCAGCTCCGCTTCGGCCGCGGCGAGCTCGGGGCGCGCCGCGATCCCGGAGCGGTCGTCGAGGCCGGAAGCCGGCAGCGTCTCGTGAGACTCGCCGTGCACCACGGCGTGGGGATCGGCTCCCAGAGGGACCGGCGGGAGCGCCGCCGGTGGCGGCAGCGGGGCGGCCGGGTCGCGGTGGAGCAGCGCGTTGAGCCGCGCCTCGAGCTCCCCGCGCTCGGCCCGCAGGGCGACCTCGCGGTGGACGAGGTGGATGTGCTCGACCTCCGCCTGGAGCGGCGCCTGCTGCGGCACCAGGCCCGCGGCGTAGCGCCCGGTCGCGGCCGCGCGCAGCTCCTCGAGCAGGACGACGTGCTGCGCGTTGACCTCGAGCTCCCGGTCGATCCGCTGGAGGTCGAGCCAGAGACGGGCGGCGGCGTGGGCGAGGTCGAGGCGCAGCTCGGCGGCGCGCGCTTCGGCGGCGTCGGCGCCGGAGCGGGCGGCCGCCGCGGCCAGCCGGCGGTCGGCCGCCCACGGGAGCTCCTGGCGGGCCTCGACCGCGACGCCGAGGTCGACGTCGGCCGCGCCGACCGACAGCGGGGCGACCGCGCCCATGACCATCGGGTCGGGCAGCGACGCCGCCTGCGCGGGCCGCTCGAGCGCCGCCCGCCACGCGAGCCGCGCGGCCTCGAGGTCGCGGTTGCGCTCGAGGACGGCCTCGACCAGGGCCTCGAGGGTCAGCGGCTCCGGGCCGTCGAGCGCGGCCGGCGCCTCCGCGGCGTGAACCGGCGCGGCCAGCGCGACGAGGATCGCCCAGGCCGCGGGAGACGAGCAGTGCTTCGGGGCCGCGGCACGCAGCCGCGACCGCAGGGATCTGCGGGACATCGGTTCCTCCAGGTGTGATCGGAGGCGAGCGCCCACCGGGGCGCCGCCGGACGCACGTCACCCGGAGGCGATCAGATCAGCAGCGCGGAGTGAAGGGTGTAGAGATCGGGGGCCGGCGCGGCGAGCGGCGAACCTGCCGGAGCGCGGCGCGAGGGCACCGCAGGGGACGTCGAGAGGCCGGCGAAGGAAGCCGGGGGAGCGGCCGAGCGCTCCGGCGACAGCGGCGCCGTGCTGCCCGCCGGCGCCGCCGGGGGCGCCGAGGGCGCATCGCAGCAGTCGAACGCCGGCCGCGGCGCGTCGAGGCAGCCACCGGCCGCGTCCCCGTGTCCGGCAGGCGAGTGCACCGCCTTCGCCGCCGCCATCAGCGGGCACGCGCCGTCGCAGGAAGGCGCCGGCCCGGCCGCCGGCTGCGCGGCGAGCGACGCCATCGGCAGACCGGCCGCGACCGCCAGGGCGGCGGCGAGCGCGAGGACGCGGCGGGCGGTCGAGCAGCGCATGACGGCAGTATAAACGATGAAACGACCGCGAGAGTTCCCGGAGCTTCGGGCGGCCCAGGCTCCAGTGCGAGATTGTACGATCTGCGCGCCCATGCTCTACGACATCTCCCCTGAAGTCGCCCCCGACTTCCCGGTGTGGCCAGGGGACACGCCGTACGCGGCGCGGCTCACCTGGCGGCTGGCGGCCGGGGACTCGGTGAACCTCTCGTCGCTGACGACGACCCCTCACCTCGGCTCGCACGCCGACGCGCCGTTCCACACCGAGGAGGGCGGGGCGACGATCGGCGAGCTGCCGCTCGCGCCGTTCCTCGGGCCGTGCCGGGTGGTCGAGGTGCCGGGGCGGCAGCGCCTCGTCGAGGCGGCGCACGTCGACGGGATAGACCTCGCAGACCCGCCGCGGCTGCTGCTCAAGACCGGGAGCGCGCCTAGCTTCGCAAGCGGTGAGACGTTCCCCGAGGAGTTCACCGCGATCTCGCCGGAGCTCGCCGAACGGCTGGCCGAGGCCGGCACCCTCCTCGTCGGCCTCGACACCCCCTCGGTCGACCCGTTCGACTCGAGGACTCTCGACGCCCACCACGCGCTCGCCCGCGGCGGGGTCGCGATCCTCGAGGGGCTGACTCTCGACAAGGTGCCGCCCGGCGTATACGAGCTGATCGCGCTGCCGCTCCGGGTGCGCGGGCTCGACGCCTCGCCGGTGCGGGCCGTCCTGCGCACGCTCTGAGAGCCCGGCCCGGAGATGTCACCTCGACTTTCCGGACCGCTGCATCCAACGGAGCCGGGGTCGGGCGGGGTGCACTCAGGGTAGCTCGGAGCCCGCGCACGAGCACGAGCCGGCGGAGGCCTGGAACCGTCCGGCGCGGGCGAGGCGCAGGCGCGCGCCCCCCGCTGCACACCAAGAAGCGCAGCGCCGGTACCCTGAGTGCACCCCGCCCGACCACGGCGGCCGCCGCCGGGATGACCGCCCCGACCCGGGCCGTATACTGCCGGGCATGCGGGGGTTCCGGATCGCGGCGCACGGCGGGCCCGAGGCGCTCGAGTGGAAGGAGCTGCCGACCCCCGAGCCCGGGCCCGGCGAGGTGCGGGTCGCGGTGCGCGCCTGCGCGCTGAACCGGCTCGACCTGTGGGTGCGCGACGGCGTGCCGGGGCACGAGTTCCCGCTGCCGCTCGTGCCGGGGAGCGAGATCGCGGGCGAGGTCGACGCGGTCGGGTCCGGGGTGGAGGCCGTCGAGCCGGGCACGCCGACCCTCGTCGCGCCCGCGGTCTCCTGCGGTCACTGCGCGCGCTGCGTCTCCGGCGAGGACCACCTGTGCCGCGGCTACGGCATCCTCGGCGAGCACCGCAACGGGGGTTACGCCGAGTACGTCGTCGTGCCGCGGCGCAACGTGCTCCCCCTGCCGCGCGGGCTCTCCTACGTCGAGGCCGCGGCGACGCCGCTCGTCTTCCTGACCGCCTGGCACATGCTGATCGCGCGGGCGAAGCTGGCGCGCGGCGAGGACGTCCTGATCCACGCCGCGGGCTCGGGGGTGTCGTCGGCGGCGCTCCAGATCGCCCGGCTCCTCGGCGCGCGGCGGATCGTCGCCACCGCGGGGAGCGACGAGAAGCTCGCCCGGGCGCGGGAGCTCGGCGCCACCCACACGGTGAACTACCGCCAGGCCGACTTCGCCGCCGCCGCCCGCGAGGCGACCGGCGGCAAGGGCGTCGAGGTGGTCGTCGACCACGTCGGGGGCGAGGTCTTCGAGCGCAGCCTCGAGGCGCTGGCCTGGGCCGGGCGGATCGTCCTCTGCGGCGCGACCGCCGGCCACGAGGCGACGATCAACCTCCGCGCCGTCTTCTTCAAGAGCTTGTCGATCCTCGGCTCGACGATGGGCTCGCTCGGCGAGCTCCACCGGGTCGTCGGCCTCCTCGACCGCGGCGAGCTCGAGCCCGTCGTCGACCGCACGTTCCCGCTGGAGCGGGCGGCCGAGGCCCAGGAGGCGCTCGCCGCCCGCGAACAGTTCGGCAAGATCGTCCTGACGGTGGGCGACCCCGAGGCCGCCCACCGCGTCCCCCGTCCCAGGGAGGAGTCATGAGCCCAGACCGCGAAGAGACCACCCCCGGCGCGAGCGGCGAGCGCTTCGTCGCCGAGCTCCAGGCCGAGATGCGCGAGCTGTTCGCCCAGCTCGGCGAGACCGAGACGCTGGAGTCGGAGAGCGGCGGCAAGGTCGACGTGATCACGCTCCTCAAGCTCGCGCTGCAGAGCGAGATCGAGGCCTCCGAGCTCGCCGCGATCTGGATGCCGACCACCCCCGAGCTCGACGCCAAGCAGGTGCTCGCCCACCAGGTCGGCGACGAGATGAAGCACTACGACCTGATCGCGCGGCGGCTCGGCGAGCTCGGCGAGGACCTCTCCGGCTTCGACCCGCTGGCCGACGGCTACAGCGCGCTGTACCAGTACCTGCGCCCGCTGCGCTCGACCGTCGAGCGGATGGCCGCCGGCCCGTTCGCCGGCGAGGCGATCGCCGAGGTGCGCAACGCCCAGTTCATCGCCTTCTGCCGCACGGTGGGCGACGAGGAGACGGCGCGGATGTACGAGGAGACGATCCAGCCCGAGGAGGTCTACCACCACCGCATCGCAGCCGACTTCCTCGCCCGCCACTGCACCACCCCCGAGCTCCAGGCGGCCGCCGCCGACGCCGCCCGCAACACCCTGGCGATCGCCGACGAGCTGCGCACCCTCGAGCAGAAGCGCACCGGCCTGGGCTCGATCCCGGTGTCGTGAGCGAGGACGCGATGAGCGACCGGATGACCGAGGTCCGCACGATCGCCGTCCTCGGGGCGGGAACGATGGGCCGGGGGATCGGCCACGTCGCCGCGCTCGGCGGGTACGCGACCCGCTTCTTCGATCCCGACGAAGGGGCGCGCACCCGCGCCGACGAGACGGTGCGGCGCAATCTCGACAAGGGGGTCGAGCTCGGCAAGGTCGAGCGGGGGGACGCCGAGGGCGCGCTCGAGCGGCTCTCGTTCCATGGTGAGCTCGGCGAGGCGGTCTCGGACGCCGACCTGGTCATCGAGGCGGCGCCCGAGGACATGGCGCTCAAGGTCGAGACCTTCAGGCGCTGCGCCGAGTTCGCACCGGCCGGGGCGCTCTTCGCCTCGAACACGTCGGCGCTGTCGATCACCGAGATGGCCGCCGCCTCCGGCCGGCCGGAGCGCTTCGCCGGGATGCACTTCTTCAATCCGGTGCACGTGATGAAGCTCGTCGAGCTGGTCCGCGGGCTGGAGACCTCCGAGGCCACGCTCGCCACCCTGCGCGCGGTCGCCGAGCGGATGGGCAAGGAGGTGGTGCTCGTCTCCGAGGCGCCGGGCTTCGTCACCACCCGGATCAACGCGCTGATCGGCAACGAAGCCTTCCGCATGCTCCAGGAGGGGGTGGCGAGCGCCGAGGACATCGACCGGGCGCTCAAGCTCGGCCTCAACCACCCGATGGGGCCGTTCGAGCTCGTCGACCTCGTCGGGCTCGACGTCCGGCTGTCGATCCTCGAGTTCCTCCACCGCACCCTCGGCGAGGCCTACCGCCCGAACAACCTCCTCGTCCAACACGTCCGCGCCGGCCGCCTGGGCCGCAAGGCAGGCCGCGGCGTCTACGCCTACGACGAGCGGGGGAAGCGGCTCGCCGGCGGGTGAGCGGCCCTCAGGGTTTCCAGTCCCGTCTGCTGACCATCAACGATCCGCCCACCTTGTCGGTGAGGGTGAAGACCAGGGCGTGGGGCTCGCGTTGGATGCGGACGGCCGCCTCGTAGGAGATCGCCGGCAGCCGGGCGGTGCGGGCGTCGATCGGGAGCTCGAGCAGAAGCGTGTTCAGGTCCGAGCGGTTGCCCTCGTCGTCCATGGTCACGATCCGCAGCTCGAGGCGGGCGAAGGTGCCCTTCGGGGTGCGCTGGAGGACGATGCGGTCCATCGGGATCGTCACGGCAAACGGGAGGTCGACCTTCCGCCGCCCGGCCCGCCGCGCTTCGCCGAGGTCGATCGCGAGCTCGTCGTGCCGCGGGCCGGCGCCGTCGCCGTTCGCGCTCGGGTCGACGCCGAGCATCACCGCGCGCTGGGTGACGAGCGCCGCCTCGACGCCACGGGTCAGGTCGACCCACCCCTGCCGCGCCCGCACCTCGAGCCCCGGGCGCGTCGTCTCGAGGTGGATCGTGTGGAAGTCGCCGTCCCGCCGCCGGTCGAACTCGAAGCCGAGCCAGTAGTAGGTGCCGGCGTCCGTGGCGGCCTCGGCCAGGGCGGTGAGGCGCTCGCCGTTGATCATCGCCTTGCCCCCGGTGCGCGCGGCGAGCGTCAGGAGCGCCACCTCTTTCTGGAACTCGCCGACCGTCGCCGCGTAGATCGGACCCTCGGGGAAGTCCATGAGCGTCGTGTCCGGTTCGCTGAGCTCGTCGCGGAGGTCCTGGCTCAGGCCGACACCGCGCGGCGGGGGGGGCGGGCCTCCATCCGCCGCGTCGGATACCAGCGCCGACGCCGCCTCGGTCGCAGTGCCTCCGACCGTCTCCACCCCGGGCGCATCGATCGGGTAGAGGGTGAAGCCGACGCTGTTCGCCGTCGCCGCCACCCTCTCGAGGGCCCCGCGCGCGGCCCAGTCGGGCCGGGCCGAGACCCCCGGTTCACCCGCGGTCACCCGGAAAGGCCAGCCTCCGGAGACGAGCAGGCCTACCCGCCGACCGGGGGCGCCGGCGAACGCCTCGAGGGTGACCATCAAGGCCTGATAGACCTTGGCGAGCTGCCGCGCCTTGAGCCGTGCCTCCCGGTAACCGATCTCCTCCCCGGCGACCTCGCCGGTCGAGCCCTGCTCCCGTCGCTGCTCGACGAGCGCCTTCCACCCCTTCCGCTTCTTCGCCTCGGCGAGCCCGCGGGCGATCTGCTCCCGGTCGGCGGTCCAGCCGAAGAGGAGGTCGAGCCGGTCGCCGTCGAAGGCGACGGCGGCGACCTGGTCGCGCGGGCCCAGGCTCGAGAGCTGGTCCGCCAGGCGGTCGAGCACCAGGTTGCGGTCGCGCGGCATGCCGAAGTAGTCGTCGACGAAGACCACGTAGCTGGCGGGGGCCGCCGCGCCGGGGGCCAGGCCGGCCGTGCGCACAGGCCGTCCGGCGGGCTCCGGGGCCGGCGGCGGCGCCACGACCGCGCCGCCGCGGACCTCGTCGAAGAAAGCGATCGGTACCTCCCGGCCGTCGACGAGCAGGCGGAAGTCGTCCGGCCCGAGACCGGTGACCCGCTTCCCGTCGGCGTCGGTCACCACCGCGTGGACGTCGACGACGGTCACGTCGATCGTCTCTCCGAAGGCCCCGGCCGGCTCCTCGGATGGCGGCTCCTGGGCGACGACCTGCGGAGCGGCGGCGGCCGCCGCCACGGCGAGCACGGACAGTACGAGCTGGGTCCGCTGCATCGATCTACGTCTCCTGCCCCCGAGTTGAAGTCACTCCAAGGGTACTACATCGAGGATGTACGGAATGCCGGACCCGCCCCCGGCGGCGCTTATCCGACGAGCTCGGCGACGCCGCGCTCGAGGCGGTGGACGAGCTCGGGGAGGTCGTCTTCGGCGACCGAGCAGTGGGCGATGCGCAGCCAGCGGGGGGCGACGGAGACGAGCCCGGTGTCGTGGCGGGCGAGCAGGTGGCGGCGGACCCGCTCGGGGTCGAGGCCGGCGGTCCGGCCGACGAGCTCGACCAGGGCGAAGCAGCCGGAGTTGAAGGGCGGCGAGGCGAGGAGGTCGGGGTCGCAGCCGGCGAGCGCGGCGCGGAGGGCACGCCAGCGGCCGGCGAGGACCCGGCGGAGCGCCTCGATCTCGTCCTCGACCGAGGGCGAGGCGAGGGCGCGGGCGACCAGCGCCTGGCTCGTCGCCACCGGCGAGCCGATCGCCGCCCGCAGCAGGCCCTTGACCTTGCTCTCCAGCGCCGCGGCGGACGGCGAGCCGGGCTCGAACGGGAAGGTGAGGAAGCCGACCCGGCCGCCGAAGAAGGCGAGCTCCTTGGTCGCCCCGTCGACCTTGACCGCGACGAGGTCCGGGTGGCGGCCGGCGAGCTCCCAGAACATCGAGCCGCGCGGGATCCCCTCCTCGTAGACCAGCCCGGCGTAGGCGTCGTCGCAGACGACGAGGAGCGGCCGGCGCTCCGCCGCGGCGAGGAGCGAGTCGGCGACGGTGCGCCGCTCGGAAGGGGTCGGCGAGTAGCCGCCGGGGTTCGACGGGAAGTTGAGCAGGGCCAGGGCCGGCTCGCCGGGAGGGAGCGTGCCGAGGGCGCTCGCCAGGGCACGCGGGTCGAAGCGGCCGTCCCGGTAGGCCGGGGCGGCGACGAGCCGGGCGCCGGTGCGGGTGACGAAGGTCTGGCGGTAGTTGCCCCAGAACGGCTCGGCGACGGCGACCGCCCGGCCCTCGCCGGCGAAGAGGTCGGCCACCAGCGACAGCCCGTGGGTGAGCCCGCAGGTGACGAGCGGCAGGCTCGAGTCGACCTCGTCCGGCGCGTCGCGGCGCTGGCGGTCGCGCCAGGCCCGGCGGAGCTCGGGAAGGCCGTCGATCGGCGAGTAGAGGAGCGCCCGGTCGAGGCCGACCGGACCGCCCTCCCCGTCCGCGCCGAGGGCGAGCCCGGCGGTCAGCGAGGGTAGCGCGAGCGCCCCGCCCCGGCCGTCGGTGATCTGGCCGATCGTGCCGTTGAACGCCTTGCCGCGCGCCTCGGCGGCCTGGAACGGGATGCCGCGCGGAAAGACCGCCCGGCGGCCGAGCGGCGAGAGCAGGGCGGCCGTCGCCGGCGAGTCGGCCTCGAGGTCGGCGTTGATGCGTGCGAGCTCGTCGCTCACCCGTCGCCTCCCCTCTCGGCGGGCGGGGTCAACCGGAGGCGGGAGACGGCCGCCGCGTCGATCGCCCCGGGCGTCCAGGGGAACGGCCGCACGCGGCCGGCGAGGTAGTCGGCGAGCTGGTCGTCGTAGCGCGGGTCCCAGGGGTGGCCGGCCTGCCCGCCGGGCAGGACCGCGACCGTGCGGTCGAGGTCGGCGAGGTCGGTGACCATCCGCATCGACGGGCCGTAGGTGACGTCCATCCCGCCGCCGCGCCACTTCGCCCCGAACGCGGCGACGGTCGAGGCCGAGCCCGGCACGGCGATGGGGCCGCGCTCGAACCGCCGGCCGACGACGGGCGCCGAGTCGAGCGGGTGGCCGAGGGTCAGGGTGTGCAGCTCGTCGTAGTCCCAGTGGGCCGGGTCGCTCCCCCAGCGCTTCGCGGCCTCCTGCCAGGCGCCGGCCAGGGCCCGGCCGACGATCTCCGACGTCGTCTCCGGTTGCGGCGTCCGCACGTCGTCGAACCAGGCCGGGCTCATCTCGCCGCGGGCGGCGCGGAGGAGGCGGCCGCGGCTGGTCAGCGGCGCCAACGCGTGCACCTCCGCCTCGTCGCCGAAGACCTCCTCGCCGAGCCGGCGCTCGAAGATCGCGGCCAGGCCGGCGGCCGGGTTCGGACGGCCGTCCGCGGTGCGGGCGGCGACCCGGCCGTCCCAGCCGGCGAGCATCGCGGCGGCGCGGCCGGCGTCGTCCGGGAAACCGGCCGAACCGGACGCACCGGTCGCGTGCAGGGAGGAGACGCCCGCCGGCGCGAGCGCGGCGGCGACGAGCTCCAGGGCGTAGAGCGAGACGACGTCGGTCTGCAGCCCGGCGGTCGCCGCGACGTCCCAGCGCGAACGCTCGGCGAGGAGCGCCCGGATGCGGGCCGCGCGGTGCGGCGTGTCGTAGTTCGCCGTCATCGGGAAGGGGAAGCCGGGCGGCACGACCCCGGCGTTCGCGGTGACCAGCGTCCCGTCCGGCGGATCGGCGATCACCGGGTTCGCGTCGCGCGCCCGGAGCCCGCGCCAGCCGTAGGCGGGCGACCAGCCCGGCGAGGGAAGCCGACCGTCGCCGCTCGTCCGCTCGGGTACCCGCCCCAGAACCGTCCAGACGATCCCGCCGTCGCGGTCGGCGATCACGACGTTCTGGGCCGGCCCGTCGTAGCCGGCGAGCCCGCGGACCGCCTCGCCGACGCTCGTCGCCCGGGCGAGGGCGAGGAAGGCGCTCATCGCGTCGCCCGGCCGGAAGGCGCCGCCGACCCGGTCGCCGTAGAGCGTCCAGGCGAGGCTCCGCGGCGGCAGGCCGAGCGCCTCGTCGGCGGGTAGCAGCGGCCCGCGGTCGGTGGCGTGGAGCTCGAGCACGACGTCGTCGCCGCCGGCCACGCGGATCGTCTCGCGGCGGGAGCGGACCGGCGCCCAGCCGTCGCCCCGCCGCACTCGCAGCGCGCCGTCGGGCCGCTCCTCGATCCGCTCGCAGAACAGGTCGTGGTCGTCGAGCATCACGTTGGTCAGCGCCCAGGCGAGCTCGTCCGAGTGGCCGATGACCACGCCCGGCACGCCGGGGATCGACATCCCGGCCGCCGCGAAGCCCGGCGCGCGGAGGTGGACCTGGTACCAGGTCGGCGGCAGCGCGAGGCCGAGGTGCGGGTCGTTGGCGACCAGCGGCGCGCCGGAGGCGGTGCGCCCGCCGGCCAGCGCCCAGTTGTTCGAGCCGGGGCTCGCCGTGCCCGGCTCGGCGGCCTCGGGCCCGCCGAGCTCTGCCCGCGGCTCGGCGCCGCCGGCCGGGAGGCTGCGCGCGAGTGCAGCGATCTCGTCGGGCACGTGCGGGTCGCTGCCCAGCAGATCGCGGGTCGCCTCGACGCCGAAGGCGCGGAGCCAGCGGAACCGCTCCTCCTCCGGCCGGCCGTCCCAGAACGACAGGTCGTCGGCCATGAGCAGCACGAACCCGAGGCTGTCGACCGGCGTCCACGGCTCGGGGTCGACGCCGGTGAGCCACAGGCCGGGCGGCGGGCTCTCCCGGTACCCGGCGAGCCGGGCGTTCACCCCGCGCGCGTAGGCCTCGAGCCACCGCCGGCTCTCCGGGCCGGCCGACTCCCACATCCGCTCCGCCGTGCGCCGGAAGCGGAGCGTGCGGGCGTGCCGGTCGAGATCGAGAGCGATCGGGCCGGCGACCTCGGCGACCCGGCCGGCCAGCACCCGCCGGCCGAATTCCATCTGCGTCATCCGGTCGTTCGCGTGTAGCCATCCCTGGGCCGCGGCGAGGTCCTCGACGCTCGCCGCCTCGACGTACGGCACCCCCGCCGCGTCGAACGCCACCTCGACCGGCGCCGACAGCCCGGGGACCGCCGCCGCCCCCTCCCGCTGCGCCCGCCCGCCGCGGACCAGCGACAGCCAGACCGCGCCGGCGGCCAGCAGGACGGCGGCGATCGCCAGGAGCGTCCCGACGAGGATCTGCCGTGCCGACATGAGGGGCGCAGCATACCGCCGGGGATACGATCGGCTGGCGACCACCTCCGCATCATCAGCACGCGACGAGCCACCAGGCGAGAGAGCCGGGACTACGAAGAAGGAAGCTGAAGCCGTGGACGGCGGCCGTCCGAAAACGAGTGAGTTTTCGTCCTGCCGGTGAGGGGCTCGAGAGGCTTCTTCACCGGCTCGTGCCGTGGTGCCCGTGACCGCCTGCGCTCGTCCACGGCCCGGGCTCGTCCGCCGGCGGCGGCGGCTCGATTCCGTCCCGCGCCAGCTCGGCCTCGCTCGCCGGGCCGGCGACCGTCCCCGGCGAGTGGTCGTACCAGCCGGGGTCCTCGAAGCCGACGGTCCGCTCCCGCACCTTGATCACCGTCGACATGCCGCCGAACACCGTCGGCCCGAAGGGGCCGTCGAGACCCCGCATCGGAATCGTGTTCGCGGGCATCGCCATGCCGTGCATCTCCGCCATCTCGCCCATGCCGGCCTGCCCCATGGTCATGTAGGCCGGCAGCAGGCGGCGGATCTTCGCCTCGAGCTCGGCCGGCACCCGCACTCCCACCATGTTCGGGAGGTCGTGTCCCATCTGGTTCATCATGTGGTGGAACATGTGGCAGTGCAGCGGCCAGTCTCCGGGGTTGTCGGCGACGAAGTCGACGTCGCGGCTCGTGCCCACCGGCACCAGCACCGTGGTCTCGGGCCAGCGGGCGGACGGAGGGATGACGCCGCCGTCGGTGCCCGCCACGGTGAGCGTGTGACCGTGGATGTGGATCGGGTGGTGGCTCATCTGCGACAGGTTGCCGAGCCGGATGCGCACCCGGTCGCCCAGCTGGCAGACCAGCGGCGTGACGTCGGGGAAGGCGCGGCCGTTCATGGTCAACAGGTTGAACTCGACCATCTCGTTGGTGAAAGGCCGCGCCGTGCCGGGGTCGATGCGCCACTCCTGCAGCAGGATCGCGAACTCGCGGTCCGCCGGCGGCTCGCGCCGCTCGCGCGGGTGAACGACGAACAGCCCCGAGAGCCCCATCCCTCCCTCGGTCATCTCCTCGAAGTGGGGGTGGTAGAGGAAGGTGGCCGGGTGGGGGCAGACGAACTCGTACTTGAAGGTCGCACCGACCGGGATGTCGGGCTGGGTGAGGCCGGCGACCCCGTCCATGCCGTTGGGCACGAGCTGGCCGTGCCAGTGCACCGAGGTCGGCGAGGGCAGCCGGTTCGTGACGTAGATGCGCACCCGGTCCCCCGCCACCGCCTCGATCACCGGCCCCGGCGTACGGCCGTTGTAGCCCCAGGCGCGGAGGGTCAGCCCCTCCGCGAGCTCGTGGACGATCGGCTCGGCGACGAGGTGGAAGACCTTCACGCCATCGACGACGCGGAACGGCAGCGTGGCGCCGTCGGGCACGAATACCGGCCGGTAGTCGCGACCCGGCGCCCCGGGCCGGTGGCGGGCCCGCTCGGCGGCGAGCCACGGCCGCTCCGGCCGCCGCCCGGCGGCGGGTGGCGGGGACGGTTCCGGGCTCGGCTCGTTCCGGGGCGGTGGGGAGGGCGCCGGGGGTGTCGGGTGGACGTGCTCCTGCGCCCGCGCGGCGGCGGCCACGGCCGGCGCGGCGGCCAGCGCCGCGCCCCAGCCGAGCGCCTGGCGCCGGGTCACCGGCTGCGGCCTGGCCGCCTCGGGGTGCCTCTCGTTCGGCTCGTTCGCTCGCGAGTCCTGGTCGTGGTGGCTCTCCCCGTCGCGCATCAGTGTGCCTCCTCGGCGCCATCGCCGCGCATCAGGCCGATTCCCTCGATGTCCGGCGGACCACCGCGCGGCGCCCCGGACGGCAGCCTGCCCGCGTCCAGCTGCTCGAGATGGGCGGCGGCCAGCCAGTAGTCGCGCAGCGCGCTGACGTAGGCACGCCCCGCCTCGAGCTCGCGCCGCTTGGCGTCGAGCAGCTGGAAGACCCCCAGGAACATCCCGTTGTAGTGGAGCTGCGTCTCGGCGGTCACCGCCGTGCGCAGCGGTACGAGCACGTCGCGCGTGTACCGGGCGTGCGCCGCGGCGTAGTGCAGGCGGGTCGCCGCGCGCCGCGCGGCGGCCCGCACCTCGACTCCCAGGGCCGCCAGCTCGTCCCACTGCCGGCGGATCTCC
>Ga0214468_1000306_pt1 | contig 15853 bp, 16 predicted proteins | sample RVTome_9_FD_187334 | JGI IMG/M metagenome (GOLD analysis project Ga0214468, IMG submission 187334) | Soil microbial communities from uranium-contaminated site in the Upper Colorado River Basin, Wyoming, United States - RVT155D38 HiSeq ...
GAGGTACGATTATTTGTGGTCCGTAATTCTTTCTCCTGCCAAATACAAGTCCAGCAGCAATAGATGCCATACCTGCGCTAGTATGTATTACTATACCACCTGCAAAGTCCCATACACCAAGCTGTGCTAGCCATCCGCCTCCCCAGATCCAATGAGCTAATGGGAAGTAAACAAATAAGCTCCATGCTATTGCAAATATGAAAAATGCACTGTACTTGATTCTTTCAGCAAATGCTCCAGCAATCAATAGAGGAGTAATAACAGCGAACATCATCTGATATGTTGCAAAAGTCACTCCAGGAATTGTAATATTTGCTCCAAATCCTTCATGAACCTTTACTCCATTGTAGAATAAATGATCTATTCCTCCTATTATCCCACCTTGAGTAGGTCCGAATACCAAAGTAAAACCAACAATAAACCACAGGGTGGAAAGAATTGCCAACCCAGAAAACGTGTGCATTATTGCTGAAAGACCGTTCTTGAATCGAATTAAACCGGACATAAAGAATCCCAAACCAGGTGTCATTAACATGACAAGTCCTGTTGCGACTATCATCCATGCGGTATCACCAGTATCTAACGCCATTCCTGTTGCTAAGTCACCACATAGTATTATAAAAAAGTTTGTCCTAAACTAATAAAAAAATAATTTAAGAGAAATATCTAAAAATAATTATAAATCTTTTAATTAATTATATGATATTTTGTAATTCTTTCTCGAGCACATTTACTATATTTTGTATATCCATTTCAGACACCCCTGGATGAACTGGAAACGATAAAACATGTTCACTTGACCAATTAGTATTTTGTAAATCATCATTCTCATTCAAAGAAAATTTCTGATAAAAAGGTGTTTTATGAACAGGAGGATCATAATAGACAGCTACTCCTATTCCATTTTCTATCAGTTTTTTCTTGATATGATCTCGTAAAGTTAAGTCACCAGAACCGTTAAATGCTAATGTATATAGATACCAATTAAATTTCTTTATTTGATCTTCTTGGGGAATTTTAATATTATACTTTTTAATAATTGTTTCTAGCAAATTAGATAATAATAAGGAATTTCGTCTTCTAAGATCTAAAATAGTTTTTAATTTTTTCATTTGTATTTTAGCTATTGCAGCACTTAATTCAGGAAGTCTATAGTTAAGCCCTAACAGTCGTGTATCATATCCTTCAACCATACCATGATTTCTGATCATCTTTAATGTGTCTGCTGTTTCATCTTCATTTGTTACAATAGCTCCGCCTTCACCAGCTGTTAACACCTTGCTAGCATACATACTAAAACATCCCATCTTTCCAAAAGTTCCTGTTTGTTTATTTTTATAAGTTGATCCTAGTGACTGACAAGCATCTTCAATAATGTAAAGGGAATGCTGGTTTGCAATTTCATTTAGTTCAGTTAGATCTGCAGGGTGACCATAAAGATGAACAGGTATTATAGCTTTACTTTTTTTAGATATTTTTTTCTTTAAATCGTGAAGGTCGATAGTATAATCTTTAGTATTAATATCTACGAAAACAGGTTTGGCGCCAGATGCAACCACTGCATTGGCAGTTGCTACAAATGTAAAAGAGGGAAGTAATACTTCATCGTCACTCTTAATATCAAGTGCAAGTAATGCTGCATGTAAAGCTGCAGTACCAGAATTAACGGCTACTACATGTTTAACATTTAAAAACGTTCGTAGAGATGATTCAAATTCTTGAACTCTTTTACCGCCATCTCTTGCAGCACTAGTGAGAGCATTTTCATCAATGACTTTAATAATTTCATCTTTCTCCTCATTATCTATCCAAGGTCTGTTAATGGGAATCATTTTTAACTATTTTATGTAATTATGAATATTAAATAAGTGTTTTTGATAAAAATCAATCAATAAATTATTTACCATTGTTATGTATCTTTATACACATTAAAAGTTTTGCATTGCAAAAAATTTAAACTTAATTAAACTATTTTAATTAACTTTAACTAAATTTTATAATATTTACAATATATCAATTAAAACTAAATTTTAGGAAGGAAATGTTCTCTATAGAAAACAATTGTTGCATTATATTTAATTCACTTAAAAATGTTTTTGAATTTGGTTAATTTACTATTTTAGATACTACCTATTAATATTATTAAAATATAATAGGAGGTTATTTGACTTATCTTTGTGCAGATGTGGCAGAGTGGTCTTCTATACAGAACACAATAATGCGTCGGCCTTGAGTAATCTTCAAGGTTAAAGCAAGCCGATTCGCCTTCGGGTGATCAGGAGTTCGAATCTCCTCATCTGCGTTTATATTGTTAAAAAGATTATTGAATCAATTTAAGACTAGGTATAAAATTTATTAGACTTTGATAATCAAACTCGCATCAATGGACAAACGATTAGTAGTAATAATGGCTATATTAGCCGTTATAAGTGCAATAGTTACAATTTTCATATCTCCGTTAGATACTACTATTCCTATTCCAGAGCCCTCATTCTTGAGTAATACAACAAATCAGAATAAAGGTATTGAGATAATTGCAGAAAATCTCTCAACACCTTGGGCTATAGATATTGCAAAAGATAATAGAATATTTTTTACTGAACGCGATGGAAAGATCAGGGTAATTGATGAAAAAGGAATCCTTCTTGAAGAACCAGTAGCTTATATAAGAGTTGCACAAAATGGAGGTTCAGGATTATTAGGAATTGCTCTTCATCCTAACTTTACAGAAAATCATTTAATGTACATTTATCATAGTTATGCGAAAGATAATAAACTTTATAATAAAGTTTTACTTTTAAAAGAAAAAGATAACAAAATCATTGAATCAAATATAATAATTGATTCTATTCCTGGGTCACCATATAATAATGGAGGAAGAATAAAGTTTGGACCTGATTATAAGTTATATATTACCACTGGTGATGCCTCTGATCCCCTTTTAGCACAAAATCTTTCTTCACTTGCAGGTAAAATATTACGCGTAAATCCGGATGGATCTATTCCTTCGGACAATCCATTTAAAGACTCATCTATTTATTCATATGGGCATAGAAATGTTCAGGGAATTGCATGGCATCCCAAAACAAAACAAATGTATTCATCAGAACATGGTTCATCGGGATTTGATGAAATTAATTTGATTATTTCAGCAAAGAACTATGGATGGCCAGAGGAAGAATGTAAAGGAACAAATATTTCTCAGAAAGCTATTATTTGTTTTAATCCTGCAGTGGCACCTTCGGGTATAACGTTTGCTTCATCAAATAAACTAGGTTATCAAAATGATCTAATCCTAACAACTCTCAAAGGTTCTCATTTAAGACAAATAGACGTAGAATCAGGAGAACAAAATAATATATTAGTAGGTTATGGTCGACTTAGAGATATTATTGAATCTAGTGATGGTACGCTATATGTACTGACGAGCAATACCGATGGAAGAGGAATTATCCAAGATAATGATGATAAAATTTTAAAAATACTTAAACCATAAACTCTTGTGGACAAAATTAATAATAAGAAGGAAAACAACAAAAACATCAAAAAATTTTATGAGTTAGATCATCAGGAACGTTTGCAATATTTGAAAAAAGAAGCTCACATAACTGAGCAAGATTCAGAAATCTTCCAGGACTTTCCAAAAAATTTTGCTTTTAAGAAAATTAACAACATGATTGAAAATGCAATCGGATTTGTACCCATTCCGTTAGGAATTGCTACTAATTTTGTTATAAACGGAAGAAAATATTTAATTCCAATGGCTATAGAAGAACCATCTGTTATCGCTGCTGCAAGTAAAGCTGCCAAAATTGCAAGTATAAAAGGAGGATTTTTAGCTGAGGCAGATAATTCCATCATGATTGGACAGATCCAATTAGTTTCGCGGGATAAAAGAAAAAATAAAGACAAGTTTTCTTACAAAAAAGAAAGAGATAAAATAAAAAAAATAATATTGACTAATAAAGAAAAGTTATTGGAAATAGCAAATTCAAAAAGTAGATCCGTACATGCTATTGATTTACAATTAAGAGAAATGTCTGATGAAAGCAACAACAAAATGGGCTACATGATAATAATCGAGTTAATTATAGATACAAGAGATGCAATGGGAGCAAATGTAATTAATACAATGTGCGAACTAGTTGGTTCAGAATTAGAAAAAATAACTAAATGTACAGTTATTTTGAAAATTCTTTCGAACTATTCAACAAAAAGAATGGCTAGATGTAAAGCTATTTTTTCAAAAGAATTGATTGGTGGCTCGAATGGTGTGAATAGAATTTTATATGCATATGCATTTGCATATTCTGACATATATAGAGCTGTTACACATAACAAAGGTTTGATGAATGGAATTGATGGAGTAGCTATGGCTACAGGACAAGATGTTAGAGCTATAGAAGCGGCTGCACATGCATATGCTTCTAATGATGGAAAATATAGATCTTTGACTAAATGGTATAGATCAAAAGAAGGTGATTTAGTTGGAGAAATCGAGATTCCATTGGCTATAGGAATAGTAGGAGGAATAAGCTCAGTACATCCATATGTGAAAGTAGCTTTGAAAATATTAAATATAAAGAATGCCAAAGAGCTTGCTTTAATAATGGTAGCGGTAGGTCTAGCTCAAAATTTTGCTGCAATTCGTGCTTTAGCGGATGAAGGAATTCAGAAAGGACATATGAGATTACATGCACGAAATATAGCCATAACTGCAGGTGCAACCGATGAACAAATCAATATCGTTGCAAGCAGACTTGTCCAAGAAAATAATGTTACTGTAAATAAGGCCGAAGAAATTATCGAATTAATTAATAAAAATGAAAATTGATACTAAGTAGATATATATCCGATGAGAAGAAAAATTTTTTGTTATAGTTATGGCTCACATAGTAAAATTTGTTGTACCTAAGGGAACCATTGAAGAAGCAACTTTAAAGATTCTTGAAGAAGCATGGCAAAAAATAAGTGGTAGAGCACGAACTTATAGAATTAAGTTAAGTGATCCAGAAATAGAAGTTAAACTTCTGAGGCCACAGGAAATTCCTACGTATGTACAAGAAGGACTATACGATGTTGGAATTACAGGGAGAGATTGGATTAGAGAAGCAAATGCAGATGTAAAAATATTGCTTGATTTAGAATATGGTAGAGTTAAACAAGTAATAGCTATACCAGAAAGTTTTCAATTTAATAATTTGGATGAAATGATTATAGATCATGTAAGAAGAGAAAAACCACTAAGAATATCTGCAGAATATCTTACTACTACAGCTAATTATATAAAATCTAAAATTGCCTACCAGAAATATTTTGGAAATAGCAATCCTATGATTATTACCCCTTGGCTTAGAGTTGGCGAAAATAAGAATGTTCAAATATTTCTCTCTTTTGGGGCTACAGAAGCTAAGCCACCAGAAGATGTAGATGCCATATGTGATATTACTGAAACTGGAACAACTTTAGCTCAGAATAATTTAAAAATTATAGATACAATTATGGAATCTACTTCTGTTCTAATTGCAAATAAAAATTCTCTTAAAGATAATAAAAAGAGAGAGAAGATAGCAGATATGATTGCATTATTAAGAGGAGTAGTAGAAGCACGTAAAAAACTTCATATTTTTGTTAATGTTAGAAAAGAAAATTTAGATGAATTACTTTGTACTTTACCAGCATTGAAGAGACCTACAGTTAGCAATTTAAGTGAAGAAGGATGGTATGGAGTTAATACCATAATTGATAAGAATGAATTTATAAAAATTGTTCCGATTATGAGAAAATTAGCACAGGGTTTAGTTGTATCAGAACCAAGACAAATATTACCATTGGAAGAGATCAACATAGATAAAGAAGAATAATTGATTAATAGAATAACAATTAAAAATGCTAAATTAGATGTAGAGAGTGTACGTGATAGAATATCAAGTAATTTTTCTGAAGATGCAATTAAAAAAACACGAGAGATTATAGAAAACGTTCGAAATTTTGGTGATGATGCTATAAAAAGATACACTTCTACATATGATAAAGTAGAACTAGATTCATTTCAAGTCAATAGGGAAGAAATAGAAGAAGCATACAATTGTATTTCTGATGATCATATTAAAACTATTAAACTTATTAGAAATAGATTGATAAAAAATGAAACTATTCTTTTAGAACATCTTAAAAAAATATCATCATTATATATACAAAATGAAAATCTACAACGCATAATCCAACCTATTTCTAGCGTTGGTTGTTATGTTCCTGGTGGATCTGCCAGATATCCAAGTACACTAATAATGTGTGTAACACCAGCAAAATTAGCAGGCGTTAAAAGAATAGTAGCGATAACACCATCTAAGATAAATGGAAAAATAGATCCCCTTACGTTAGTTTCTGCAGATATTTGCGGAGTTAATGAAATATATAAAATCGGAGGAGCACAAGGTATTGCAGGATTAGCATTTGGAACTAATAGTATTAAGAGAGTGAACAAGATTGTAGGTCCAGGAGGAATGTTTGTAACAATTGCAAAATTATTGGTTTCCAATATAGTATCAATTGATATGTTAGCAGGTCCTACGGAATTAGTAGTTTATGCAGATGATAAATCCAATGCTAAATATGTTGCTTTAGACTTGATTTCCCAATCAGAACATAGCAAAGATACGTTATGTGGATTAGTAACTAATTCATATGAATTTGCAAATACTGTTGAAGATGAAATTAATAATATTTTAGAAAGTAAGATTTCACGTCAGGAAATAGTTACAAATAGTTTAAAAGAAAATGGATTTATCGCTATATCAGAAAACGAAGATTTAGCAATAGAATTTATTAATGAAATAGCTCCTGAACATTTACAGATTATGGCTAAGAATGAATTAAAAATAGTTAAAAAAATTACATCTGCAGGACTTACTTTAATTGGAGAAAATACACCATCTGCAGCTAGTGACTATTGTTTAGGCTCAAATCATGTTCTTCCTACTATGGGATTTGGTAAATCAAGAACATCTTTATCAATATTAGATTTTGTCCGTATTTCCAATATAGTTAAAGCTTCAAAAAAAGAGCTTGAGGAAATTGCGCCTTATGTCAAGATAATAACTGAAGAAGAAGGATTGGTTAATCATTATAAAGCCGTTAAAGAAAGAGTAATAGACATTCCAAATCAAAAAATAGAAGATGAGAAATAAAGTATGGGTAAATGGTTTGAATCAAAATTAAGTGAATTAGAAAAACTAGATTATTACAAAAAACCTGAAAAAAGTAGAGGGTTAAAACTAGATGCAAACGAAAATCTTGCTTTGAAAAAAGACTTTATCAAAAAAATCGCTATCAAAGCTGCAGAACGAGAGGATTTAAGAGAATACCCACTACAACAAGTTGATGACTTTTATTTACAGCTTTCGAAATATACTAAAATAGATAAAAAATATTTAGCTATTGGAAATGGCTCTGATCAAATAATAGATTTAATTCTGTCAGTTTTTGGAAAAGAAAAAAGAGTAACTACCTTTACTCCTACTTTTTCTTATTTTATTGATAGATGTTTATTATATTCCATAAAAATAGACAAAATACCTCTTTTACAAGATAATTCAATTGATAAAGAAAAGTTTATTCAAAGTGCAAAAAAATCTGAAATAATATATATCTGTTCACCAAATAATCCTACTGGTAATCAATTTGATAAGGAATTATTAATAGATTTAATTAATAATTTTGATGATAAATTAATAATTATAGATGAAGCGTATGTAGAGTTTGCTGGTTACTCATTTTGTTCTGAAACAATAAAAAGTCAGAATATAATACTATTGAGAACATTATCAAAAGCATTTGGATTAGCAGGAGCTAGATTGGGCTATTGTATTGCTAATGAATATTTTTCACATATATTTAAAAATACTATACAATATCCTTATGCAATAAATAATATTTCTTTAAATATAGGAAGGGAAATATTAAAGAATTCAAAATATATTGAGAAAACTATTAAAATTATAAAGACAGAACGTAAACGAATATTAGATTCTTTAAAAGAAATTAATAATGAAATAAATGTTTTTCAAACTGAGTCTAACTTCATTTTTTTTCAAATAGCTGATATGAATAAATATGAACATATTTTAACTCAATTAAAAAAAGATAATATTGCAGTTAAAATAATAGGAAGAATAAAAGATAGAAACGGAGGTCATATTAGAGTAACTATCGGAACAAAAATGATGAATAATAAATTTTTAAGATCCTTATATAAGGTAATATAATGTATCAAAAAATAAATAATAATAATTTTATTCCTACAATGAGAAGAAGTTTCCATATTGATTATATTATTTTTGATATTGATGGAGTTTTAATTGACGTAAAAAAATCTTATAATGAGGCAATAAAAAATACAGTCCAATTTATAGTCAGAAATCTGATTAAAAGAAATTTGAAAAATTTAGTTACAGATAAGATCATTTTGAAATTTAGGCAGACTGGAGGTTTCAACAATGATGCTGATACAAGCTATGCAATTATTTTAGCACTATTATCTCATCAAGACCTTGAAAATGCTAATCTTGAAAAATTTCTCCTTGAGGTTGCAGAACATGCTGATGAAACTGGGATAGAATCGGTTGAGAAATACATTAGAAAATTAAGATTGAATAAAATTTCTCCTTCTGATTATTTGATAAATATTGATAAAATTCTTGATTATTTGAACTATCCTGGAAAAGTTGGAGACAGTATAGTTTCTACGGTATTTGACGAATTTTTTTATGGACAAGAATTATTTTTAGAAAGATATAAAATTAAATCAAAATATTATTTTGGCAAACCGCTTATAGAAAATGATAGAATAGTGATTACAGATAATACAGTTAGAAAATTAATAGAAAGATTTAACGATAAAATTGCAATGCTTTCAGGAAGAAGTAAGATTGCAGCAGCCTATGCACTAGATAATAAATTTTATTTGTTAAACGAGAAGAATAGCGTATTTCTAGAGGATGAGGACAGAAAATTCTCTAAACCAAATCCATATGGATTAAAAAAAATAATAAATACAATTAACACAAGAAATAATATTCTCTATTGTGGAGACTCTGTTGAAGATCTAATAATGGCTAGAAGAGCAGAAGAAGAATTAAATCAAAAAAACCCTAACAAAACCAAAACGAATATATTTTTTTGTGGAATCTATGGTTGTAGTAGTAATACAGATGAATTAATTAGTAAGTTTATGGAGAAAAAAGCAGATATAATAATTAAAAGTGTAAATGATTTACCATATATATTAAATAAAGTATCATAAGGAATATTGTTAGTTGAACTCGGAACCTCTTGACTTGGATAAATCTCAGAAAAGAATATCAGTCAAAGATAGATGTACTAAAGAGACCGATGTAAGTGTGAGTATTAATATTGACGGCTCCGGGAATGTGGAAATTAAAACTGGAATTCCATTTATAGATCATTTAATCTCAACATTTGGAAAGCATAGTATGGTAGATATTTATTTAGAAGCAAAATCAAATGATAGTATTTCTCATCATTTAATTGAAGATGTGGCTATAACTCTCTCTCAAACTCTAAATGATGCGTTATCAAATAGAACACAAATTAGAAGATATGGATATGCAATAATTCCCATGGATGAAGTAATGGCAATTTCAGCAATTGATCTGATCAAAAGACAAGCCCATAAAGTAAATTTAGGATTAACAAGGAAGGAAATTGAAGGTATTGCGAGAGAAGATTTGGAACATTTTATAGAAAGTTTATTACAAAATCTTAATGCATGTACTCATATTAATATACAATATGGCGAAAATGACCACCATAAAATAGAGGCAGCAATAAAGTCATTTGCAATAGCATTTAGAATGGCTTCAGGTATAGATTATCAAAGAAACGGTATTCCAAGTACAAAAGGAGTAATGTGAGATTGAATGATATTGCAATTTTTGATTATGGGGCAGGTAATCTTTATAGTTTAAAATGCTCTTTGGAAAGAAATGGAGCAACAAAAGTTTCTGTAATTAAATCTTTAAAAAACATCCATAAGCATGATGGATTAATTCTTCCAGGAGTAGGGAACTTTGACCCTGCTATTCGATCAATACAACCATATAGAAGCGATTTTAATAATCTGCTTGAAAAAAATTTTCCTATACTTGGCATTTGTCTAGGAATGGAAATGTTATTTAATAATAGCGAAGAGGGAAAGTTAGAAGGTTTGAAAATTTTAAATGGAAGAGTAATTATGCTTCCAATAAAAAAGGTAAAAATCCCGCATATGGGATGGAATAATTTAGAAATAATAGAAAAAGCATGTAAAATCCTACATGGATTAAAAGATGGATGTTGGGTCTATTTTGTTCATTCATACCATGTTGTATCAAAAGATAAAAAAGTAATAGTTGCGAATTCTCAATACGGAGGCACTATACCAGTAGTTGTGGAGAAAAATAATCTTTTTGGAACACAATTTCATCCTGAAAAATCAGGTATAAATGGAGCGAAAATAATAAAGAATTTCTTGACAATATGTGGTGGTAAATATTGAATATAATACCTGCAATTGATATACTAGAAGGAAAGGTAGTCAGATTAGTTAAAGGAGATCTTCAAAATAAAATTGTTTATAGTGATAATCCTATAGAAATTGCAAGAAAAATGGAAATCCAAGGTGCAAATATAATTCATGTAGTAGATCTTGATGCTACTTTGACTACTGGATGGAATAATAATCAAAATAATACAGAAATTATTTTAAAAATAATAGATTCAATAAAAATTCCTGTGCAGGTAGCTGGAGGAATAAGATCTATTGATGCTATTAACAGGATGTTTGAAAAAAAAGCAGGAAAAATTGTTATAGGAACATTGGCATACAAACAACCTCAAGTATTACAACAATTAAAGGATAAAGTAGAGAAAATAGTAATTTCAATAGATCAAAATAAAGGTATTGTCATGATTAATGGATGGAGGCAACCATCTGGATTTAAGGTAGTTGAAGCTATAAAATTATTTATGGCCAAGGGAGTTAAAGAATTTTTACTCACATCAGTGGACAGAGATGGAACTTTGAACGGCCCAGATTTAGATACACTTTCCTACGCTTCAAACATAAATGGAGCAAAAATAATTGCTAGTGGTGGAATATCTAGTATTGAAGATATAATAAGAGTCAAAAATATTGATTGTTCTGCAGTTATACTGGGCAAAGCTCTCTATGATGGAAAGATAGATGTAAAAAAAGCACTAACAGTAGTTTAAAAATGGCTTTAGCAAAAAGGATTATTCCTTGTCTCGATGTAGACAATGGTAGAGTAGTTAAAGGTATTAATTTTAAAGAAGTGAAGGATGCAGGAGACCCAGTGGAATTTGCAAAAAAATACAGTCAACAAGGAGCAGATGAACTTGTTTTTCTAGATATAACTGCTTCAGAACAGAAACGAGACATTATTAAAAATGTAGTTCGAAATGTTGCTAGAGTTATAGACATACCCTTTACTGTAGGTGGAGGTATCAAAAAATTAGAAGATGCTAGAGATATTTTACTAAGTGGAGCTGATAAAGTTTCAATAAATACATCTGCTATAAAAAATCCAGAATTAATTACAGAATTAATGTCTATTTTTGGAAAACAATGTATAGTAGTAGCAATAGATGTTAAAAAAAATTATTACGAGATTGATCCTAAGGAAACTCTAAAAGATAATTATGAGCATAAACTGAAACAAAATAAGCATTATTGGTTTGAAGTTATGATATATGGAGGAAAAGAAAGAACAGGCATAGATGCAATAAAATGGGCTAGAAAGGTAGAAAAACTAGGGGCAGGGGAAGTTCTTTTAACAAGTATTGACGCAGATGGAACTGAAGAAGGATATGATTTAGAATTGAACAAAATTATTTGTAGAAAATTAAGTATCCCAGTCATAGCCTCTGGAGGATGTGGCAAACCAATACATATGTTGGAAGTTTTCCAAAAAACAAATGTAGATGCAGCTTTAGCAGCATCTATATTTCATTATAAGAAGTCTACTATTAAAAAAGTAAAACAATTTTTAAAAAGAAATAATATCTACGTAAGAATATGATATTAAAATTACTTTTGTTATATAGAAATTATCTATTTATAATATCAGATCTAATATTAAAAGAAGATTAATTAAAAATTAAATGAATTCGTATTTATTATTTATTTAAACCTTTTAAATTTCCTTCTTGTTCTAACTTATCAGCATGAGCTGCAATATATCTCCAAATTATATCTGCCTTGTCAGATTGAAAATCCCAAGGTGCAAGAAGCACTAGATCATTTTCTCTTATCCACATTCGTCTTTTTATCTTACCTCGAATACGACATGTACGTACTTTACCATCATTACATTTGACAATAACATTATCGCCTCCTACGAGCTTTATAACTCTTCCAAACATTTCTCCTTCCTGAGGCATAACAAGCTCTTTTAATGCCGCCTCATTCAAAACTTTTCTTTTGCCTAAATCTAATCCTTCCTTACATAAATATAAAATAATGTAATTTAAAAATGTATTGTCTAATGATGAGATTTGAAAAAATCTAAAAAAATTAACAATCTTACTGCACTGAATGATAAAACTAATATTGGAACCAGTCATAAAATTATACAATTAGGTTTTATAAAATTAGTATAAAATATTATTATTTATTAAAGGATTTAAATTTGTTTCCATACTAAATTTATATATTATATAATATTATATATTTAAGCACTTTCATTAATATTCCAAATTGTTGAATTTTTCCTTGGATCTTTATTAATTCTCAATCGTACATTAATATTATTTATAAAATTACTTCATTATATTAATAATTCACTAATTTTTTTTATAAAATATAAAATAGATGGATTTAATTTGTAATATTCAAATCATTATACGATTCCAAATACAAAATATAGTATAACCATAATTATTCCAATGACTAGAACAATAGATCCTATAATGTATAGTAGTCTTGCTGGAAGCGAGGGAATGAACCTATTCAAAACTAACAAAATTATTCCTATTATAATTAATGCAATTCCTGTTTCTAATGATACCATTTCTATCCTATTATAATTATCAATGTTTATATCTCTTATAGTATTGATATTTTTAGAAGTATTAATACAATAATTATAAGTTAATTTCAATCAAAATATTTATAGAATTACTCTTATGTCAAGAAATTCTGAAATAATAGCTCTAAAGTATTCGAAAATGGCATAATAGAATAAAAATATACAAAATAAGTATAAGCTGCTCCAATATCCATAACTTATATGAGTTATATTATATAATATGCTATCATAGAATATTATATACATTAATCAAATCAATTAGAATTCAATGGTAAATAAGAGAATTAGAACAAACTTGATCGATAGGCTATTATTATTTAGCTGATGTTTTATTTTAACATCTATGAATCAGTTGGAACTTAAAAAATTATTTAAGAGCTCAGTTAAAAATGGTCATATCAATAATAACCATCTTATCCCTTTTTTGAATTCCCAAACTCATGAGATTAAGATTAAGGAGGAAGGATATTTTCGTAATTTTGATTTAGTAATTGCATTGATTAATAAAGAAAATAAAAAAAAAAAACTAATTATGAATATTTTGATTTAGAATATGACATTCAACATAATATTCTTATGAGAACACAGCAATTTACTGAATTCTCTAAACTCGAGAAATGTAGAATTGAAAATATAACATTCATACCAGTAGAAATAAAATCCGATAATGATGTGCTCGATGAGCGACTTCCTAATCAAATATTAAATGCCATTCTTACATTTGGTAGATCATATTTAGTAATAGACAAAAAATATATTCTAAATAGAAATTTGCAGATATTAAAACTTCTTCCGACAACAATAATAGGATATAGTGGAAAAGAAGACTACTTTGAAATATTATCTATATTTAATAGATGTATAATGAATGGCATATTTAATATCCCAAAGAGAAGTTTTATGAAATTGCTAATAAACAATAATATAACTAATAAAATATCAGATATGGTTAAAATATATTATAGCCTTATAACTTTAGAACAAATTAATCAGAAACTTGTATTTAACTATCTTTTCAGATCAGAAGAAAATTTAAATATAGATTTTTTGTTAAAAGAAGAAATAGATTTTTTGAAACAATTTTGTAATTTTTCTAAATTACCTTCAGAAAAAACTTACAAAAAACAAATTAAAAAATTAATTAAAGATAGTAGAAATTATTTAATTACAGATTTTTTATGATATATTATAAATTATTTAATGATTTATAATTATAATATAACTTATATTTATAATAAAAGGCCACATATTTTATAAAATTGGTAATTTAGATTTTAAGTATATTTTTTGGAAATTGATTCAATTTTTTATTATTATTTAAATATCTACCTCACTGATCATCCTAATTTTTTAATTCATTAATATTTACAGTATTTTAAAGATTTTGTATTGCACATATAGCAAAACCTGTATGCGCACAATCATCAGTACGGCATAAAGTACACAATGGGACGCCATCGGTGAAAAGAATTTCAATATCCGAATTCTGAAGATTATCATGAAGTAACAACTTGTTATTCTTCTTTTCAAATACGATAAGGGTTAATTGAACATTCTTGTTATTATCTTCACTATTTCCTTCTTCAATTGACAACCATTGACTAAAACATTCTATACCTTCTTCTAAGTTGTTGTTTTTAATTTCAAATAGACCAGAGTTGTAGACGCTTTTAGTTTTGGATACTATCGGCATTAATTTATTGTTCCTCTCTTTTTCTTTCAATTAGAAAGAATTGAAATTTATACAATTTATTATCGTTATATTATTAGACCTACTATTTCAAAGTATCCTTTGAAATCATAATAACTATTAAATAGTTAGTTATATGTTGAAAAGTTTTTGCTTTCTTAGGTTAAAATAAGATATTGGAGTATTATCTAGGTTGTTCAGGATGGAGTTACGATGGATGGAAAGGACCATTCTATCCTAAAGATAATAAAACAGGAATGCTTGACCTTCTTGTTTATTATGAGGTTCTAACGCCATAGAAATGTTAAGCGAAAAGTTTGATCACTACGTCAGAAACGAAATAAAACTTTATCAAAAAGTTACCATTTGAATTAGTCAAACTATATTAATAGCTAATGTGTAATTATAGTATGTCATCAAATTCTATAATAGAATGTCCTGTATGCCGACTCAACTTTATTACAAGAGAAGAAAGAAAAGAACATTTTGAATTTCAACATGTAGTAGGTTAATCTATCTAGACGTATCAATAGATTTTATTCTTTGAAGAACTGCTTTCGAAATTAGAACATTGTTCTGTTTGTTTGACTATTGTTTCAATATTAGAAAAATGGAGATATATTATCTTCTTTTCTTGTTCTTCTTAACAAATCCAAATTTATTACAATTCTGCAATTTTACAAATATTTCTAATTGTTAGACACTTTTGTTAGTTTTTTCTATATCTCTTGCTACTTTCAATACAAATTCTAATCTGTCTATTATTGAATTTAATATTTGTTTTAGAGATTCTAAACTATTCTTTTTTGCTTATTTAGAACCCATTGTAATGTTTCAATTTGTAAGTGGAGCATCTTATTTATTATAAGCTTTATGAGATCTAATATGATATTCTAAATTTTTACCTTCACCAATGTTTTCTTTAACTCCTTTCAAGAGATAAATCATCTGGTCGATTGTAGAGAATGAAAGATAAATGATTGGTTATAATTAACCTACAAATTTACTGTGACATTATAATTATATATAAAAAATCACATACTACTATGTATTC
>Ga0214468_1000309_pt1 | contig 15814 bp, 13 predicted proteins | sample RVTome_9_FD_187334 | JGI IMG/M metagenome (GOLD analysis project Ga0214468, IMG submission 187334) | Soil microbial communities from uranium-contaminated site in the Upper Colorado River Basin, Wyoming, United States - RVT155D38 HiSeq ...
CTGAAGCGAGGCGGCGACAGCGCGATCAGCAGCGCAGCCGCGGTTCCGGCGTGGGCGAACACCTCGAACGCCTTGTCGTCGGAGCCGAGGAGGACGAGATGGCCCGAGCTCGAGACCGGCAGCACCTCGGCCGGGCCCTGGACGAGCCCGAGGACTACGGCCCGGCGAGCCGTCAGGCCGATTCCGTCGCGGGCTCGGAGCCCCGGTCGCGACGCCTGCGAATCAGCAGGTAGATGATCCCGATCACAATCGTCGCCGCGACGGCGTAGTCGAAGTAGTGCAGCGAGTCCTTCCAGGACTCCCAGTTGTCGCCTGCCTCCTTGCCGATGAAGGTCAGCATCAACACCCATGGGACACAGCCCAGGAAGGTGAGGATGCTGAAGCGCCAGAACGGCATCCGCGCGACGCCGGCCGGCAGCGAGATGAAGGTGCGGATGATCGGGAGCATCCGGCTGAAGAACACGGTCGCGTCGCCGTAGCGCTCGAACCAGCGGTCCGCCCATTCGAGGTGGTGCTTGCGGATGAAGACCTTGTGCCCGTGCTTTTCGACGATGTCCACGCGGCCGGCATAGCCGACCCAGTACGCGAGCCACGATCCGACTAGGTTCGCGACCGACCCGACCATCACCGCTGCGAACAGGGAGTACTCCCCGTCGGAGACGTTGAACCCTGCGAACAGCATGGTGGCCTCGCTCGGCACGGGAATGCAGGCGCTCTCGAGCAACATCAGCACGAAGACGCCCCAGAGGCCCATTGCCTCGACGACGTCTACGGCCACCTCGACGATCGGATCGGTGAGCGAGGCGATCAGCAGCATGCAGGCGGGGGTAGGGTAGCGACCTTGCCCGTGCCGCTTTTCGCCAGCTCGCTAGACGAGTACCAGCCGCGAATCGCCGAGAAGCTCGCCGAGGTAGCCCGGAGCGGGCGCTACATCCTGGGACCCGAGGTGAAGGCGTTCGAGGACGGCTTCGCACGCTATCTGGGGGTGCGTCACTGCGTCGGCGTCGCGAACGGGACCGACGCGCTGACGATCGCGCTTCGAGCCGTTGGCGTGAAGGCCGGGGACGACGTCGTGCTGCCGTCGTTCACCTTCTACGCGACGGCCGAGGCGGTCGTCACTGCCGGCGCCCGGCCCGTGTTCTGCGACGTCGACCCGGCGACGTTCTGCCTCACGGCGGAGACCGTCGAGGCCGCGATCACCTCGCGCACGCGCGCGATCGTGCCGGTCCACCTCTTTGGCAACGTCGCCCCGATGGACGAGCTCGAGCGGTTCGGCGTGCCGCTTGTGGAGGACGCCGCCCAGGCAGCCGGTGCCAGCTACCGCGGCCGCCGCGCGGGCGCCCTGGGGACCGCCGCGGCGTTCTCGTTCTTTCCCTCGAAGAACCTTCCCTGCCTCGGCGACGGCGGCGCCGTCGTGACCGACGACGACGACGTGGCCGCCCTTGCGCGCCGGCTGCGGTTCCACGGCTCCGAGGACAAGCGCACGTTCACCGAGGTGGGCTACAACTCGCGTCTGGATGAGCTCCAGGCAGCCGTCCTGAGCCTCCTGCTTCCCGAGCTCGACGGGTGGAACGAGCGCCGCCGCGCGGCAGCGGCGGCATACGAAGAGCTGGGGCTCGGCGAACACGCCGAGCTGCCGGCGCCGGTCGACGGGGCCGAGCATGTCTACCACCTCTACGTGGTGCGCAACGAGCGGCTCGACGGTGTCGGCACGGGCTACTACCGCGTCCCCTGCCACCTCCAGCCGGCGATGCGCGAGTGGGGCGCGGATGCACTCGAGCTGCCCGGCACGCGCGAGGCCGCCCGCACTAACGTCGCCCTCCCGATGGGCAAGGACCTCACCCGGGCGCAGATCGAAGAGGTGGTCCGCGCTTGCGCATCTGGGTCGACCTGACCAACAGCCCGCACGTGCTGGTCATGCGGCCGGTCGTGCGGGCCCTCGAGGCGGATGGGCACGAGGTCGAGGTGACGGCCAGGGATTTCGCGCAGACGCTCGAGCTGTGCGAGCGGCTCGGAGTGCGCCACACCGCGGTTGGCCGGCATCGCGGCGGGCGCCGCGGCAGCAAGGCGGTCGGGCTGTTCGCGCGCTCCGCCGCGCTCGCCCGCTGGGCGCGGCGGCGCCGGTTCGACGTGGCTCTGGGGCACGGGTCGAACGATGTCACCGTCGCGGCGAAGCTCCTCAGTATCCCGAGCGCTACGGCGTTCGACTACGAGTGGGCGACGGTCCAGCACAGCGTCAACTGTCGCCTCGTGCGGAACGTGGTGGTTCCCGACGCGATCCCGCCGGAGCGGCTCTACCGCTACGGCGCGCGCGGGAAGATACGCGCGTACCCGGGGCTCAAGGAGGAGTACTACCTCGCCGACTTCGAGCCGCGCGACGCCGTGCTCGGCGAGCTCGGCCTGAACTGGTCGCGTCCGATCGCGGTCGTCCGGACCCCGCCTGCCGTGTCCCTGTACCACCGGTTCGAGAACCCGCTCTTCAAGGACGTCCTCGACCGCCTGCGCGAGCGGGCGCAGACGGTCGTCCTGCCGCGCACGCGCGAGCAGCGCGAGGAGCTGGCCGCGGCGGGCGGCTTCATCGTCCCCAAGCACGCGGTCGATGCGCAGAGCCTGGTTTGGCACGCGGATCTCGTGGTGTCCGCCGGCGGCACGATGAACCGCGAGGCGATCGCGCTGGGGACGCCCGTCTTCACCACCTTCGAGGGCCGCCTCGGCGCGGTCGACGAGCGGCTGATGGCCGAGGGGAGGCTGCGCAAGCTCTCCGGTGCCGACGAACTCGTCGTCGAGAAGCGCGCTCGCCGAGTGCAAGATCGCGTGCGGCGAGACCCGCGGGACCTCGCCCGGCTCATGCTCTCAGGCCTACACTGACCCGTCGCCATGCGCAGTCGTCTCAAGTCCTCCGTGAACGCCCGCCGTGGCGTGGAGATCGTGATCGATGCCCTTCTCGTGGGACTCGCGTGGTACCTCGCGTTCCAGCTCCGCTTCGACCAGACGTTCCCCAACCGCTACCAAGACCTGCTCGAGGACACGATCGTCTTCGTCGTGATCGGGAAGGTCGCGTTCTTCGCCGCGTTCGGGCTCTACAACCGGCTCTGGCGTTTCGTGGACCAGCGCGACTTCGAGTCGATCGTCAGGGCGGTCGTCGTCACCACACTCGTGCTCGTCGGCGCGCTGTTCCTGATCTCGCCGGACGGCACCGACCCGCCCCGCGGCGTGATCGCCATCGACTGCCTGCTGACGCTCCTGTTCGTGGCGGGGTCGCGCTTCCTCGCGCGCGCGATCGTGGAGCGGCCGGCCCGCGGCGTCCTGACCGGTCCGGACGCGCGCGAGGTGCTGATTGTGGGCGCGGGCAACGGCGGCCAGCAGGTCCTCACCGAGCTGAGGCGCAACCCGCAGCTGCGGAACGTCCCGATCGGATTCGTCGACGACGATCCGCGCAAGCAGGGCCAGCGGATCGGCGGGCTGAAGGTGCTGGGCTCGACGGACAGCCTCGACCGCGTCCTCGACGCGGCCGGTCCCGACGAGGTCGTGATAGCGATCCCGTCGGCGCCGGGCGTGCTCCGACAGAAGGTGGTGACGGCCTGCCGTGGCCGCGGCATCCCCGTCCGCACGCTGCCGACGACCTTCGAGCTCCTGCGCGGCGGCGTCGACCTCGTGCGCCAAGTGCGCGACGTCCAGGTCGAGGACGTGCTCGGCCGCGAACCGATCCGCGTCGAGATCGACCGCGTCGGGGCGTACCTGACCGGCGAGACGGTGCTTGTGACGGGCGCGGGCGGCTCGATCGGCGCGGAGCTGTGCCGCCAGATCGCCCGTGTATCGCCACGACGGCTGATCCTCGTCGAGAATGCCGAGAACGCCCTGTTCGAGATCCGCCGCGAGCTGGAGGAGCAGCGCCACTTCACGCGCACCGCCGCAGTGCTCGCGGACGCTCGCGACGCCGTCCGGATGAGCGAGGTGTTCCAGGAGCACCGTCCCGCCGTCGTCTTCCACGCCGCGGCGTACAAGCACGTCCCGCTGATGGAGGAGAACCCGATCGAGGCGGTGCGCAACAACGCCGTTGCCACGCGGATCGTCGCCGCGGCGGCTGGGGAGGCGGGCGCAAAGCGCTTCGTGCTCGTCTCGACCGACAAGGCGGTGTCGCCCGAGACCGTGATGGGCGCGTCTAAGGCGCTCGCCGAGTGGGCGATCGAGGCCGCGCAGCACCGCTTCCCGGAGACGCGCTACTCGACGGTGCGGTTCGGGAACGTGCTCGGCTCGTCCGGGTCGGTAGTGCCGATCTTCCGCCGCCAGATCGCCGCGGGCGGCCCGCTCACCGTCACCGACGAGCGCATGACGCGTTACTTCATGACGATTCCCGAGGCCGTGCAGCTGATCATCCGCTCCGGTGCGCTCGCCGAGGGGGGCGAGATCTTCGTGCTCGAGATGGGCGACCCGGTCCGGATCGTCGACCTGGCGCACAACATGATCAAGCTCTCCGGGCAGGAGCCCGGCCGTGACATCGCGATCGAGATTGTCGGGCGGAGGCCGGGCGAGAAGATCCACGAGGAGCTGTTCAACCCGGATGAGCGCCCGCGGGCCACCCATGCGGAGAAGATCATGGTCGCCCTGCGCCAGAGGCTCGACCCGGAATGGGTCGAGACGGCGTTCGTCCGCGTGGAGGACCGCGTCTACTCCGACGATCCGGTGTCGGTCACTACGATCGTCCAGGAGCTGGCCGCGGAGCGCTCGGCGCTTGCCGAGCGCGCCATCTCCGAGCCCGGGTAACCGGGGGTCGCGGCGTTAAGGTTCCGCGACCGTATGGATGTAATCCAGGAAGTCGGCTCGTACGCCGGGTTCGCGGCGGTCGTGGGGCTGGCGGTGCTTGCCGCCCTCTACTTCTCCCAGGCCCGCGACGTCCGGCGTCTGCGCGAGTGGGCCGGGCGCGCGCCCGAGCGCGTCGCCGGGCAGGCCACGCAGACGGCGGTTACGCCCGAGCAGACCGCTCGGGACGCCGCGCGGCCGGTGCCCAGCGGCGCTGTCAGGCCGATCCCGGCGGCGAAGCCGAGCGCGACGCCCGCGCCAGCCGGCAAGCCGGCACCCGCGCTGGCCGGCGGCGAGAAGCCCGCTCCGACTCCGGGCGCGGCCCCACCCGTGCCCGCGACGGCGGCAGCCGCAGCAGCCGGCCCCGCCACGGCAGCGGGGCCCGCCCCCGCGACGCCCGCGGGCGCGCCCTCCAAGGGGGCGCCGGCAGAGCCTTCGAAGGCACCCGACGGATCTCCGCCCGCGCCCGCCGGCCCGCCGCAGGCGACGCCGCCCCCGCGACCGGCGACGCCGCCACCGGTCGTCCCCGCACGCGCGGCCGCGCCCGTGCGCTCGCCGGCCGCGGCGACCGCCTCTCAGTCGACGGCGGTCCTCCCCGCCTCGTCGGCGCGCCTGCGTGACCGGCCCCGTACGTCGGCGGACCGAGGGCTCACCCCGCGCTACATCGCGTTGATCGTCGCGGGCGTGATCGTGATCGGGGGCGCGACCGTCTTCGGCATCTCGCAGCTCGGTGGCGATGACGGCGGCTCCACGACGGGCGATCGCGCCGGGGAGACCCCACCGCCGCCCGTCAATCCGACGGCGGTCACCGTGTCGGTCCTCAACGGGACCACCGTGCCCGGGCTCGCCGCGCAGATCGGCGACGAGGTCGAGTCGGCGGGCTTCCAGCGCGGGAACGTCGCAAACGCGCTCGACCAGCAGCGGACGACGTCAACTGTCCTCTACACCACGGGCGCCGACGCCGAGGCCAAGCTCGTCGCGCGCAAGCTCGGCATCGCCACGGTCGAGCCGATCGACCCCGACTCACAGGCGCTCGGCGGCGTCGCCTCGGTCGTGGTCATCGTCGGCGCGGACCAGACTCAGTAGCGGCTTCCATCGCATCCCGCGCGACGGCCGCCAGGTGCGGCACGCCCAGCTCGTCGAACTCTGCGCCCACGTCCTCGAGCACTTCGCGAGCCCGCGGATCGGTGCACTTCGCGAGCCGCTTCCCGTATGCCAGGCGGCAGCGGGCGGCGTCGAGCGGGCGGCCGATCTCCGACCACGCGGCAGCGGCGCGCTCGAGCAGTTCGTTCCCCTTGTCGAGGTCCTCATCCGTTGCTCCCTGCGCCTCCAGCGCGGCGGCGCCGCCCACGGGGTAATGGAGCCTGTCGGCAAGATCGGCGGCCTCGGATGCCGCGTCGCGCGCCTGTTCCATCCGGCTCCCGAGCGCGAGGATCAGGGCGCGTGACGACATAGCCTGGATCGACTGCGCGATCAGGCCGGCGCGCTCGCAGACGTCGAGTGCCTGGGCGAGCACCGTCTCGGCGTCGCCGTACTCACCGCGGTCGCGCAGCACGCTGGCCAAGCCGAGCAGCGCGGCGAAGCTGACCTCGGACCAGCCGACCTGGTCGGCCAGCTCGGCCGCGCGCCGGAAGGAGCGCTCGGCGGCATCCCAGTCCCCGCTGCGCCACCTGAGCAGCCCGCGCGACGCATACGGCAGGCACAGCTTCCCGACGAGACCCTCGCGCTCGGCGAGCTCTGCGCTGTCCTCGGTGAACGTCTCGACGGCGTCCCAGTCCGCGCGGTAGACCGCCAGTGTCGCGAGCGCGGCGTGCAGCTCGACCTGCGCGGGCAGGTCGCCCACCCGCTGCGCGATCGTCAGCGCCTCGGTGTACGCGGCACCCGCACCGTCGTAGTCCGCGTCCGAGATCTCGAGGTGGTTGCCGAGTGCGAGCAGCGCCCGGATCGTCTCGCCCTCGTCGGAGCCGCGCGCGAGCTCGACGGAGCGCTCGAGGTTCTCGCGCGCCTTCGCCGAGTCGCCGATCCGGCCGAAGACGCGCCCAAAGATGCCGTGCGCGCGACTCGCCGCCCGCGTCTCGCCGAGCCGCTCGGCCAGCCGGAGCGCCTTCTCCGACGCGTAGATGGCGAGCATGTTGTCGCCGGCGTGCATGTACAGCCACGCCGCCTCCTCGTACAGGCGGACGAGCTCGAGGCACGGCGGGCCGTCCTTCAGCAGGTTGGTGCCCTTCTGGTAGTGGTCGAGTGCCTGCTTGCGCTCGCCCTTGTGCCACAGCCCGGCGCCGATCTTGCGATGCAGGTCGCCCATCCGCCGCAGGTCCTCCTGCGAGCGGTGGAACTCGAGGCACTCCTCCCAGACCTCGATCGCGGCGTCGACGCGGCCCATGCGGAGCGCGACGTCGCCCTGCTTCTCGTTGATGCGTGCAAGCTTCTCCGGATCGTGCGGGCAGCGGATGTCGCGCGCGGCCTTGTAGTGCTTGAAGGCCTCCGGGTTCGAGTAGAGCAAGGCGGCGGCGTCGCCGGCGGCCTCGAGGAAGTGGAGCGCCTTGCCGTGGAGCGGCTCGAGCTCGCTCTCAGGCACGTCTGACTCCTCGGCGAGGAGCGCGGCGCGCCCGTAGTGCTCGGCCAAGACCGTGACGACCTCGTCGGTGCGGTCGCCGGCGCGGTCCTCGATGAAGCGCCCGACCTCGAAGTGCTTCGCGCTGCGGACGGACTTCGGCAGCATCCCGTACGCGACGTCGCGGATCAGGACGTGCTTGAACGCGTACTCGGGCTCGCCCGCCAGCTGGCTGCCTGTGGACGGGACGACGAGGTCCTTCTCCTGGAGCGACATGAGCGCGTCGTGCAGATCGAACCCTTCGTCGCGCGCGACTCGGGACACCGACCCCTCCCAGAACGTGCGGCCGACCACGGCGGCCTGCTGGACGAGCTGGCGCTCGTGGGGCTCGAGCGAGTCGAGGCGCGCGGCGAGCAGCGCTTGGACCGTGCCGGGCAGCTCGGCCGTCTCGATCGTCCCCTCCTCGGCGAGCATCCGGGCCATCTCCTCGGCGAAGAACGGGTTGCCGCCGGCGCGCGTGGCGACCGCGTCGGCCGCTTTCTCTGCGTCGGCGTTCCCGGGCAACAGTGCGGTCACGAGCTCGCGCGTCTCGTCGGCGGTGAGCGGGTCGAGGAAGATCGACGTCGCGCTGCGGCGGCCGCCGCCCCATGCCTGCCGGTGCTCGAGCAGCTCGTCGCGCGCCAAGCAGAGGAGCAGCAGCGGACCGCGCACCCACTGCGCGAGGTACTCGATCAGGTCGAGCATCCCGTGGTCGGCCCAGTGGATGTCCTCGAAGGCGAGCACGAGCGGCTGCTGGCCGGCGCGCGCCTCCATCGCCGCGCGCACGGCCGAGAAGAAGGCCTCGCGCAGCTTCTGCGGGTCGTCTTCCCGAAAGGTGGGCCCGGATGGCTCACCTTGCAGGGCCATGGGAGCGGCGTCCTCGGGGACCTCGATCCCGAGCAGGCGCGCCACGAGCGCCGCGCGCCGCTCGACGGCCTCCCGCTCGCTCTCGTCGTCGCCGAGGAGCAGTCCGCACGCGTAGTCCTTGATCTTCTCCCAGGCCTGCTCTGCGCTGTCCTCGTCGCGGATTCCCGCGTCGGCACGGATCACCTCGCCGAGCGCCCAGTACACGACGCCCGACCCGTATGGAAGGCAGCGACCCTCGCGGAACGCCGGAGCCTCCTCCGCCAGTTGCTCGACCCGCTGGCGGAACTCGTGCAGGAGCCGCGACTTGCCGACGCCCGCCTGGCCGATCAGGGTGACCAGGTGCGGACGGCGCTCGCGCGTGACGCGGCCGTAGAGCGACTCCATCAGCGAGAGCTCGTCGTCGCGCCCGACGAGCGGTGTGGCCGCCCGCGCGCGGATACGGCGGGTGGGCTGCGCCGCCACGAGGCCGACCGCCTCCCACGCAGGAACCGGCTCGGCCTTGCCCTTCAGGTGGAGCGGGTCGAGGGTGCGGTACTCGACCTCGTCGGCGGTGGCGCGGTAGGTCCGTTCGCCGACGGTCACCGTTCCCGGCCGGCCGGCCGCCTGGAGGCGCGCGGCGACATTGACGGTGTCGCCGATCACGGTGTAGCCGTCGCCGACCGCGCCGGCCAGGACTTCGCCGGTGTTGATGCCCACCCGCAGCTGGAGGCTCGCGCCGTGGCGTGCCGTCATCTCGGAGTTGATCTCCTCCATCGCGCCCTGCATCCCCAGCGCGGCGCGCACGGCTCGCTCCTCGTCGTCCTCGTGGGCGACGGGCGCGCCGAAGATCGCCATGACGTTGTCGCCGATGTACTTGTCGACCGTGCCGCCGTAGCGGGTGACCTCGTCGCCGAGGCGCTTGAGCGCGCGATCGACGAGCGCCTTGACGCTCTCGGGGTCCATCCGCTCCGACACGGCGGTGTAGCCGGAGAGGTCGGCGAACAGGACGGTCACCTGGCGCCTCTCGTCGGCCGGCGTCGCGCGCGCCGCCGGGGCCGGAGCCGTGGCGGCCGACGGGGCAGGAGCGGCCGCCGGGTCGAGCGAGGAACCGCACGACATGCAGAACTTCGCCTCGGGCGGTGCGGGGGTGCCACACGAGGGGCAGCTGCGTTCGAGCTTCGCGCCGCACGACATGCAGAACTTCGCCTCTGCGGGATTCGCGCTTCCGCAGGTGTCGCAGGTCCGCTCCATCGCCCGACGTTCGAGTGTACGCCAGCGCTATGGGCGGCCCACAGTGATCTGGATCACACCTTGCAGTCCCATAACCTGCCGCCTGATGCCGGACTTCCTGAACCTGCCCGAGCGCCCGGGCAAGCCGCGCTCCGAGGGCATGACGCACGTGGTCGACACCGGCCTGTCCGTCGCCGAGGCCGCGAGCTTCGCCGAGACAGCCGGCGACTACGTCGACTTCCTACGCCTCGGCTGGGGGACCGCGTACGTCACGAACGACGTCGAGGCGAAGATCGACGCGTACCGGTCGCGCGGCATCCCGGTCCTCTTGGGAGGGACCCTGACGGAGCTCGTCTGGGCTCAGGGCCGCGTCGACGAGTTCAGCGCCTGGCTGCGCGAGCTGGGGATCGAGCACGTCGAGGTGTCGAGTGGCACCGTCCAGATCCCTCAGGACGAGAAGGCCGCCCTGATCAAGAAGCTCGCCGCCGACTTCACGGTCTTCGCCGAGGTCGGCGAGAAGGATCCGCAGGCGATACTCGCCCCGTACCGCTGGATCGAATTGATCCGGGAGGCGCTCGAGGCGGGCGCGAGCCAGGTCGTATGTGAGGGCCGCGTGACCGGGGACGCGGGCATGTACCGGCCGGACGGCGAGCCGCGGACGGGGCTGATCGACGAGATCGTCCACGAGATCGACCAGTCGCGGCTGATCTTCGAGGCGCCGCGCAAGCACCAGCAGGTGCGCTTCATCGAGGTGCTCGGCCCCCAGGTCAACCTCGGCAACGTCCTGCCCGAGGACGCCCTTTCGCTCGAGACGCTGCGGCTCGGGCTGCGAGCCGACACGCTGAAGCTCTTCCACGAGAAGTGATCCTGCTCGCCCGCCACGGCGAGACCGACGAGAACGTCCCGCCGCAGCGGGTCCAGGGTTGGATCGACACGCCGCTCAACGAGCGCGGCCGGGCGCAGGCCAAGGAGCTCGCCGCGGCGGTGCGGCCGCACGGGCTCGCTGTGGTGTACTCGAGCCACCTCGCGCGCGCGCGCGAGACGGCGGAGGTGGTCGCCGGTGAGCTGGGGCTCGAGGTGGTCGTCGACGAGCGGCTGGCGGAATCGCGGCGCGGCGACTGGGAGGGGAGGCTGCTCGAGGAGATCGAACGCGACGAGCCCGAGCGCTGGACCGCGTGGCGGCGGGGCGGAGCCGAGTTCCGGTTCCCGGGCGGCGAGGCGCTAGCCGAGCATGCCGAGCGCGTAGCAGCCGCGCTCACCAACGTGCGCGCCGGCCCGCTCCCGGCGATGTGCGTCTGTCACGGCGGCACGATCCGCTGCGCCTTCGCGCTCACGAATCCCCGCGGTCTCGACTCCTTCCACGAGCTCGACGTCCCGAACGCCGAGCCGCTCGAGCTTCCCGCCTAGACATCGAATGTCGACTTAACCACCCATACGGTGGCCGAGTCGACACTCGGTGCGGCCGGCGGACCTCCTACCCAGCTGCCGTTTTTCGCTTCTGGCGGCCGCGCTTCCTCTTTCCGTCGCCCTTACGCGGGTCGAGCCTGAGCAGCGTCGCGTAGCCCGTCAGAAACAAGCGCTTGCCGTCCGAGATCGGCGGCGCGAAGCCGCCGCCGTCGTGCCGGTAGACCTCCCCGCCGGTGCGCACGTCCAGGCCGTGCGTCTCGCGCGTCTCGAGGTTTGCGAAGTAGACGACCCGGCCGATCACGCTGACCGCGCCCGAGATCCGGCCCGGCGACTGGAACGACCACCGCTCCGCGCCCGACCGCGCGTCGAGCGCGTAGAAGCGGCCCGTATAGGAACCGATGAAGACCGTTGGTCCACGACCGCGGACCGGCGCCGCAGCGGGACCCGAGTAGACGTACGAGCCGGTCGACTTGGTCCACGCCGTCTGACCGCTGCTCGCGGTGAACGAGTACACGCGCCCGTCGGTGTTGCCCATGTAGACGCGCCCGAATGCGACGGCCGGGGTGGAGTAGAAGTTTCCGCTCCGTCCGAGCGAGAGGCCGGCCGTCGAGGTGCTCCACACCTCCTTGCCGTCGCTCGCGCGGATGGCGTAGGCGCCGCCTCCGTAGGCGCCGAAGTAGAGCTTTCCGTCGGAGAACGCAAGCGCCGCCTTGACCGCCCCGCTCGCGGAGTAGGTCCAGATCGTGCGGCCGTTCTTCGCCCGCACCGCGTAGACCGTGCCGTCCTCGGAGCCGAAGTAGACACGGCCGTCGCGGACGTACGGCGACGACTCGGTCCGGCTCGGGATGTCCTTCTTCCACACGACGCGGCCGTTGTCGGCGCGCAGTGCGGTGATCTGCCCGTCGAGGGTGACCACGAAGAGCCGCCCGTCGTCCCATGCCGGCGACGCTGCGCTGAGGGTGCCGACGCTCCGGCGCCAGCGGGTCTTTCCCGTCTCCGCGTTGAGCGCGACCGTCGTTCCCTTGTTCGTCACGAAGTACAGCGTCTTCCCCGCGAGCACGGGCGGGAACTCGAGCAGGCTGTCCGCGCGGTGCCGCCAAACCCGCCTGAAGGGCGGGTCGATCCGCGTGGGGAAGTACTTGCTGCGGTCCGGCGTGTAGCCGAAGATCGGCCAGACGAAGTCCTTCGGCTTCCGCTTCGCCGGCGTGGGTGTTTCGGCCGGCGCGGTGAACTCGGCGTCGGGGTTCGACACGTCTTCGGGGGCGCCCCCCCAGATCAGCCAGACGGCCAGGCCGCCCGCGGCGAGCGCGACGACGACGCCCACGGCGTAGGCCCAGCGGGGGATCCGGCGCTGCATCGGCGGCATGGTAGGGAGCGCATAGGCTTGCCGGGGTGAAGGTCGGCATCCCGACGGAGATCAAGCCCGACGAGTACCGGGTTGCCCTCACACCTGCGGGCACACGCGAGCTGACCGAGCACGGGCACGAGGTGATCGTGCAGGCAGGCGCGGGCGACGGCAGCGTCATCCCCGACGCCGAGTACGAAGCGCAGGGCGCGCGGATCGTCGCGGACGCGGAGACCGTGTTCGCCGAGGCCGACCTGGTGCTGAAGGTGAAGGAGCCCCAAGACGAGGAGGTCGGGCTGCTCCGCGAGGGGCAGCTGCTCTTCACCTACCTGCACCTGGCGCCGGCCCCCGAGCTGACGCGGGCGCTCTGCGAGAGCGGGGCCACCTGCATCGCGTACGAGACCGTCGAGGACGACGGGCGCCTGCCGCTGCTCGCGCCGATGAGCGAGGTCGCGGGCAAGATCGCCACCCAGGCCGGCGCTTTCATGCTCGAACGGCCGCTCGGCGGGCGCGGGGTCCTGCTGGGAGGCGTTCCCGGTGTGCCGGCCGCGACGGTGATGGTGATCGGCGGCGGCGTGGTCGGAATGAACGCCGCATTCATCGCGATCGGGATGGAGGCGGACGTGTTCGTGTTCGACACGAACATCGACCGCCTGCGCGAGCTCGACGTGGTCTTCGGCGGCCGGGCATCGACCGTGTTCTCGAGCACGCTCGCCGTGGAGGACATGCTTCCCCAGGCCGATCTCGTGATCGGTGCGGTGCTGATCCACGGCGCTCGCGCGCCGCACGTGATCCGGCGTGAGCAGCTCGAGCTGATGAAGCACCGGGCGGTGCTCGTGGACGTGTCGATCGACCAGGGCGGCTGCTTCGAGACGTCGCGGCCCACCACCCACTCCCAGCCGACGTACGAGGTCGACGGGATCACTCACTACTGCGTCACGAACATGCCCGGCGCGGTCCCGGTGACCTCCACGTTCGCGCTCACGAACGCGACGCTGCCCTACGCGCTCGCGCTGGCCGACCGCGGGCTCGACGCGCTGCGCGACGACCCCGGGCTGCGGGCGGGCCTGAATGTCGCCGCTGGGACGGTCACGCACGCCGCTGTCGCGAGCGGTGTCGGGACCGACTACGTGCCCCCCGAGCAGGCGCTGGCCGGGTAGGCTCGCTTCCATGCGAGTCATCGACTGCGACTGCGGCGTCACGCTCCAGGCGGCGAACGACGACGAGCTTGCAACGTGCGTGCGCGAGCACGTTCAGTCGGATCACCCCGACATGCAGCTCGACGACGATCAGGCCAGCGAGCTTGTCGCCGCGAAGGCGTATTCCGCGACGGATTCCTAAGCCCCCGGGCGCATCCGTAGGCTCCCGCCGATGCTGGAGCTCGTGTTCTGGATTGCCGCCGGGCTGCTCGTGTACACGCACGTCGGCTATCCGGCCCTGCTCCGGCTGCTGGCCCGCCCCGAGCGCCGCCCGCGCGCGCCGGGCGCGCTGCCGAGCGTCTCGCTGACCGTCGCAGCACACGACGAGGAGGAGGTGATCGGGCGGCGGGTGGAGAACGCGCTCGCGCTCGACTACCCGCGCGAGCGCCTCGAATTGATCGTCAGCTCGGACGGGTCGACCGACGCGACGGTCGAGCGGGCGCGAGAGGCCGGCGCCGACCTGGTCCTGGACCTTCCGCGCGGAGGAAAAGTCCGTGCCCAGGACGCCGCGGTCGAGCGTGCCCGCGGCGAGATCGTCGCATTCTCGGACGCGAACGCCTACTGGGAGCCGGACGCGCTGCGGGCGCTGGTCGCGCAGTTCGGCGACTCGGGCGTCGGCTATGTCTGCGGCCAGCTGCGGTTCGTCGACGCGGCCGGGGCGAACATGGAGGGGCTCTACTGGCGGTACGAGTTGTGGATCCGCTCGCTCGAGTCGCGGCTCGCGGGGGTCACGGGCGGCAACGGCGCGATCTACGCGGTGCGCAAGGACGACTACATCGTGGTCGACCCGCGGATGGGGCACGACCTGTCGTTCCCGTTCAACATGGTCAAGCGTGGCCGCCGGCCGGTCTACGAGCCGCACGCACTCGCCACGGAGAAGATGGTCCCGACGATCGAGGGGGAGTTCGCGCGCAAGCGCCGCATGATGGCGCACGGCTGGCTGATCGTCCTGCGCGGCGGCCTCCTCTCTCCGCGCGGCTACGGCCCGCTCTATGCGTTCGAGATCTTCAGCCACAGGGTGCTGCGGTATCTGTCGCCGTTCCTGCACCTGGTCGCGCTCGGCGCCAACGTCGCGCTCGTCGGCGAGGGGCCGCTGTACGCGGTCACGTTCGCGATCCAGCTCGCCCTGCTCGCCGGCGCGCTCGTCGGGGTTCGGGTCGCCCGCTACTACATCCTGATGATGGCCTCGCTCGCCGCCGGGCTGTGGGACTGGCTGCGCGCAGGAACGCCCGCCGAGTGGGAGAAGGCGGAGGGGACGCGGTGAGCCGCCTGGTCGCCGCTACGCTGCTCGTCCTCACGTCGCCGATCTTCCTGGGGGCGATGCTCGCGATAAGGATGGAGTCCCCGGGTTCGCCGATCTACCGCCAGCGGCGCGTGGGCAAGGACGGCGAGCCCTTCGAGATGTACAAGCTGCGCACGATGGTGGCCGACGCGGAGTTCATCGGCGACGGGCTCGCGGTCAATCGCGGCGACCCGCGGATCACGCGCGTAGGCGCGTTGCTGCGGCGGTTCTCGATCGACGAGCTCCCGAACCTGATCAACATCGTGCGCGGCGAGATGGCGTTCGTCGGGCCGCGGCCGACGATCCAGGCCCAGGTCGACCAGTACACCGAGCGCCAGATGCGGCGACTCGAGGTGAAGCCTGGCTTGACGGGTTGGGCGCAGATCAACGGGCGCGCGTCGCTGCCCTGGTCGGAGCGGATCGAGCTGGACGTCTGGTACGTCGAGCACAAGGCGCCCTTTCTCGACTTGAAGATCGTGCTGCGGACGATCCGGATGCTCGCCAGCGGGCATGGCATCTACAAGGGAGGGACAGGCGGATGGACAGGCCCGCCCGCGACGTAGCCGTACTCCTCACGGGCGTCGGCAAGCGCTACGACATCGTCAGCGCGTTCGCGGAGCACGCGTTCGTGATCGCGGCGGATCCGAGCCCGCTCGCGCCGGCCCAATACGCCGCCGACGTCAGGGTCGCGCCGCCGCAGATCGACGACCCCGGCTACGTTCCGTTCCTCGACGAGCTGGTCGCGAAGCACGAGGTGAAGGCGGTCATCCCGCTGACGGATCTGGACCTCGAGGTGCTGGCACGCTCGGACCTGCCGGCATTCGTGCCCGCCCCGGAGGTGTGTCGTGCGACGTACGACAAGTACGAGGCGCACACGCTGCTCGTCTCGCACGACCTGCCGAGCCCGCCGACGGTCCTGCCCGGCGAGCAGCCGGAGTCCTACCCCGTGATGGTCAAGCCGCGCCGCGGGTCCGGCGCGCGCTCGATCCACGCGGCGGCCGACCGGGCCCAGATGGAGTTCTTCGTCGACTACATCGACGAGCCGGTCATGGTCCAGCGCCTGATGGGCGGCGACGAGTTCTCGATCGACATCCTCGGCGACCTCGACGGCC
>Ga0214468_1000310_pt1 | contig 15797 bp, 14 predicted proteins | sample RVTome_9_FD_187334 | JGI IMG/M metagenome (GOLD analysis project Ga0214468, IMG submission 187334) | Soil microbial communities from uranium-contaminated site in the Upper Colorado River Basin, Wyoming, United States - RVT155D38 HiSeq ...
GCCAAGCTAAGCCGCCTGAAGGAGGTATTGCTCCCAGGCCGCTGGGATCCTTGGCTCCGCCACGTGCACGAAGATAGTCGTTGACGGCGCACGAGGGGCTCGCCGCGGGTGCATGTTCGCCTGTTTCGGCAGCCGGTCGCCCTTGCGGCGGTTGCAGGGCGCACAGCAGGTCACGATGTTGTCCCAGGTGGACGAGCCGCCCTTCGATCGCGGGATCACGTGGTCGACGGTCAGGGAGTGGCGCTCCGAGCCGCAGTACTGGCACGCCCACCGGTCACGTGCGAAGACGGCGCGGCGGGTGATCTTCCGGCGATGCGCGTCGCGCGGCACCCGGATGTAGGTGACCAGCCGGATCACGAGCGGGCGTGGCACGGTGAGGCTCTCGGAGTGAAGCGCCCACTCGCCGTGCTCGAGGATCTCCGCGCGGTCCTTCAGCACCAGCACGGTCGCGCGGCGAACTGTGCACACGTTGATCGGCTCGTACGAAGCGTTCAGCACGAGCACGCGACCGGTCGTCCGACGTGGGCCTACCAACTTGGCTCACAGAATAGCCACGCAGCGAGCGCCGAACATCAGGCCGACGCATAGGAACCGAGGATCCGGAGCTCCTCGACCCGCCCGCGCAGCGCGCCCAGAGCGTCCGCCACGCGGGCCTCCTCCGTCCCTCCTTCGAGGTCGGCGAAGAACATGTAGTGCCCCAGGCCGACCCGCCGCGGCCGCGACTCGATCCGCGTGAGGTTGATCTCGCGGTCCGACAGCTCGCGGAGGACGTTCACGAGCGCGCCCGGAGACTCGTCGCCCGGGCCCCAGAAGACGATCGAGGTCTTGTCGCCGGTTCCCGCCGTTGCGGCGTCCGCCGGCGCGAGCCAGACGAAGCGGGTCTCGTTGTCGTCCGAGTCCTCGATGTCCTCGCGCAGGACGACGCAGTCGTAGAGCTCGGCGGCGAGGCGTGACGAGAGTGCCGCCCACGGCTCGTCGGACTCGGCGACCGCGCGCGCCGCCTCCGCGGTCGACACGCTCGACACGCGCTCGGCGCCCGCCAATGGACCGCGCAGAAGCGCGCCGCACTGCGCCATAGCCTGCGGGTGCGAGATCACGCGCGCGACGTCGGCCACGTCGAGCTCGCGGCGGGCGATCAGGCAGTGGTGGATTGGGTGGATGTGCTCGGCCACGATCCGGACGTCCGACGCCTCGGTCGCCAGTGCGTCGAGGGTCGCAGCGACGCCGCCCTCGAGCGAGTTCTCGATCGGAACGAACGCCCGCTCGGTGGCGCCGTCGTGGACCGCCATCACCGTCTCGTAGACCGTCGGGTACGGAACCGGCTCGACCCCGTCCGGCGCAGACGCGAGCAGCGCCTCCTCGGTGAAGGTCCCGGCGGGGCCCAGGAACGCGACGCGCACGCTAGGCGGTGGTGTGCACGCCGCCGGCGAGCGCGGTGTCGACCGCCTCCTGCTCCTCCGGCGAGAGCTCGAGCGTCGGCACGCCGTCGGTCAGCTGCTTCACGTATACCCGCGCCTGGTCGCGGTGCAGGATCGAGGAGATGACGACGCCGGACTTCCGCGCGTCGAGCAGTGCGACAGAGCTGGACTGGTGCCCCGACATCTCGCCGTAGGCGTCGTACCGGATGAGTGATCGGTACGCGATGCACCCGTCGATCCGCTCCGCCGCTCCCGCGAGCCGGTCGTCGACCTGGGCCAGCGCTGCCTCGACCCACTCGCGCAGGTCGGTGAAGCCGTCGCCCACGTTCTGGACGTAGTTCACGAGGTCCTGGCTCCCCTGAGCACCGAGCACGGCGCTCTGGCCCGCCCGCAGTCGGCGGAGGCGCACCGCGAGCACGATCGCGAGCAGCAGTGCGATCAGCGCCGCCGCGGCCGCGCCGAGCGCCACGATGCCCGTCGTCGAGGTGAGCTCGTCCACCGCGCGCTGAGACTAGCGCGAGAAGATCGCGGTAAAGGTGGCCTCGTTGTTGTCGGTCTTCTCCTCGCCCGGGACCGGTTCGATCCGGACGGTGATGTCGACCGGCTCCCCGACCGGCGGCGTCTCGGCCAGGGGGACGTTCACGACCTTGGTCTCGCCCGGGTTGATCGCGTCGAGCGTCTCCTCGAGCTCGATCGGGTCGCCCGATCCCGCGATCTCGACGACGATGACCACGTTTTCCTCCGGGTGCTCGCCCTGGTTGGCGATCTCGATGTCGAACGAGACGTCCTCGGAGGCCGGAAGCGGCGCGGCGCTGCCCTCCGCCAGCGCGGTCCCGGCCGGCTTGACGGTGACGCTGCCCAGGCCGTTGCCGTGGAGCCCGGGGGCGGCCGGCTCGCCGGTACCGGCGCCGATCCCGCCGAGATTGTCGGCGACCGTCGACGGGCGCAGCCACTCGATCTCGGGGAGGAAGGCGATCGTCTCGCGGTCGGTGAGCGCGGCCGGCACCGGCACGTCCTGGTCGAGGCCCTCCTCCTCGATCGCGCCGAGCAGTCGCGGCAGGAACCGCTGCGTGTAGATGACGTCGCTCGTCAGGAAGGACTGCATCTGCGCCGCGATCCGCTCGTTCGGATCCGTGTCCCCGTCCTCGTCGGCCGCACCCGCGCCGGCTGCCTCGCGCGCAATGCCGTCGAGCCCGTCGCGGCGGAACTCGAGCGTCTCGACCAGGCTCTCGTGCGCGCCCTTCAGTTCGTCGGGCACGTCGATGCCGTTCGCACGATCGACCAGCTGCTCGGCCTGGACCTTGGACCCGTTGACGTTGTTCGTGAAGTCGACCTCGCTGCCGGGATCGGCGAGCAGGTCGAAGAACGCGAGGCTTTCCTGCTCGGACTCTGCGACCAGCTGCTCCGCGTCACGCACGTAGTCCTTGAACCCCTGCTCCTTCTGGGACGCCTGGCAGCCGCGGATCCCGAAGAAGAGCAGCAGCAGCACGAGCAGGCCGCCGCCGATCGCGATCGCGCGCCGGACTAGGAGCGTCTGTGGGTCAGCGTGCGGGCCTCTTGGCGGCGGCCGGCGCGGCGGGCTGGGCGCACGCGGTGAATCGTCGCGTTCGTCGAGGAAGGACAAGCACGCGCAAGTATGCACTTTTCTGCGGACTGCCTGGCATCCTGCGGCAGGGAGGGCCACGACGGGCGCGAACCCCAAACTTGGAATGGAACGACCTGCCACGACCCAGGAATTGCGCGATAGCGACGTGACGCAGCGAATGGGGCAGGACGCGATGTCCGGCCCCGACCCCGACCCCGGCCTGGTGCTTGGCCGGTACCGGCTCGCGCGGATGCTCGGCGCGGGCGGCTTCGGCGTCGTCTGGCTCGCCCACGACGAACGGCTCCAGCGCGACGTAGCGGTGAAGGTGATCCCGCGCGAGCACGGCGGGTCGGGCGCCACGCGGGCCGAGCGCGAAGCCCGAGCGGCGGCGCGGCTCAACCACCCGGGCGTCGTCGGCCTCTACGAGCTCGACCACGACGAGCACTCGACGTACCTCGTCTCGGAGTTGGTTCGGGGCCGAACCTTCGCCGAGCTCGCCCACGCCGGAGCGCTGTCCGACAGCGACGTCGCACGCATCGGGATCGCGTTGTGCGACGCGCTCGACCACGCGCACGAGCGCGGGGTGATCCACCGCGACGTGAAGCCCCAGAACGTGATGGTGCTCGCCGAGCCCGACGCGGGCGCGGGCTTCGCCAAGCTGGCCGACTTCGGCGTTGCTCATCTGGTGTCCGCCGACGCCCTGACGCGCACCGGCGACGTAGTGGGGACGCTCGCCTACATGGCGCCCGAGCAGGCCGAGGGGCTGCGCGTGACCCCGGCCGCGGACGTCTACTCGCTCGCCCTGATGCTCTACGAGGCGTGGACGGGGGTGAACCCGGTGCGCGGCCACGGCCCCGCCGCGACGGCACGGCGCCTCGGCCGCCGGCTCCCGCGGCTTGCCGACCGGCGGCGCGACCTGCCGTTCGAGCTCTGTGACGCGATCGACGCCTGCCTCGATCCCAACCCGAACCGCCGTCCGGAGATCGCGGAGCTGCGCGAGGCACTCGCGGCCGCCGAGCCGCACCTTTCGGACGAGGGCGGGCTCGTCGAGCCGGCGACGCTCGTGCGCTTCGGGCTCACGAGCGCGGGCGACCGGACGCTCGTCCAACGGCTCACCGCGTCGCGCAGCACGGTGCCGGGGCGACTTGCGGCGGGCGCGGCGACGGGCGCGCTGATACTGGCCGCGCTCGAGGGCCTGGGTCCCGAGCCGCCCGTGTCGAGCCTCGCGGCCGCACTCGCGACGGCGACAGTCACAGCCCTGTTGCCGCGCCTGGGCTGGCTGGCGGCAGCCGCATGCCTGGTCGGCTGGCTCGCGTCTCCCGGCGCGGACGCCGAGGGCACGGCGCTGGTACTCACGGCCGCGCTCGCGCCGATTCCGTTCCTACTCCCGCGCGCGGGTCTCCTCTGGTCCGCGCCCGCGCTCGCGCCGCTTCTCGGCGTCGTTGCGCTCGCGCCCATGTTCGTCGCCCTCGCGGGGCTCTGCTCGACCGCATGGCGTCGCGCGGGCCTGGCCGCGGCAGGCTTCTGGTGGCTCGTTCTCGCCGAGGTGCTGTCCGGCGACGCGCTCCTGTTTGGGACCGCCGACGGCACCACGGGGCGCGGCGACTGGCAGAACTCGCTGCGAGGCGCGGCCGAGGACGCGCTCTATCCGCTGCTGTCGTCACCCGTGACCGGGCCGGTCCTGATCTGGGTCGTGCTCGCGGTCGTCCTCCCGTTCGTGGTGCGCGGCCGGTCGCTGGGACTCGACCTGTTGGGCGCTTCGGCATGGGCCGCGGCGCTCGTGACGGCGCTCGCGGGGGCCGCGGATCTGGTCGCCTCGTCGGCCGAGCTCGATCAGGCCCGCGGAGCGGTGGGCGGCGCTGTCGTGGCCGTCGTCGTGGCCGTCGCGGCGGCCGCCGTGGGCCTCGCCGCGAGGCCCGTCGAGCCGGAGCCTCTTCCGTAGGATGGCCGTCCGGTGAGCGTGCTCAGAAACCTCGAGGCGAAGCTGGAAGGCCTCGTCGAGGGGGCCTTCAGCCGCGCATTCCGCTCGCAGGTGCAGCCTGTCGAGCTCGCCCGCAAGCTGGCGAAGGAGATGGAGGATGCGAAGAGCGTCTCGCTCTCGCGCACCTACGTGCCGAACCAGTTCTGGGTCTATCTGTCCCCGGATGACCGCGCGCAGTTCGAGAGCTACGAGGACGGCCTGAAGAAGGAGCTGTCGGACTACCTGCTCGAGCACGCGCGCAGCAACGGGCTCGCGCTGCTGACCCGCCCGACCGTGGACCTCGAGACAGACGACCGGCTCAGCCTGGGCGAGTTCGGCATCCAGGCGAAGCTCGTCCGGCCCGCCGAGGCGGACGCGGAGGCCGAGGCGGTGGAAGGCGACTTCGGCCACACGATGGTCTACTCGACCACCGGTGCGCGCCGTGTGGAGTCGCCGCGCCAGGCGAGCCGTGCGCTCCTCGTCGGCGAGAACAAGCGCACCGTCGTTTCGGGCGACCCGTTCGTGATCGGCCGCTCGCGCGAGTGCGACCTGGTCCTGGACGACCCGAACGTGTCGCGCCGCCATGCCGAGTTGCGGCGCGAGGATGGCGGCTGGGCGGTTCGCGACCTCGGGTCGACCAACGGCATCAAGCTGAACGACCGCCGCTCGCGCGGCGGGCGCCTCAGCCCCGGGGACGAGATCACGCTCGGCCTTTCCCGGCTCACGTTCGAACAGGAGTAGCGGTGTCCGACGACCCGCTTGCGGTGGCGCTCCAGTTCGGATTCCTCGCCGTGCTCTACCTCTTCCTGCTCTGGGTGGCGCGGAGCGCGCGGCGCGATCTCGTGCGCGGCCAGGAGCCCGCGCTCGCGGACCAGACGCACGACGTCGACGACGCCGGCCGCGTCCCTCGCCACGCAGGACCGGACCTGAGCGCGGGCGTCCAGCCGCGGCTCGAGGTCGTCGCGGCGATGGGTTACGAGCCCGGCACCGTCATCGACGTCTCGGACGGCGCGACGTTCGGGCGGGCGGGCTCGGCCGACATCCACGTGGAGGATCCGTTCGCGTCCTCCGTCCACGCGCGCATCTTCGCCCGCAACGGGTTCATGCACGTGGAGGACATGGGTTCCACGAACGGGACCTATCTGAACGGCAGGCAGCTGCGCAAGGCCGAGCAGCTCAAGCCCGCGGACAAGATCCGGATCGGCGACTCCGAGTACAGCTACCGGGAGTAGCCCGTGCTGCGCGTGGTCGAGCAATACAGCCTCACGGACGTGGGGCGCCAGCGAAACGCAAACGAGGACGCCTTGTTCGAGTCCGACGCCGGGCTGTTCGCCGTCGCGGATGGGATGGGCGGCGCGCGCGCGGGCGAGGTCGCGGCAAAGGCGGCGGTGGAGGAGATCGCCGCGCTCGAGCGCGGCGAGGGCGCCGGTGAGAGCGAGCTGGCGGCCGTCGTCGAGCAGGCGAACCGGCGCATCCACGAGCTCTCGCGCGGCGACGAGTCGCTTGCGGGCATGGGCACCACCATGACGACGCTCGCCGTCGGGGAGGGGGAGGTCGCGATCGCGCACGTCGGCGACAGCCGCGCCTACCGGCTGCGTGACGGCGAGCTCGAGCGGCTCACCCACGACCACTCGCTCGTCGACGAGATGGTGCGCGCGGGCAGGCTGACGCCGGAGGAGGCGGAGATCCACCCGCAGCGGTCGATCATCACGCGCGCCCTCGGTCCCGAGCCGCAGGTCGAGGTGGAACGCATGACCTATCCGGCGCGCTCCGGCGACGTCTACCTGATCTGCTCCGACGGCCTGACGACGATGGTCCCCGAGGACGGCGTTGCGGCGATCCTGCGTTCGCGCTCGTCGCTGCGGCAGGCAGCAGTTGAGCTCGTGCGTGCAGCGAACGAGGCTGGCGGCCGCGACAACATCACGGTCGTCCTCTTCAGGCTGGCCGGCGACGACGGGGCCGAGGGGGAGGCCGACACCCAGGCGACGATGGTCGCCGGCCAGCCCGATGCGCTGGGGACCGAGGAGGTGGAGGCTGCGGTCGCGGCGGCGTCCGAGCGCGAGCCGGAGCCGGCCGCCGACGCCACCAGGGTGTTCGACGAGGGGCAGAAACGGCGCGTGCGCGAGGCACAGGCCGCCGCACGTTCGCCGGCCCGCGAGGGGCGCGGCCCCGGGCTTCGCCGATGGGTGACGGCAGCGGTCGTCACGCTTGTGGTGGGCGCCGTCGTGGTTGGCTTCTGGGTCGGCAGCCGCCAGTTCTACTTCGTCGGCACCGACGACCGCGGCCTGGTCGCGCTCTACCGCGGCCTCCCATACGAGCTCCCCTTCGGGCTCGAGCTGTGGGAGCGCGAGTACTCGACCGGCGTGCCCGCGCGCTTCCTGCCGGAGAGCAGGCGCGACCGCGTGCTCGACCACCGCCTCCGCGGCAAGGGCGACGCCGTCGACCTGATCAAGCAGGTCGAGCGCGGCGAGCTGGAGGGCTGATGCTTCCGGCGCGCTGGCGTGAGCTCTTCAGCCTGATCCCGGTCTCGCTGCTCGTCACGGCGGGCTTCACCGCCGTGCTGATCACCCGGTCGGAGTCGACGGACGAGGTGACCACGACCTATGGCCTGTTCTTCCTCGGATGCTGCGTGGCGGCACACCTCTTCATACGTGCGCGGCTGCCGGACGCGGACCCGTACCTGTTCCCGCTCACCGCGGTGCTCGCGGCGTTCGGGCTGGTGATGATCTACCGGATCGACGAGGAGCTCGCGCGCGAGCAGGCGCAGTGGTTCGTCGTCGGCCTCGCGTTCTTCGTCGCGACGATCGTCCTCCTGCGCGACCACCGCGTCCTCGAGCGCTACCGATACACAATCGCCGCCGCCGGGCTGGCTCTGCTGTTCATGCCGCGGCTACCAGGGATAGGCCACGAGGTGAACGGCGCGTTCCTCGCCGTGAAGATCGGCTCGATCCAGTTTCAGCCGGCGGAGTTCGCCAAGATCGCGATCATCGTCTTCCTGGCGAGCTACCTCAACGACACGCGCGAGGTGCTCGTCACGGGACGGATCCCGCGCCTCAGCCTGAAGCACTTCGGCCCGCTGCTCCTGGTGTGGGGCACGGCGATGCTGATGCTCGTCTTCATCCGCGACCTCGGGAGCTCGCTGATGTTCTTCGGCGGCTTTCTCGCCCTGCTGTACGTGGCCACCGCGCGCCTGTCGCTGGTCGCCGCGGGGCTTGGCCTTTTCCTCGCGGGGGCGACGTTCTTCGCCAACAGCATCAGTCACGTGCAGGAGCGCGTCGACATCTGGCTCGACCCGTTCGCCAAGGATGTGGTCGACGACGAGGGCTACCAGATCGCACAGGGCCTGTTCGCCCAGGCCGATGGGGGACTGTTTGGGAAGGGCTTCGGCGAGGCGCTGCTCGAGCTGCCGAACGGGGGCACGATCCTGCCGGCGCCGCACACCGACCTCGTCTACGCGGTGATCACGAACGAGCTTGGCCTCTTCGGCGCGGCCGGGCTCGTCCTCGTCTACCTCCTGTTCGCGCAGCGCGGCTTCAAGACCTCGATGGTCGCGAACGACGGCTTCTCGAAGCTGCTCGCCGCCGGCCTGACCGCCGTGTTCGCGCTCCAGGTGTTCGTGATCATCGGCGGCGTCGTCCGCGTTATCCCGCTCACCGGGGTGACGCTGCCGTTCGTCTCCTACGGCGGGAGCTCGCTGGTAGCGAACTTCGTGCTGCTCGCGCTCCTCCTGGTCGTGTCGGACAGTGCGCGCCGCGCCGCCCCGCGAGAGGGAGGGCTGGTGGCCACGTGAACCGTCAGATCCTTCATCTCTTCACCCTCGTCGTCGTGCTCTTCGGCGTACTCGTGGCCTTCACGTCCCGATGGACCGTGTTCGAGCAGGAGAACCTCGAGGACAACAGCGCTAACCGCCGGCCGCTGCTCGAGCAGCTGCGCATCCCGCGCGGGGACATCCTCGCGCGCGACGGCACGGTGCTCGCGCACAGCATCGCGAGCGGGTCCGGGTCGCGCAAGGTCTACACCCGCACCTACCCCGAGGACGGGTTGTTCGCGCATGCGCTCGGGTACTCGTTCATCGATCGCGGCCAGGCCGGGATCGAGCAGTCGCGCAACGACGAGCTGACCGGGGAGAAGAACGAGTTCGTGTCGCTGTTCGACGAACTCTTGAGCCGCTCGCGCGAGGGCGAGGACGTCCACACGACGCTCGACCCGGAAGCGCAGCGGGTGGCGATCGAGGCGATGGGCGGCCAGACCGGGTCGGTCGTCGCGCTCGAGCCGTCCACAGGTCGCGTCCGCGTGATGGTGAGCATCCCGAGCTACGACCCCAACGACGTGCCGGATCAGTTCGCCGAGCTGAACCAGGCCGGGGGATCGCCGATCTTCAACCGCGCGACCCAGGCGCGCTATCCGCCCGGATCGACGATGAAGGTCGTGGCGGCTGCCGCCGCGCTCGATTCCGGCGAGTACGAGCCGAGCTCGATCGTCGACGGCAGCTCGCCCAAGACGATCTCGGGCGCTCCGCTCACGAACTCCGGCGGCGCCGACTTCGGCCCGATCCCGCTCACAACTGCGCTGACGAATTCGGTCAACACCGTGTGGGCCGAGGTCGGCGAGGAGCTCGGCTCGGACACGATGTACGAGTACATGGAGCGGTTCGGCTTCAACACCGAGCCCCCGCTCGACTATCCCCGCAGCCAGATGACGCCGAGCGGCGTGTTCGACGGGAACGACTTGCTCGACCAGGACGACCCGGTCGACGTCGGCCGCGTCGCGATCGGCCAGGAGCGGCTACAGGTCACGCCGCTCCAGATGGCGATGGTCGCGGCGGCAGTCGGCAACGGGGGCGTGCTGATGAAGCCCCGCTTCACCGACCGCGTCGTCGACAAGGATGGACGTGTCACCGAGCGGATCGAGCCGGACGAGGAGGACCGTGTCATCGAGGAGGAGACGGCGACGCAGCTCGCCGACATGATGGCCGACGTCGTCAATGAGGGAACCGGCACGGCCGCCGCTCTTAGCGGGATTCAGGTGGCCGGCAAGACCGGGACCGCAGAGGTGGACAGCGGGACCTCGAACCAGGCGTGGTTCATCGGGTTCGCGCCTGTGGACGACCCTCAGATGGCGATCGCGGTCACCGTCGAGCGAACATCGGGCCAAGGCGGCACAGTCGCCGCGCCGATCGCGAAGAGCGTGCTGGAGGTGCTCGTTGGCTGAGGTAGCCCCGGAGACGATGGTCGATGGCCGCTACCGGGTGCTCAGCCGGCTGGGCTCCGGCGGGATGGCGGACGTCTACTGCGCCGAGGATACGCATCTGGGCCGGCAGGTCGCGCTCAAGGTCCTCTACCGCCGCTTCGCGCAGGACGCCGAGTTCGTCGAACGGTTCAAGCGCGAGGCGCAGTCCGCCGCCGGCCTGACGCACCCGAACGTGGTGAACGTCTTCGACCGCGGCGAGCACGACGGCACCTACTACATCGCGATGGAGTACCTGCCGGGACGCACACTCAAGGAGGTCATCGGCGAGCGCGGGGCGCTCGACCAGGAGGCCGTGATCGACGTCGGGATCCAGATCCTGCGGGCGGCGAGCTTCGCGCACCGCCGCGGCGTTGTCCACCGCGACCTGAAGCCGCACAACGTCATGCTCGACGACGCGGGCAACGCGAAGGTCACGGATTTCGGAATCGCGCGCGCGGGCGCGTCGGAGATGACGGAGGCGGGCTCGATCATGGGCACGGCGCAGTACCTCTCACCCGAGCAGGCCCAAGGCCACCCTGCCACGGCGCAGTCGGACCTGTACTCGGTCGGGATCATCCTCTACGAGCTGCTGACCGGACGGCTCCCCTTCGACGGCGAGAGCGCCGTGGCGATTGCGGTGCAGCACCTGAACGACCAGCCTGCGCCGATCAGCTCGCTGCGGCCCGACGTAGCGCGCGAGCTGGAGGCTGCCGTGATGGGGGGGCTCGCCAAGGACCCCGGCTCGCGCTGGGCCGACGCGGACGAGTTCATCCGCGCGCTCGAGGGCGCGCGCGCCGCCCTCGCGACACAGCCGCTGGGCCAGGACACGGCGGCCTTCGCGCCGCTGCCGCCGACGGCCGTCGCAAGCGCGGATGGCGCCCCTCCGCCCACCGACGAGGACGAGCCCAAGCTGCGCTGGCCGTGGTTTGCGCTCGCGCTCACCGCGCTCTTGGTCGCGCTTGCACTGCTCCTTTTGACGGGCGGCGACCAGGTCGAGGTCGAAAACGTAGTCGGCGAGACCGAGGCGGTCGCAGTGGACCGGCTGGAGGACGACGGGTTCCAGGTCGACGTGGATCGCCAGCCGGACCTGGCGCCGGTCGGCGAGGTAATTCACCAGGACCCGGGCGGCGGTACCGAGGCGGACGAGGGCGACACGGTCACGATCACCGTTTCCACGGGCGCCCCCGAGGTGACCGTTCCGACCGTGGCCACGTTCTCGGAGAAGCGAGCACTGCGTGAGCTGAACCAGGCCGGTTGCGGCACACGCGAGGACACGAACCTGTGCGGCTTCAACGTCGAGGTCCGGGAGGAGGCCTCCGACCGGATCGACGAGGGCGACGCGATCCGGACGAGCCCGCAGGGCGGGACCAGCGCCGAGGTGGGCTCGCGGGTGCTGCTGTTCATATCCAGCGGCCCGCGGCAGGTCGAGGTGCCGGACGTGATCAACCTGGCGCGCGAGTCCGCCGAGGCGACTCTTAACCGCGCCGGGCTCGGCTTCACGATCAGGGAAGAGGAGTCGGATGAGGAGCCGGGGACCGTGATCGCGCAGGATCCGGTCGGCGGCACCGTCGTGGACAAGGGCTCGCGGGTCGAGCTGACAGTCGCCAAGGAGGCCGAGACCGTCGATGTCCCCAACGTGGTGGGGTTCTCCCGCGAGACCGCCGAGGATGTGCTCCGCGACGCCGGCCTGCGCCCGGTGGTGGTGGAAGAGGAGACAGACGATGCGGCGGCGGTGGACCAGGTGCTGCGCCAGGACCCGGGCCCGGGGGCCGACGTCGAGCCGCGCAGCGAGGTGGAGATCGTCGTGGGGGTCCCGGCCGAGGAGGAGGACGGCGCCGGGGTTCCGCCGCCGGGCGCCGGCGAAGGATTGCTCGGGTGAGGGTCGCGGTCCTCGCCGGGGGGCGCTCGAGCGAGCACGAGATCTCGCTCGCATCGGCCGCGGCTATCCGCGCCGGCCTCGAGCAGGCGGGCCACGAGCTGGTGGCGGTCGAGATCGCGCCCGACGGTCGCTGGTCGGCGAACGGGGAGGCGGTGACGATCGCGCCGTCGGGCGGCGTGCTCGGCGTCGACGTCGTGTTCCCCGCGCTCCACGGGCCGTTCGGCGAGGACGGGACCGTGCAGGGCCTGCTGGAGCTCGCGGATGTGCCCTACGTGGGCGCCGGAGTGCTCGCGTCGGCGCTGTGCATGGACAAGGTGACCTTCAAGGACGTGATGGCGCATGCGTCGATCCCCCAAGTCGCGTACCGGCGGGCGCGCGCGGGCGACGACTTGCGCGACCTCGAGGCGCTCGGCCTGCCGGTTTTCGTCAAGCCCGCCCGGCTCGGGTCGTCCGTCGGGATCTCGAAGGCCGGGACACCCGACGAGCTGCGCGCCGCGCTGGAAGAGGCGTGGCGCCACGACCCGCTCGCGATCGTCGAGGCGCTCTCCCGCGGCATGGAGGTCGAGTGCTCGGTGATCGGCAACGACGACCCGGTCGCATCGGAGCCGGGCGAGCTCGTGGTGAACGCCGAGTGGTACGACTACGACGCGAAGTACAAGCCGGGTGGAATGGACCTGGTCGTGCCGGCCCGGCTCGACGAACCGACGCGGGCGCGCGTGCGCGAGCTGGCGGTCGAGGTGTTCCGCCGCGTGGGGTGTGCCGGCCTGGCGCGCGTCGACTTCTTCGTCGAGGACGACACCCGTGTGCTCGTGAACGAGCTGAACACGATGCCCGGCTTCACCGAGACGAGCGTCTTCCCGAAGCTGTTCGAGGAGTCCGGCCTGGCCTTCCCGGACCTCCTCTCGCGCCTCGTCGAGCTGGCGATCGAGCGCCACCGGCGGGAGCGCGAGTACAGGTTCTAGCTCCGCGCACGAACGTCCCGGACTACCGGGTATAGCGCGGACTCCGGGACGTTCGTCGCCCGCGGGGGCTACCTCCGCAGGGTCAGCTCGGACACGGCCGCCTTCTGCTCGCCCTCCGGCAGCGCCGTGATCCACAGCAGGTAGTAGTCGAACTCCTTGCTCGCCGAGTCGAGGTCGATCCGCTGCTCCTCCTCGACCGTCGCCGGGCTGCTGATGCGCGTCCAGCTCGCGAGGTCATCCGGCCGGTCTTCGGACGCATACACCTCGGCCGTCCAGCCCGGTGTCGGCGTGACGATGTCGAGCGCACGCGCCGCCACGGGGGCGCGCGGGTTCACGATCAGGCCGACACCCGATTTCTGGGCGGCGAAGTCATCGGTGTACGTCTCGGTCTCCCACCGCGTCGCGACGCTCCCGTCGATCGCGAGGCGCACTTCCTCGGGGTGCTCGGTGCCATCGCCCTCCGGGTCGAAGTCGTCCGCCTCGGACGTGTCCAGCTTGACCGCCGTGAGCGCCGGGACGCCCTCGACGTCGGCGCCGCCGGTGCTACCGCGCTGCGCGCGGTCGATCACGAAGACGATCCCCGCAGCAACGAGGAGGACGCCCAGGATCATCGCGAGCACTCCGCGGCGCGGATGACGGAGCCGCTTCAGCGCGCCGAACTCGGCCGTGTCGTCCGGCAGCGAACGCAGCACCGTCGTGGCCTCGCCGCTCGCCTCGCCCGCGCGCGACGCCTCGATCACGAGCCCTTGCTCGAGCGCGTGGACCATCTCGTGCGCGCTCGCGTAGCGGTTAGCCGTCTCCTTCGCGCACGCCGTCTCGACGACCGAGGCGAGTGCGGCCGAGATCTCCGGCCGCCGCATGCGAATGTCCGGCAGCGGCTCCTTCACGTGCTTCATCGCGACGGCGACCTGGCTGTCCGCCTTGAACGGGACGTCGCCGGTGAGCATCTCGAAGAGGCAGATGCCGAGCGAGTAGACGTCGGACTGCGCGGTCGTGTCCTCGCCGAGCGCCTGCTCCGGTGCGACGTAGTCGGTGGTGCCGAGCACGCGCCCGGTGGCCGTGAGCCCCTCGGCCTCGAGCGAGCGTGCGATGCCGAAGTCCGTGACCTTGGCACGGCCCTCGGAGTCGATCAGCACGTTCTGCGGCTTCACGTCGCGGTGGACGAGCAGGTTCGAGTGCGCACATTCGAGCGCCCGGCCGATCTCGATCGCGTAGGCGACCGCCTCCGGGACCGGCAGCCGGCCGGCGCGCCTGAGCCGGTCCTTCAGGGTCTCGCCCTCCACGTACTCGAAGACGATGTAGGGGTGGTCTGCGTCCTCGCCGAAGTCGATCACCGTGACGACGTGCGGGTGGCTCAGGCTCGCGACCGCACGGGCCTCGCGCCGGAAGCGCTCGAGCTGGTCCGAGTCCGACGAGATCTCGCGGTGCATCAGCTTGATCGCGACCCAGCGCTCGAGCGTCTCGTCGAACGCGCGGTAGACAGTCGACATGCCGCCCGAGCCGATCCTCTCCTCGAGCCGGAACCGGTCGCTGAGCAGGGTGCCGATCACGGGAGGTTCGTAGCAGGCGCGAAGCCCTGGCCGCGACGCCCCTCGAGACCCGCGACCTCGACCACCCCCCCGCGGTCCGTCACCTCCCCGATCGCCTGCCCGCCGAGCACGCGCGCCGCCTCGCCGGCGTCGGCAGCCGGCACGACGCAGCAGAGGCCGCAGCCCATGTTGAAGACCTCGTACATCTCCTCCGGCGACGTGCCCGAGCGCTCGGCGATCAGGTCGAAGATCGGTTGGACGGGGAGCGGGTCGGAGACCCGGTATCCGACCGGCGCGTCGAGCCGGGCCAGGTTGAGGAAGCCGTCGCCGGTGATGTGCGCCAGTCCGCGCACGTCGACGTCCGAGCGGAGCAGCTCGACGACCTCGCGCACATAGATGCGCGTCGGCTCGATCAACGCGTCGCCGACCGTCGCATCGCCGAAGGGCTCGTCCAGGTCGGGCAGCGCGCGCCGCGCCAGGGTGTAGCCGTTCGAATGCGGGCCGCTCGACGGGACCCCGACGATCGCGTCCCCCGGCTCGATCCGGTCGCCGGTCACGATCGCGTCCAGCTTCACCAGGCCCACGCATGCGCCGACGAGGTCGAAACCGGTCGGTGACGGATGGCCCCTGATCACCTCCGGCAGCTGCGCCAGCTCGCCGCCCGGGATCTCGATCCCAGCCTGTTCGGCACCCGCCTTGAGGCCCTCGGCGACCTGACGCAACATCTCCGGGTCCGCCTGCTCGACGGCGATGTAGTCCACGAGCGCGATCGGCTCCGCACCGACACAGACCAGGTCGTTGACGTTCATCGCGATGCAGTCGATTCCGACCGTGTCGAACCGCCTCAGCTGCTCGGCCACGATCACCTTCGTGCCGACCCCGTCCGTCGACAGCGCGATCCCGGTCTCGTCGTCGAGCCGCAACACGTTGGCGTAGTGGCCGGAGCCCATCACGGCGCGAGCCGGGCGGCCACTGTCGATCGTCGCGAGGACCGACACGAGCGCCTTGACGGCCGCGTCCGACTGCGCCGTGTCGACTCCCGACTCGGCGTATGCGCCCTCACCCATGATGGCCATTCAACCTCATGAACCGGAGAGCGATCACCGCGAGCGCTACGCGGTAAACCGCGAAGGGCGCATACGACGGAAGCTGGTCGATGCGCGGCACGAGCCGCGCGGCCGCGAGCCCCGATGCGAACGCCGCGACGAAGCCCGCCGCGTACGCCGGAGTGGGCC
>Ga0214468_1000311_pt1 | contig 15727 bp, 17 predicted proteins | sample RVTome_9_FD_187334 | JGI IMG/M metagenome (GOLD analysis project Ga0214468, IMG submission 187334) | Soil microbial communities from uranium-contaminated site in the Upper Colorado River Basin, Wyoming, United States - RVT155D38 HiSeq ...
CCAACCCCACAGAGAGGTCGCAGCTAACGTCTTTTGCCATGCCGCTAGCTCTGGTCGTTTCCGACGGGTCGTGGGTGGTCAACGAGGTCAGCTCCGCCCTCGCTGTCGGGTCGTGGGAGATCGAAGTCCTCGACGACCCCCGCGCCATCGACGATCGCTTGGAGCAGTCGCGAGTCGATGCGGTGATCGTCGACATGCAGGTCGGGTCGAAGGGTGGCATGGCGGTTATCCGCTCCATTCGCCAGTCCACAGACGAGCTCAGCCGGCCCAGGACCGTGCTCCTCCTCGATCGAAGCGCCGATCGCTTCCTGGCGCGCCGCGCCGGCGCCGACGCCTCCGCACTCAAGCCGATCAATGCCAACGAGCTGCGTTCGGCCCTCGGAATGATGCCGGTGAGCGCAGGTAACCGCCCCGCAGACGAAGAGGAATAGCCGGGACCAAGCTCCGAGCCCACCCCGGGTCCATGTGCTAAGTGACCTAAGGCCCTGGTCAACGAGGGCCCGATCACATGGAATAGACGGTGACAGATGCGACGGGCATCTCACGAGACGATCGGAGCGAGCATGTTCGAAACACCACTGCCCGAACCTGTGCGAGTACTGGTATCGGCGGGATCGCGTCACGGATCGACCATGGAGATCGCCAGGCGAATCGGCGACGTCCTGACGGGTTGCGGCCTTGACGTGCTCGTCCAGGAGCCGCAACACGTGCTGGATTTGAGCGAGATCGACGTCGTCGTCCTCGGAAGCGCCGTCTACGCCGGGCACTGGGTGCGAGAGGCCAAAGAGGTTGCCGACCTGATCGGCGCAGAGAGCCCGAAGCCCCTGGTCTGGCTGTTCTCGAGTGGTCCGATCGGCCAGCCGGCCAAACCCGAAGAAGACCCGGTGGACGTGTCCGATATCCGTGAGATCACCGAGGCAAGGGAGCACCGGATCTTCTCCGGGAAGATCGACAAGTCGAAGCTCGGTTTTGGGGAGAGAGCGATCCTCATCGCAGTCAAGGCGCCAGAAGGCGACTTCCGGGACTGGGACGATATCGAGAATTGGGCCAAGAAGATCGCCGATCACCTGGTGCCGGCTTCCGTAGCACCCAATTTCGGGGAAGCCCGGGAAAGGCACTGATGTCATGACATCTTCAGGATCTGACTTTCTGACCGAGCTCGAGGAGTCGGCCCAAGGACAGGATCTGTTTCGGGCGCCGGGATCCGAACAGCTTCTGGCGCAATCGCGCGACCAGGCTGAGGCATCGGGATGGCTGCCGCCGCGTGTCGTTGAGACGTGGCCGGTGGACGACCCACGAACCAAAGTCGCACAGAGGAGGCAACGTCTCTACGAGGCCATGAGGCAGCTCGAGTCCGCCACAGCGCGCCCAAGCCGACAGGCCGACTGGCTCGAGGTGGTCACCGAGGCGAGCCAGGATCTGCGGACTGCTCTCGGCGATCACATGGAGCAGACTGAGGGCGGCGGCGGGTTCCTGGAGGACCTGGTCAGCCAGGCGCCGAGACTGGCCACCGATGCCAAATTGCTCGAGAGCGATCACCGGGCGCTCCTCAATGACTGTGCGCGCCTCACGTCCGTGATCAGGTCGAGCCCCGACGACGCCCGGACAATCCGCAAGGCCGTGCTCGTCCTGCTGGGGCGACTGGTCGAGCATCGACAACGTGGGGCTGAGCTCTTGTATGACGCCTACAACGTCGAGCTCGGTGATGGTGACTGAGATCTCGGTCGTCGCTGTGCCCTAGAGCCCTGGCTCCACACCGACGAGCGACATCCCCCTGCTGGTTTCGATGCGGGCCACATAGGCTGCGGCCTCGCTGCGCCGACCCATCCCCATCTTGTTGAGGAGACTCGAGACGTAGTTCTTCACCGTCTTCTCGGCGAGTCCCATGACTTGGGCGATTTGCCGATTGGTCAGGCCTTCGGCCACATGACTGGCGACGATCCTCTCCTGTGGCGAGAGAGAGCCCAGCACTCGATCGGGCCGTGAGGAGACCCAGTCGTGGTCGAATACCGCCTCTCCTGACAAGACCCGACGCACGGCCGCCACGAGATCCGATGCCTTTGCCCGCTTCAGCAGGAAGCCCGAGGCACCGGCGGCGACCGCCGAGAACAGGGCGTCCTCATCGGCATACGACGTCAGGATGAGCACCTTGGTCTCCGGGAAGCGTTCAGTGACCTCTCTACACACCGCGATGCCGGAGCGATCAGGCAACCGTACGTCCGTGATCACGAGGTCGGGTGAGTGAGCCTCCGTCGCGGCCAGACCCTCTGTGGCATTCCCTCCTTCTCCAACCACGATCAGGTCGGCCTCGTGCTCGATCAGGGCCTTCAGCCCGGACCTGACGATGTGATGGTCATCGACCAGGACAATTGTGCTCGACATCGAAGCTGAGCGTCTCATGACGAGTTCAACTGGGTGGGCCCCGGGGGGGCCGGATTCGTCACTCACAGTGATCCTCCTGGATCTGCTGGTGTGGCCAGCGTGCCACTCGCCGCGGCAGGCCGGTAGGGCCGAATGACCCCCGACCACCGAGCGAAAGACCATTGGTGGACGAGGCAGCCGGGTCGAAAGCCTCTTACCGGGCCGAGCGCGGCAGAGTTCAATTCAAACGTGGGAGCTCGAGGTACGCGCTCCCTTTCAGTCGAGAGGAGTTCCCAATGACTGAGGAATCCGGCCAGCAGAAGAGTGAGTGGATGGAAGACGCGGAGTCAGCCCTCGAGCGCATCGGGGAATCGCTCCGACAGGCTTGGACCGAGACTCGCGAAGCCAGGGTCGCCACCCTCGAAGCGGCGAGAGAAGCCGCCTCACGGCTGGGAGACGCAATCGACCAGGGGATCAACGTCGTGCGGGACTCGTGGTCGACTCGACCCGGTGAGGTCGAGGAGGAGACGACCGAGGGGCCCGTCCAGGAAGAGGAGTAGCCGGCTTGCTCTGGGATCAGGCCGCCAGGAGGTCTTCCTGGGAGGCAACCGACTCGCGAAGAGCCGCCAGTGCTTCCTGCACCATCCCGGACATGCGGTGCTCCGGCACGCCCAGCTCGTCCGCCATGTAGGCGAATGTCGCTGGTCTGCCGTCCTCCAGGCCGAAGCGAAGCTCGATGACTCGTCGGTGTGACGATGAGAGCGAGGCCAGTCCGGCGCCCAATGCGTCACTTGCCATCATCTGCTCGACTTCGGTTTCGGGGCGGGGCGCAGATATGTCCTCGATGAAGTCGGCCAGCGTGGCACCGTCCTCTCCGATCGGGGTTTCGATGGCGACCGTCGAGCCGACACTCAGGGCCTTCTCGACATCAGCCTCTTCCACGCCGCTCTCCTCGGCGATCTCCTCGACGGTCGGGGCCCTGCCCAGGGCGGCCTTCAGCGTCTCGGCCGTGGCCTTGACGATCGGAATCTGGTCGTGGAGCTTGGCCGGGAGCCGGATCGAGCCCGAGAGGTCGACGCGGCCCCGTTGCATGGCCTGGCGGATCCACCATGTCGCATAAGTGGAGAACTTGAAGCCCTTGCGCCAATCGAACTTCTCGACTGCTGTCATCAGGCCGAGGTTTCCCTCCTGGATGAGGTCGATCATCTCGACGTCGCCTCCGGCATAGCGACGGGCATTGGAGACCACCAGCCGAAGATTGGACTCGATGAAACGTCTCCGTGCAGCCTCTCCCTGGCGCGCCTGACGACGCAGATGCCTGAGCTCAGAGGGGTCGTCGACCGTCTCTGAGGAGAGACGCTGCTGCGCGTCACGGCCTGTCTCCATGATCTGGGCGAGCTCGACTTCCTCATCGGCTGTCAGCAGGTCGTATTGACCGATGCCGACGAGGTAACCACCCACGACATCACCGAGTTCGGCCCTGTGATTAGGTCCTTTTCCAGCGTTCAGACGTGTGTCATTCACGTTCAGGCGAACATCTGTTCGTTGTTCGGTATTCCCCATTCCCAGATAGAAGGGCCGAATCGATCAGTTCTCAAATCGGCGTCTACAGACCGCGCCAAACGGTCAATCGTGGCTGGACATCCAGGGCAAGATCGCCGACGCTGCGATGACGATGAGACCGGCGGCAATCGCCGACGCGACCGAGATCGACCACAGCCCCGCCGAGAGCGGCGTGGTTGTGAAGAGCTGGTTTCCGATCGCGGTGTGCACGACGAGAAATTGCAGGATCACCGAGAGGACGACGGCTCCATGGAGAAGGCCATTGGGCGCCAGGCCGTCTCTCCACCCCGACTCCGACACCCGCAGCGCGTAGACGTACACGAGTTGCACCAGCACCAAACTCGTGAAGCCGAAGGTCCTGATGGTGTCCCATTCCAGGTCTTGGGCGATCCCGATGTAGTAAGCCGCGAGCACCGGACCTGCCAACAGGACCCCGCGTACGGCAATGGCCAGCTGGCTGCGGCGATCGAGAAGCGAACGGCGCCGACTCGGGGGCCGCTTCATGACGAGGTGGTCGGGAGGATCGAACCCGAGGGCGATCGCGGGCAGGCCATCGGTGACGAGGTTCACCCAGAGGATCTGCGTGGCCAGCAATGGGTCGCCGAGTGCGCTGAAGGCGAGGAAAGCGATGAACACGACGATGATTTCAGAGACATTCGCTGCCAGCAGGAACGAGATGACCCTACGGATGTTGGCGAAGATCGTCCGACCGCCTCTGACGGCGGCGACGATCGTGGCGAAGTTGTCGTCGGCGAGGACGATGTCCGAAGCATCTCTGGCGACGTCGGTCCCCGATCCCATCGCAACGCCTATGTCTGAAATGCGCAAGGCCGGGGCGTCATTGACCCCGTCGCCGGTCATGGCCACGATCTCGCCTTGTGCCTGCCAGGCCCGCACGATCCGCACCTTGTCGCCCGGGTCGACCCGCGCATAGGTGCCCACACCCACGACAGCTCCCTCGAAGTCACCGTCACCCATGGCGTGGAGTGCGCGGCCCGTCATGACATCGCGATCCTCGAGCAGGTGAAGGTCCGCAGCGATCGCTCGAGCCGTGACCTCGTGATCACCGGTGATCATGACCACTCTTACTCCGGCACCGGTTGCCTCGTCGAGCGACGATCTCGCCTCGTCTCTCACCTGGTCGCTCATTCCGACCACTGCAACCAAGACCAGATCGTCCTCGACTCCCTCCAGTTGCCATGGCTCCCGATCGAGCTCGCGGTATGCCAGAGCCAATGTCCTCAAACCACGCCCGGCCATCTCCTCCGCCACGGAGAGCCATCGGCGCGCCCCGTCCTCGCCCAGGTCGATCGACCCCGACTCGGTCGAGACGAGCGAGCAGTCCGGAACAACTCCCTCGGGAGCGCCCTTGACGACCATCAGGAAGCCACCATCGTCCCGGTGCAAGGTCGTCATGCGCTTCCTGGAGGAATCGAATGGAATCTCGTCGAGGCGTGGCCACGACGTGCGCATGTCGCCGGGGTCGGTGAGATTCTCGGTGGAACGGAGCAGTGCGATCTCGGTCGGGTCTCCGGCCCAGCCGTCCCCGCTGAGTCGGGCGTCGTTGCAGAGCACGGCGACCTGGGCATACCGATGCACCCTGGGATCATCGGCACGCCCGTCCAGATCGCCGACCTCTTCACCCTCGAACCGAACTTCCTGGACCCGTATCTCATTTCGGGTGAGAGTGCCCGTCTTGTCGGTGCAGATCACCGTGACGGCACCAAGGGCCTCGACGGCGGGCATTCGCCGCACGATGGCGTTGAGCCGTGCCATGCGCTGGACTCCGAGGCCGAGCGTGACCCCGACGACCGCAGGAAGACCCTCGGGGATGGCGGCGACGGCCAGGGCCACGGCCAGCAAGAACATCGACTCGAGCGGTCTTCCCTGCACGGCGCCGAGCACGAACACCACGACGGCCACGATGCCGGCGAGCAGCCCCAGCCGACGGCCAACGTGTCGCAACTCCCTCTCCAGCGGAGTCGGCGGCTCCTCCTCACGCAACATGCCGGCTATGCGGCCGATCTCGGACTCTTCCCCTGTGGTCACGACGATTCCCCGGCCGTGGCCCGACACGATCACCGTGCCCGTGAACAGGAGGGATGTGCGATCGCCGAGGGCTGCCGCGTCGTCCACCGGCTCGACCGCCTTGAACACAGGTGTCGACTCGCCGGTGAGCTCCGACTCGTCAACCTGCAGGTGAACTGCTTCGACCACCCTCGCGTCAGCGAACACTCGATCACCCGCCTCGACCAGTATCACGTCCCCGGGGACGACCGACTCGGTGTCCACCTTCGACTCTGTCCCTCCTCTCACGACGGTGGCCGTGGGCGATGCGAGACGACGCAGTCCTTCCGCCGCGTCTGCGGCTTTGACCTCCTGGACGAACCCGATGCCAGCATTCACCACCACGATCACGACGATGACGGCCGCCTCGAGCCAATCCCCCAAGAGCACACCGCTTATGAGCGAGGCACCCAGCAGGATCAGGACCAGGACATCGGTGAATTGCCTCCCCAGAAGTGCCCATCGGCTCGGGCCGGCGTCCTCTGTTATCCGGTTGAGACCGAACTGCTCGAGCCGGGTCTGCGCTTCCTCAGCAGAGAGACCAACGTCGACGTCGGTAGCGAGTCCCGACACGACCTCGTCGACCGCCACAGCATGCGGTCTTGGGGGCATGTCCAATCTGGCGGACTCCATGGTCATCGTTCATCAGCGAGACGCACATCCCGATACTGCCAGTCGCCGAAACTATGCGGATGTTCCAGTGGACGTCGTGAGCGGATTGGATTGCCCTGGTACCGGAATACGATTCGGGTATGTCTCGGTGGACCGGATGGGTCGTCGTAGCCATCGCCGCGACCCTCGTGTACTCCCTGGCCTTCACGACCTACGAGTCGTGGACTGGATCCTGGCGATCGACGGATTCGGGAGGTCTGATCAGGGTGAATGTCGAGTGCCCGACTCCCTTCGCGGTGCTCGTGCTGGGCGCCGAGCCGGAGCGCGAAGAAGACGAGGGGCTATGTGACCCCTCGGCACGGACACTCGCCGTACAGGCGGGCTTTGTCGCTCTGGCGGGAATCCTGATCGCCTGGGCCGCGGTTACTCGGCCCCGGCCGACCCAGCTGGAGCCTTTGTCATCGAGACTCAGTTTGGGTGTGGGTGAAGATGTGTCCCCTGACTGGGCGCGTGGGGAAACTCCAACCGGTACCGAGCCAGCAGAGCGGCATCGCTGAGGATCGCCCCGGTCTCACCCGATGCCACGACCTTCCCGTCACTGACGATCACAGCCCGGGGGCAAAGATCGAGAGCAAGTGCCATGTCGTGGGTGATCAGGACCTGGGTCATGGACAGACGCCGCAGTAAATCGATCAGTTGGCGACGGCCTGCCGGATCCAGGCCCGCCGACGGCTCATCGAATACGAGAACGGCCGGCTCCATCGCCAGCACCGTCGCCAGAGCGGCTCGTCTCTTCTCCCCTCCGCTCAGATGGTGTGGTGGGCGATCGACGAACTCGAGCCCGTCGACGGCTTTCAGGGCGGCGACCACCCTCCCATCCAGATCCTCGCCGACCAGCCCGAGGTTGGCAGGACCGAAGGCCACGTCCTCGCGGACACTCGGCATGAAGAGCTGATCGTTCGAGTCCTGGAAGACCAACCCGACTCGACGGCGGATCTCTGCGAGATTCGGCTCGGTCAGCTTCAGGCCGCCGACCCATATCTCGCCACTTCTGGCACGGAGAATCCCGTTCAGATGGAGGGCAAATGTCGTCTTGCCCGCTCCGTTGGGACCGAGGAGTGCCACCCGCTCTCCGTCGGCAATCGAGAGGTCGAGCCCTCTCAGTGCGGTTCGCCCGTCGGGATAGGCGAATTCGACGCCCGAGACGCGTACCTCCCCGTTCATGTCGAGACCAGGGCGACGACCGCGATCGACGAGAGGGCCCCAACCATGGTCACCACGCCGACCCACTCCCAGCGGGTGCCTCGACGCTTGCCGAAGTCGGGCATCTCCCCATCGAATCCGCGCGCCAGCATGGCGGCATGGACCCGCTCTCCCCGCTCGTAGGAGCGAACGAACATCGCCCCGGCGGAAGTTGCGATGGGACGGGTCTGATGGAGCCACCTCGGATCGTATCCGCGAGACGTCATCGCGACCCTGACTCTCGACAGCTCGTCCGTGATCAACTCGAGGTAGCGAATCATGAAAGTAGCGATGCCGGTGAAGGTGGCAGGGACCTTGAGCAGGCCCAGGCCGCGAATGATCTCCGGGATCTCGGTGGTGGCGGTCAAGAGGATGCTCACGCTCGCCCCGAGCAGGGCCTTGACCATGATGTTCCACGAGCCCCACAGTCCCTCCACCGAGACCTGCATCCCGAGGATTTCGGTCTGCGTGCCCGAGGCCACGAAGGGAATGACGACAGCGAAAGCTATGAACGGGAGAACGGCTGTCAATCGCAGCGCCAGAAAGCGAACCGGGACCCTCGACCACAGGGCGAGCGCCAATACCACCAGGGCGTAGAGGCCGAATGCCAAGATGGCTCGACGGGGCGTGATCGCCACAGAGATGACGAATCCCAAGGCGGCGACGATCTTGACCTCGGGAGCGACGTCGTGAAGACGGCTGTGCTCGTGGATGTAGAGCGCGTGGGTGTGCCCGGCGCCCAAGTCAGACCGTTGCCGGGTCGCGTCCGCGTCGGTCACGAATTGCGAGCAAGATCCCGGCTCCGACCGCAATGGTGACCAGTGTCCCAACCACCCCTGCCACTGCGAGGCTGACCCTCTCGTTGTCGATCCCGGCAGTCGCATAGTCGGCGAAAGGCGAGTCGGCCAGGACGTGTTCCCTCCCAGACGCGGCAAACCCCGATTCCTCGGCGACAGAGTCGAGCCCATCGGGATCGTCGAACGCAAACTGACTGACCACCCCTGCGAACACGAGGCTCACGAGTAGGCCACCCAGCACGAAAGTTCTCGTCCTCATCTGCCGACGATCGGTCAGCTGCACCGGGTCGAGGTCTCTAGCTCCATAGATGAGGTCGGGACGCGCTGCCAGGACCGCGCCTACTGCCAGCGCGCTGATCAATCCCTCCCCGATTCCGACCAGGAGATGCACTCCAACCATGGCCGAGAACACATCGTCGAAGGCCACCGGAGCCGAGGCGCCAAAGAGCCACTCGATCGAAAAGGCCATCGCCGACAGGACCACCGAGGACCACGCGGCGAGACCGCTGGCGCCGACCACGCCACCAGGGCTGGCGGGGAACATCTTGCGGAAGAGGCGAAAAGCGGCATATCCGCCATAGGCAGGGACGATCGCCATGTTCAAGATGTTGTATCCGAGAGCGGTGATGCCGCCGTCGGCGAACACGAAAGCCTGCACCACGACGACGATCGTCACCACGACGACGCCGACAGAAGGCCCGAGCAGGATGGCGGCGAGAGCGCCACCCAAGAGATGGCCCGTGGTCCCTGCGGCAACTGGGAAATTGAACATCTGGGCAGCGAAGATGAAGGCGGCCGTGATGCCGGCGAGGGGAATTGCCCTGTCGGCAAGCTGCTCTTCGGAATGTCTCAGCGCCAGGCCAACCACGACGACGCTTACGATCGCGGCCACCAGCGCTGTTGGGGCGTTGAGAAACCCGTCGGGGGCATGCATTGCCAGAGTCATCGGTCGAACGTTACACACTCTTGCGACTCACTCGCAACAAGCATCAGCTCGCAGTGATTCTCGACCGCTAATACGATGCAATCCCATGGAAGCAGCCACCGAGCTCGGTCATCTCCTCCGCGACCGCGGCTATCGACTCACCAGCCCGCGATGGCTGGTCTGGTCGGTTCTTCGCTCGGCCAACGGCCACCTCACCGCCGATGAGATCGCCGAGGCAGTGAACCGGGCCGACCCGACGGTCAACATCTCGTCGATTTATCGGTCTCTGGCGCTATTCGCGCAGCTCGACCTGGTCAGGGAGTCTCACCTCGGTATCGATGACTCGGCGCGCTGGGAGGTCTCACATCCTGATGATCACTTCCACATGGTTTGTCGAGAATGCGGCAATGTCGATCATCACGTAGGAGAGCTGGTCGACCAGATCCGATCCCACCTGGTAGAGCATCACTCATTCGCCGCGGACAATGTCGACCTGGTGGTGACCGGGGTCTGTGACACCTGCAGCTGACCAAGGCGAGCCGATAGACCCCTCGTATTGTGACCTAGGGGCCTGTCCCGGAACCGGTGTCCGTAGGACGCTTGATAGGGTCATCCATCGAAGGAGGAAACCCGATGAGAGTTCGTGACCTGATGACTGCCGACGTGATCACCATCGGACCGGATGCGTCGCTCAAGGAGGCGGCCCGACGGATGATCGAAGCCGGTGTGAGCGGCCTCGTCGTCACCGACGACGGCCATCTGGTCGGCGTGATCACCGAAGCCGACTTCGTGAAGGGCGAGTCCGACCGGCGCACCAAGAAGAGAGCACGGGTTCTGAGTTGGTTCAGCCACGACGTCGAGGTACCACACTTCGAGCGTCTCGTCGGCGACGTCATGACGACGGACGTCGTGAGCGTCTCCCCGGAGACCGACCATGCCGAAGTGGCGAGGGTGATGCAAGCCAAGAGAATCAAGCGCCTCCCCGTGGTTGACGACGGTGGCCTGGTCGGGATCATCAGCCGCTCGGACATACTCCGTGCCTTCGCCCGGCCTGACGAGAGCATCATCGAAGAGCTCAGAGATCACGTGATGCGGAAGGTTCTCTGGGTGGACCCGAAGCGAGTACAGATTCATGTCGTCGAGGGCAACGTGGTCCTCGAGGGTCAGCTGGAGACGAAGAGCGATGCGGTCTTGTTGGAGGACCTTGCCGGGCGCCTCGACGGGGTGGTATCGGTGAAGAGCCGCCTCACCTGGGAAGTCGACAACACCAAACTCGAGATGGTCTCGCCTCCTCCCGGGGTGCCGCCACATGGCAACTGGGCATAGTCTTGCGATGACCGAGACCAACGAAGGGCCGGTTGTAGTCGGGGTCGACGGTAGCGAGCAGAGCATCCACGCGGCGCGGATGGCCGCAGAGGAGGCTCGACTCCGCGGGGTCGAGCTCCACGTGGTCCACTGCGTGGACATCCAGCCGGCGGTACTTCACCTGCCGGGTGGAACGACCGACACCAGGGAGATCGCCAAACGCCAGCATGACGCCATTCAGGAGGAGATTGGTGAAGCCCTGGGTGACATCTCCTACGAAAGAGTCGGTCGGGAAGGTTATGCCCCAGACGAGCTGGCCGACTACACCGAGGAGGTAGGGGCGGGTCTCCTCGTTCTCGGATCGAGAGGCCGGGGCCGTGTTGCCGGGGCGGTGCTCGGATCTACCAGTCTCCGCTGCCTCGAGCAGGCGAAGATCCCGGTGCTCATCGTGAAGTGACTGGCCAGCTCAGGCCCTGACTTCCTGACGCATGAACGACACATAGGCGAGGGCGAAGAGGCCGGCGGTCATGGCCAGCAACACCACCATCTGCGGCCAGACCACTCCCAGACTCTGAGTCAGGTTCAGCTCGGACACGATGGCCCGATCGACCTGTTCCACGGTGAGTAGGCCGGTGGTGCGCACCTCAGGGTCGAGGAGGACGTTGGATCCTTCCTGAAAGAGGTTGATCGGGGAGATCTGTGAGATGAAGTGCTCGGTCTGCGCATTGGCGAGGGCCGCAGCGCCAGACCCGTCCTCAGGCGAGATCACATCGGCGACAGCGCTGAAGATGAAGGTACCGAACAGAGCGAGCACCAACCAGATGCCCACGGGGATCAGCGCCGACGTTGCCGCCCTGTTGGTGCGGACCGAGACCAGCGTCGCCAGTCCCTGCCAGAAGGCCACATAGACGATGGCAAAGAGCAGCCAGACGATCAGCCTCGAGATCTCCGCCAGTGTGGGGGTGACCCCGAGCCTGAAGATGCCGATTCCGGCGACGAGCATCACCAGGGCGGTGAGCATGACCGCGATGACACTGATGCCGGCGACGAATTTGCCGAGGATCACTTCGTCGCGATGGATGGGCTGGGCGAGCAGTCTGGGAAGCGTGCCCTGGGCGCGCTCGCCGTTGACCGAGTCGAAGCCGAACATGATCCCAAGCAAAGGGGCCAGCAGGCTGACGAAGATGATCAGAGGGAACGGCACCGGATCGGTGGTCACGGTGAACAGCTTCAGGAACAGCGCGGTCACGTCTTCTGCCTGCTGAGCGACCTCACGGATGCCGCCAGAGGCAGCAAAGACGGCTGCGGCCGTCGCGATGCCCAGGACTCCGAGGAGCACCACAAACCTGCCTGAGTAGATGTGGTCGGCGAACTCCTTCGAGGCAACGACACGCCATCCGCCGCCTTGTGTCGGAAGCACCGCATCGCGCTTTCGGACGGTTTCTGTTTCCTCCGTCATGCGATCACCTCCTCTCTCGTCTCGAAGTAGCGGCGGTAGATGGCGTCGAGGTCCTCGTCGACACGTCGGACTCCAACTATCTGGGAGCCGCCCGTAACCAACTCATTGACAGTGCCGGGGAGCGTGCCGACATCGAGTGTGGCAATCAGCGAGTTGGGGACGCGGCCGAGGGTGACATCTTCTACGGCCTCGATTTGGCCCAGCTTCGTTCGCGACCTGTCGATGTCGCCGGCGAACCGGAACTCCACGCGAACGTGACCAATCTGGTCGGCAGCCAGATCGTGTGGGGTGCCCTGGGCGACGACCGAGCCTGCGACGAAGATGGCGACACGATCGCACACCGCCTGGACCTGGTTGAGCAAGTGACTCGAGAGGAGGACGGTTACCTGCTCCTCCACGGCGAGACGACGGATGAGATCGAGGATCTCGGCGACTCCCTCCGGGTCGATCGCCGTGGTGGGCTCGTCGAGGATCAAGATGGAGGGATCTTTGACGAGGGCGTCGGCCAGACCGAGTCGCTGTTTCATGCCTCTCGAGTACTCCCCGGCCGGCTGGTCGGCGGCGTGCTCGAGCCCAACCTGGGCCAGCAGGGCCTCGATCCTGTCGTCCATGTCGTCGATGCGGTTCAGCCTCGCCGTGAACCGGAGGTTCTGGCGACCGGTGAGGTCATCGTAGAAGCCGACGGCGTCGGGAAGATATCCGACGCGCCGCTTCACGTCGAGGGGATTGCGTCTCGGATCGAGACCCAGGATCTCCATCGCCCCAGAGGTCGGCTCGGTCAAGCCGAGCAGCATGAGGATGGTCGTCGTCTTCCCGGCACCGTTCGGCCCGAGGAGACCGAAGACCTCGCCGGTTGCGATGTCGAGATCGAGACCGTCGACGACCGTCACGTCCTCGTATCGCTTGGTCAACCCAACCGTGTGGATAGCGCTGGCCACGCCTACCTCCGGCCGAAGCGGCGGAACACCCAGGCCAACCCGACCAGTGTCAAGGCGATCAGGGCGATGCCGACGAAACCCCAGATGGCCGAAGGGTTGACCGTGGTCCGGATATCGACCGTGTTGTTGGCCTCATCGCTGTCGGCACGAAATGTGATCACGTAGTCGCCGGCGATCGCTTGGTCGGACGGTGTGACGGTCGCGGTGACATTGGCCGACTCGCCTGCCGCCAATTGGGCCACGACCTGCTCGGCAAAGCTGACCTCCCAGTTGGACGGCGCGGTCGCGGAGAGCTCGACGTTGCTGATCGGTGCGGTGCCACTGTTGGTGACGACGAGAACGATCTCACTGGACCCGTCGGAGCTCACCTCGGTGCTCAGCCTCTGATCGGGTGTGCCCAACTCGAGCGAGAAAGAGCCCACGATCTCCACGATCATGTCCGCCTGGACCTCGGTGTCCGGCGACGATGCCTGCACCGATATCGGATACTGGCCCGACTCGACACCAGGAGGCGCCGTTGCCTCGACGGTGACCTGGGCCGTGGACCCAGAGTCGACTTGGATGGTGGTGGCCTGCGGCTCCGTGGTGGGCTCCGCGGTCACGTCCCACCCGGCAGGGCCCGATGAGGTGAGCTCGAACTCGAGATCGCTGGGCGTGTCGTTGCGCAGCTCGACGCTGAAACTGGCAGTCTCACCTGTCGGCACGCGAAGCCCGGGGAAGTCGGGGGTGAGAGTGACCTCACCACCCGCCTGTGCCGATACCCGGACCTGGAGAGCAAGGCTGACCGACGAACCACCGCTCGACGCCGTGACTCCTATGTCGTAAGTCCCATCCGAGGCATCGACCGGGACCCCGATGTCGAAACTGACTTCAGGCGCGACGGGCCCGGCCGTGACACCGTCGATCTCGAACCCACCACCGCGGAACACCCCGGTCCATCCGTCCGGGAGATTGGTGACCTCGAGGGCAACGGGCGTGGGCTGGGGGGCAACGACGTCGAGATCGAAACTCGCCTGATCTCCGGCTTCCACCGCCACCCCGGGATAGGGCGTCGAGATGCCGAGACTTTCGACAACGGTCGTCGGGGTCTCTTCCTGGGCGAGTGCCGGCATAGATACGAGCACCAACGCCGCTGCGGTCAGCGATACCAATGTGCGAGCCATGCGCATGGCTTGGGTTCCCTCCAGTAGCAACTGTTCCTGAGACGTGCACCAAAGCTAACGAGATTTAGAGAATTGTTAAATGCAGGAAAAAGAAGATTCAGTTCCGGTCGTCGTCGGACTGCAACCCGATCTCGGTCGCCTTGACTGCGACCCAGATCGTCTTGCCCGGCCGGAGCTCCAACTCATCGGTCGCGGCCGCAGTCAGCTCGACGGTCAACGGCAGCGGCTCATCGGTTCGTAATCGAACCCGGAGCCCCAGCCGCTCGACTATGGCAACGGTCGTGACCCACGAGTTACGAGGGCTACCGCTGGGACGCACGGTGTGAACCGCCACTGCGGTCGGTGGGATCGTGACCAGAACGGGGCCTTCCAACCCCTCATCGGCCACACTCAACCAATGCCCGCCTACGTCGACCGCGCCTTCTCTCGCCGAACCCCGAAAGAAGTTGGCGCCGGCGAGGTCGGCGACATAGGCGGTGAGAGGGCGAAGCCTGATGTCGTCCGCAGTGCCCGATTGAGTCACCTTTCCGGACTCGATCACATGGATCTGATCGGCGAGCAGGAATGCCTCGACCGGGTCATGGGTGATCAGCAACCGGGGCCCTTCGAAAACCTCCAGATGGTGTTGGAGAAGATGCCTGGTCGCAGTTCGCGCGCCGGCATCCAGCGCCGAGAGTGCCTCGTCGAGCAGAAGGAGATCCGGCTCGGCGACAAGGGCTCTGGCCAGCGACACCCGCTGCGCCTCACCACCGGAGAGCTCACCGGGCCGACGTTGATCCATGCCGTCCAGGCCCACCTTCGACAGCCAGTCTCGGGATCGTTGCAGCGCCGTCTCGCGCTCGAGGCCCCGACTTCGCAGACCGAAGGCCACGTTGTCGAGCACCGAGAGATGGGGAAACAGGAGGTAGTCCTGAAACACGACGCCGACGTTCCTGTGCTCGGCAGGGACGAACACTCCCGAGTCCGGATCGTCGAGAGTCCGTCCCCCAAGGGCGATCCGACCGCTGTCGATGGCGAGAAGGCCGGCCAATATGGCCACGACAGTCGACTTGCCGGCCCCGTTGGGCCCGAGGAGCCCCACAGTCGCGCCTGGCGGTATGGAAAGTTCGACGTCGACCTCGAGCTCATCCGATCGCCGTAGCCGAATCCGGGCCTCGAGACTCACCCTGACCTCCACCAACGGTCCCTCAGTGCCACGAGGACGACGAGCGACACGACCACCATGAGGAGACTGATGGCGACTGCGGCGTCCCGATCGCTCTCCAGGGTCACGAACACGGCGAGAGGAAGGGTCT
>Ga0214468_1000312_pt1 | contig 15711 bp, 15 predicted proteins | sample RVTome_9_FD_187334 | JGI IMG/M metagenome (GOLD analysis project Ga0214468, IMG submission 187334) | Soil microbial communities from uranium-contaminated site in the Upper Colorado River Basin, Wyoming, United States - RVT155D38 HiSeq ...
GTTTTGGATGATACGGCGGCCACCGAGAGTGACGCCGACCGGGTGGGCTGATCGGGGTGGGCTGACCAGGCGAGGTGACCGCCGATCCCGCCTGACACAATGCCTCCCATGCCTGAGGCCGCAGCCACGCCCACCACACGACCGCGGGTCCTCTCCGGGATCCAGCCGACCGCCGACTCGTTCCACTTCGGGAACTACCTCGGCGCACTGCGGCAGTGGGTGACCCTGCAGGACGAGTACGAGCCGTTCTTCTTCATCGCCGACATGCACGCGATCACGGTCGAGCAGGACCCCAAGCAGCTGCGTGAGCGCTGCCTGCGCGCCGCGGCACAGCTGATCGCCACCGGCGTCGACCCGGACCGGTCGGCGATCTTCGTCCAGTCCCACATCCCCGCCCACGCCCAGCTGGGCTGGGTGCTGCAGTGCCTGACCGGGTTCGGCGAGGCGAGCCGGATGACCCAGTTCAAGGACAAGTCGGCAAAGGGGGGCACCGACCGGGCGACCGTCGGGCTGTTCACCTACCCGATGCTGATGGCCGCCGACATCCTGCTCTACCGACCGCAGTACGTCCCCGTGGGCGAGGACCAGCGGCAGCATCTCGAGCTGACCCGAGACCTGGCTCAGCGCTTCAACCACAGGTTCAAGAAGACCTTCCGGCTCCCCGAGCCCTTCATCCTCAAGGAGACCGCCAAGATCACCGACCTGCAGGAGCCCACCGCGAAGATGTCGAAGTCGGCGTCCTCCCCGTCGGGGATCATCGAGATGCTCGACGACCCCGCGGTGTCGGCGAAGAAGGTCCGATCGGCGGTGACCGACTCCGGTGACGAGGTCCGGTTCGACGTCGAGGAGAAGCCGGGTATCTCCAACCTCCTGACGATCTTCTCGGCCCTCACCGGACGCCCGGTGGTGGAGCTGGAGCGGGAGTACGTCGGACGCGGGTACGGCGACTTCAAGAAGGCCCTCGCCGAGGTCGTGGTGGAGTTCGTCACGCCGTTCCGCGCGCGGACGCTGGAGCTCCTCGAGGACCGCGCCGAGCTCGACGACGTGCTGCGTCGCGGTGCGGAGCGTGCCTCCGAGGTCGCGGAGCGGACGCTGGCCGACGTGTATGACCGGGTCGGCTTCGTTCCGGTGGGTCGGTAGGGTTCTCCGGGTGACGACGATCGGTGTGGCCATCGCGGTGCCCCAGCCCTGGGGCGAGCGGCTGCAGGAGTATCGCGTGTCGCTGGGCGACGAGACCGCGCACGGCATCCCCACGCACATCACCTTGATGCCACCGTTCGAGGTGGACGAGCACGGGATGCCCGAGGTGGAGAAGCACCTCGCCGAGGCTGCCGCGGGGGTCCCGCCGTTCCGGCTCCACCTGCGCGGCACCGGAACCTTCCGGCCCCTGTCACCGGTGGTCTTCGTGACCGTCGTACGCGGCATCTCCTCGTGCGAGCAGCTCGCGTTCGCCGTCCGCAGCGGACCTCTCGCCACCGACCTGACCTTCCCCTACCACCCGCACGTGACCGTCGCCCACGACCTGCCCGACCCCCTCCTTGACCGGGCGTTCGAGGAGCTCGCCGACTTCGAGTGCGAGTTCGACGCCGACCACTTCCTGCTCTACGCACACGACCGGTCGGTGGGGTGGCGCCCCACCCAGGAGTTCGCGCTCAGCGGCGGCACACGCGACTGATGGCGTCGGTCAAGGAGCGGCTGTCGGCACGAGTGGAGCGGCTGCGTGAGAAGTCCCCCCTGGTCGACCACGTGGTGCTCGCGGTCCGGCACTACGGCGACCGCAACGGCAACGACCAGGCCGGCGCGGTCACCTTCTTCGGGTTCTTGTCGTTCTTCCCCATCCTCGCCCTGGCGTTCTTCGTGGTCGGCTTCGTCAGCGGCGTCTACCCCGAGCTTCGCAACGACCTCATCGAGGCGATCGGGCAGGTCCTCCCGGGGCTGGTGGGAACCGGTGAGGGACAGATCCCGCTGTCGACCTTCGAGGACCGTGCGGGCACCGTCGGCTGGATCGGTCTCGCGGGCGTCGTCTACTCGGGTCTGAACTGGGTCTCCGGCATGCGCCGGGCCCTCGAGGTGATGTTCGTGCTCCCCGAGCAGAGCCAGCCGGGCCTGGTCGTGGGCAAGGGGCGGGACCTGCTCGCCCTCGGCGTCCTCGGCGCCGTGCTGGTGCTGTCGGTGAGCCTCTCCGGGGCGGTCGCCTGGTTCTCCGAGCTGATCCTCGACGTCCTCGGTCTCGCCGAGAGCTGGCTGGCGGTCGGCGTGCTCTGGGCGCTCGGCCATGCCCTGGCGATCGCGGCCACCACGCTCCTCTTCGTGGCGATGTTCCGGATGCTCGCGCGGCCGCGTCTCGCCTCCCCTGCCCTGTGGCACGGAGCACTGGTCGGCGCGGTCGGCTTCGAGGTGCTCAAGGGCGTGGCCAACTTCCTGATCGGCGAGACCAAGGAGCAGCCGGCGTTCCAGGCGTTCGGAGTCGCGCTCATCCTGCTGGTGTGGATCAACTACTTCTCGCGGCTGGTGATGCTCAGCGCGTCCTGGGCCTACACGTCACCGGTCGCCGAGGAGGTCCGGGCCCTCGAACGGACGCCGCTGGTGGCCGAGGGGGAGCTCGACGCGGTGGTCCCGCCACCCACGACCGTGGTGGACGAGGACCCCGGAGCCGAACCTGCGTGGGTCGTCCGGGAACGGACCCGGAAGCTGCGGGAGACCGGCGGCGCCGTGGCGGCAGGGGCAGCCGCAGGCGGGGCGGCCGTGGCGCTCCTCACACGGCTGCGCCGTCGTCTCCGGCGCTGACCCGGGGGAGGATGGACCGGTGAGCTTCGAACGCAAGCATGCCGTCTGGTTCTTCGCCATCGCTGCCTGGAACGTCCTCAGCTACGCGAACTTCGCGCGCAACCTCTACGAGAGCTTCGCGGGCGGCGAGGACCGCAGCCCGGGCTACTACGTCGCACACATCGTCCTGATCGTGGCGAACCTGACGATCGCGGTCGTCCTGGCGCGCCTGGGGTGGAGGATCTGGCGCGCGACGGCGGACGCAGGACAGGGGAGCGGAGAGCTCAGCCGCTGACCACCTCGGGGTCGTGCTTGCGGCTCACTTGCGGAAGATCAGCGCCCGCTTGACCTCTTGGATCGCCTTGGTGACCTCGATGCCGCGGGGGCAGGCCTCGGTGCAGTTGAAGGTCGTGCGGCAGCGCCACACGCCCTCCTTGTCGTTGAGGATCTCCAGGCGCTGGTCGGTGCCTTCGTCACGACTGTCGAAGATGAACCGGTGCGCGCCGACGATGGCCTGGGGGCCGAAGTACTGGCCGTCGGTCCAGTAGACCGGGCAGGAGGTCGTGCACGCCGCGCAGAGGATGCACTTGGTCGTGTCGTCGAACCGCTCGCGGTCTTCCTGCGACTGCAGGCGCTCGCGGGTGGGGGCGTTGCCCTCGGCGACCAGGAACGGCATCACCGAGCGGTAGGCGTCGAAGAACGGCTCCATGTCCACGACCAGGTCCTTGAGCACCGGCAGGCCCTTGATCGGCTCGACGGTGATCGGCTGCGACGGGTTCACGTCCTTGATCAGCGTCTTGCAGGCCAGCCGGTTCTTGCCGTTGATGCGCATCGCGTCGGAGCCGCACACGCCGTGCGCGCAGGAGCGGCGGAAGGTCAGCGTGCCGTCGACGTCCCACTTGATCTTGTGCAGCGAGTCGAGCACCCGGTCGGTCGGCTCGGCGGTGACCTTGTAGCTCTCCCAGGACGACTCCTCCGACACCTCGGGGTTGTAGCGGAGGATCTTGATCGTGACATCCATCAGGCGGGGTCCCCTCGGTGGTGTGAGCGCGTGCGCATCAGTACTTACGCTCCATCGGCTTGTAGCGCGTCTCGATGACCGGCTTGTAGTCCAGGCGGATCCGGTGACCGTCGCCGTCCTCCTCGCGGTAGGCCATGGTGTGGCGCATGAAGTTCACGTCGTCGCGGTTGGGGTGGTCCTCGCGGTAGTGGCCGCCCCGGGACTCGTTGCGCGCGAGCGCGGAGACCACGAGCACCTCGGCGAGGTCGAGCAGGAACCCGAGCTCGATCGCCTCGAGGAGGTCGGTGTTGAACCGGCGTCCCTTGTCCTGCACAGAGATGTTCACGTAGCGCGCCTTGAGGCCCTCGATGTCAGAGAGCGCCTCCTTGAGCGAACCCTCGTCGCGGTAGACCTGGGCGTTGATGTCCATCGTCGCCTGGAGCTCCTGCCGGATCGTGGCCACCCGCTCGGAGCCACCGGCGTCGCGGAGCATCTCGATCTGGTCGACCACGAGCTTCTCGGGGTACTCCGGGAGGTCGTCGTAGTCCACGCCCCGGGCGTACTCGGCCGCGTACATGCCCGCACGGCGGCCGAAGACGTTGATGTCGAGCAACGAGTTCGTGCCCAGGCGGTTCGCCCCGTGCACCGAGACGCAGGCGACCTCGCCGGCAGCGTAGAGGCCCGGGACCACCGTGTGGTTGTCGCTGAGCACCTCGCCCTTGATGTTCGTCGGGATGCCGCCCATCGCGTAGTGCGCGGTGGGGAACACCGGGATCATCTCGGTGTAGGGCTCCACACCGAGGTAGGTCCGCGCGAACTCGGTGATGTCGGGGAGCTTGGCGTCGATCTGCTCCTTCGGCAGGTGCGTCAGGTCGAGGTAGACGTAGGCCTTGTCCGGTCCGGCGCCGCGTCCCTCGCGCACCTCGTTGGCCATCGCCCGGGCGACCATGTCGCGGGGTGCGAGGTCCTTGATCGTGGGGGCGTAGCGCTCCATGAAGCGCTCGTTGTCGCTGTTGCGCAGGATGCCGCCCTCGCCGCGGGCCGCCTCGGAGAGGAGGACGCCGAGACCGGCGAGGCCGGTCGGGTGGAACTGGAAGAACTCCATGTCCTCCAGCGGCAGGCCCTTGCGCCACACGATGCCCATGCCGTCGCCGGTGAGGGTGTGCGCGTTCGAGGTGGTGCGGAAGACCTTCCCGAACCCACCGGAGGCGAAGATGACCGACTTCGCGTTGAAGACGTGGATCTCACCGGAGGCGAGCTCGTAGGCGACCACGCCGGAGGCACGCCCGTCGGTCATCAGCACGTCGAGCACGTAGAACTCGTTGTAGAACTCCACGTTGTGCTTGATGCACTGCTGGTACAGGGTCTGCAGGATCATGTGGCCGGTGCGGTCGGCCGCGAAGCACGACCGTCGTACGGCGGCCTCACCGTGGTTGCGGGTGTGCCCACCGAACCGGCGCTGGTCGATCCGGCCGTCCTCGGTGCGGTTGAAGGGGAGCCCCATCTTCTCGAGGTCGAGGACCGCGTCGATGGCCTCCTTGGCCATCACCTCCGCGGCGTCCTGGTCGACGAGGTAGTCACCGCCCTTGACGGTGTCGAAGGTGTGCCACTCCCAGTTGTCCTCCTCGACGTTGGCGAGGGCGGCGCACATGCCGCCCTGCGCCGCGCCGGTGTGGGAGCGGGTCGGGTAGAGCTTCGTGAGCACCGCGGTGCGGGTCCGTTGACCCGACTCGAGGGCCGCGCGCATGCCCGCGCCACCGGCGCCGACGATGACGACGTCGTACTTGTGGGTCTGAACCATTGTGATCAGCGCCTTACCTGTTGGTGCAGACCTCGAGCGTCGACGCGGGGTCGAGGCACGGGTCGAACGTGAAGATGACGAGGGTGCCGAGCACCACGGTGACCGCGGTGGCGAAGTAGAGCAGGGTCTTCAGGGCGAACCGCATCCCGCCCTTGGTGGCGTAGTCGTTGATGATCGTGCGCAGGCCGTTCATGCCGTGCAGCATCGCCAGCCACAGCATCGCGAGGTCCCAGACCTGCCAGAACGGGCTGGCCCACTTGCCCGCGACGAACGCGAAGTCGATCTGCTGGATGCCGTCGCCCTGCCAGAGGTTGACGAAGAGGTGGCCGATGACGAGTACGACGAGAAGCAGGCCCGAGCCGCGCATGAACAGCCAGGAGTTGAGCTCGAAGTTTCCTGTCTTGCGTGCCTTGTACGGGGAACGTGGCTTGGGGATCGAGGTCATGGTCATCGTGATCAGTGTCCAAACACGTTCGAGAGGTGGCGGACGGTGAAGGGGATCATCAGCACCAGGAACAGCCCGACGACGCCGTAGGTCATCTGGCGCTGGTAGCGCGGGCCCTCGCTCCAGAAGTCGACGAGCACGATCCGGATCCCGTTGAAGGCGTGGAAGAGGACCGCGGCGACGAGCCCGAGCTCCATCACGCCGACGAACGGGTTCTTGTAGGTCTCCACCGCTGCGTTGTACGCCTCCGGGGACACCCGGACCATCGCGGTGTCGATGACGTGGGCGAACAGGAAGAAGAAGAGCGTGACGCCGGTGATGCGGTGCGCGACCCAGGACCACATCCCCTCGCGGCCTCGGTAGAGCGTTCCTGCCGGTGAGCTGGCCAAGGGGGGTCCTTTCGAACGCGGGCGGAGCACATTGCTCGTCGCGTGGTCACCACGCAACCCTGGCACTCTATCGAGGTCGGTTTCGTTACTGACCAGTCCCTCCTGTGAATTGAATTACCGCACGGCGTCGTGGGCTATTGCCGCGACGGGGGAGGTGGGCAGGACGGTGAGACGTAAGTCATCTCACGGTGCGCCGGGAGCTGCCGGGTCGTAACCTTCGACCATGGCAGAGGACACCAGCGCCCAGTCGGCCCCCGGTTCGCGGGCCGAGCTCTCCGCGGACCCCACGACGCACACCGAGTCCGGGCTGCCGTTCCAGGAGGTGTACGGCCCGGATGCCCTGGACGGGTTCGACCCGGGGGAGCAGCTCGGTGCGCCCGGGGAGTTCCCGTTTACGCGGGGGGTCTACCCCACGATGTACACCGGCCGGCCGTGGACGATGCGGCAGTATGCCGGGTTCGGTACGGCGAAGGAGTCCAACGAGCGCTACAAGCAGCTCGTCGCGCACGGCACGGGTGGCCTCTCGGTGGCCTTCGACCTGCCGACCCAGATGGGGCACGACTCCGACTCCGCGATCGCGCACGGTGAGGTGGGCAAGGTCGGGGTGGCCATCGACTCGATCGAGGACATGCGGGTCCTGTTCGACGGCATCCCGCTGGACGAGGTCTCCACCTCGATGACCATCAACGCCCCGGCTGCGCTGCTGCTGCTGATGTACCAGCTCGTGGCCGAGGAGAACGGTGTCAGCGGTGACCAGATCACCGGCACCATCCAGAACGACGTGCTCAAGGAGTACATCGCGCGGGGGACCTACATCTACCCGCCGGCGGAGTCGCTGCGGCTGATCACCGACATCTTCAGCTACTGCCGCGCGGAGATCCCGCGGTGGAACACCATCTCGATCTCGGGTTACCACATGGCCGAAGCGGGTGCGACGCCCGCGCAGGAGGTCGCGTTCACGCTGGCCGACGGCATCGAGTACGTGCGGGCGGCGGTGGCCTCGGGCCAGGACGTGGACGAGTTCGCCCCGCGTCTGGCGTTCTTCTTCGTCTCGCGCACCACGATCCTGGAGGAGGTCGCCAAGTTCCGGGCGGCGCGTCGGATCTGGGCCCAGGTGATGCGCGAGGAGTTCGGGGCGAAGAACCCCAAGTCGCTGATGTTGAGGTTCCACACCCAGACCGCCGGCGTGCAGCTCACCGCGCAGCAGCCCGAGGTGAACCTCGTCCGGGTCGCGGTCCAGGCGCTCGCCGCGGTGCTCGGGGGCACCCAGTCGCTGCACACGAACTCCTACGACGAGGCGATCGCGCTGCCCAGCGAGAAGGCGGCGCGGTTGGCGCTGCGGACGCAGCAGGTGCTGGCCTTCGAGACCGACGTGACCAAGACCGTGGACCCGTTCGCGGGGTCCTACGCGGTGGAGTCGCTCACCGACGAGCTCGAGGCCGAGGCCCGCAGCCTGATGGCGAGGGTCGAGGACCTCGGCGGTGCGGTGAAGGCGATCGAGCACGGCTTCCAGAAGAACGAGATCGAGAAGGCGGCCTACCAGATCGCCAAGGACATCGACGCGGGCGAGCGCGTGGTCGTCGGGCTGAACAAGTACGCCTCGGACGAGGAGGAGCCCTACGAGCCGCTCCGCGTCGACCCCACGATCGAGGCCCAGCAGGCGGAGCGGTTGGCCCGGCTCCGCGCCGGTCGGGACAGCGCGGAGGTGGAGAGGCACCTGGCCGCCCTCAAGCAGGCCGCGCAGGGCTCCGACAACGTCCTCTACCCGATGAAGGAGGCCCTGCGTGCCCGGGCGACGGTGGGTGAGGTCTGCAACGCACTGCGGGACGTGTGGGGTGTCTACTCCCCGCCCGACGCCTTCTGAATCTGCGGTGTGACACCGGCCCGGGGGAGCGGCGTCCGCACCGGTAACCTGTCGTGACGTGCCCCCCTACGTCCCCGCTGCAGTCTCGTTCGTCGACCAGATCACCGACGAGCTGATCGAGATTCGGCGGGACCTGCACGCCCACCCCGAGATGGCGTGGCAGGAGGAGCGCACCACCACGATCGTCGCCAAGCGCCTCGAGGAGGCCGGGGTCCGGCTGCAGCGGATGCCGCAGAGCGGACTGGTCGCCGAGGTCGGCAGCGACGACGGTCCGGTCGTCGCGCTCCGCGCGGACCTCGACGCGCTCGCGGTGGACGACCTGACCGATGACCCGTGGCGCAGCATCTTCGAGGGGGTCGCTCACGCCTGCGGCCACGACGTGCACACCGCCGGGCTCCTCGGAGCGGGACTCGCCCTCGCCCGCGTGCACGCCGCCACGCCCCTGCCCGGGAAGGCCCGGCTGCTGTTCCAGCCGGCCGAGGAGATCATGCCCGGTGGTGCGCTCGAGATGATCTCGACCGGCGTGCTCGACGGCGTGAGTCACGTCTTCGGCCTGCACTGCGACCCCGGGCTGGACGTGGGGGAGGTCGGGTTGCGCGAGGGGCCGCTCACGGGGGCCGCCGACTCCCTCACCGTGCGGCTTTCGGGCCGGGGAGGCCACACCTCCCGACCGCACCTCACCCAGGACCTCACCTACGCCCTCGCCACGCTCGTGACCAACCTCCCGGCGGCCCTGTCGCGACGGCTGGACCCGCGGGCGGGGGCGAGCCTGGTGTGGGGGGTCGTCCGCTCCGGCTCCGCCAAGAACGTCATCCCCTCGACGGGGGAGGCCGCCGGCACGGTGCGGATGCTGGACGCCGTCGCGTGGGCCGAGGCGGAGGGGCTGATCCGCGAGCTCATCCACCAGATCGTGGCGCCGTACGGCGTGACCGCCGACATCGACTACGTCCGGGGCGTCCCCCCGGTCGTGAACGAGCCCTCGTCCACCCGCCTGCTCGCCACGGCCGTGGAGTCCGTCGTGGGGCAGGCCGGGCACGTCTACACTCCGCAGAGCCTCGGCGGGGAGGACTTCGCGTGGTACCTCGAGACCGTTCCGGGGGCGATGGCCCGACTGGGCACCCGGTCTCCGGGAGGCGTGACGTACGACCTCCACCAGGGCGACCTCCGCGTCGACGAGGCGGCCACGGCGATCGGCGCCAAGGTCCTCGCCGCCGCGGCGCTCGAGGCGATGGTGCACGGCTGAGCGGGCCAGAAGTCACCGCCGGATAACGAATGACCTTCCTTTGGCCCACAGGAGCCGTGACGGGCACGCGTCGGCATTAGTGTGTCGGTTGTTTCGCGCCAGACCCATGGCGCCATTGATCTAGGAGGCGTCTTGCGTCGGCTGACCAAGATTGCAGCAGCATCCGCGGTTCTCGCTCTGGCGTTGACCGGCTGTGGCAGCAACGGAGAAGAAGAAGAGAGCGCGAACGGCGCCGGCGGCGAGGACGTCTGTGCAGACGCCTCGGGCGAGGGCCCGAAGATCGGGCTGGCCTACGACGTCGGCGGCCGCGGCGACCAGTCGTTCAACGACTCGGCGTACGTCGGACTGACCAAGGCCGTCGACGAGCTCGACGCCACCTGCCGTGAGATCGAGGCCGGCAGCGGTGAGAACGACGCGGACCGTGAGGAGCGCCTGCGCCTTCTCGCCGACGAGGGCTTCAACCCCGTCATCGCGGTCGGCTTCATCTACTCGCCGGCCGTCGCCACGGTCGCGGGGGAGTACCCCGACACCGACTTCGGCGTGGTCGACGGCTACGCAACCGCGATCGCGGAGCAGGACAACGTCGCAGACCTCACCTTCGCCGAGCACGAGGGCTCGTTCCTCGTCGGTGTCGCGGCTGCGCTGAAGACCGAGGCGAAGAACGTCGGGTTCGTCGGTGGCGTCAACGGCCCGCTCATCCAGAAGTTCGAGGCCGGCTTCAAGGCCGGTGTCGAGGCGGTGGACGAGGGCATCGAGGTCCAGACCCAGTACCTCTCGCAGGACGACCCGCAGCAGGGCTTCGAGAACCCTGCCGGCGGTGAGACCGCCGCGACCGGTATGTACGACAACGGCGCCGACATCGTCTACCACGCCGCGGGCAAGTCCGGCCTCGGTGTCTTCGACGCGGTCGAGGCCGCAGGCGAGGGCAACTGGGCGATCGGTGTCGACTCCGACCAGTACCTCACCGTCGACGAGTCGCAGAAGCCGTTCATCCTGACGTCGATGCTCAAGCGGATCGACACCGCGGTGTACGAGTACGTCGAGGCGTTCGACGGTGGGGATGCCGGGTCCGGCTTCGTCACCTACAACCTCGAGAGCGGCGGCGTGGACTACTCCACCTCCGGTGGCTTCGTCGACGACATCAGCGGCGAGATCGACGAGTACAAGGAGAAGATCATCTCCGGCGAGATCACGGTGCCCGACGCTCCATGACCGGGCTGAACGACTGAGCATCGGAGCCCGGGGGGACGCGGTAGCGTTCCCCCGGGTTCTCTATGTCGCCCCGGTCGCCGGAACTGCTCCGGTGCCTGGATCGACGTGAAAGGCAGAGGGAGATGACGCAGACCGCGACCCAGGGCGGGCGCACCGGCACGACGGCGGTCCGGCTCGAGGGCATCGGTAAACGGTTCCCCGGCGTGATCGCCAACCACGACGTGTCGCTCGAGGTCCGCCGTGGCACGGTCCATGCCCTCGTGGGAGAGAACGGTGCCGGCAAGTCGACGCTGATGAAGATCCTCTACGGCGTGCAGAAGCCCGACGACGGGACGATCGAGGTGCACGGCGAGAGCGTCCAGTTCTCCTCACCCTCGGACGCCATCAAGCACGGCATCGGCATGGTCTTCCAGCACTTCCAGCTCGCCGACAACCTGAGCGTCCTCGAGAACGTCGTGCTCGGCGCGGAGAAGCTGCACGGGATCGGCGACAAGGCGCGGACCGAGGTACGTCGGATCTCCGAGGCCTACCGGTTCGCGCTCGACCCGGACGAGCTCGTCGAGGACCTCGGCGTCGGTGAGCGTCAACGCGTGGAGATCCTCAAGGTGCTCTACCGCGGCGCCAGCACCATCATCCTCGACGAGCCGACGGCGGTCCTCGTCCCCCAGGAGGTGGAAGCCCTGTTCGAGAACCTCCGGGAGCTCAAGCGCGAGGGCAACACCTTGCTGTTCATCTCGCACAAGCTGGACGAGGTCCTGGCGATCGCCGACGACATCACCGTGCTGCGTCGTGGGACCACGGTCGCCTCGGTCAAGCCGGACGAGGTCACCCAGCACCAGCTGGCCGAGCTGATGGTGGGAGCCGAGCTGCCGAGCCCGAGCACGGCCGAGTCGACCGTCACGGACCGGGAGATCCTCGAGGTCCGCGAGCTGAACGTCACCGACGAGGCCGGACGCTCGTTGCTGAGCGACATCAGCTTCGCGATCCACGCGGGCGAGGTGCTCGGTGTGGCCGGGGTGGAGGGCAACGGGCAGACCGAGCTCGTCGAGGCGGTGGTCGGCATGCTCCGGCCGGACTCCGGGGTCGTCGAGCTCTCCGGCCAGGACGTGACCTCCTGGGGCACGCGCCAGCGCCGGGCCTCCGGGGTCGGATACATCCCCGAGGACCGCCACCGGCACGGGCTCCTTCTCGACGCCCCGCTCTGGGAGAACCGCATCCTGGGCCACCAGACCCGCCAGCCCAGCGTGAAGGGCTCCTGGATCAACCGTGACGGTGCCCGCACGGACTCGGAGCGGATCGTCGAGCAGTACGACGTACGCACGCCCGGCATCGACACCACGGCGCGGGCTCTCTCCGGTGGCAACCAGCAGAAGTTCATCGTCGGCCGGGAGATGAGCGGTGACCCCAAGCTGCTCGTGGCCTCGCACCCCACCCGAGGGGTGGACGTCGGTGCCCAGGCGGCGATCTGGGACCACATCCGGGAGGCCCGCCACCGGGGCCTCGCGGTCCTGCTCATCTCCGCGGACCTCGACGAGCTGATCGGACTGTCCGACAGCCTCAAGGTGATCCTGCGCGGCAGGTTCGTGGGCGACTTCGACCCGCAGACGGTGACACCGCAGGAGCTCGGGTCGGCGATGACCGGCGCAGAGGACGCGGCGCGGCCGTCGGCGACCCACGAGAGCGAGGACCCCTCATGAACGCCCTCCGACGCGCCGGCCTCGCGGTCGCAGCCCCGGTGCTCGCCCTGGTCGTCGCCGCAGCGGTGACCAGCCTGGTCCTGATCCTCGCAGGAGAGGAGCCCGCCGCCTTCTGGGAGACAATCCTGGCCTGGCCCTCGGACCGTGCCTTGGTGAACATCGTCAACGAGGCCTCGGTGCTCTACCTCTCGGGCCTGGCCGCGGCCATCGGCTTCCGGATGAACCTGTTCAACATCGGCGTCGAGGGGCAGTACCGCGTGGCGACGTTCGCCGCGGCGCTCTTCGCGGCACAGGCTTTCCTCCCTGGGGTGCTGAACACGTTCGCAACGATCCTGGTCGCGATGGCTGTGGGTGCCGCGTGGGCCGGGATCGCGGCGGTGCTGCGCGCGACCCGCGGTGTCTCCGAGGTCATCTCGACCATCATGCTGAACGCGATCGCGGTGTCGATGACTGCCTACCTGCTGAGGCAGACCGGAAGCCGGCAGGGGCAGACGATCGTCACCGACACCATCCCGGAGTCGAGCTGGGTGCCCGGTATCGCGCTGTTCCCGGACTCGGTGACCAAGGTCTACGGGCTGGCGGTCCTGGCGGTCCTGGGCGGCATCGCCTTCTCCGTCGTGCTGAACCGGACCCGCTTCGGGTTCGACCTGCGGGCCACCGGCCAGTCGGAGAGCGCGGCTGTGGCCAGCGGTGTCAACGTCAAACGGATGATCGTCTACTCCATGCTGCTCTCGGGAGCGGTCGCCGGCCTGATCGGGATGCCGAACCTGTTCAGCGTCTCGCACAACTACGGGTCGACCATCCAGACCGGCATCGGCTTCGCCGGCATCGCGGTCGCCCTCCTCGGGCGCAACCACCCGCTCGGCATCGCGGCGGGAGCCCTGATCTTCGCCTACCTCAGTGAGCAGGCGAACCCGCTCGGCATCCTCGCCGGGATCAGCCCCGAGATCATCGCGGTCACCCAAGGCGTGGTCGTGCTGTGCGTGGTGATCGCCTACGAGCTCGTCCGCCGGTACCGCAACCGTCTCGAGCAACAGTCGGTTGCCGAGGCGCTGCACGACGCCGAGCCGACCAAGGAGGTCACGGCGTGAGCACCATGCACACCCCGCACAAGGGCAGCGTGCCGCAGACTCGCCTGTCGACAGCCGCCTCCTTCTGGAAGGGACATCGTCGCTACCGGATCTGGCTCTACCTCGCTCTGGTGCTGGTCGCGCTCTCCGCCACGCGCGTGATCACCGGCGCGGACGACATCACCTCCGCGGGCACCCTGCGCGCAGCGATGATCGCGGCGATCCCGATCGCCCTGGCCGGTCTCGGTGGTCTCTGGTCCGAGCGGGCAGGCGTGGTGAACATCGGTCTCGAGGGGATGATGATCCTCGGAACGCTGGGGGCCGGCTACTTCACGTACCACTACGGGGTGTGGGTCGGGCTGGTCGGCGCGGCGGCGTTCGGTGCCGTCGGCGGAGCACTCCACGCACTCGCGACCGTGACGTTCGGGGTCGACCACATCGTCTCAGGAGTGGCGGTCAACATCATCGCCGCCGGTGTGGCCAGCTTCCTCGCGGAGGCGCTCTTCACCGGCCTTCCCGGTGGTGGACCGACCCAGTCCCCGTCGTTGGAGAGACCACCGACGCTGACCATCCCCGGAGTCTCGGAATGGACCGCGTCCCTTGCCTCACACGACTGGTTCCTGGTCTCCGACGTCGCCGCACTCCTGAACGCGCTGACAGCCCGGATGTCGCTGTTCACGATCGTCGCGCTGGTGCTGATCTTCGGCACCGGCTGGCTGCTCTGGCGCACGCCGTTCGGTCTGCGGCTTCGCTCCTGCGGCGAGTCCCCGACGGCGGCGGAGACGCTCGGCGTGAACGTCTACCGGTACAAGTTCGTGGCGGTCACCATGTCTGGCGTGTTCGCGGGGATGGGCGGCGCCTATCTCGCGATGGTCGCCTCGTCCGGCTACCAGAACGGGCAGACCGGCAACCGCGGCTACATCGGCCTCGCGGCGATGATCTTCGGCAACTGGCGCCCCGGCGGTCTGCTGACCGGGTCGCTGCTGTTCGGGTACACCGACGCCGCGCGGCTGCGCAGCGGTGGTGAGTCGGTCCACGCCCTGCTGCTGATCGTCGCCGTCGCCCTGCTCGCCATCGCCGTGTGGCAGCTCCTGCGCGGAGCCCGCGTGATGGCCGCGGTCGGGTTCGCGGTCGGGGCGATGGCTCTCGTGTGGTACTTCTCCACCGAGACGATCCCGGGCGACTTCACCCAGATGACTCCGTACGTCACCACACTTCTCGTGCTCGCGCTGGCCTCCCAACAGCTACGCATGCCGGCCGCGGACGGGCTGAGATACAGACGCGGACAGGCGGGTTAGCGCGATGGCGAACGAACCGGGCGGCGACGTCGACTGGGCGGCCCTGCAGCGCGAGGCGTCCACGGCGATGCGCCGCGCCTACGCGCCGTACTCGAGGTTCCCCGTGGGCGCGGCCGCACTCGTCGACGACGGCCGGGTCGTCGTGGGCTGCAACGTCGAGAACGCCGCCTACGGTGTCGGGTTGTGCGCCGAGTGCGGCGTGGTGTCCCAGCTCCACGCGAGCGGGGGTGGCCGGCTGACCCACTTCGTGTGCGTGAACGGCGACGGAGACGTGCTGATGCCCTGCGGGCGGTGCCGCCAGCTGCTCTTCGAGCACGGCGGACCCGACCTGCTGCTGATGACCGTGTCGGGCGTGCGCAGGATGGACCAGGTGCTCCCCGACGCGTTCGGGCCCGCCGCGTTGAGCGACTACGCCGGCGACGACGATGCCCCTCACGACACTTGACCTGACCGCTCCGGAGGTCGTCAGGGACCCCTATCCGCACTTCGCGGAGGAGCGTCGCAGGCACGCCGTCGCGTGGCACGACCGGTCCGGAAGGTGGCTCACGTTCGACCACGCCGCAGCCAATTCCGTGCTGCGGGAGCGGCAGCTGGGTCGGATCTGGGTCGACAAGGAGCCCGCGGACCGGTTCGCGCCGTTCAACATGCTGCACCGCAACCAGATGATGGAGAACGAGCCTCCCGACCACACGCGGCTGCGCAGGCTGGTCGCGGGCGCATTCGCACGTGGGCACGTCGAACGGCTGCGTCCGCGGGTGCGCGCGCTGGCCGAAAGGCTCCTGGGCGAGGTGGACCGGACTCACTTCGACGTGATCAGCGAGTACGCCGAGCCGCTGCCGGTCCTGGTGATCGCCGACCTGCTGGGCGTCCCGCCGAGCCTCGCACCCCGGCTCCGCGCCTGGTCGCAGGCGATCGTGCGGATGTAC
>Ga0214468_1000313_pt1 | contig 15658 bp, 13 predicted proteins | sample RVTome_9_FD_187334 | JGI IMG/M metagenome (GOLD analysis project Ga0214468, IMG submission 187334) | Soil microbial communities from uranium-contaminated site in the Upper Colorado River Basin, Wyoming, United States - RVT155D38 HiSeq ...
TACGTGTCGAGCATCCTCGCCAAGCTCGCGCTCGCCAGCCGGTCGCAGGCTGCCGCCTACGCCATCCGCAACCGGCTGCCCGAGCTCGAAGAGGACGAGGTATGAGGCGCCGAGCGGCGCCCGCCCTCCTGGTCCTCACGCTGCTGGCGGCCTGCGTTGTCGAGCCGTCGCCGGACGGCAGCGAATCGGCGCAGCCCACGCCGACCGCCGTCCCGAGCAACCCGGCACCGACCGTCCCGGCCAGCGTGGCGCCACCATCGGCCACCGATGCGTCGCCGACGGCGACGCCGGAGCCGTCGTTGTCGCTCGACCTGCCGGAGGGCAGCGACTCCCGCATCATCAGCGTGCAGGTGGAGCCGGACCTGCCGGCCGACGCCGACGGCCGGATCGTGGTGACCGTGACGAGCGCCGCCGACACGCTCGTCGACGAGCTGGTGCTGCGCTGGCCGTCCGAGCTGAACGACACGCTGTTCCTCGCGCCGTTCGCGCCATCCGACGAGCGCATCCGCGACGGCGGCGACCCGCTCGTGCAGCCCTGGACGAAATGGGTGGTCGGACCCGGCGAGCGCGGGGAGCCGGCGGGTGCGATCTCCCTCGGGTGGGGCCCTCTCCTGGCGGGAGCCACGTTGACCATTCCGATACTCGTCACCCGCCTCGCGCCCGGGCCAGTCGCCTTCGACCTCCAGGTGCTGGCGGGCAACGACCTGCTCACCCTCGATGGGGACGAACCGGCAGAGCTCCGCATCGAGATTCCCTGATGGGGCCGATCCTGCCGGCCTGGACCGAGGCGGACGCCGATCTCCACGAGCGCCTCGGCGCCGCAATCGATCCCGAGCGCAAGGTGCTCGCGGCGCTCGAGCGCATCACGCCCATCAGCGGCCGGCGCATCGCCGACGTCGGCACCGGCATCGGTCATTACCCGATGCTGCTCGCTCGACGCACCGGCCGCACCTACGGTGTCGAGTCCGACCCGGCACTCCTCGCCGAGGCCCGCCGCCGCGTCGCCGGGTCGGGCCAGCCGAACCTCCGCATCGTGGAGGGCGACTTCCCCAGCCTGCCCCTGCGGGACGCGACGGTCGACATCGTGCTCACCAGCCGCATCGAGCCCGATGACCGCTCGCTCGCCGCGGTGCACGAGGCACTGCGCGTGCTCCGCCCCGGGGGACGGCTGATCGTGATCGGCTACTACGGTCGGGACGACGTGGCGGACCTGCTGGAGCCCGAGGTCGTGGCCCATGCTCGCGCCGCCACCCAGCGTCGCAGCGGCTGGTGGCTGCGCAACGGGTTCAAGATCAAGGTCGTCCACGCCCGGCTGGACCTCGGCGACCCGGCGACTGCGCATGAGCTCCTGCCACGCCTGTACGGGGATCGGGGACGCGCATTCCTCATGCGGCCGCACCGCCCATCGTTGCGGCTGAACCTCGGCCTGTACCATCGCGAGCGACCAAGCGATCCCACGCCTGATTGACGGCCCGACAAATCGGTGAAAACCTCTCCCCGTGAGCACGAAATCGGTGCAGATATCGGGTTGCGGACCCGGATCGCGACGGATATGATCGACGGGCTCGAAGGCCAGGCTCTTCTCCCCCCGGAGCCTGGCCTTCGGCATGCCCGTCGCGGTGCGGGCTGCGATAATGGGACCGCTCCATCGAACTCGTCCCACCGCGGGCCCGCTCGCCCGCCGGATTCCACAGCAGGAGGCGCACGTCGCAGCGATGGCCACCACGCCGACCATGAAGATCACCTATTCCACGCTGTCCGCCGACAACGAGGAGCTCCAGAGTGCGTTCGAGGCCGCCCTCGAGCGGGCGCGCGGCGATCTGGGGCGGACCTACCCGATGCTCATCGGTGGCGAGGAGCGGCTGACCGACGATACCTTCGACGACCGCTCCCCGATCGACCGTGAGATGGTCGTGGCCCGCTTCCCCGTCGGCGGCCGGCAGGACGTCCGCGATGCCGTCGCCTCCGCTCGTGCCGCATACCCCGCCTGGCGCGACACGCCGTGGCGCGACCGTCTCGCCATTCTCCGCCGCGCGGCCGACCTCATCAGCCAGCGCCAGTTCGACTACGCGGCGCTCATGACGCTGGAGGTCGGGAAGAACCGGCTCGAGTCCCTCGGCGACGTGGAGGAGACGGCGGACCTGCTGCGCTACTACGGCGACGAGTTCGAGAAGGCCGATGGATTCGTCAAGCCGATGGGCTCGCTGTCGGCGGCCGAGAAGACGCGCTCCGTCCTCCGCCCGTACGGCGTGTTCGGCGTGATCAGCCCCTTCAACTTCCCGATGGCGCTCGCTGGCGGTCCCGCCGGCGCCGCCATGATCGCCGGCAACACGGTGGTGCTCAAGCCGAGCTCCGACGCGCCGCTCATGGGCTGGAAGTTCGGCGAGGCGCTGCGCGATGCGGGCCTTCCACCCGGGGTGTTCAACCTCGTCACCGGCCCGGGCGAGACGGTCGGCGCCGAGCTCACCGAGAGCAGGGACATCGACGGCCTGGTGTTCACCGGCAGCTACGAGGTCGGCATGAAGCTGTACACCGGCTTCACGCGCGACTATCCGCGGCCGATCATCACCGAGATGGGCGGGAAGAACCCGGCCATCGTCACGGCCAGCGCCGACCTCGACACCGCCGCCGAGGGTGCGATGCGATCGGCCTTCGGGTTCGACGGCCAGAAGTGCTCCGCCCTGTCCCGCGTGTACGTGGATCGATCGGTGGCCCGCGACTTCGTCGACAAGCTCGTCGAGAAGACCCGCGGCATCACGGTCGGCGACCCGACCGACCGCGACAACTGGATGGGCCCGGTCATCAACCAGCGCGCGATCGACACGTTCACGAAGGCGGTCGAGGACGCGAAGGCCGCCGGCGGGACGATCGAGATCGGCGGCGAGACGGACACCGAACGCGGCTTCTTCCCGACGCCGACCGTCGTCACCGGGCTTCCGCTCGAGCATCGGCTCTTCCGCGACGAGCTGTTCGTGCCATTCCTGGTGGTCGGCGAGGTCGACTCGCTCGACGAGGCGCTGACGCACGCGAACGCCACCGATTACGGCCTGACGGCGGGCATCTTCAGCGGCGACCAGGGCGAGATCGACCGGTTCCTCAACACCATCCAGGCCGGCGTCGTGTATGTGAACCGCCGCGCCGGCGCCACGACGGGCGCCTGGCCGGGCATCCAGAGTTTTGGCGGCTGGAAGGGTTCCGGCTCGTCGGGCAAGGGCGGCCTCGGCCCGTACTACGTCCAGCAGTTCCTCCGCGAGCAGTCGCGGACCATCATCGGCGACGAAGCGTCCGACGGCCGATGACGTCCCACCTGTCGATCGTCGGGGACGACGAGGGCGACACGGCGGTGGAGCCGTCCGGCTGGTTCGCCGTCCAGCTGCGCTACGTGTACCTGGGCGGCGATCCACCCGAGCCCTCGCTCGTCGAGGACCGTGTGATCCTGGTCGACGGGTCGGACGAGGAGGCGGCGCTCGGGCGCGCGGTCGAGCTGGCGCCGGAGTACGAGGACGACTACGAGGCCGATGACGGCCGGCCCGGCACGATCCGCTTCGAGGGCATCGTGGCCATCAAGGAGCTCGACGACCCGCCGGCCGCGGGGACCGAGGTCTGGCACGAGTTCATGTCGCCCGATCCGAGCCGCCCGTCCATCGATGACGAGGGCGAGCCGCTCCCGCCGGTCTATCCGGAGGAGATGGCCTTCCCGCGCGCCCACGACGACTGAGCCGATGAGCTGGCGCACGGCGGCCTACCGGGCCGTCCGCCCGCTCCTGTTCGCCGCTGATCCGGAGGCCATCCATCACCTGACGCTCCGGGTGCTCGCCTCGCCTCCGGGCCGATGGCTCGCGCCGCTCGCCGCGGGCTCCCGCGACGCCGACGCCAGCCCGGTCGAGCTGATGGGGCTGCGGTTCCGCAACCGCATCGGCCTCGGGGCCGGCTTCGACAAGGACGGCGTCGCCATCCGGGGCTGGGCGGCGCTCGGCTTCGGCTTCGTGGAGCTGGGGACGGTGACGCCGCGGCCGCAGGAGGGGAACCCGCGTCCACGCCTGTTCCGGCTCGCCGCCGACGAGGCGCTCGTCAATCGCATGGGATTCAACAACGCCGGCGCCGATGCCCTGGCCGCCCGCATCGCCGACGCGCGTCCGCACCTCCCGCCAGGCTTCGTCATCGGCGTGAACATCGGCCGCAACCGGGATGGGGACGCGGACGATTACCGCGCGGCGGCGCGCGCCGTGGCGCGGGAGGCGGACTACCTGGCCATCAACGTCAGCTCGCCGAACACGCCCGGCCTCCGCGACCTCGAGGACCCGGCCCGGCTCCGCGACTTGCTGGCGCTGGTGCGCGATGCCGCCCCCGACCGCCCGATCGTGGTCAAGCTGTCGCCCGACCTGACGCACAACCGGCGAGCCGACATCATCCGCGCCCTGCCCGGCAGTGCCGACGGCGTGATCCTCAGCAACACGACCACGAACCGCGTCGGGCGGCGATCATCCTCGGCAGGTGAGCCTGGCGGGCTGTCCGGTGCGCCCCTGCGCCACGGGATGCTGGCCGCCACCGAGGAGGCGCGACGGATCGCGGGTCGCGACCTGGCGATCATCGCGTCAGGCGGCATCGGGTCCGGAGCGGAGGCGTCCGCGGCGGTGGCCGCCGGCGCTGATCTCGTCGAGCTGTGGACGGGAATGATCTACCGCGGGCCCGGGCTCATCGGCGAGGCGGTGGCCGCCTGCTAGGATGCTCGGACATCTAGCCAGGGGCGCGGGCAGGACGCGCCGCTCCGATCCGGAGTGCTACCCCACATGACCACCATCGAGGCCACCCCCTCGCATGCGGCTGCGCAGCCCCTGACCGCGCCGCACATCGTCACCGAGCTGCCCGGCCCGAAGGGCCGCGCGCTGATCGAGCGCGACGAGGCCGTCGCCAGCCCGTCCCTCACCCGCGCGTATGCGCTGGTCGCCGAGTCGGGCGCCGGCTGCGTCGTCACCGATGTCGACGGCAACCGGTTCCTCGACTTCGCCGCCGGCATCGCGGTCTGCTCGACCGGCCACTCGCACCCGAAGGTCGTGGCCGCCATCAAGGAGCAGGCGGACCGCATGATCCACATCGCGGCGACCGACTTCTACGAGCCGCGCTACCTCGAGTTCATGGAGCGCCTGGCGGCGATCGCGCCGTTCGAGGAGAAGGCGCGCGTGTTCCTCACCAACTCGGGGACGGAGGCGGTCGAGGGGGCGATCAAGCTCGCGCGCTACCACACGCATCGCACCGGGATCATCGCCTTCGAGGGCGCCTTCCACGGCCGCACCATGGGTGCGCTGAGCCTGACGAACTCGAAGGTCAAGCAGCGCGCCGGCTTCGGCCCACTGCTGCCGATGGTGCACCACGCACCGTTCCCGCGGGTCCGGTCGTGGCGAGAGCCGACCGGCGGCGACGGATCGGCCGAGCTGGAATTCCTCAAGCACACCATCTTCGGCCGCCAGATCGCGCCGTCCGACGTGGCGGCCATCGTGATCGAGCCGATCCAGGGCGAGGGTGGCTACTTCCCCGCCCCGCCGGCGTTCCTGAAGGGGCTGCGCGAGATCTGCGACGAGCACGGCATCCTGCTCATCGCGGACGAGATCCAGTCCGGCATGGGCCGCACTGGCACCTGGTGGGCGATCGAGCACGCCGGCGTCGAGCCCGACATCATCACCACCGCCAAGGGCATCGCGTCGGGCATGCCGATCGGCGCCTTCATCGCCCGGGACGCGGTCTGGACGTGGCCGCCGGGCGCCCATGGCTCGACGTACGCCGGGAATCCCGTGTGTGCAGCCGCAGGACTCGCGACGCTGGACGTCATCGAGGGCGAGGGGATGGCGAACGCCGCCGCCATGGGCGACCGCCTGCGCGCCGGGCTGGAGCGCGTCTGCGCATCGCGTCCGGCGGTCCGCGACATCCGCGGCACCGGGCTGATGATCGGCGTCGAGTTCGACTCGCACGGCGCGGCCGAGGCCGTCCAGGAGGAGGCGTTCCGACTCGGGCTGCTGATCCTGGAGTGCGGCGAGTCGTCACTCCGCTTCAGCCCGCCGCTGATCGTCCGCGAGGCCGAGGTCGACACCGCGATCCGCCTGTTCGACGCCGCCCTCCACGAGGCCGGCCACCCGGTCGAGGGCATGGACGAAACCGGCGGCTGACCCCCTGGGCCGGCCCCGCCTGGTGGATTGGCGTCCGTGTGAGACAGGTTTCGCACGAAGTCAGCGACCTTGACAGCGGCCCCGCGCGTCAGTTCAGCAGGTCGGAGAGACTCGTCAAGGTGAAGCCCCGGTCCCGCAGCCCGGGCACGATCAGGCGCAGCGAGTCGAGCGTCTCGAACCCACCGAGATGGAAGAGCACGTTCGACCCGTTCACGGCATTGCCGATCACCTTGGCCGCGATCTGCTCGGCCGTCGGGCCGCCATCGCCGATCGGCTTCCAGTCGATGGTGTCGATGTCCCACAGGAAGGTCTTCGTGTACCCGACCGACGCGACCGCGTTGATCACCGCGTCGCTGATCGACCCGTACGGCGGTCGCCAGTAGGGCTGCGGGTTCTGCCCGGTCCCGGCGCGGAGGATCGCCTCGGCGTCGGTCATCTCCTGCCGGATGCGGTCGGCCGTCGGAGGACCGCCCGCGCACGGAGCGGAGCTCGGTGAGCCGCCGCCACCGCGGACGAGGTCGCAGTGGTACATCGTGTGGTTGGCGATCTCGAACAGCTCGGGGTGCGCGCGGATGATCGCCATCACCTGCTGGCCCTGCGCACTCTCGCTCATGATCCCGGTGGCGAAGATCGTGGCGCACACGCGGTTGGCGACGAGGAAGTTCATGATGTCGACCGCCGGATCCATCCGGCCGCCCATGTCGAAGGTGAGGGCGACGCCCGGCCCGGCATTCGGGATCGTTCGGAAGACCTGTGCCGATCCCGCCGCGACGCGATTGCCGGCCGTGCAGCCGCCGCCTCCCGAGGGTGGAGCGGTTGGCCGTGGCGTGGCGGTCGGGACGGGAAGGGGCGTGACGCCGGGGTCGCCGCTGACGACGAGCACCCAGCCCGGCTCGATCACGTTCGGGTTGGTCGCCAGGGACGGATAGCGGTCGGCGTTCCACGCCTGGAGCTGCGCCGTGGTCGTCCCGTAGGCGCGGGCGATGGCCGCGAGGCTGTCGCCGGCCCGCACCGTGTACTCGGTGCCGGTGACCGGCGTGGCGGTCGGGGCCTCGGACGGCGCCGTCGACGGGGACTCGCTCGGCATCGCCGACGACGAGCCGGCCGGCGTGGACGTGGGCGTGGCGGTCGGCGCGGAGGTCGCAGGCGATTGCGAGGGAGTCGCCTCGGGCTCGCTGCTGCAGGCGCCGAGGACGAGCAGCGCAACGAGTGCCGTGGCGAAGCCGCGCGGTCGCATCGGATCAGTTCGGGTGATAGCCGAGGTCGCCGGCCGGCATCGGCGGCATCGGGTCCGCCTCGAGGAATCGGACCTCGCGGCGCAGGAGCTCGAGCTCAGCGCGCAATCGGGCCGCGGCATCGGGCAGCTCGAGCAGGTGCTGCTTGCGGGCGAGCTCGACCTGGAGCACGCCGGCCACGCCGTAGCTGGCCGCCACCGGGTCGTCCGGCAGGCGGATCGGCTTGAGCACCTCGTCCAGGGATGCGGCCATGTCGGGAGGCTCCTGCAACTGCTGCCCCACGGACGCGGTACGGGCCACGAACCGTTTCACGGTGCTGAGATAGGCGTCGAGCGCGCGCTGGACGCGAGGCACCAATGGCGCCGCCTCGTCCCCCGCCGGCTCGGGCAGCACCCGGGCTTCCACGAGGGCGTACGACCCGGACCGATCGACCTCGCCCAGCCGAGCGCGGCTCACGCCGACCACCAGCAGCAGCCATCGGCCATCGGGGAACTGCTCCGCGCTGCGGACCTCGCAGATCGTGCCGACGGACTGCGCCGTCGCCTCGCCGCCGACCTCGCGACCCTCGGTGATCATGCTCACCACGAACCGGCCGCCATACGGCGACCCATCGGCCATGACGTCGCGGGCCATGGCCCGGTAGCGCTCCTCGAACACGTGGATCGGGAGCGGCAGATGCGGGAACAGGACCGCGTGCAGCGGAAAGTGCGGGAGCTTCATTCGGGAGCCATCGTCGCACCCGGTTCGAGGACCGGCAACCGATGACCCGCCGCGCGTGCCGGACGGCTACTCCCCGTCGACGAACGTCGTGTCGATCTGCGCTCGCTGGAGCTTGCCCGAGTAGTCGATGTAGACGCTCTTCCACTCGCTGAAGAAGTCGAGCGCCGCCTGGCCGACCTCGCGGTGACCGTTGCCCGTGGCCTTGACGCCGCCGAACGGGAGGTGCGCCTCCGCGCCAATGGTGCCGTGGTTCACGTACCCGAGGCCCGACTCAAAGTCGCGGATGCTGCGGAACGCGAGGTTGACGTCCCGCGTGAAGAGCGACGTCGACAGCCCGTATTTCACCGAGTTCACGATCCGCACCGTCTCGTCCCAGCCGGTCACCGGGATCACCGAGGCGACGGGACCGAAGATCTCCTCCTGGGCGATGCGCGCATCGGGCCTGACCTCGGTGAAGATCGTCGGCTGGAAGAAGCTGCCCTTCGCCAGGTCGCCGTCGCGAGCCGGCTCACCGCCGATGACGAGGTCCGCCTCGTCGCGACCGATGGCCGCGTAGCCGGCGATGCGCTCCACCGCCCCGTCGTTGATGACGGGGCCGACATCGGTCTTCTCGTCCAGGCCGTCCCCGAGCACCAGCTTGCCGACGCGATCGCGGAGACGGCCCACGAAGTCGTCGTGGACGTTGCGGTGGACGATCAGCCGCGACGCGGCCGTGCAGCGCTGGCCGGAGGTGCCGAAGGAGGACCACACCACGCTGTCGAGCGCCAGGTCGAGATCGGCATCCTCCCAGATGACGATCGGGTTCTTTCCACCCAGCTCCAGGCTCACGCGCTTCAGCGTCTTCGCCGCGCGGGTGCTGATCTCGACGCCGGTATCGGTGTGACCGGTGAAGCTGATGACCCGCACGTCAGGATGATCGACGATCGCGTTGCCGACCTCCGCGCCCGAGCCGGTGACCACGTTGACGACGCCGTCGGGGAGCCCACCCTCGGCCAGCAGCTCGACGAAGCGAACCATGCAGGCAGGCGTGTCGGACGCCGGCTTCATGACCGCGGTGTTGCCACAGATGAGCGCAGGGAACAGCTTCCAGGCCGGGATCGCCACCGGGAAGTTCCAGGGGGTGATGATCCCGACGACGCCGATCGGGCGACGGATCGCCATCGCGAACTTGTCGGGCATCTCCGACGGGACCGTCTGCCCGAAGAGGCGGCGGCCCTCGCCGGCCATGTAGTACGCGACGTCGATCGCCTCCTGGACGTCGCCGCGCGCCTCGGCGAGGACCTTTCCCATCTCGCGCGTCATGAGGCGGCTGAGCTCCTCCTTGTGCTCGGCGAGGAGGCGGGCGATGCGGAACAGGATCTCGCCGCGCTTCGGCGCGGGCATGAGGGACCAGGAGGGGTAGGCCGCACGGGCGGCCGTGACCGCCGCCTCGACGTCCGCGGCCCCCGATGCCGGGAACTCGCCCACCACATCGTCATGGTTGGCGGGGCTGACGCTGGTGAAGGTCGCTCCCGATGCGGCCGGCTTCCAGTCGCCGGCGATCAGGTTCTGGTACGTCTTTGTCACGAGTGGATCGTCTCCTCAGGGGCGCGCTCGATGAGCGCGGCAGGCCTCAATTCTAGACCCGCGCCACGCCGCGCCGATTCCCGATGCCTCGGCGCCGATTCCCGGGCGCCATGGGACATTCGCCCCTACGGTCCGGTCCCGGCCTCCGGCACGATGGGTCCACAACTGAACAACCGATGCGCCGGAATCCTGTTCATAGTCAACGGGGCTGAAGTAGTGGCACTCCGACGCATCGGTCTCAGCGAGACGCCGGTCCGGCAACGGGCCGGCGTCTTGTCGTCTCCGATAATCCGCTGGTAAGCGGCCGCGAAGAGACTGCCGGCATGATGCTGCTCGCCACTCCGTTCTCGCCCACGCCGGCTCGCCTCCATCCGCAAGGAGGCTGCCCCCATGTCCATCCGACGCTCCATCACCGTGCTGCTGGCCGCGGGCCTGATGACCGCGCTCACGGTCGCGCCTGCCGCCGCGAAACGTCCCATCCCATCCACTCCCGACGAGCCGGCACTCACCGCGGAGCAGCAGGCGGCATCCGATGCGAAGGTCGCGGCTGCCGAGGCGTACGTCGCCGAGCTCGCCGCCAGCGGACCGGGTCTCGTGTCGCTCGCGTGCATCTCGCCGCAGGGCGCGGGCACCGACAGCGCGACCACGCCGATGGCCGGCTGTGTCACGCCGTCCGGCGCGCTGAGCGTCGCAGCGCGGGACCAGACGAAGAGCTACTACTGCGGGCCGGCGGTCGGGCAGGTGATCGCCAACTACGCCTGGGCCGTGGCCGGCGGCGCGAACAAGTACTCCCAGGGCACCATCGCGGGCTGGATGGGGACCGACGCGAAGCTCTCGACCAGTGCGCCTGACATGGTGTACGGACTGGAGCGAGCAACGGCCGGCGCACCGCGGCGGCCGGCGAACTGGGCCTGGGTCATCACCTCGCTGAGCGACACCGACGGGGACGGCGCCGTCGGCGACCAGCTTCACGACTACGTACGCTGGAACGTCAGCGGCTCGAAGATGCCGCTCGCATTCGCGGTCAAGCCGCACGACCGCAACTCGCGCTACCACCTGTCGAGCTGGCCGAAGGTGGTCGACTCGGTCGGCCACTGGATCACCGGCTATGGCTGGTACGCGTTCTGGACGAACAGCGACACGCCTCGCATCTACTACACCGACTCGTCGAAGGACGAGGGTGGCTCCACCGGCAAGTACTGGGATCCGACGCGACACATCGCGGCGCTGATCATGGAGCACACGAAGCGGCTCGTCTGGTGAGCCGATTGATCGGGCCGGCCGCGAGAACGCTCGCGGCCGGCATCGGCCTGGCAGTGGCGCTCACCGCGTGCAGCGTCGCGCCGACGCCGATCCCGTCGCTCGAACCAATCGCGCGCGTCACTCCGTCGGCGGAACCGTCCCCATCGGCGGCAGCGCCCCCATCGCCGATGCACTCTCAGGCCATCGGACCGAGAGCGGTCGACCTCGGGCTCGAGCTCGGCATCGGCACGCTCGGGGGCGACGCGGGCAATGCCGTCGGTGAGTTCGCCAGCGACGGCTGGTCGGTCATCTTCTCGTCCGGGTTCGGACCGGATGTCGCGCGGGACGATGCGGCGCCGGACGTCTGGCGCCTGACGCCGGGACCGTCCGCCGAGCCGGAGCTCGTGTGGCGCAACCCGGCCCGGGACCACACGATCGCCCGGATCGCCGGGGACGCGGGCGCCGTTGCCTTCGTCGACATCCCCCTGACCGGGGAGCGCGCGTGGACCTTCCGGTTCATCCCGCGGCACGAATCGGAGGCCCGCGTCCTCGACGAGCATCCCGGCGACGACGACGTGCCGAGCCTGGTGCCGAGCTTCAGCGTGGGAGAGGACTCGGTCGTGTGGACCGCCTTCGACCGCGGAGCTGACGGGCCGGTCTCCCAGCTGCTCGAGGCGTCGTCGCCGACCTGGGAGCCACGCGTCCTCCTCGAGCTGCCGGCCGCGGAGGCCGAGCTGTGGCTGCCCTCCAGCTCCGGCAGCCTCGTCGCGTTCACCGAGGTTCGCTACGCGCCGGACCGGCTGTCCGACGAGCGGCACGTGTACCTGATGGACCCGGACGATCCGGACGGCCGTCGCCGGCTCGACACCAGCGGCCGCGCGACGATGCCGCTCATCGTCCCGGGCGCCGTCCTGTGGAAGGAGGCCGATCCCGGATTCAACATGTTCAACTGGGGCCGCATGTTCCGGTTCGATCTCGAATCCGAAGCAGTCACCCGTGTCGACGCCTCGCCCCAGGAGTACGTCAACTATCCCTCTGCCGGGGGTCGCTTCGTGGCCTGGTATGGGGCCGACAGCTTCGCGCTCGGGGTGTACGACCATCTGCTCGACGAGGCACGCGTCATCGAACGGTCGGGCAACGACACGAGCCTTCTCCGGCCGCACCTCGCCTGGGACCTGCTGGTCTGGATGCGGGTGGCCGGCAGCGGGGCGGACAACCAGGCGGAGCTCCGGTATGCCTTCCTGCCGGGCGCCGGGGAGCTGCGCCGCTGAACCCGCCTGCTACGGGTGCGTCATGCGCATGACGTCGAGCGCCTCGTCGAGCTGGGCCTCGGTGAGGCGCCCGGCGTCGACGTGCCCGCGCTCGATCACGACCTGGCGGATCGTCTTGCGCTCCTCGAGTGACTGCTTCGCGATGCTCGCCGCCTCCTCGTAGCCGAGGTACCGGTTCAGCGGCGTCACGATCGACGGGGAGCTCTCGGCGTACTCGCGCAGCCGGTCGCGGTTGGCGGTGATGCCGTCGACGCATCGGTCCGCCAGCAGGCGGGTGACGTTCGAGAGGAGCCGGATCGACTCGAGCACGTTGCGGCCGATGACCGGCAGCATGACGTTGAGCTCGAAGTTCCCGGCCGCGCCGCCCCATGCCACCGCCGCATCGTTGCCGACCACCTGGGCACAGACCATGAGGGTGGCCTCGGGGATGACCGGGTTCACCTTGCCGGGCATGATGCTGCTCCCGGGTTGCAGGTCCGGCAGATTGATCTCGCCGAGGCCGGCACGCGGACCGGATCCCATCCATCGCAGGTCGTTGGCGATCTTCGTCAGCCCGATGGCGATCGTGCGCAGCTGGCCGGAGAGCTCGACGAGGCCGTCGCGAGCACCCTGCGCCTCGAAGTGGTCCCGCGCCTCGGTGAGCGGCAGGCCGGTGTCGGCCGCGATGACCGCGATGACCCGTCCGCCGAAGCCCGGTGGCGAATTGATGCCGGTGCCGACGGCGGTGCCGCCGAGCGGCAGCTCCGCAACGCGCGGGAGCGTCGCCTCGAGGCGCTCGATGCCCATCCGCACCTGCGCCGCGTACCCGCCGAACTCCTGCCCGAGCGTCACCGGGGTGGCGTCCATCAGGTGCGTCCGTCCCGACTTCACGGCATCGGCGAACTCCGCGGCCTTGCGCTCCAGCGACGCCGCCAGGTGATCGAGCGCGGGGATGAGGTAGCGCACCACGCCGGCGGTGGCCGCGATGTGGATGGCCGCCGGGAACATGTCGTTCGAGGACATCGGATGGTTGACGTCGTCATTCGGATGCACCGGCCGGCCGAGCCGCTCCGCCGCCAGGGTCGCGAGCACCTCGTTCATGTTCATGTTGCTGCTCGTTCCCGAGCCGGTCTGGAAGACGTCGATCGGAAACTGGTCGTCGTGGTCGCCGCGCGCCACGTCGGCGGCCGCACCGGCGATCGCCTCCGCGAGGTCGGGCTCGATCATCTCGAGCTCGCGCTTGACCGATGCCGTCGCGCCCTTGATCCGGGCGAGCGCCTCGAGCAACGAGCGCTCGAGCGTGCTGCCGGAGATCGGGAAGTTCTCGACGGCTCGCTGGGTCTGTGCCCGCCACTTCGCATCGACGGGGACGCGAACCTCACCCATCGAGTCGTGCTCGAGGCGGAACTCGCTCATCGGCTGAAGTCAGGGTCCTCTGCGTCGGTGAAGCGGATCACCGGCGGGATGAGGTAGGGCAGATGGCCCTCGTTGAGCTCGCCGAGCAGGCGCGTCGCCTGGCCGATGAGCTCGTTGACGAAGATGCCGTGGTGCGCCGGCTCGAACGGTCGCAGCTTGGCGAGCCCCTCCGAAAGCTTGTTGCGCGCCCCGCGCAGGTTGCGGCGCTGGAGGTGGAGCAGCCCGGCCGCGATCTGGATGAGACCCTGGTAGAAGTCGCGGTCCTCGTCCGGCGCAGCACGCCAGAGCGTCTCCCACGCCTCGTGGGCATGCCAGTAGCGGACGCCGTTGAAGAGCGCCACGCCCTCGGCGAAGAGCCGGTGCGCCTCGGCAGGGTCGAGGGGCGGGGTCCGTCCGGGCGAGAGGTCGCCCGGGGCCGCGGGATCGGTCTGGACGGAGGCGTCGCTCATCGGCCCGATCGTAGCAGGCAGGGGTCCGCGGCGACCCGCGGCGCCGACCTGGCCAACGCGTACCGCAAGCTCGGCATCAGTTCTCGCGCCGAGCTGGCGGGCGCGCTTCGGGATGGCGCTTCGCTCGGGCCCTCATCGGTCTAGGCTTCGCTGCCATGCAGCGCACCGCTCCACGCTGGTGGCAGACCGGCGTCGTCTACCAGGTCTACCCCCGCAGCTTCGCCGATGCCGATGGGGACGGCACCGGTGACCTGCGCGGCATCACCGGCAGGCTCGACTACCTGGCGTGGCTGGGCGTCGACGCGATCTGGATCTCGCCGTTCTATCCCTCGCCGATGGCCGACTTCGGCTACGACGTGGCCGACCACACCGCCGTCGATCCACTGTTCGGCACCATGGACGACTTCGACGAGCTGCTGGCGACGGCCCACGAGCGCGGCATCCGGGTGATCGTCGACTACGTCCCCAATCACACGTCCGAGCAGCACCCCTGGTTCGTCGAGTCGCGGTCCTCACGCGACAATCCGAAGGCCGATTGGTATGTCTGGCGCGACGCGATGCCGGATGGCGGACTGCCGAACAACTGGATCAGCATGTTCGCCGGCCCGACCTGGACCTGGGACGAGGCACGAGGCCAGTACTACCTGCACATCTTCCTGCCCGAGCAGCCCGACCTGAACTGGCGCAATCCGGAGGTCCGCGGCGCAATGTTCGACGTCGCGCGCTTCTGGCTCGACCGCGGCGTCGACGGCTTCCGGATCGACGTGGCGCCGATGGTCATGAAGGACCCCGAGCTGCGCGACAACCCGCCGAACCCGAATCCGGGCTGGGAGCACTCGCGCCTCGGGTCGTGGTTGACGCAGCTCCACGTCAACGATCACAACCACCCGGACATGCACGAGCTGTATCGGTCATTCCGGGCGTTGCTCGAGTCATACCCTGGGGATCGGGTGAGCATCGGGGAGCTCCATCACCCGGACTTCGACCGCTGGGCCGAGTACTACGGCGAGCGGCAGGACGAGATCCACGTCCCGTTCAACTTCCACGTCATCAACGCGCCGTGGACCGCAGAAGCGGTCCGGCGCGCCGTCGAGGGTGTGGAGGGCGCGCTGCCGCCCGGGGCCTGGGCGTCGTGGGTGCTGGGCAACCACGATCAGCCGCGATTCGCCTCCCGCGAGCGGGCGGGGCGGGACCAGGCCAGGGTCGGCATGCTGCTGCTGCTCACACTGCGCGGCACGCCGACGATCTACTACGGCGAGGAGATCGGCATGGTCGACGTGCCGGTGGCCAGCGAGGACGCGCGCGACCCGCTCGAGCGGCGCGAGCCTGGGCGCGGCCGCGATCCGGAACGCTCGCCGATGCAGTGGGACGCATCCCCGAACGCCGGCTTCGCGAGCGCCGACGCCACCCCGTGGCTGCCGCTGGCGCCGGATGCGGACGTGGTGAACGTCGCCGGCCAGGCGGAGGACCCAGGATCGATGCTCAACCTCACTCGCGACCTGCTCCGCCTGCGGCGGGAGCACCCGGTGCTGCTGCGGGGCGACTTCGAGCGCTTCGGTCCCACACCCAACGGGACCTTCGCGTTCCGGCGCATCGGTCCAGAGGGCATGCTCAACGTC
>Ga0214468_1000314_pt1 | contig 15645 bp, 16 predicted proteins | sample RVTome_9_FD_187334 | JGI IMG/M metagenome (GOLD analysis project Ga0214468, IMG submission 187334) | Soil microbial communities from uranium-contaminated site in the Upper Colorado River Basin, Wyoming, United States - RVT155D38 HiSeq ...
CAGCCGCATGCCGGCCGCTCCCAGGAGGACGGGGACGCTCTCGCTGCGTTGCTCGCCAAAGGTGAGCTGCCCGGGCCCTTCTTCCGAACCGACGACCTCGAGGAGACCTTCGACCGGACCGCTGCCGCACCCGGGGTCGAGGTGCTCTCTGAGCCGGCCGATCAGTTCTGGGGTGCGCGCGATGCCGCCGTTCGCGACCCGGCAGGCAACATGATCCGCATAGAACAGGCTTAGAGCCGGGTCGAGGAGGGCGGGGCCGTGTCGAGCACCAGAACGCTTTGAACAATCAGCTGGGGCGAGTTTGCCGAGCATGAGCCGGAGTTGGCACGGTTCGGGGCTGACCTGACCGCATCCCCCGCATATCTGGCCACGATCCGTCGGTCGGGGGCGCCTCGAGTCCACCCTGTGACACCCATCTTCACGGCCACTGGTCTGTTCCTCTACATGGAGCCGACATCTCCCAAACGCAGAGACCTCCTGGAACGAGGCTGGTTCGCCTTGCACAACGGCGTTCCGGACAACGCCGGCTCCGGTGGCGAGTTCTGGGCCGCCGGCCGTGGGCACGCCGTGGACGATCCTTCGATGTGGTCGCTTGTGGCTGATTCTGCCAGCTACACGCCGGCAGACCGCTACGTACTGTTCGAGCTCGACTTGAGCGAGGCTCGCTGCCACGGGTATGGCGACGTGCCCCTGCCCTCCACACGCCGGTGGTCGGTCGACCAGTAGTCCTTCACCGCATTGCTGTTGCAACGGCCTCCGGCGCAGATCCCCCCAGGGGTGGCTCGGGAAAGGGGGGTGAATCGTCAATGGGCCAGTGCTGCGGAAACCCAGTCCGCGATCCGCTCCACAGCTGCAACGCCCTCGGTCCAGTTGGACCAGCCATTGCTGAGGACGGCGATTGCATATCCCTCGGTCGTCCCCGGTTCGTGGACGAACCCAACCGAGTTGGTGATGTGCCCGGCAAACCCGTTCTTCTGAGCCACGACCCATCCGCTGGGAACGCCCTCGGTGACTCCCCAAGTCTGGGACGACACGACCGACGTCATCAAGCCCCATGCCACTTGGCGATACGGCTCCCGGAGCGGCCCCCACTCCCCCAGGAGCACTTGACGCATCAGATCCACCTGATCCTCGGCGGAGGTCGTGGTCCGACCCCAGACGCCCGCGCTGTCGCCCACTGCATCGGTCTGCTCGAGCCCGAAGATCTCGGCTTGGCGGGAAAACCAGGGAGACCCTCCGAAGCTGCGCCAAAGGGCACGAACCGGTGCGTTGGCAGACTCGGTGATCATGGGCTCCAGTTGGCCAACTTCCCAAGGGGTGAGCGGACGCCCATCGTTCTGTGCCTCCAACAGGGTCCCCGCCATGACCATGACCTTGAAAACGGACGCTGTACGCAGCCGCTCCCCGGAATTCATCTCGAACACGCAAGCTGAACGAGTGTCGTAGACGTAGGCCGTGAAGGATTGACTCGGGTACCTGGCCTCGAGTGCCGAGATGCGCGCCAGGGTGAAGGGATCCTCACCGCAGCCGACCTCGTCGAGATCCACTGCGACAACTGACGACCACCCCCGCGTGTAGCCATCACCAGACCGCAACGGAGAACCCAACGACCCATCCGACCGGACGTCATAAAACCGGAACAAGCCATCATCCCGATAAAAGAACATCTCATCCTGGCCGTCACCATCCAGATCCACCGCAGCAACCGACGACCACCCCCGCGTGTAGCCATCACCAGACCGCAACGGAGAACCCAACGACCCATCCGACCGGACGTCATAAAACCGGAACAAGCCATCATCCCGATAAAAGAACATCTCATCCGCCGGCTCCACGTGCGAGGCGCCGGCCGTTGGCACGATGAGAAGAAGGACACCACTGCCGACCAGGGCAACGAGGAGCCACCGAAGCCCGGTTCCGATGCTCGACAACCGAGATGCGGTTCTCCGGCCAGGAGGGGCCCACGGCGAATACCAGATCTGCCGACCTACGGCCACGTGGCCAGACTAGGACTGCCTGTGCCCCGGAGTGGCTCGAGCCGGTGCCCCGATTGCCCCCAACTCGAGGCCGCATTTCAGGATGCACAACATCACCACCGATGGACGAATCGGATGGCGGCCGTCGACAAACGCACGACGACACGACCCAGAACCGGCTCGGGGCCGCGTCCATGTCGGCAACTCCAGTCATGGCCGGCTCCCGCGGGGGAACTCGCCTCGATCCATACCTAGAGTCCCCGCATCGACAGTTTCGGAACGGTCCTCGAGTGCATGGACGGTCGACCGCAGCGCAAGGTGGCCGACTACCTGACTACGTCGTTCGGGGTGCGCCACCTCGACACCATCACCACCGCCGGCATGGTGCGGCACCTCGCCGAAGACACTCAACACACGCCCATGGTCCTGGCCAACGTCGAGACGTCTGTGAAAGACCACGGTTCACGTCACATCGCGCTCGTCGCACACCACGACTGCGCCGCGAACCCGGTGTCGGACAAGACGCAGCGACAACAGCTCGCCAAGGCGGCAGCACGCCTGCAACGGCTGTACCCCGACCACGAGGTGGTGGCACTCTGGCTGAACCAGCAATGGATCGTCCAGCGGATGAGGACCGCATGACGGACACCCCGGCACTGCGCGACCGCAGGCTCGAGGCCCTCCCCCACCAAGTGGTTCGGCACGGCCAGGTCTCCTCCCTCGAGGAGGCCGCCACTGCCCGTGGTCTGAAGCCGAACCAGGTCATCAAGACAATGGTGGTGAGGAGGGCAGACGAGGACTACCTGTTCGTCCTCGTGCCGGGCGACCGAGTCATCTCATGGCCCAAGCTGAGGTCTCATCTCGCCGTGAGCCGTCTCTCCATGCCTGACGCCGACGATGCTCAGAGAGTCACTGGCTACAGGAGAGGGACGATCACGCCTCTGGGCTCGACGACGCCATTGCCGGTCATAGCCGACGAGAGAATCACCGGAATCGCCTCGATCGGGGGTGGGGACCATGGCGTGTCCTTGACCGTCGACAGCACCGACCTCGTGAAGGTGCTCGGCGCCACCGTCGCCGACGTCACCGAGCCCGTTTGAGAAGGTGCTGGGCGGGTAAGGCGGGAACCATGGAAGCGATGGTCAAGACAAGAGAGAACGGCGCGGCTTCGCGGACCCTCGTCGGGATCACCATTTGCCGTGGCCCTGGCCGTTTCCGGATGGTGCTGACCAGGCCCTATCACGAGGCAGGGCACATCGTGGAGATCCCGACGGAGGACATCGAATCGATCGAACAGGTCGCACCTGCCACCCTCGGTGAGACCCCCGCGCCAACCGGCTGAGGCCGACCCCCCGCCATCAGAGTTAGTCTCCCCTTATGTGTTTCGCTCGAGCTCGAGGGATGATCGCGCTCGTCACCCTCCTGTTCGCGACAACAGGATGCAGCTCCGCCGAACGCCCGGACGCCGCCACCTGGCTTCCAGGCTGGCAGTCGATCAACGCCGTCGTCCCCGATCAGTCCGATCTCGGCAACCCCCCAGATGCCTCGCTCTGTCAGACCACTCTCGGCATGATCAGAGAGGGCAGCGAAGATCTCTTCCCGACTCCTTCTGGCACCGTCGACGAACTCGTCAACGAGTGGGTGGCCATCGCAGAGGCCGCCTTCTTCGAATGCCCGCCGGAGGGGGAGGACATCGCCTCATTCGACGATGCCTACCGCGAGCTGCGGAGGGTGGAGAATTCCGTGACGAGTGCGTTGGCTGGCTGACCTGGCTACACCCAGCCCACGACGCTGGCCAGATGACCGTCGGGGTCCCGGAAGTGAGCCGCCCACAATTCCCGGCTGCCATCGGAGGTGACCGGCCTCAGGTCGACTTCGAAGGGGACCCCGCGCTCGGAGAGCTCTGAATAGGCGGACTCGACGTCTTCTACCTCCAGGACGATCTCGGTCAACGACTCGTCGCCGGGGCGATCCTCCACCTGATTGAGGATGAGTTGGGTGCCACCACCGTCGAGGAAGGCGAATGCCCCAGCTCTCATGGCCAGACCGAGTCCCACGGTCTCGGTCCAGAACAAGACGGAGCGGTCGAGTTCGGCGACCCGGAGGATGACCTGTGCGATCCGCATCGTTCCTCTTGACCGTATTCCCTACCGGTAGCGCCAGACGATCCGCCCTCGGGTGGGGTCATACGTGGAGACCTCGACATCGACCTGATCACCGGGAAGCACGCGTATGCCTCTGCCCCGCCGCATTCGCCCGGACGGCTTGGCGAGCAACTCGAATCCGCTCTCCAGCTTCACCTCGAAAGTCGAGTCGGGAAGCATCTTGGTGACAGTGCCTCGCATCCGGATGTATTCGTCAGTGTCTTTGGCCATGTGAGACAGAGATTAGGCGATCGGGGATGTCTAGTCCCAGAGCAGATGTGGCGCGGAAGCGTTCGGCTCCGCCTGCCCGATGAGATCTGCGATTTGGTCGAGAATGCTCTGCGCCTCGTTCACCCATTGCTGATAGCCGGCGAGGTCGCCGGCGCGCAAGGCGGCCTCAGCGTTGGCGAACGCCTCCTCGGCCCCCTCGATCAGCTCCTCGATCGTCCCCACCTCACCAGGCGGCACCTCCCCGTCGTCCCCGTCCCCGTCGTCGCGGCCGCCGAAGACGAGGTCGAGGGCGCCGTCGAGGGAATCGGCCCACTCCACCCGATCGGCGTAGACCACGGCGACCCTTCTGAACTCGGGGAAGGATCCACCATCCTCCTCGAGGAAGATCGGCTGGAAATACACGACGGCATCCTCGATGGGCACGATCAAGAGGTCGCCCTTGATGACGTCGGACCCCTCGCCGCGCCAGAGGCTCAGCTGCTCGGCGATCTCGGCGTCCTGTTCGATGCGCTGGCCGGCCTGTTCGGCACCGTCGACCAGTTCTCCCTCTGGCATTCGAAAGTCGACCAGTCGCCCGTAGCCGGCGGCGGTCGAGTCGGCCACCAGGAAAGCCACCATGTTCCGACGCGCCCTGGGATTGAACGGCTGGAGGAGCAGATAGGAGAGTCGCTCCTCGTTGGGAAGCTCGGTGAGGAGGTAGTAAGGCATGATCTGGGAGAGAGGGGTCCCATCAGTGCTGCGGACGTCGCCATAGAGTCGGTCGTTGCCGCTACGGATGGCTCGGGAGGGATCCCCGGGAAAAGACCACTCGTCGTTGCCGGAGAACAGCTGGCTCTCCTGGTTGACGTGGTAGTCGAGATAGATCTGGCTCTGGATCCGGAACAAGTCCTGTGGGAACCGAAGGTGGTCCTCGATCCCGTCCGGCATCTCCGAGACGTCCGCGAAGAGCTCCGGATGGGTCGCTTCCCAAGCATTGACGATCGGATCGCTCGGATCGAATTTGTAGAACGTGACATCGCCGTTCTCGGCGTCGATCACGACCTTGACCGAGTTGCGCACATAGTTGGAGCCGAGACCCAGCCTCGCGTCCAGGGTCAACCGGTCGCGCGCCTCGAGGTCGATGGGCTGGGCGTAGGGGTAGAACTGCGTCGTCGTGTACATGTCGAGAACCCAGAGAACCCTGCCGTCGAGGATGACCGGGTAGGGGTCGGCGTCCGCGGAGAGGAAAGGTGCGAGCTGGTCGACGATCGACATCACGTTGCGCTCGACCAGGACTCTGCTGTCGGACCTGATCTGGTTGGAGATCAGCAGGTTGACGTCCCGGTACCGAAAGGCGAAGGCGACCCTCTTGAAGAAGTTGTCGAGCTCGACGCCGGCATCACCGTCGTACTCGTTGAAACCGGTCCCCGTCGCCAACGGGATGTCGATCTCCTGCGCCGCGCCCCCGGTCCTGACGACCACTGGTCGTCTGGGCTCGTAGCTCTCTCCAAAGTAGACGCGGGGCTCGTCCAACTCCAGCGCCTCGACCGACGCCACAGGAGGCACGTCGCGGAGGAGGAAAACGGGCTGGCCATCGTCCTGTACGACATTGGCCTGGTTGACCACGGCGCCGTATCCGTGGGTGTAGAACAGATGCTGGTTCTGCCAGTCGTCGGGAACCTCGGGCTCGTCGAGCTCGCGGACTGCCACCATCACCTGATTCGGGGAACCGTCGGCCGGGTAGCGGTCGGTGTCCACGTTGGAGAGCTGGTAGTAGGGCTCCAGCTCCTGGAAGTTCTGGTATGTCCGGGGCAGCACCGCCGTATTCCAGATCCGGAGGTTGTCGATGGTCGTGCTGTTGGCCTCGATGTCGTCGGCGGTGAGATCATCCGCCGCCTCGAAGTCGCGCACCTCGATGTCGTCGAGCATCCAGGCGGCCTTGGTGGCCTCGATGTTGTGGGCGATGTACTCACGCTCCTTCCCGAGCTGGTCGGGAAGGACACTGAATCGTTGGATGATCGCCGGGTAGATGGCGCCGGCCGCAATGGAGACGACGATCCAGGAGCCCACGGACACCGCGGCGAGAGTCCAGCCTCGCCGGAAGATGTTGACGATGAACAGGGCCGCACCGATCAAGGCCACGATCAACAGGAGTTGGATCGCGGGCAAACGGGCTGCGATATCGGTGTACCCAGGTCCGAAGAAAATGCCATTGCGGTCGGCGTAGAGGAGTTCGAACAAATCGAGCCGGTAGGTGACCGCCCGGGTCAGCGCGATCACTGCGAACAACGATGACAGGTAGATCTTGGCGCCCCGCGTCGTCGTGACCCTTCGCCCGTTGAAGCGAATCGCCCCGTTGAGATAGAGCGCCACCGCAACGACGATCGTGGTCAGCACCAAGAGGTTGAACACCCAGTCGACCACGGTGCCCCACAGCGGCAGCCTGAAGACGTAGAAACCGACGTCAGTGCTGAATATCGGGTCGCTCTGCCCGAAGTCTTGGGAGTTGATGAACAAGAAGACGTCGTCGCGCCACGTGGCGACGGTCAAACCCATGATGACGGCGAGGCCACCTGTGACCAGCACCCTGATCTGGCGAATCCGCGGCTCCACCCACTCCCGGAAGCGCTCGACGAGCTCCTCCTCCTCGGTCAAGTCGAACGGAGCCCAACGTGGGGAGGACCGGTCGACGAGGCGCAACGCCCCCCAAATGATCAGGAAGGAGACGACGACGCCGATCGCGCCGAGGAGGATCGACAAGCCCCAATTGCGCAACCAGACGTTGCGGACTCCCACCGAGTCGAACCACAAGTAGTCCGTCCACAGCGTCCCCGCAGCCGTCAACAGGAGATAGACAGTGACGACGAGGACTACGAGGAAGGTCCACGGGCGTCGGCGACCGGACGAATAGTCGGATGGGACCCTGGTGAACATCGGAGCCCGAGTCTAAGACCGAAGAAATCCCTACGGCTTCATGGGGATTCGCCTGGGCTCAACCGGTGGTCACGCTGCGTGACTTCTCGATCCCGGTCTCGTAGCCGAGCAACGCGATGTCCCGGATCCGTCGCTCGGCCTCATCACTGCGCCAGACTCTGAAAACACGCGAGGCCGCAGACTGCCGCTCGCGGGGACCATCCCCGGCCCTGTCCAGGGCTGCGGTCACGGCCCCGGCGAGATCGGAGGCGAATTCCTCGTCGGCGTGAGAGGCGGGAGTGCTCGGTCGCTTGAGCCGCTCACCATCCATCTCCTCTGCTACCGCATGCCCGGCGGCGAAACTCTCGGTCCACACCGCGACCAGCTCGGCGTGGACCGACTCGGCGATGGAGCTCTGGTCGGGCGTCCAGTCGTCGTCGGTTCGCAAGCTGTCCAGGACGACGTTCTGCACCTCGGTCATCGCCTTCTTCACCCCGCGCAGAGCCCTGTTGGTGATCGGCAGGAGCCTCGAATCGCGGATGGCCATCCAGTCGGTGCCGACGTCCGCTGTCCTCTGGTCCGAACCGCGCTCCTCGATCTCGGGCTCTGTGGTCTCCCTTGGCTCGGTCGGGTCGGATTGGCCAGACGGGGAGGGCGACTTGTCATCACCACCACGCAGCGAGGCGAACAGGGCTTCGAGATCGTCGCCCGGCTGTGGCTGTGGCTGTGGCTGTGGCTGTGGCTCTGGCTCTGGCCCTGACTCCGGCTCGGTGACTTGCTGCGGGTCAGCTGTCGCCTGCTCTCCAGACACTGACTCGGCCGCCCGCCCCGGGCCGGGCTCGTGCCGTGTGTCGGGCACGGAATCTGCCTCGGTTCCGGGCGCCGGCGCCAGTTCTGGGTCTGGTTGAGCCGAAGGCTCCGCCTCCGATTCCTGGATGCGCGCAACCTGGTCACTGACCTCTTCTGCCATACCGGAGTACGGGTCGGGCTCCTTCTGGTCGTCCGGGTGGACGACCCGAACCGTCTCCCCCAGCTCCCACTGCTTCTTGACCTCCGCCGGCGGGTGGACCACCCGAACACTCGACGGCTCCGGAGGGTTCTTGGTGAGGTCCAGGGCCTCCCGGCGCTCCTCGAGAGAGCCCTCGAGGCGGGTGAGGGTCGCCCTGACGTTCTCCAACTCCTCCAACAGCTCGTCCCTGCGGTTCTCGAGAGCCCTGGCCCGCTCTTGAGCTGTGGCTGCCTGACGGTTGGCCTTGTCGATGATCTCGTCACGCCTGGTGGCAGCCTCGGCGGTGATCTTCTCGGCATCCATTGCGGCGCTGCGCATCAGGTCCTCGGCTTCTCGGCGCGCACCAGAGGAGAGCCGGTGCGCCTCGCGCTCGGCCTCCCCCATCACCGTGAGCACGTCCCGCTCGGCAAGCGCCCTCATTGCCTCGGCGCTGGCCTGGGCCTGCTCGAGCAGCTCCGAGCCCGTCACCCATGCGTCACGACGGAGAGCCTCGGCGTCCGCCGCGGCCTCGCGCCGGGTTGTCTCCGCCTCCTCGGCGGACTCCCGCCTCCAGCGGGTGGCCTCGAGACTCGCTCGCTCCCGCATCGACTCGGCCGCCTCGCGTGCCGCCTGCAGGATGGAGGCGACCTCCCTGCCGACCGTCTCGAACTCGGACTGGAGGTCCTTCGAGGGGCTGTCGGCCAATCGGGCCTGGAGCTTGTCCTGCTCCGACTCGAGCTCCTGAATGCGATCGGCCACGAGCTGCAGCATTTCCTCGACCTCAAATCGGTCGAAACCGCGCAGGGTGGTGCGAAATGCAGCGTTCCTGATCTCGTCGGGCGTGACTTCACGGGCCATCGGCTATAGAAGATACTGACAGTTCCAGGCTGTTTCTGGAACCCCCGATCGCGGAGTTCCCCGATGTGGAGTCACAGACGGCTGTCATTCACGTGGTTTCAAGATCCTCGAGGAAGTCGATGGCCTCACCGAGAGTGGCGATGGGCACGATTTCGATCGACTGGCGCTCCGCGGTCAGAGCTACCTCGTAGTTTCCCTCCGGCACGAGGATGTACTCGGCACCGGCAGCCTCGGCGCCAACCACCTTCTGCCGGATCCCGCCGATCGACCCGACGTGCCCGTCGAGGTCGATCGTCCCCGTCCCGGCGACGATGTGTCCTTGGGTGAGCTCGCCCTCAGTGAGCGCATCGATGATGGCGATCGTGTGCATCATTCCCGCCGAGGGCCCACCGACATCCCCCGCCTCGATCGATATGGGGAACGGCGGCTCGCTCAGCTCGCCGAGGACGATCCCGATCATGGGCACGCCAGGCTCGCCCTCACGTTCGGCGAGCTCGACTTCTAGATCCACCCGCTCGCCGTCACGCTCCACGGTGATGTCGACCACGTCACCGACCTCATAGCCCTCGAGCGCGGGAGCGACATCTCCGAGCGTCGCGATGGTGATGTCGTCGACCGAGACGATGGTGTCCCCCAACTCGATCAGCGCAGCTGCCGGAACCTGCTCCAGGATGTCATTGACCACGACCTCGGTTGGAACCATGTCATAACCGAGATGGTCCAGGGCGACCGCGATCGACCGGAAGTTGGAGTCACCCATCTGTTGGAGCACTCGATTGCGGTACTCCTCGTCGGTTTCCCCCTCCCGCCGCACCGCCTGCTTGCGCACCAGGTCGATGGTCGGGTCCACTCCGGCGATGAGAGCCTCGAATATGTTCACGTCCTGAGTGACGACGGTGAGCATCAGCAGCTCACCTTCGGGTGGGAAGACCTCCACTTCCTCGGCCACGACGGTATCGGCGGCATCGGAGACCGGACCTGCCGAGTAGGCGAGATAGGGCAGCTCGACGTTCCAGGCGATGACACTCGAGACCCCGACGACGAACAAGCTCCCGATGAGGTACAGGGGCCAGGACGCGCCCTTCTCCGTGGCGTTCTCAGCGTTCATTCGGAGTGGATGAGAGTAACGATGACCTGCCGCTAGAGGTCTTAGACGTAATCTCAGGCCCAGCCGGTTGCGAGGAGTGAAGAGATATGACATCCGCAGTGATAAGCCAGAGGGCCCTACCCCGGTCCGGAGTCGTGGCCGTGTTGCTCGTCGTTGCTGCGGCAGCTCTGACTGCACTGGCAGCGCAATGGCGCATCTACCTGCCATTCACACCGGTTCCCATCACCGGACAGACTTTCGCCGTTCTCCTGACCGGAGCCGCTCTCGGATGGAAGCTCGGCGCCGCCGGCCAGTTGACCTATGTGGCCGCTGGGGCCCTGGGTGCACCGGTCTTCGCCGAGAGCTCCGGTGGGATGGAAGTGATCACCGGGGCCACCGGTGGCTACCTGATCGGGTTCCTGTTCGCCGCCGGGCTCGTGGGTTGGATGGCTGAGCACCGCCAGGACCGAACCTTCGCCACCATGTTCACGGCTTTTCTGCTCGGGTCGGCCGTGATCTACGTCTTCGGGGTGGTCGGGTTGATGATCTCTGCCGACATGACACTGGCGATTGCGGTGGAGGCGGGGGTAGTCCCCTTCCTCCTGGGCGATCTGATCAAGGCGTCAGCCGCCGGAGTCCTGCTCCCCGGCGTCTGGAAACTGTTGGGTGATCGCTAGTTCCTGGTCCCGGGTAGGTACGAAGGCTGACGGAACAGCATGCCCTATGCCGTCTCCAACTCCTCGCCGAGATAGGCCTTGACCACATTCGGGTTGGCCTGGACTTCCGCCGGCCTGCCCGTTGCGATCTGCTCGCCGAAGTCGACCACCAGGACTCGATCGGCGATGTCCATCACCAGGCCCATGTCGTGCTCGACGAGGATGAGTGCGATCTCCAGCTCATCCTGGACGTCGAGGATGAAACGAGCCATGTCCTCGGTCTCCTCGAGATTCATCCCTGCCACCGGCTCGTCGAGCATCAGCAACTCTGGGTCCATGGCGAGGGCTCGCCCCAGTTCGACCCGCTTCTGAATCCCATAGGGCAGGAGGCCAACCGGGTACTTGCGCCATTGCTCGATCTCGAGGAAGTCGATGATGCCTTCCACGATCTCGCGGTTCGCTATCTCCTCCGTTTTCGCCTTGCCCAGCCAGAAGGAGCCGGCAAGCCAGCCCGACTTCATGCGGATGTGACGTCCGGTGAGGATGTTCTCCAGAACCGTCATGTGCGGATAGAGGGCGATGTTCTGGAAGGTCCGAGCGATGCCCCGCTCCGCCGTCTCATTTGGTTGGAGCCCCATGAGCGACTCCCCCTTCCAGAGGATCTCACCGTGTTCGGGGTGATAGACCTGGTTTATCGAATTGAACAGTGACGTCTTGCCCGCCCCGTTGGGGCCGATGATGGCGAACAACTCCCCATCGTCGACGTGGAACGAGACTCCGTCGACCGCCTTCACACCTTTGAAGGAGAGGTGGATGTCACGGACCTCGAGAAGGTGGTCGTACTCCTCCGGCCCGTAGGCGTCCGCCCGGCGCTGCAGCAATTTGCCGCTCATCTTGGATGCCACTCCCACACCAGGTCTGTCATGACAGCCACCGTTTCCGTCGTTTGTAGTGCTTGACGTCGCGGAACGATTTCTTGTCTCCCGTCGAGTGGAGCCCGAGATAGAACTCCTTGACGTCGTCGTCTTTGAGCAGCTTCTGGGGATCGCCGTCCATGACCATCTTGCCGGTCTCCATGATGTAGCCGTGATGGGCGATGGACAGGGCCATGTTGGCGTTCTGCTCGATCAACAACACCGACGTCCCCTGAGCGTTGATCTCCACGATGATGTCGCGCACCTCTTGGACCAGGAGCGGAGCCAGGCCGAGCGACGGCTCGTCGAGGATGAGGAGCTTGGGGTCCTGCATCAGAGCCCTGCCGATGGCGAGCATCTGCTGCTCGCCTCCCGACAGATAGCCGGCGACCGCGGTCTTTCGCTCTTCGAGACGGGGGAACAACGACATGACCCGGTCGTGAGCCTCCTTGACATTGGTCCCGTTCCGGTTGACGTAGGCGCCCGCCCGGAGGTTCTCTTCGACATCGAGCTCGGCGAAGACGCGTCGACCCTCCATCACCTGGGAGATGCCCAACGCGACGCGTTTTGAGGGATCCCATTCCGTCACCTCATGGCCCTCGAAGTTGACCTCTCCCTTCGTGACGTCGCCTTCGTGGATCTCGAGTAGCCCGGTGATGGCCCGCAACGTGGTCGTCTTGCCGGCGCCGTTGGCGCCCAGCAACGCCACGATCTGACCGTCGCCAACCTCGAGCGAGATCCCGCGCAAGACGAGGACCACGTCGTTGTAGACGACTTCGAGGTTCTCGACCGTCAGCATCGGCTAATAGCTCTCTCTTCGTTCGTTCTGTGAGGGTTGCCACGTCAGGTGATACGCCAACCCTCACAGAACGGTGTGGAGTGGCCCACGAGCAGCCACTCCACACTCAGTCCTTTGCTAGCCCTCCAACGCGTAGCAGGCCTCGGTGAACTCGTAGGCCGCGGCGATGTCGGATGTGTATTCGGCTTCGAGCACCGTCTCTCCCGCGCTCTCACCCGAGGCGAGACCTTCGGGATCGGGCTGGAAGATCAGCGACGAGCGCTGCAGCTGGTCGTTGGCCTCGCCGACGTAGGCCTCGTTGGGAGCGAGACCGTTGAAGTCGACGTCTTCGAGGGACTTGGCTGCGTTGAGCACGCCTGCCTGCGTCAGGTCACCCGCGTCGTACGCGGCCTGCAGCGCGGCATGCATGATCTGGGCCTCCACGAACCCCTCGAACACAGCAGACGTCGGCTGCGGGAGACGGTCGCCAACCAGCTCTTTGGCCTCGGTGACACCGGGAGTGTCCGAGGTCCAGACGCTGGTGTATGCAGACCAGTAGCTGCTGGCGGCCAGCGGCTCGGCGATCGGAGAGTCGGGACCTACCAGAGCCGGGCTGAAGCTCGGGTTGGCGCCGGACCACACGCCCTCATAGCCCTGGGCGAGAGCGCCTCCGAAGATCGACCCGAAAGCACCCGGGCTCGTGGTCACGAACGCGATGTCCGCACCAGATGAGGCGATGCCGTTGGCCACCTCGGTCAACGTCGCCTCGTCGGCAGCGTTGATGAGGCCGGAGCCGTCGTATTCGACGGTTAGACCAGCCTCCTCGGCAGCGATCTTGGCGCCGTTTGCCGAGTCGATCCCGTAGTCACCCGGGTTCGACGCTATGGCGATGGTCGTGGCGTCCGGATTCTGCTCCATGATGTAACCGATGAGGTTCATCGCCTCGATGCAGTAGGGGACGCCGTGGTGCATCAGGTTGGCGTTTATGGCCGGGTCGGTCCATCCCGAATACCAGGTCAGGGGGATCGCCAGGATCCCGTCCGCCTGGAGCTGCTCGTTGATGGCCACCGTGTGCGGCGACCCGGTCGAGTGACCGAATGCCACGACCTGGTCCTTCAGCTCCTCGTACCGCTGAACGGTCGTGGGAACGTCGTAGGCGGTGTCGACCGGCTCGAGTTCCACCGTGAGACCGCCGATGCCGCCATTGGCATTGACGTTCTCCCAGTAGGCCTCGTGCCCGGTGACGATCACCTGCACCAGAGCGCTGAATACGCCCGACAGGTCGGACAGCAGGCCGACCGTTATCGTCCCGGCCTCGAGGTCCACACCTACATCCGTGGCGATGTCCATCTCGCCACCGGTGGTGTCGGTCATCGGCTCCGTGGTGTCGGTCATCGGCTCCGTCGTGTCACTCGACTCCGACTCGGTCGTCGTCGTCTCGTCTCCTCCGCCTCCGTCGCCGCACGCGGCGAGCACCAGACCGAGAACCAAGAAGATCGCCAACCACTTGGGTTTGGCTTTCATTTCGTTCCTTCCTCCTCTTTCAACAACGGGGATAGCCCGTTTTCCGTGGACCGCTCAATATGTGAACGGCCAACCCTTCCAATAATTGCGTATCCGCAGCCATATCCCGTACAAACCGAGGGGCTCGAATATAAGGAAGCCGATGATGAGCAGACCGTAGAGCACCTGGTTGAACTGCGCGATGGACAGCCCCGGCGCCACACCCGCCTGGGTGTTGACGATGCCGAAGTCCCCGAGGCCCGTCGAGACGAAGAAATCGGCGAGCCAGGCGAACAGCCCGGTGCCCTCCGAGGCGACTCCCGCGGTCCAATTGGTGAAGTCCTCGACTATGCGGGGCAGGACGATGACGAAGATCGACCCGAGGATGGTGCCGGTGACCACGCCGGCGCCGCCGATCAAGATGATGGCGATGATTTCGACCGACAGAAAGAGGTTCCACTGCTCCGGAATGACCCGACCCACGAAGACCGCGAACAACGCGCCAGAAACTCCTGCGTAGAACGACGAGATCCCGAAGGCGGTCAGCTTGTAGCGGAACTCGTTGACACCCATTATCTCCGCGGCGATATCGCGGTCCCGGATCGACGCAAAAGCGCGTCCCACCCTGGAGCGTTGCAGGTTCTTGGCCAGGACCACGAAAATGACAGCCAGGATGGTCACGAAGTAGAAGGTCTTCGCCTCCCCTGATAGGGCGATGCCGAACCAGGAGCCGTCGGTGAAGAACTCGACGATGGGCTGTTCTTCCTTCCATGCCCGCACGGCGAACCGTGGGAACGTGCGGCCCGACTGAGAGCCTCCGGTGAGAGAAGTCCAGTTTCTGAACACATACTCGCCGACGAAGACGAGGCCCAAAGTCACAAAGGCCAGGTAGAGGCCCCTGACCCGCACCGCCGTCGGGCCTATCGCGACACCGATGAGGGCGGCCACGATCCCGGCCGCAGGGAGCCAGATCCAGATGGGGAGACCCAGCCCGAGAAACGGTCCCGGCCCCGCACCGAGAAATGCCGCCGTATAGGCCCCGACTCCCATGAAGAAGGCGTGTCCCAACGACACCTGCCCGGCGAGGCCGGTGAGGATGTTCAGTCCGAGAGCGCCGATCGCGAAGATCGCAACCTCAGACAGGAGCCTCAGCCAGTCGCTCTGGGCGAGAAAGCCGATTCCGGGGATGATCGCCAGCGGGACGAGCGCGAGCACGACGAGGAACAGGCCCAGCATGACCCTCTTGGTGCCCGTGTTCATGACGGCCTGATCGGACTCGTAGGAGGTGTAGAGGAGCGGGCGGCCGCGCATCAGTCCTCCTCTGCCCTTGCCGACTCCGGGTCTCTCATACCCGTCGGATCTCCTCTGTCCCGAAGATGCCGTGGGGCCTGACGATCAGCACCACCAGCATCAGCAGATAGGGGACGATTCCTGCAAAGCCGCTGCCCAAGAAGTCGAAGGTCACGTATACCGTCGCGGCCGACTCGGCGAACCCGACCAGGAGCCCACCCACGATCCCGCCGATGATCGAGTCGAGACCACCGATGATGATCGCCGGGAAAGCGCGGAAGGCGAAGAATGCGGTCGCCTGGTCGACCCCGGTGGCACGTCTGGGGAA
>Ga0214468_1000315_pt1 | contig 15644 bp, 15 predicted proteins | sample RVTome_9_FD_187334 | JGI IMG/M metagenome (GOLD analysis project Ga0214468, IMG submission 187334) | Soil microbial communities from uranium-contaminated site in the Upper Colorado River Basin, Wyoming, United States - RVT155D38 HiSeq ...
GGCTGACCGGGTGCGCGCGGGCTCGACGATCTCGTCGACCACGCCGATCTCCTGCGCCCGGGCGAGGCCGCCGGCCAGCTTCTCGTGCTCGACGGCGAGCTCCTGCTCGACCTCGCCGCGGACGTCCGCGGGGACGTCGGCCAGGCGTCGCCGGTGCAGGATCCGGACGGCCGCGACGGCACCCATGACCGCGACCTCGGCGCCCGGCCAGGCGAAGACCCGTGTCGCGCCGAGCGAGCGGGAGTTCATGGCGATGTACGCGCCGCCGTAGGCCTTGCGCGTCACCAGCGTCACCCGGGGCACCGTGCACTCGGCGAAGGCGTGCAGCAGCTTGGCCCCGCGCCGGACGACGCCGTCCCACTCCTGCCCGACGCCCGGGAGGTAGCCGGGCACGTCCACCACGACGACCAGCGGCACCCCGAACGCGTCGCACATCCGCACGAACCGCGCCGCCTTCTCGGCCGAGGCCGAGTCGAGGCAGCCACCCAGCCGCAGCGGGTTGTTGGCGACGACACCGACCGTGCGCCCGCCGAGCCGGCCCAGCGTCGTCGTGACGTTCGGCGCCCACTTGGGGTGCAGCTCGAGCGCCGAGCCGTCGTCGAGCAGGTGCTCGACGATCGGGTGCACGTCGTAGGCCCGCTTGGGCGAGTCGGGCAGGTACTCCGCGAGGTCACGGTCCTCGATCTCGCCGAGCTCGCGCTGGTCTCCGAGCAGTGCCGCCAGCCGGCGGGCCTCGCCGTAGGCGGCCTCCTGGCTCTCGGCGACCACGTGCACGACCCCCGAGCGCCGCCCGTGCGGCTCGGGGCCGCCCAGCCGCAGGGCGTCGACGTCCTCGCCGGTCACCGAGCGCACCACGTCGGGCCCGGTGACGAACACGCGCCCCTCGGGGCCGAGGATGACGACGTCGGTCAGGGCCGGGCCGTAGGCCGCGCCCCCGGCCGCCGGCCCGAGCACGACCGAGATCTGCGGGACCTTCCCGGACGCCCGGGTCATGATCGCGAAGACCTCGCCCACCGCGTGCAGCGAGACGACACCCTCGCGCAGCCGGGCGCCGCCCGAGTGCCACAGGCCGACGACGGGGCAGCCCTCCGCGAGCGCCTTCTCGTACGCGATGAGGATCACCTTGCAGCCGGCCTCGCCCATCGCGCCGCCCTGGATGGTGGCGTCGGAGCAGAAGGCCGTCGTCGTGGCGCCGTCGATGCGACCGATCGCCGCGAGCATGCCCGAGTCGTCCTCCTCGGTGAGGAGCTCGACGGTGCCCGGGTCGAACAGCTGCCCGAGCCGGGTCAGCGGGTTGCGCGGGTCGTCGGCCTTGTCGACGACGACCTTCCCGCTCGGCGCGGCGGTCGCCGTCACTGCTCCACCGTCCGGAACGCCACGGCGACGTTGTGGCCGCCGAAGCCGAAGGAGTTGTTCAGCGCCAGCAGCTCACCGTCGGGAAGCTCGCGCGGCTCGCCCCGCACGACGTCGAGGCTGACGTCGTCGTCGAGGTCCTCGAGGTTGGCCGTCGGCGGCGCCTTGCGGTCGTGGATCGCCAGGATCGTGGCGATGGCCTCGACCGCGCCGGCCGCGCCGAGCAGGTGACCGGTCACCGACTTGGTGCTGGACACGCAGACGCCGTCGGTGGCGTCGCCGAGCGCGCGCCGGATGGCCTGCACCTCGGCCAGGTCGCCGACCGGGGTCGACGTCGCGTGCGCGTTGATGTGTCGCACGTCGGCGGGCGTCGCGCCGGCCGACCGCACGGCCTGCGCCATCGCCCTCGAGGCACCCGCCCCGACCGGGTCCGGCTGGGCGATGTGGTGGGCGTCCGCGCTGATGCCGGTGCCCGCCACCTCGGCGTAGACCTTCGCGCCCCGGGCCCGGGCGTGCTCCAGGGTCTCGAGCACGACGACGCCGGCGCCCTCGCCGAGCACGAAGCCGTCACGGCCCTTGTCGTAGGGTCGCGACGCCCGCTCCGGCTCGTCGTTGCGGGTGGACAGCGCCTGCATCGCCGCGAAGCCTGCCAGCGGCAGCGCGTGGATCGCGGCCTCGGTGCCGCCCGCGGTGACCACGTCGGCCCGGCCCGAGCGGATCATGTCCACGGCGTAGGCGATCGCCTCCGCGCCGCTCGAGCAGGCGCTCACGGGCGTGTGCACGCCGGCGCGGGCCGAGAGCTCGAGACCGACGACGGCCGCCGGGCCGTTCGGCATGAGCATCGGGACGGTCATCGGCAGGACGCGTCGCGCGCCCCGCTCCTTGAGGGTGTCGTAGGCCGCGAGCAACGTGGTGACGCCCCCGATGCCGGACGCGATCACCACGCCCATGCGCTCCGGGTCGACCTCGGGGGTGCCGGCGTCGGACCAGGCCTCCCGTGCCGCGATCAGGGCGAACTGCCCCGAGCGGTCCATCCGCTTGATCTGCGGCACGGGCAGCACCTCGGACGGGTCGACGGCCACCGGCGCCGCGATCTGCACCGGCAGCATGTCGACCCAGTCCTCGGTGAGGACCTTCACGCCCGACTGGCCGGCCAGCATGGCCGACCAGGTCGACGCGACGTCGCCGCCCAGCGGCGTCGTCGCGCCGAGACCGGTGACCACCACGCGCTGGGAGTCGGTCAGTCGAGAGGTCGTCATTCGCTCAGGCACTCGCCTTCTGGATGTAGGACACGGCGTCGCCGACCGTCGAGAGGCCCTTGACGTCGTCGTCGGGGATGCGGACGCCGAACTTCTCCTCGGCGTTGACCACGATGGTCATCATCGACAGCGAGTCGATGTCGAGGTCGTCGGTGAACGACTTGTCGGGCTGCACGTCGCCCGCCGGGATGCCGGTCTCCTCGTTGACGATCTCCGCGAGACCCTCGAGGATCTCCTGCTCGCTTGCGGCCATCTGGTTCCAGCTCCTCATCTGTGTGGTGGTGTTCTCACGCGCGCGTCGGCGCGCGCTTGCTCAAGGGAGTACGACGACCTGCGCGGCGTAGACCAGGCCCGCGCCGAAACCGATCAGCAGCGCGGTGTCGCCGCTCTTCGCCTCGCCGGCCTCCAGCATCCGCTCCATGGCGAGGGGGATCGACGCCGCCGAGGTGTTGCCCGTCTCGGCGATGTCGCGGGCCACCGGCACGTGGTCCGGCAGCTTGAGGGTCTTGATCATCGCGTCGATGATGCGCATGTTCGCCTGGTGCGGGATGAACGCGCCCAGGTCGTCGGGCTCGACGCCCGCGGCCTCGAGGGCCTTGCGCGCGACGGGTGCCATCTGCCAGACCGCCCACCGGAACACCTTCTGGCCCTGCATCGTCAGGTGGGGGAAGTCGACGTTGTGGTCGCGCACGTCGATCCAGGACGCCCGCTGGGTGATGGCGTCGTACTGCGAGCCGTCGGAGCCCCAGACCGTCGGGCCGATGCCCGGCTCGTCGGAGGGGCCGACCACGACGGCGCCGGCACCGTCGCCGAAGATGAACGCCGTCGAGCGGTCGTAGGAGTCGGTGAAGTCGGAGAGCTTCTCGCAGCCGATGACGAGCACGTGCTCCGCACTGCCGCCACGGACCATGTCGTTGGCCATGGTCACGCCGTAGCAGAAGCCGGCGCACGCGGCCGAGATGTCGAACGCCGCCGCGTCGGTGGCGCCCAGGCGGTGGGTCACGTCGGCCGCGGCGGACGGCGTCTGCAGCGGGTGGGTGACGGTGGCGACGATGACGGCGCCGACCTGCTCGGGCCGGATGCCGGCCTGCGCGATCGCCTTGCCCGCTGCCGCGACGCACATGTCGACGACGCTCTCCTCGGGCGCGGCCCACCGGCGCGACTCGATGCCCGACCGCTCGCGGATCCACTCGTCGGAGGAGTCGATGCGCTCGCAGATCTCGGCGTTGGTCACGATGCGCGAGGGCCGGTAGCCGCCCACGCCCAGGATGCGGGCGTGGGCCGCGCCGACCGTCGGGTTGAGCTTGCCGCCCATCAGTGCACCGCCTCGGGGTGGAGTCGTACGAGCGGCTGACCCGGCGTGACCGGGTCCCCGTCCTCGACCAGCCACTCGACCACCGTGCCGCCGTGCGGGGCCACCACCGGCTGCTCGTCGCGCGAGCTCACCAGCGTGCCGATGGGGGTGCCGGGGTCGAGCAGGGTGCCGACCGGGAGGTCGACGACCCGGAAGGTGCCCTTCGCGGGGGCGACGAGCATCCGCCAGGTGGGGGAGTCGTCCTGCGGCGCGGCCTTGCCGTGGCGGGCGACGAGGTCGCGGGCGGCCTCGAGGTCGTCGGGCGTCTTGAGCGCCACCGTCTCGACGCCGGGCAGGGCGCGCTTGATCAGGCCGGTCAGCGTGCCGGCGGGCGGCACCTCGATCACGCCGGTCACGCCGAGCTCGCCCATCGCCGTCATGCAGAGGTCCCACCGGACGGGGTTGCTCACCTGGCTGACGATGCGGGCGAGCACGCCGCGCCCTTCGGAGACGACGGCGCCGTCGCGGTTGGAGATCAGGCTCGTCCTCGGGTCGTGGACGCTCACGGCGCGCGCGTAGCGGGCCAGCGTCTCGACCGCGGGTGCCATGTGCTCGGTGTGGAACGCGCCCGCGACCGAGAGGGGGACGAGCCGTGCCTTGGCGGGCGGGTCGTCCTTGAAGGCCGCCAGCTGCTCCAGCGTGCCGGCCGCGACGACCTGACCGGCGCCGTTGTTGTTCGCGGGGGTGAGGCCGTGGCGGGCGAGTGCCTCAGCCACCTCCTCGGGGTCGCCACCGAGGACGGCGGTCATGCCGGTCGGCTTCAGCGCCGCCGCGTCGGCCATCGCCCGGCCGCGTTCACGGACCAGCACCATGGCCTGCTCGGCCGTGATGACGCCGGTGCCAGCGGCGGCGGTGATCTCGCCGACGCTGTGCCCGGCGGCCGCGCCGACGGAGTGGAACGCGTCGGAGGGGTGCGGGAAGATCTCCAGCGCGGAGACCAGGCCGGCGGCGACGAGCAGCGGCTGTGCGATCGCCGTGTCGCGGATCGTCTCGGCGTCGGCCTCGGTGCCGTAGTGCACGAGGTCGAGGCCCGCGCAGGCCGAGAGCCAGCGCAGCCGGTCCTCGAAGTGGGGGAGCTCGAGCCAGGGCGCGAGGAAGCCGGGCGCCTGCGCGCCTTGACCGGGAGCAACGATGACCAGCACGGGTCCACCCTCTCGGACCGACTGCCCGGATGCTGGTGCGGACTCGGACGAAACTGCCCGCCCGGCTTTGTAGGAACTCTACAACGTGGCGTGGGGGCCTGCGTCGGCCAGCCGGCCCAGCGCGAGCGCGAGACGCAGCGTCAGGGCGTGCCGCGGGTCCGCGGGTGCGTAGCCGGTGACCTCGGTGACCCGGCGCAGCCGGTAGCGCACGGTGTTGGGGTGCACGAAGAGCACTCGGGCCGTGCCCTCCAGCGACGACGTCTGCTCCAGGAACGCCGACAGCGTCTCGACCAGCGCCGTGCCGGTGGACTGCAGCGGCCGGTAGACGTCCTGCACCAGCCGATGCCGCGCGAGCTCGTCACCGGCGAGCGCGCGCTCGGGCAGCAGGTCGTCGGCCGGAACCGGCCGGGGGGCGTCCGGCCAGGCGGGGGCCGCCATCAGGCCCGCGACCGCCGCGGCCGCGCTCTGCCCGGCGGCGAGGAGGTCGGGCACCGTCGGGCCGACGACGACCGGGCCGGGGCCGAACTGCGCGACGAGGTTGCGCGTCGCCCGTACTGGCTCGGTCGACCCGCCGAGGATGGCCACGAGCCGGTCACCCTGCACCCCGGTCAGGACGTCGAGGTGGTGCGCCCGCGCCGCGCGCCGGATCTCGTCCACCACCGCTTCCGGCTCTGCGTCAGGCGCGTGGCCGACGACGACCACGGCCGAGTCGTGGCTGCCCCAGCCCAGCGCGGCTGCGCGGGACCGCAGCGAGTCGTCGGCCTCGCCGCGCAGCAGCGCGTCGACGACCAGCGACTCGAGCCGGGCGTCCCACGCGCCCCGCGCCTCGGCCGCCTCGGCGTAGACCTGGGCCGCGGCGAAGGCGATCTCGCGGGAGTAGCGCAGCACAGCCTCGCGCACCTCGGGCTCGGCACCCGGCGCGATCTGCTCGATCTGCTCCTCGACGACGGCGATGACCACCCGGACGAGCTCGACGGTCTGCTGCAAGGTCACCGACCGGGCGAGCTCGCGCGGCGCGGTGCCGAACACGTCGGCGCTGATCGCCTGCGGCGCGTCGGGCTGGCGGAACCACTCGACGAAGGCGGCGACACCCGCCTGCGCCACGAGGTTGACCCACGAGCGGTTCTCCGCCGGCATCGCGCGGTACCACGGCAGGACCTCGTCCATGCGGGCGATGGCGGCCGCGGCGAGCGACCCCACGCCGGCCTCCAGGCGGCGGATCGTCGCCGGGGACCGTCGGGGCATGGCCGACAGAGTAGTTGTCGCAGCACCACAACACCGGCCGTACGGGTGCGTGGCGCTCCCGATGTCGTACCGTGCGGCGGGTGGACACCCCCGTGCACCCCGTCGACGCCCTGCGGCGCATCGGTTTCCTGCTGGAGCGGTCCCGGGAGGCGACCTACCGGGTCAAGGCCTACCGCGCGGCAGCGGACGCGCTGGCGGCCCTGCCCGAGGGCGAGCTGGCGGACCGGATCGCGGCCGGGACCCTGACCGAGCTCAAGGGCGTCGGGGCCAAGACGGCCGCGGTCGCGCAGCAGGCAGGCGAGGGTCGGGTGCCCGACTACCTGGCGGCACTGGAGGCGGCTGCCGACGGCCCGGTGACCGAAGGCGGGGCGACGCTGCGGGCGGCCCTGCGCGGCGACCTGCACACCCACTCGACGTGGTCCGACGGCGGAAGCCCGATCGAGGAGATGGCGCGTACGGCCGCCCGGCTCGGCCACGACTACATGGCGCTCACCGACCACTCGCCGCGCCTCACCGTCGCCAACGGTCTCTCGGCCGACCGGCTGCGCGAGCAGCTCGACGTCGTCGCCGAGCTCAACGAGCGACTGGCGCCGTTCCGCATCCTCACCGGCATCGAGGTCGACATCCTCGACGACGGGTCGCTGGACCAGGAGGACGAGCTGCTGGCCCGGCTCGACGTGGTCGTCGCGTCGGTCCACTCCAAGCTGAAGATGGAGCGCGAGGCCATGACCCGGCGCATGGTGACCGCCGTCGCCAACCCGCACACCGACGTCCTGGGGCACTGCACCGGCCGGCTGGTCACGGGGGAGCGTGGCACCCGTGGTGAGTCGCAGTTCGACGCCGAGCTCGTCTTCGCCGCCTGCGAGCGCTTCGGCGTCGCCGTCGAGATCAACTCGCGGCCCGAGCGGCGGGACCCGCCGTCGCGGCTGATAGACCTTGCGCTGGAGACGGGGTGCGTGTTCTCGGTCGACACCGACGCCCATGCGCCCGGCCAGCTTGACTGGCAGCCCTACGGCTGCGAGCGCGCGGAGGCGTGCGGCGTCACGCCCGACCGGGTCGTGAACACCCGGGGCGTGGGCGACCTGCTGGCCTGGGCCGGGCGCCACGGCTGACCCGGGCGGAACAGCGGCGCCCGCGATGTCGTTGTGGGGGCAACTATCGACGACGGAGGTGCGGGATGGTGGCGCGTTCAGACCCGGGCGTGGACGTACGTCGGGCGGCGGAGCGGGCGGCGAGCGACTTCGGGTGGCTGGACTCGAAGCACTCGTTCTCGTTCGGGCGGCACTACGACCCGCGCAACACGCACTTCGGGCTGCTGCTGGTCAACAACGACGACGTGGTCGACCCCGGCACCGGGTTCGAGACCCATCCGCACCGTGACATGGAGATCGTCACGTGGGTGCTCCGTGGCCGGCTGGTGCACCAGGACTCGCAGGGTCACAACGGCCTGATCTACCCGGGGCTCGCCCAGCGGATGAGTGCGGGCACGGGCATCCTGCACTCGGAGAAGAACGACAGCCGCCTGCTCACGGGCGAGACCGGCGACGACGAGCCGGTGCACTTCGTGCAGATGTGGGTCGTGCCCGACGAGAGCGGCATCGCGCCCGGCTACGAGCAGCTCGAGATCGGCGACGAGCTGCTCCGCGGTGGGCTGGTGCCCGTCGCGTCGGGCATGCCGCACCACCGCGACGCGGCCGCGATCCGCATCGCACAGCGCCACGCCGCCCTGCATGCCGCCCGGCTGGCCCCCGGTCAGTCCGTGGCGATCCCCGATGCGCCGTTCGTGCACCTCTTCGTCGCGGAGGGGTCCGCCGACCTGGAGGGCCCCGGCCACCTCGCGACCGGCGACGCTGCCCGGATCACGGGCGGTGCGGGCCAGCGGGTGACCGCTGGGCCGGCCGGCGCCGAGCTGCTCGTGTGGGAGATGCACGCGCGCCTGGCGTGACTGCCCGCGTGACCACGGGCCCTCAGGAGCGCAGCCGGGGGAGCACGTCGTCGCGGTAGAGGTCGAAGAAGTCCCGGTGGTGCGGACCCATGTTGGACACGTAGACCTCGTCGAAGCCTGCCTCCGCGTACGTCTGGAACGTCTCGACGTGCCGGTCGACGTCCCGCCCGCAGGTCGTGGCCTCCCGGGTCATGTCCGGCGTCACCAGCTCGCTCGCCTGCTCGAAGTGCCTCGGTGAGGGCAGCACCTGCGACAGCTCGCCGGGCAGGCCGCTGTTGCGCCACAGCCGGTGGGCGATCTCGACGCCCTCGTCCTCGGTCCGGGCGACGCAGACCTTGTAGCCCGCCTGGGCCGGCTTGTCGGGGCCGGCCTTGGCCTTCCACTCGCGGACCTGTTCCGCCGCCGGCGAGGTCGTGATGAACCCGTCGCCGATGCGCAGCGCCAGGTCGAACGCCTTGGGCCCGAACGCCGAGACGTAGACCGGCGGCGGCCGCTCGGGCAGCGTGTAGAGCCGGGCGTTCTCTACCGTGTAGTGGCGGCCGCGGTGGTAGGTGAACCCGCCGTCCCACATCGACCGCATGACCTCGACGGCCTCCTCGAGCATCTCGAGCCGCACGTCCTCGCTGGGCCAGCGGTCACCGAGCACGTGCTCGTTGAGGGCCTCGCCGGTGCCGACCCCGAGCGTGAACCGGCCCTCGAGCTGCACCGCCGCCGTGGCCGCCGCCTGGGCGACCACGGCGGGGTGGATGCGCACGGTCGGGCAGGTCACGGCGGTCGTGACCGGCAGCGAGCAGACCTGCGAGATTGCTCCGATCACGCCCCAGACGAACGGGCTCTGCCCCTGCTCGTCGTTCCACGGGTGGAAGTGGTCGCTGATCCAGAGCGCGTCGAACCCGGCCTCCTCCGCGAGCCGGGCCTGCTCGACGAGCGTCGCGGGAGCGCACTCCTCGGTGGACAGGAAGTAGCCGATCCTCATGCCGGGGCAGGTTCCCGCCAGGAGCCCGGCCAATCACCCCGAGGGTGTCCCGATGAGGCAGAAGGGGTGCCCCGCCGGGTCGGTGTAGACCCGGAAGCTGCCGCTCTCCGAGGGCTGGTGCTCGTGCACCGTCGCGCCGGCAGCGAGCACGGCCGGCTCGGCGGCGTCGATGTCGCCGGCCCACAGGTCGAGGTGGAACTGCTGGGGGTGCGCACCGCCCGGCCAGGTGGGGGTGACGAAGTCGTCGATGCGCTGGAAGGCCAGGGTTGCGCGGCCGTCGGGGTTCTCCGGCGACAGGCCGCCACCGGGCGGGACCAGCGTCGCCCAGTCGCGGTCGGAGCCGTCCTCGAGGTCCCAGCCGAGGACCTCGCCGTAGAACCGACCGAGCGCCATGGCGTCGGGGCAGTCGAGGATGACGAGGTCGAGCTTGGGCTTCGGTGCGGTGGAGTCGGTCATGGCGCAGACGCTAGGGGGTCGCGCCGACAGCGGTGCTACTCCGCGCCGCCCGCCGTCTCGCCGGCCGGCGGGGCGGTCACGTCCCAGAGCTGGTAGCGGTCGATCGCCTCCCGCGCGGTCTCGCGCTTGACCTCGCCCCGGCGCGCCAGCTCGGCCAGCGTCTTGGCCGCTATGCACCACGGGTCGATCCGGAAGTGCCGCCGCAGCGCCGCGCGGGTGTCGGACAGGCCCCAGCCGTCCGTCCCGAGCGAGGCGAAGTCGCCCGGCACCCAGGGCAGGATCTGGTCCTGCACCGCGCGCATGTAGTCGGACACGGCGACGAACGGACCGGGTGCGCCGTCGAGCTTGCGGGTGACGTAGGGGACCCGCTGCTCGTCGTCGGGGTGCATGAAGTTGTGCTCGTCGCTGGCCAGACCGTCGCGGCGCAGCTCGCTCCAGGACGTCACCGACCAGACGTCGGCCTGCACGTTCCAGTCCTCGTGGAGCAGCCGCTGTGCCTCGAGCGCCCACGGGACCGCGACGCCGGAGGCCAGGACCTGCGCCTTCGGCCCGTCGCCCTCGGGAGCGGGGGAGAAGCGGTGGATGCCGCGCAGGATGCCCTCGGTGTCGACGTCGTCGGGCTCCTTGGGCTGGACGTACGGCTCGTTGTAGACGGTCAGGTAGTAGAAGATGTCCTCGGGGCTCTCGCCGTACATCCGGCGCAGCGCGTCCTTGACGATGTGGCCCAGCTCGAAGGCGTAGGCCGGGTCGTAGGAGACCGCCGCCGGGTTGGTCGAGGCGAGCAGGGGCGAGTGCCCGTCCTCGTGCTGGAGGCCTTCGCCGTTGAGCGTCGTGCGACCGGCCGTGGCACCGAGCACGAACCCGCGCGTCATCTGGTCACCGGCGGCCCAGAACGCGTCGCCGGTGCGCTGGAACCCGAACATCGAGTAGAAGATGTAGATCGGGATCATCGGCACGCCGTGCGTGGCGTACGAGGTGCCGACCGCCGTCCACGACGCCGTGGAGCCCGCCTCGTTGATGCCCTCGTGCAGGATGACGCCGCCCGGGTCCTCCTTGTAGGACAGCATCAGCTCGCGGTCGACCGACGTGTAGTTCTGCCCGTGCGGTGAGTAGATCTTCATCGTCGGGAAGAGCGAGTCCATGCCGAACGTGCGCGCCTCGTCCGGGATGATCGGCACGAAGCGCCAGCCGATCTCCTTGTCCTTCACGAGGTCCTTGAGCAGCCGGACGAACGCCATGGTGGTGGCGACCTCCTGCTTGCCCGAGCCGCGACGCACCACGTCGTAGACCGGGTCGCCGGGCAGCACGAGCGGCTGCGCGGGCGTCCGCCGCTCGGGCAGGTAGCCGCCGAGTGCGCGGCGGCGCTCGTGCATGTAGGCGATCTCGTCGGAGTCGGGACCGGGGTGGTAGTACGGCGGCAGGGTCTCGTCCAGCGCCTCGTCCGGGATCTCGAGGTAGAGCCGGTCGCGGAAGCTGACGAGGTCCTCCTTCTTCAGCTTCTTCATCTGGTGCGTGGAGTTGCGGCCCTCGAAGTGCGAGCCCAGCGTCCAGCCCTTGATGGTCTTGGCGAGGATCACCGTCGGCTGGCCGGTGTGCTTGGTGGCCGCGTCGTAGGCGGCGTACATCTTGCGGTAGTCGTGGCCGCCACGTGACAGCCCCCACACCTGCTCGTCGGACAGGTGCTCGACCATCTTGCGGGTGCGGGGGTCCCTGCCGAAGAAGTGCTCGCGGACGTACGCGCCGTCCTCGGCCTTGTAGGTCTGGTAGTCGCCGTCCGGCGTGGTGTTCATGAGGTTGACCAGCGCGCCGTCGGTGTCCTGCGCGAGCAGGTCGTCCCACTCGCGCCCCCAGATCACCTTGATGACGTTCCAGCCGGCGCCGCGGAAGAACGACTCGAGCTCCTGGATCACCTTCCCGTTGCCGCGGACCGGGCCGTCGAGGCGCTGCAGGTTGCAGTTGATGACGAACGTGAGGTTGTCGAGCTCCTCACGCGCGGCGACGCCGATGGCGCCGAGCGACTCGGGCTCGTCCATCTCGCCGTCGCCGAGGAACGCCCAGACGTGCTGCTGGCTGGTGTCCTTGACGCCGCGGTTGTGCAGGTAGCGGTTGAACCGGGCCTGGTAGATCGCGTTGATCGGGCCGAGCCCCATCGACACGGTAGGGAACTCCCAGAACTGTGGCATCAGCCGCGGGTGCGGGTAGGACGACAGCCCCCCGCCGGGGTGGGAGAGCTCCTGGCGGAAGCCGTCGAGCTGCTGCTCGGTCAGCCGGCCCTCGAGGAACGCGCGGGCGTACATGCCGGGCGACGCATGGCCCTGGTAGAAGATCTGGTCGCCGCCGCCGGGGTGGTCCTTGCCGCGGAAGAAGTGGTTGAAGCCGACCTCGTAGAACGAGGCGGACGACGCGTACGTCGAGATGTGCCCGCCCACGCCCACTCCCGGCCGCTGGGCGCGGTGGACCATGATCGCCGCGTTCCACCGGATGTAGGCCCGGATCCGCCGCTCGACGTGCTCGTCGCCGGGGAACCACGGCTCGGACTCCGAGGGGATCGTGTTGATGTAGTCGGTGCTGCGCAGGCTCGGCACGCCGACCTGGTTCTCGCGGGCCCGCTGCAGCAGGCTCAGCATGAGGAAGCGGGCCCGGTTGCGGCCCGCGTGGTCGACGACGGCGTCGAGCGACTCGAGCCACTCGCTGGTCTCCGACGGGTCGACGTCGGGCAGCTGGCTGGGCAGGCCGTCGCTGATGATCGCTGGGTGGTCCGGCCGGTCCGGTGTGTGAGCCATGACCCCATCGTGCTACCTCGCCCGGCCCCGCGCATCTCCGGCCCGGAAGTCGGCCCTTGCCCTCGCGTCCGCGGCGTACCAGGCTGGGGCCAGGCGAGCCGCACGAGGACGAACGAGGGAAGGGGTTCGGCGATGCAAGCCTCCGTAGGCGACCACCTGCACGTGCACGGCCGTACGGTCGGCGAGCAGGACCATGTCGGCGAGATCGTGGAGGTGCGCGGCGCCGACGGAGAGCCGCCCTACCTCGTGCGCCACCCCGACGGGCACGAGACGCTCGTCTTCCCCGGGCCCGACGCGGTGGTCGAGCCGGGGGCACGCGCGAACTGACCTGTGCGGCCCGGTCAGACTGACCGGATGCACAGCCAGGTGATCGAGGTCCGCACGGGAGGCGGCGAGACCGTCCACGACCTGACCCGCGACTGCGAGGCCTTCCTCGCGGGAGCGGGCGAGCGTGACGGGCTGCTGCACGTGTGGGTGCCGCACGCAACGGCCGGCCTGGCGGTCCTCGAGACGGGCGCGGGCAGCGACACCGACCTGCTCGCGGCGCTGCGGGAGCTGCTGCCGGCCGACGACCGGTGGCGGCACCGGCACGGGTCTCCCGGCCACGGACGGGACCACGTGCTGCCCGCGCTCTGCCCGCCGTACGCGACGGTGCCCGTCGTCGCCGGCCGGATGGCGCTGGGCACGTGGCAGTCGGTCTGCCTGGTGGACCTCAACGGTGACAACCCGGTCCGCATGGTCCGCCTGACGTTCCTCGCGGGATGACTTCCGCCGCATGATGGACCGAACGGCTTGCGCGCGGGGGCCGGGTGCGTCTTGACTACCCGCGAGCGCCGTCGACCGTCCGGTCGCGGCCGACGACGACTTGCGGGAGGTCAGCGGTGAGCCAGACCGCGGACGACGCGGACCGGGATCGCCAGCTGGCCGGACGGCTCGGGCTTCGCCAGGGCCAGGTCGTGCAGGAGCTCGGTTACGACGACGACTGCGACGACGACCTGCGCAGCTCGGTCGAGGCAGTCACCGGCAGCTCGCTCGTCGACGAGGACTACGAGGACGTCGTCGACGCCGTCCTGCTGTGGTGGCGCGAGGGGGACGGCGACCTGGTCGACGCGCTGGTCGACTCCCTGATCTCGCTGGGCGACGGCGGCGTGGTCTGGCTGCTCACCCCGAAGGCCGGCCGCGACGGTCACGTCGAGCCCGGAGACATCGGCGACGCGGCACCGACGGCGGGCCTGCACCAGACGAGCAGCATCTCCGCCGCGCCCGACTGGTCGGGCACCCGGCTGGTCGGCCGTCGCGCCGGACACTGACCCGAGCGGCTGACCCGGGGCGGCTGACCGGGGCGCTCAGCTCCCCATGCCCGGGAGCCGCCGCACGAGCCGGGTGAGCCCGGCCACGTTGCGCGCCGCGGCCCGCATCGCGGCTCCGCCCGGCAGACCCGGCACCGCCTCCACGATCGGCACGAGGGCCAGCAGGCCGGTGATGTGGTGCACCCGCATGTCGCGCCGGGCCAGCATCGGGGGGACCGCCCGGCGACCGGCCGAGGCGTCGAGCAGGTCGGCGGCCGGGGCCTGCACGGCGGGCCACCCCGCCGGCACGACCGGCAGCTCCAGCGTCGTCCACGCGCCCGGGACCGCGGAGAACGCCCAGCCGCCCTCCGGTGCCAGGCACGCTGCGGTCGCGGTCAGCCCGCAGCGCGCGGCCAGGGCGCCCGTGGTGTCGACCAGCGACGCGACCCCGGCGGAGAGCAGCCCCGCCGACGGTCGGCGCGGACCCGCCGGGGCGAGGTCGAGCGCGTGCACGGAGAGCTCGAAGGCTGCTGCCCCGACGAGCGTCGACAGGGGGAGGGGACCCAGGACGGAGCGGACCGGGCGGGTGCCGATCGTCGCGGGCTCGTCGGACGCCAGGTAGGCCGCGACCTCGGCCCTCGAGCCCTCGATGGCGGCGAGCACCTCGGCCCGGGTCGCGCCCGACCGAGCCTCGAGGACGGCCTCGTTGTGCGACTGCTGGTCGAAGGTCCCGCCGCGCGCGTCGTCGGGGTCGACGTCGCCGCGTTCGGCCTCGGCGCGCATGCGCTCGAGCGTGCGGCTCCCCGGCCACGACCCGAGGTGGACGCAGACGTCCCGGGCGGTCCAGCCGGGGACGCGGGACCGGGCGTCGAGGTCCGCCTGCGCGGCGATCTCGGCGAACTCGTCCCAGGCCGGCAGCACGAGCGCGGCGAGGTCGGCCGGCTCCCACGACGCCAGCCCCGACTCGTGCTCGGACGGCGCGACGGGCGGGGGGGCGGTGGCTGACACACTGGCATCCTGCCAGCGACGCGATGACCGGAGGACCACCGATATGCCGCTGTCCGTGGGCGACCCCGCCCCCGACTTCGCCTTGCGGAACCAGCACGGGCAGACCGTCAGGCTGTCGGACCTGCGCGGGCGCAAGGCCGTCCTCGTCGTGTTCTACCCCTGGGCGTTCAGCGGCGTCTGCGGCGGCGAGCTGAACGCGATGCAGGCCGGGCTGGACGACCTCGTGACCGACGATCTCGAGCTGCTCACGGTGTCGACCGACTCGATGTACGCCCTGCGCGCCTTCGCCGACCGCGAGGGCTTCACGTTCCCGATGCTGTCGGACTTCTGGCCGCACGGCGCCGTCGCCGAGGCCTACGGCGTCCTGCACCCGGAGATCGGCATCGCCATGCGGGGAACCTTCCTCGTCGACCGGGACGGCGTCGTGCGCTGGTCGGTCGTGAACGGCATCGACGACCCGCGGGACCCCACCGACTACGGCAAGGCCGTCGCCGAGCTCTGAGCACCCGGCGCAGCCGGCGGCTACCCTTCTCGTCGCGCCGGGCGCATAGCTCAGTTGGCTAGAGCACCTGCCTTACAAGCAGGGGGTCGGCGGTTCGAGTCCGTCTGCGCCCACCCGTCTGACCTGCGGAAACATCCTCGGCGGCTCCCTCGACATGGGCCGGCGAGCCGTCGGTGGTCACAGACTGGTCACGTGCCGCGCGCGGCACCAGCGCTGCCGCCCGGTCCGCGGCGTCGCGACCGACGCCCTCGAGCAGGTGCGCGTCCGTGTCGACGGTCAGCGCGATCGACGAGTGCCCGAGCACCTTCGACACGACGGCGATGTCGATGCCG
>Ga0214468_1000317_pt1 | contig 15539 bp, 14 predicted proteins | sample RVTome_9_FD_187334 | JGI IMG/M metagenome (GOLD analysis project Ga0214468, IMG submission 187334) | Soil microbial communities from uranium-contaminated site in the Upper Colorado River Basin, Wyoming, United States - RVT155D38 HiSeq ...
AGCAGCCGGCCGGCGGGCACGCCGCGGCCGGCGCCGGAGACGAGCCGACGGGGACCGGCCGCCGACCGACGCGGATGCCGGCGGCTAGGCGACCTGCTCCTCGCGCTCGCGCAGGTGGGTGACGACCAGCTCCGCGGTCCGGTTCACCGAGTCGAGGCCGCGCATGGCGTCCTCGGGGAGACCGAGCTGGAACTCGTAGTCGACGTCGACGCCGATCTCGAGCAGCGACAGCGAGTCCAGGTCGAGGTCCTCGGTGAACGACGCGTCGTCCGCGATGTCCTCGGCCGGGACGTTGGTGATGTTGGCGATGACTCGCTTGATCCGGGACTTGATCTCCATGATGTCCATCATCAGCGTGCGCCTCCTCAAATTGTCGGGATGAGCGGCCGAGTTTATGTATTCAGGACCGCATCTTCAACCGTCCGAGTCAGGCGCAGCCGGGGCCGGAAGCGTTACAGCGGGCTTGCCTGTCCGGTCCCGGAGGCGTACCGTCTTCGGCATGTGGGAGCCGGATGCCGAGCGCTCGGAAGCGACCGCGGTCGAGGAGCGGGGCCGGACCGAGCGGCCGCGGCGCTTCAAGGTGTTGCTCCACAACGACGACTTCACGACGATGGACTTCGTCGTCCAGGTTCTCGTCGAGCATTTCCACAAGAGCCCGGCCGAGGCGACCCACGTGATGCTCCAGGTCCACCACAAGGGGGTCGGCGTCGCCGGCGTCTACCCGGCCGACGTCGCCGAGACGAAGGTCGCCGAGGTCACCCGCGAGGCACGCGCCGCCGGGATGCCGCTGCTGCTGACCACCGAGGAGGCGTGAGGACCGGATCGTGAGGCTTTCGCAGGACGTCCAGATCAGCCTGACGGTGGCGGTGTCCGAGGCGGGCCGCCGGGGGCACGAGTACGCCGGCGTCGAGCACCTGCTCCACGCCCTGACCCTCGACGACGACGCCGCCCGGGTGCTGCGGCACGCCGGCGCCCAGGTCGAGCAGCTCCGCGAGCGGCTCGAGCGCTACCTCTCCGAGGAGCTCGAGCCCGCCGGGGCCGACCGGTCGATCGAGCCGCGCCTGTCGCTGGCGCTGCAGCGCACGCTGGCGCGGGCCGGCGCCCAGGTCGAGGCCTCGGGCCGCGAGGAGATCGGCGGCGACGACCTCCTGGTGGCGCTCTTCGCCGAAAACGACTCCCGCGCCGTCGCCCTGCTCGCCGAGCAGAGAGTCTCGCGGCTCGACGTCGTCAGCTACCTGGCGCACGGGATCTCGCGGCTCGACCCGACCGTGCCCGGGGCGCGCCGCGCCGTGGACCGGCCGGAGGACGCGCCCGCCGGCGGCGAGCCCGACCTCGAGCCCGGCCCGCCCCCCGCCGGCGCCGAGGCCCTCGCCGCCTTCACCCAAGACCTGACCGCCCTGGCGCGCGCCGGCGCGATCGACCCGCTGGTCGGCCGCCGGGAGGAGATCTCGCGCACCCTCCACGTGCTGCAGCGCCGGCGGAAGAACAACCCGATCTACGTCGGCGACCCCGGGGTGGGCAAGACCGCCCTCGTCGAGGGGCTGGCCCTGCGCGTCGCCCGCGGCGAGGTCCCGGAGCGCTTCGCCGGCGCCCGCGTCCTGCGGCTCGACCTCGGGGCTCTCCTCGCCGGCACCCGCTACCGGGGCGACTTCGAGAACCGGGTCAAGGCGGTGCTCGCCGCGCTCGAGGGGGTCGAGACCCCGATCCTGTTCATCGACGAGATCCACACCGTCGTCGGCGCCGGCGCCGCCGGCCGCGGCACGATGGACGCGTCGAACCTGCTCAAGCCGGCGCTCGCCGCCGGCACCCTCCGCTGCATCGGCGCCACCACCTGGGAGGAGTTCCGCCAGACCTTCCAGCGCGACCAGGCGCTCGCCCGCCGCTTCCAGAAGATCGAGGTCCGCGAGCCCTCGGTGGACGAGACGGTGGCGATCTTCGGCGGCTTGCGCTCGCGCTACGAGGAGCACCACGGGGTCGGCTACACCGCGCCGGCCGTGCGCGCCGCCGCCGAGCTCGCCGACCGCTGGCTCGGCGACCGGCGGCTGCCCGACAAGGCGATCGACCTCCTCGACGAGGCGGGGGCGGCGGTGTCGCTCGCCGGCCGCAAGCGGGTGGTCGCCGGCGACGTCGAGAGCGTGCTGGCGACGATGGCGCAGATCCCCGAGCGCCGGGTGCGCGGCGACGACCGTGACCGCCTCGCCGGGCTCGAAGCCGAGCTGCGCCAGGTCGTCTTCGGCCAGGACGAGGCGATCGGGCGGCTGGTCGCCGCCATCAAGGTCGCCCGCGCCGGCCTGCGCGAGCCCGACAAGCCGGTCGGCTCGTTCCTGCTCACCGGTCCGACCGGGGTCGGCAAGACCGAGGTCGCCCGCCGGCTCGCCGAGGTCCTCGGCGTCGCCTTCCTGCGCTTCGACATGAGCGAGTACATGGAGCGCCACACCGTCTCGCGCCTCGTCGGCGCCCCGCCCGGCTACGTCGGCTTCGACCGCGGCGGCCTGCTCACCGAGGCGGTCGCCAAGAGCCCGCACGCGGTGCTGCTCCTCGACGAGATCGAGAAGGCCCACGCCGACGTCTTCAACCTGCTGCTCCAGGTGATGGACCACGGCACCCTGACCGACACCAACGGCAAGCCGACCGACTTCCGCCACGTGATCCTGCTGATGACCTCGAACGTCGGCGCCCGCGAGCTCGCCCAGCGCGCCCCCGGCTTCGGCGGCCCCGGTGCCGAGGGCGAAGCGCGCGACGCCGACTCCGACCGCGCCGTCGAGCGCCTCTTCTCGCCCGAGTTCCGCAACCGCCTCGACGCGCGGCTGCGCTTCCGCCCGCTCACCCCCGAGGTCATGGAGCGGATCGTCGACAAGCTCGTCGGCGAGCTCGCCGCCCAGCTCGCGCCGAAGGGTGTCCGCCTGACGCTGACCGGCGCCGCTCGCACCCTCCTCGCCGAGCGCGGCCACGAACCCGCCTTCGGCGCCCGCCCCCTCGCCCGCGTCCTCGACGAGACGGTCAAGCGCCCGCTGACCGACGAGGTGCTGTTCGGAGAGCTGGCCGGCGGCGGCGAGGTCACCGTCGACGCCGAGGACGGCGAGGTGGTCCTCCGGTACCTCGAGCCCTCCGCGCGAGACTGAGGGCCCCCGCCCGGGTCTACAGCTCGGCCCCGGCGGGCACTACCTCTTACGAGTGCCATTCGTATACGATCGCACCGGTAATCTCGTAACCATGCAGGTGTGACCGAGCGGGCCCGGCGTCCGCGCCGGGCGTGGGCGGGAGGGGTGTCGATGGAACGTCTTTCCTCGCCGATCGAGGCACAACGGCTCGGTGCCCACCCTCCGGGACCTGCTCTCGCCGGTCGAGGCGCGCACCACGGTGTTCACCCGCGGCTCGGACGTCTACGACCCCGAGCGCATGGGCTTCGTCTCCGGCCCGCCGGAGCCGCCGGATCTCGGCGGGGGCTTCGTCCAGGACGCCTCGGTGCCGTGCAACGGCAACCAGGGCCACCTCTACGGCACCGACCTGTCCGAAGAGCAGAAGCGCGACCTGATCGAGTACCTGAAGACCTACTGACCCGGCGACGCGACGAAACCCGCGATCCCGGAGAGCGGAGACCCCCGATGAGCCACATCTCGACCGCCCGCCACGACGTCGCGTCGCTGTTCCAGAGCGTCGCGGAGAAGGTCGCGCAGCGCAAGGACGAGCGCGAAGGCAAGGCCAGCGAGAAGCGCGGCACCGCCGGCGGCAAGCGCCCGAACCTCCGCCACCCGATCGTCGCCGCGGCGAGCCGCATCGCCGACCGCTGGGAGGAGGGCGAGGAGGCGCCGGAGACGGCGCCGGCCGACCTCCGCGCCGAGCACGGCGGCGCGATCGACACCCTGTGGGAGTGCACCAAGCTCGCCGCCGAGCTGCTGCGCGCCAAGCTCACCAAGGACCCCCGGGCCACCCAGCTCGAGGACGAGCTCGAGTTCTCGACCTGCGACCCGGAGTGGCTCGAGGCGATCACCGCCTACGAGAAGTACTTCGGCCCCGAGGGCAAGAAGCACCCGATCCCGTACGTCCGCTACGAGTCGATGGACGACTTCGTGCTCCCCACCATCGCACCGGATGCGCGGGTGGCGCTGATCGGCGACTGGGGCACCGGCACCGACGATGCCCGCCGCGTCCTCGGCCAGGTGGCGAGCCATCGGCCCGACGTCCTGATCCACCTCGGCGACATCTACTACGCCGGCACCGAGGAGGAGTGCCAGAAGTACTTCCTCGACCTGGTGAACGACGTCTTCGACCGCGCCGAGACGCCGATGCCGGTCTACACTCTGACCGGCAACCACGACATGTACTCCGGCGGCGTCGGCTACTACGGCCTGCTACCGAAGCTCAACCCGAGCCCGCCCCACGACCCCGCGCAGGCGCAGCCGGCCAGCTACTTCGCCCTGCGCACGACGGACGGCGCCTGGCAGATCCTCGCCATGGACACCGGCCTCCACGACCACGACCCGTTCACCGTGACGAAGGACGTCACCTACCTCGAGCCCGCGGAGGAGGCCTGGCACGTCGACAAGGTGCGCCGCTTCAGCGAGGCCGGCGGGCGGACGATCCTGCTCTCCCACCACCAGCTCTTCAGCGCCTTTTCCGGGATCGGCGACTACGCGTCGCGGCCGGCGGCCGAGCAGGCGGTCAACCCGAAGCTGATGGCGAGCTGGGAGAAGCTGCGCGAGGCCGGCGACGTCGCCGCCTGGCTATGGGGCCACGAGCACAACCTCTGCATCTACCGGCCGTACGCCGGGCTCGCCAAGGGCCGCTGCATCGGCCACGGCGCGATCCCCACCTTTCTCGAAGCCGGGCCGTACGAGGTGCTCGACGGCCTCGGCGACGACCGCCCCCGGCTCGTCGACCGGCGCGACGCCCCCGGCTCGCCGGTCGAGCTCGGCGCCGACGACCAAATCTACGCCCACGGCTTCGTCATCCTCCAGCTCGCCGGCCGCGACCGCCCTGCCGTCGCCACCTACTACGAGGAGACGACGGACGAGCCCCTCTGGGTCGAAGAGCTCTAGCAGCCGGTGGGCTGCTCTAGCGGCCGAAGTTGATCGCGCCGGGGCTGCCGCCCGAGCGGGGGGGCGGCGGGCTGGAGAAGAAGACGAGGGCGCCGGCGACGAGGACTCCGACCAGGCCGACGGCCACCGCGGGGCCGGTGCCGAAGGCGAAGGCGACGACGATCGCCGCGACGACGGCGGCGACCGCCACCCACTGCGCCTGCTGCCGCCGCTTGCGCTGGTGGACGCCGCCCGTCTTCAGGCAGCACTGCTTGTACTTCAGGCCGCTGCCGCAAGGGCAGGGATCGTTGCGCGCCGCGGTCTCCATCGGGGTCCTCCGTCCATCACTCCTACCTCTGGGCTCTCGGCCGAGTGTAGCAGCCCGCTCGCTCACGCCAGATCCGACGCCCCGCCTGGCGTCTACCCTGTGCGATGCTCGCTCGCGCCACCGCCGCCACCCCCTGGGGGATCGAGGCCCGCCGCGTCCAGGTCGAGGTCGACGTGCGGACCGGCCTGCCGCAGATGCAGATCGTCGGTCTGCCCGACGCCGCGGTCCGCGAGAGCCGGGAGCGGGTGCAGACGGCGGTGCGGCACTGCGGCTACGACCTGCCGCAGCGCAGGATCGTCGCCAACCTCGCGCCGGCCGACCTGCGCAAGCAGGGCAACCACCTCGACCTGGCGATCGCCCTGGCGCTCCTCTCCGCCTTCGAGGAGCTCGCCGAGGACCGGCTCGCCGGCCGGCTGTTCGTCGGCGAGCTCGGGCTCGACGGCACCTTGCGGCCGATCCGCGGCGCGCTGGCGATCGCCGACCTCGGCCGCCGCCTGGGGATCGACGAGGTCGTCGTTCCGCGCGCCAACGCCGCCGAGGCCGCCGCCCTCGGCAGGGTCCGGGTCGTCGGGGTCGAGGATCTGTCGCAGGCGATCCGGCACGTGACCGCAGCCGAGACGCTGCCGCCGGCCGAGACCGGCGACTACGTCACCCCGCCCGCGGACGACGGTCCGGACCTCGCCGAGGTCCGCGGCCAGGAGACCGCCAAGCGGGCGCTCGAGATCGCCGCCGCGGGCGGCCACAACCTGCTGTTCATCGGCCCGCCCGGCTGCGGCAAGACGATGCTCGCCCGCCGCCTCCCCGGCATCCTGCCGCCGCTGACCCGCGCCGAGTCGATCGAGGTCACCAAGGTCCACTCGCTCGTCGCCGAACGCCCGCCCTCGGGCCTGCTCGCCGTCCGCCCATTCCGCAGCCCGCACGCGGGCACCTCGCCGGTGGGGCTGATCGGCGGCGGCTCCGGCGTACCTCGCCCTGGCGAGGTGAGCCTCGCCCACAACGGCGTCCTCTTCCTCGACGAGCTGCCCGAGTTCCAGCGCGGTGCCCTCGAATCGCTCCGCCAGCCGCTCGAGGAGGGGCGGGTCGCCGTCGTCCGCGCCCGTGCCCGGCTCACCTACCCGGCCCGCATCACGCTCGTCGGAGCATGTAATCCGTGCCCGTGCGGATTCTTGGGCGACTCCCGCAAGGAGTGCGACTGCTCGCTCGCCGCCGTCGAGCGCTACCGCGGCCGGGTCTCGGGACCGCTCCTCGACCGCATCGACCTCCACGTCGAGGTCGCCTCCCTCGGCCTCTGCGAGCTCCGCCGCGGCCCCGGCGAGACGACCTCGACCGTCGCAGCCCGCGTCGCCCGCGCCCGCGAGCGCCAGCGCTTCCGCTTCGGCGCCGACGCCGCGAGCCCGGTCAACGCCGCCCTGGGCCCCGAGGGCGTCGCCGCCCACTGCCCCCTCGACCACGCCGGCCGCTCGCTCCTCGACGCCGCCTTCGACCGCCTCGCCCTCTCCGCCCGCGCCGTCCACCGCATCCTCAAGGTCGCCCGCACCATCGCCGACCTCGCCGGCACCGACCGGATCGCCGCCGCCCAGGTGGCGGAGGCGATTCAATACCGCAGTCTCGACCGGCGGCTGGAGTGAAAGGAGCCATGATAGGATGGCAGAATGCCACGAACAATTACCATCGACGGCTCGGGGCGCCTCGTGATCCCGAAGGAAGTCCGCTCGTCGCACCGTCTCGTGCCGGGCACCCGCCTGACCCTCGTCGAGGAGCAGGACCGCCTCGTGCTGATTCCGGAGACGGCACAGCCCAAGCTGGTCGAGAGGAACGGGCTCCTCGTGGTGGCGGGGACGGCCACGGACGAGATCCCGGATCACCGGGTGCTCCGCGAGGAGAGGCTCGCCTCCCTGGTACCCGAGTGAACCTGGCGTTCGATACCTCGTTCCTGGTGGCGGCCCTGATCGAGGGCCACGTCGACCATCCGAGAACGCTACCCTGGACCGAAGCCGTCGCCTCCGGCGAGATCGAAGCCCGACTTTCCTGGCACGCGGCGGCCGAGACGTGGTCGGTGCTGACTCGTCTGCCGGGCACTCTCCGCGTGCAGCCGTCGGCGGCGAGCCTGGTCATCGATCGGCTGCTCGAGACGTTCGAGCCGGCCGCGCTCTCGGCCGCGACCTACCGGGCGGCGCTCCGGCGCTGCGCCGAGAAGGGACTGGCTTCGGGGGCCGTCTTCGACGCCCTTCACCTGGCGAGCGCCGAAGAGCAGGAGGTCGACGGCCTCGTGACGTTCAACGGCTCGGACTTCGAGCGGCTCCGGACTCCGCGCTCACCGGAGATCGTCGTGCCGCCTCATCCGCCCGCATTTCGCCTGTGAGCGACGTTCCCCGACCCGGGAAATCGGAGGGGGTAGACTGCGCGTCATGCTGGCGACCGGGCACCGTCCGCGCCGCTGTCTCGCCGCGCTCGCCGCGGCCCTGCTCGCCTTCGGTGCGGGCGCGGCGGAGAGCCGGCCGGGCTCGGAGCTGTGGGCGCTGCTCGACGCTCGCGACTACCCGGCGCTCCGCGAGCGGGGGCGCGCCGTCCTCGACGAGCTCGCCGAGCTCTACCGCGCGACGCCGGACCCCGGCGAGCGGCTGAAGGTCGCCAACGCGTTCTACGTGCTCGGCTGGAAGTCGGAGGCGGCCAAGGAGGCGATGCTCGCCGACGCCGAGACCCGGCACCGCGACCTCCGGGTGCAGGTGCAGTGGGCCCTCGGGCGGGTGAGCGACGACGACCGGGTGGTCGACTACCTCTTCGAGACGCTGATCCGCGGCGACGACCTCCTGTTCCGGGACAAGGCGGCGTGCGCCCTGGCGAGCGACCAGATCCACCTCTCGGACGAGCAGCGGGTGCGGCTCTTCGCGCGCGTCATCGACCTCCTGGAGTCCCCGGAGCCGTGGCTCCGCTGGACCGCCATGCGGGTGCTCGAGACGCAGACCGGGCAGCGCAAGGGGTTCCTGCCGAAGGCGCCGGCGGCCGAGCGGGCCACGGCGGTCGCACGGTGGCGAGAATGGCTCGACGAGTACAGGTCGCAGCTCTAGCGCTGGCGGCCGTCCTCGCCGCGGCCGCGCTCGCCGCCGGCGCCGGCGAGCCGGCCTTCACCACCCTCGCCGACCACCGCTTCGACGGCGAGGTGCCGCCGACCGGCCCCGACACCTTCACCGTGTTCGAGACCGCCCGCGGCCGGGTGGAGGTCTCCGAAGCGTTCCGCTGGAGCGGCACGCGGTCCGTCGAGATCCGCGACGTCGCCGGAGACGGGGACTTCCCCGAGCTCCAGGGCTACTTCCCCCGGCGCGCCGAGGGCACCCTGTGGATCCACTTCGCGCTCCTCTTCACCGACCCCGACGAGCGGTTCAACGCCGCCCTCGCCGGGCCGGGGGGCTTCCGCCTCGCCGCGGACGGCATCGCCTTCTGGCTGACCAACCGCGACGGCCGGCTGGCCCACGTCTCCGACGGCATCCCGAAGAAGCTCGCCCGGATCGTGCCGTTCACCTGGTACCTGGTCGACGTCTGGTACGACGTCGACGCGGGCCGCTACGACCTCGCGGTGCGCGAGGAGGGGCGGAGCGAGGCCGTCGTCGCGCTCGCCGGCCAGCCGAACGCCGCCGCCCGGGCCGGCTCCTCGGTCGACAAGTTCTCCTTCATCGGGGACACCGGCGAGGACCTCTCGGAGGTCGTCTACTACGTCGACGACGTCGTGCTGGGCATGGAGCGCCCGGTCGATCTGGCGCCCTTCGTCGCCCCCGGCCGGCGGCGGCTCTTCCTCGACACGCTGCCCGCCGCCGAGCCCGACGTGCGGTTCGACGCCGCGGGCCGGCCCACCGTCGCCTGGTCCGAGTGGGACGGCGACCGGGCCGCCCGCGACGGGGCGCTCGCCGCCGCGGAGGCGGCGTACCGGCAGGCCCTGGCCCGCGGCGGCGACACCGCCCGCCTGCTGCTCAAGCTCGCCGACCTGCGCTTCCTCGCCGGCGACCTCGAGGGCGAGCGCGCGCTGCGCGAGTGGATCTACGGCTCGCTGGACCGCCGCAGGGGTCCGGCCGCCGCTCCCGAAGTCCCCCGCTGACGAACCCACCTGCTGGACCGTACCTGCCTGTCACGCCACCAACGATCGACCGGGGGTTCCAACCCGCTTCATCGATCGAGTCGTACTGTCACGACATCTCCGGCTCTCAGAAGCACCACGCGCTCGGTGGGAGAGTCGGCGGCCTGCGCAGTCATCGATCGGGCGATGACCCGGTATGTGCCGGGAGGGATTCCGTCCAGTCGAAGTGGCCTGTCGGAGCTCACGGTCGTCAGGAAGCCGACATGCCTCAACAAGCCGGCCACGTTCCAACCGTCCGCGCTTACGATGTCCACCGCGGTCGGCGGTCCTTCTCTCCGGATCTCCAGTGCGGTCGACTCCTCCACGTCGAGAGCCAGACCCTCGCGGAGCGCTCTCTCGAGCGGTGCCCAGGAGCCCAAGACCAAGCTACCACCGGCGAAGGCCGCGGCGCGGACGTGCCGGGGCCACGGGGGATACAGGCGGGAGGTAGCCAGGCCGTTCGCGTCCGAAGTCAAGAGGACGAGACCGTGGTCTGCGTCGCCTTCGAGGAAGACGAGCGAGCCCGCGGCAGGGCCGGCGTCACCCTCGACGGTGACCCGTAGGAGCTCTTCGTCCTCACGCTCGAGGACCAGCGTCACGGGCTCGGCGGGTCGGTCCGGCGCGACCTCGACGGTCACGGGCTCGGATCGGAGCCCCGCCTTCCGTGCCATCAGTCGATGCGTCCCGGGCTCGACGTCGAGCAGGGTGAAGGCTCCGGCCTCGTTGCTTCGGGTCGCCGCTCGCAGATCGAGATCCTCGACCCTGGCCTCTGCGACCGGCGAGCCGCGTCGGTCCACCACCACCCCGGACAGGGCGTGCGGAGCGAAATCCAGCTCGACGACCCAATCCGAAACATCGGGAAGCTCGACCTCTCGCGATCGGCTCGTCCCACCCTGATCCGGACGCCAGATCACGTGCCAGATGCCAGCCACCAAGGAGTCGGTCTCGAAGTGGCCGTCGGCCCGCACCTCGACGTTTACCTGAGGTCGACCGGCGCCGTAGATCCTCGATTCATTGGCACCCAGCGGCGAGCGCCGATTCAGGATCAGAGTGTCGCCCGCAGTCGAGCTCAGCCAGATCAAGGTTCCCGATCCTGCCCGAGCACCGGCGACGCGGACCTCGCCGCGGACCCGCAGGCGGGCCGAGTCACAATCAACGTCGAGCACGCCGCGATCGGGGATCTGGATGTTCCGCTCGCAGACTTGCTCCCCATGGTCCAGAACGGTGAGCAATGCGGCGCCAGCCGGCACACTCGACACGCGAGCCTCTCCGTCGATAAAGGTCGCGAGGATCATGTCCAACTCCCGCCACTGCCGCTTCCAGTCGATCCGGGCGAGCGCGCCGTCTCGAAGATCCTGATGGATCCGAACCTCTGCGCCCGGCCCGAGAAACACCTCGCCCAGATCGATCTCGCCGTTCTCCTCTCCGGGTCGGATCTCTATTTCCGACGGCGCGAGCCCTCGGGCTTCGATGCGCACGACCGCCGGACCGTGAGCGAGCCCGGTGAGGCGGAACCCACCCGTCACGTCGCTTCTCGTCTCCACGGTATCTCCGAGAGCCCAATCGACGATCGCCGCATCGACGAAGCCCCCGCGCGGCATCCAGATGCGAGCTCCAGCCACCGGGTCCCCGCTGTCGGCGTGAAGTACTCGTCCTCGCACTGTCTGCCCTGCGGGGAGCACGACCACGCCGAGATCGAAGCTCGAGCCGGCATCGAGGGCTTCTACGTCTCTCACCACCTCGATCGCCGAATCGGAAAGTAGGCGAAGCCGGTGCCTGCGGCCGGGGGCCACCTCGAGATCGAGCTCACCGCCGGGACCGATAGGCTCTTCCCGGAACGAGGTGCCCTCGTGGACCTCGACCCTGGCGGTGTCCATCGGCTCGCCCGTCTCCGACACCAATCGACCGGTCACCCGCGCGGCCCGGCGGAGAACGAGGGCGACCACCTCAGGGAACGGTGGGTCGAGAGTCCTCTCCAGCGAGCGGTAGCCCTCTGCGCTGACCACGAGCGACAGAGGCTCGGAATCGGCGACAAACTCCAGAAGGGCTCGGCCCGACTCGTCGCTCCAACTCCGTTCCCCGGCGGCCGTGACAATGCTCGCTCCGCCCACGGGCGAGCCTGCTTCGTCGAGGACCCGGAGGCCTACCGCGATGGCCCTGGAGAGCGTGATCGTGCCGACGGACTGCTCACGATCGCACTCACCGAGAAAAACCCTCTTCACGACCTTCGTCCGACCTTGGGCCCCTACGGCGAGGACGACCGGTCCCCGGGGAAGCGGACCGACCCGGAACTCTCCACGTCGGTCCGACGCCGTGGACTGAGCCACGAGGATCCCCGAACCCCCGCCTACATAGCCTTCGCCGCTCACATCGGCGTCAGCCAGTGGCTTCCCATCGTTCCCGACGAGCGATCCGACAGCAAAGCAACCGCTCTCGAGGACAATCTGATCGGGAAGGCGCTCGGCCACGATTTGCAGACGCGCAGGCAGCATCCCCTGAGCGATCGCCACGACGGCGATCTCGAGGTCGGACGGAACCGGGTCGACTTGAATCCGGCCTTGCGGATCGGCCAGAAAAAAGGCCTTGAACGTATCATCGGACCGTCCCGGCAGAAACAACGAGAGGCTCGCTCGGTCTTCAGGGGTGCCGCGCTCTCCGACGACGCTGACCGAACGGCATCTCGCCGGCTCCGGCTTCAGCGTCAACGCCCTCTGGCCCGCCGGCACATCCCGCCAACCGCTCGCCCAGCCGGCGCTGACGAACCGCAACCGGAGCGGCTCACCCCTCCTCACGGGCACACGGAAGGCTCCCGTCTTGTCGGGGCGCCAGCGCGGCAAGAGGACCTCGGGGATCTCGATCCACGTGGGCGAAGGCGCAGCGATCAGCTCCCCCGGCTCCCGCGGAGCTCGCCCAGCTTCCGGCCATTCGATTCGGACCTCGAGCCACTCGTCCGCCACCTCGCAACGGAAGTCAGCGAGCTCCTCGGGGGTGACTCTACGTACCGGGCAGACAGGCGACCAGACCCAGAGGTGCTCTACACTTTCCCAACGCGCGGCGGGCAATCGCGCCGGGAGTGGAAGCACTTCGGGCCGGGGTTCCCCGCGGAGGATCAGAGCGGCCTGCGTCGCTCCCGGGCTCTCCAGCCACACCTCTGTCGGCGCCTCTTCCGCACGAGAGGAACCTGGACCCGGCGCCAGTGCGACCGCACACGCCAGTACGGCGGCCCACACAGCTTTGCGCGGCTCCAGAAGTCTCCGGAGCCTCAGCCGGGATTCGTTGTGGCTGCCGGTTTCCATCTGAGCTCGATCAGCTCCGCCCGGTCTTCACCCGGAGCGGCGAGGAACTCATTGAGCAGTAGGATCACCCTCTCCTCGAGGACATCGCCGCGGAGATGCGAGTTCCGAGAAGCGGAGGTGAGCGGAACGTCTACTTGCAGCATTGAACCGTCATCGCCGAGCACCGCCAGCTTCCACCGCGTTCCGGTGCGGTCCACGGTCCGTAGGAGGAGCGCCGGTCCCAGGTGGGTCGGCAGGATCTCGTCGACGGTGACATGTTTGTTGACGTATTCGAGTCGCGCCCTGACATCTGAACCGAAGCGGATCAGCGCCTCGTCGTCCAGGTCACAGTCGACTCCGACTCCGAGCTCGCGTGTATCCCACGCTCTCACCAGTTCGCCCTTCGCCGAATAAAGGTACGCTCCGCTCTCGGCTCCGGGTACGAGGAGAAGGGTGCCGTTCTTCAGGAAGCGGACCTTTCCGATGGCAAACGCTGCGCAGACGTCAAAAGGTCTGGCCCCCGGCCCAGCCTTGGCGTAGGCGAAGGGGCGGAGTTCGACAGCGGGTGCGCCGAGCTCACCGAGCCACGCGATCGCGCCGTCCCGCGACATTCCTGTCTCCGAGCGCATCAAACCGAGAATGGCGAGACGCTCCCCGTGGAGGTCGATGTCCTCGAAAAAGCTGATAGGCGCTCGATCCGGGGTGTCCCACGTACCCAGAGCACCACGAGCATCGCCGCGACCGCGCGACGTCCAGACGAGCTGACTCAGCGGAGAGGCCACCGCCACGTAGTCCCTGGAGAGCCCGAGATGCTCCGCCATGACCACCCCGCCCGCTCCTCCCTCTCGGAGCAGTACCGTAGGCTCACCGAAGCCTCGGCCGTCGTGAGTGACTCTTGCGACGCCGACCTCCCGCGCGCTGACGACGATCGTCAGGGCGTCGGCGAAACGGATGTCTGCCGCCTTCGCCAGAGAGGTGGGGAGGAACGCTCGGTGATCGAGCTCGAGTCGAGGCGGGGTCAGCCCCAGGGCCGCACTCGCCTCGAGGCTGACCAGAACCCAGGTCAGGAACTTCACGATTTATTGAGGATGGGTTCGCAGGGAAAGTAGCCGTTGGTCGCGCAGGTACCCCCGCTACCGCTGGAGTTCCAGCAATAGGTACAGTCGGCGTACCAGTACCCTTCGCACCATCCGGTCCCTGACCGATAGTCGTTGACGGCACGGCTTCGAGAGACCATCCAGCATTCGGCCCACGCGGTCTGAGGAAGCAGCATCAGAGCGAGAGATGCGGCACATAAGCATAGCGTCATAAGCATCTTCGTCGGGCGTGACGAATCTTGAGCCGTCGAGGGGTTCGTGATCCCTGAGAGTTCATCCACACCATAAGGCAGGGTGTTCATGCTCATCACCTCCCGATACCCCGGCCGGGGTATCCGACCGTGGAGCTGAATCTTATGCTCAGCAGGCTCTTCGATGTCAAGACCCATCGTATGCACGCGTGTTAGCCGAAGCACCTTTGGGGAGAAGCCGGTCAACGACCGGCGCCGCGCTGCCCGCGACGGCGCGCGGTCTCAGTCGTAGTGCTTGACCGCCGGCCACGCTTCCTCGAGCGGCACGCGGAGCCCCCACGCGACCCAGATCGGCAGGTCGCGCTCGTAGGGCATGCACAGCTCGCAGGTGGTGCGGCCGCGGGCCTCGTGGCGCTCGAAGAGGCGTGCGAGGTCGGCGGCGTCGCCGCCGATGACGATCAGGACCTCGCCGGTGCAGCCCTGCGGTCCCCACAGCCAGTAGCTGTTGTGGCCGGAGATCGCCCGCGGCAGGCCGAGAGCGGGGCCGAAGAGGTCGACGGCGCCGGCCTGGCCGTAGTTCTGGGCGAAGACGCAGGCGGCGGCCCGCTCGTCGGGAGGGAGGGTGCGGTGGACCGCCGCGACGTCGGCGGCGAGCTGCGGCCAGCCGTGCATGTCGGCGAAGAGCTGGGGCAGCTCGCCGAGCTCGTGGCGCTCGCCGGCGGAGGGGACCACCCCCAGGCGCGAGGCGTAGGCGACGAAGGCGTCGATCGGCAGGAGCGGCTTGGCGAGCGGGGCGAGGAGCGCGCCGGCGGCGACGAGGGCGGCGAGCAGGACCGCCCGCAGCACGCGCCGCCCGGCGGTCCAGCGCTCGACCGCCACCCCGCCGGCGGCGAAGGTGATCGGGTAAGCCGGCGCCAGGTAGTAGGCCTTGCCGCCGGCAAGGACGAGGATCGCCAGGACGCCGAGGAAGGCCCAGCCGAGAGCCCGCCAGGCGCGCAGCGCGCCGAGGCCGAGGAGGGCGGCGATCCCGACCACGGCGAGGAGCCCGCTCGCCGGCCCGACGAGCAGGGCCTGCTCGGCGAGGAAGGCGAGCGGCGAGAGCTCGACGATCTTGCCCTCGCGGGCGGCGGCCATGAACTCGAGGGTGGGCCAGCCGTGGACGGCGTTCCAGGCGACGTAGGGGACGAAGAGAAGCAGGGCGAGGCCCCCGCCGAGCCAGAGGTACCGCGAGCGCAGGACGTTCCACCGCCGGGCGGCGAGCAGGCCCACGCCGAGGCCGGCGCCGAGGAAGAGGACGCCGATCTTGGTCTCCAGGCCGATCCCGGCGACGAGGCCGAAGAGGAGCCACAGCCGCGGGTCGGCGCCGGCGAGGAGGCGGACCGCGAGCCACCAGAGGACCGCCTGGATCAGGAGGTCGAGGGCGTTCATCGACAGGAACGAGAACAGGGCGAGGAAGACGGGGGCGGCGAGGACGGCGAGCGCGGCGAGGATCTGGGCGAAGCGGCCGCCGCCGAGGCGCCCC
>Ga0214468_1000318_pt1 | contig 15482 bp, 15 predicted proteins | sample RVTome_9_FD_187334 | JGI IMG/M metagenome (GOLD analysis project Ga0214468, IMG submission 187334) | Soil microbial communities from uranium-contaminated site in the Upper Colorado River Basin, Wyoming, United States - RVT155D38 HiSeq ...
CCGACAGCCTGTAGGTCGTCTGGAAGAAGACCGACCACAGCTTCGAGAGCTCCTCGAGGTTGAGCCGCACCGGCGTCAGCCGCACCCGCTCCACCTGGTCGGCCAGCCCGGAGCCGGCGAGGTGCGGGCGCGAGGCGACCGCGTCGAGGACCCGCTGGTGCGAGAGGATCGGCTCGGCCTCGAGCCCGGTGACGGCGGCGCCGAGGAGCCGCTCGGGCACCTGGGTCCGCTCGTCTCCGAAGAAGGTCAGCAGGTAGTCGAGGTCGAGGGCGACGAGCGGCCGGTCGGCCAGGGTCCCGTCGGCGCGCCGGGTCGGCAGGTCGCGGTTCGACGACGAGGGGTTGTGGCTCACCTGGTAGAGGAAGACGGTGATCGCCGACTGGTCCTCGGCCGGGTCGAGGGTGTCGGGACGGACGGTCGCCACGTCGGTGCCGGCGACCGCGGCGTCGGCCCAGTCCTCGACCAGGTCGGCCAGGGCGGCGCTCACCGTGGCCAGCGTGCGGTCGTGGCTCACCGCCGCTCCCCCCGCCGCCGCTCGGCGTAGCCCTCGAGGGTGAGGTGCGGCTGCGGCGCGCGGCGGGCCTCGCGGGCCGCGGATGCCGGCGGCTGTGCCAACCGCACCTCCACCCGGCCGATCGTCACCCGGACCACCGTCTCCGGCGGCGCCGCGGAGGGCGACGCCGCCCCCGGCGGGCGGGCCGGCTCGCCCGCGGCCGCGGGGGCGACGGAGCGCGGAGAGCGGGGCTCGATCCTCGGGAGCCGGGGCGGCGGCGCGGCGGGCGGGACGACGGTTCGGGGAGCGCCCTGGGAGACCGGCATCCCGGCGGGGGGCTCGGCGACGGATCGCGGAACGCGGAGCACCGGCGCCGCCGCCGGGCGCGAGGGACGGACGGTCGGCGTCGACCCGGTCCCCGGGGGACGGACGTTCCCGGCGACCGCCACGTGACGCTCCGCCGGCGGGCCCTCGCCGGACGGCCGGCCGCGCGGTCCGACGCCGGCCGAGCGGCCCGGGGAGGAGGGGACGACCGCTCCGGGAACCGCGGGCCGGTCCCGCCCGGCCCGAGCCCTGCCCGGCTCGACCTGCCCGCCTGCCGCGCGGTCCGGGCCGGGCTCCGGCGGGCGCGGCCGGAGGCTCGCGGCGGCCCCCGCCGAAGCCTCACCGCCTCCTTCTCCCGGCCGCCCGCCCCCTCCGGCCGGCGGGCCGGGCGGCGAGGGGAGCGCTCCGCCCCCGAAGCGCGAGGGAACGCGCGGGCGCAGGCCGCCGTGCCCCGCCTGGGCGCGGGCGGCGAGCCGGCCGAGGAGGTCGCCGCCGGTCACGCGAGCATCTCCAGGTAGGCGCGGCGGCGGGCCGGGCTCATCGCGAGGACCTCCCGCTCGCTCCAGCCGCACCGGGAGGCCAGCGCGGCGACCTCGGCGAGCAGCGCGGCCGCCGCCGCCGAGAGCTCGGCGAGGACGAAGGCCGCCACGTCGAGCGGCTCGCGCCAGGCGTGGCCGCAGGCGGCGCAGGTCAGGGCGAGGACCGTCTCGGCGTCGGGGTCCGCCGCCTCGATCGCCCCGGCCAGGGCCTCGATCTCCCCGTCGGTCAGCTCGCCGGCCGCCACCGGGTCGCCGTCCCGGCGCGCCGAGAGGAGACAGCGCCGGGCGAGGAGGCGCCGCGCCGGCTCCTCGCCGGGGGCGTCCGCGGCGGCGAGGAGGTCGGTGCTGTCGGGCAGGCGGAACGCCAGCTCGAGCCCGCCGCGCGCCGCGCGGTGCTCGCGCGCCGGTGCCGGCACACGGCCGGGGCCCGCCTCGGGGAGGCGCCAGACGAGCTCGACGCGCGCGCCGCAGGCCGGGCAGTCGGCGACCGCCTCGACCTCCGGCCCCAGGGTCTCGGCGCGCAGCGCGAGCAGCCGGCGGTCGCGCACGCCCAGGGGGAGGGCCGCGAGCTCCTCGCGGTCCGTCCCGGGGGAGGCGGCGGCGAGGAGCTCGAGCGCCCCCTCGGCCGGCCCGCGGCCGTGCCAGGCCTCCCAGGCGACCAGCAGCGCGGCGCCGGCGACCCCGCTCACGGTCTACCCCGCCGGCTCGACGAAGCTCGGCTCGCTCGGCTCGGCGACCTCGGCGTCGCGCTCCCACCCCTCGTTCTCGAGCTTGATCGTCTCGATGGCGACCGCGTTGGCGCTGGCGTCGAGCTCGGGGAGGGCCTGGAACTCCGAGACCCAGCAGCGGAAGACCTTGTACGAGAGGGCGAGCTGGCCGGCCTCGTTGTAGACGTCGATGATCACGTCCTTGCGGAAGTCGCGCAGCGACACCTCGGCGCCGAGGCCGGAGCCGAAGTTCCACACCTTGTTGGCCCAGCGCTCGAACTCGGGGTCGTGGGTCACGCCGCGCTCGAGCGTGATCGCCTCGAACTTCGTCTGGCCCGGCGACTTGCGGACCGTGCTCGGGTCGCCCCCCACCCGGTGCTCGACCATCTCCGTCGTGCGCTTGAGCGCCCCGACCTTGCTCACGCCGGCCACGTAGCGGCCGTCCCACTTGACCCGGAACTTGAAGTTCTTGTACGGGTCGAAACGGTGTGTGTTGACGCTGAACTCGGCCATCGTCGCTCTCCTAGGCTAGCAGCCGGTGGTGAAAGTCCACGGGCTGCTAGGTCTGCGTCTGGCCGGCGAGCTGCTGGATCCGGAGGATCACGAACTCGGCCGGCTTGAGCGGTGCGAAGCCGACGAGGACGTTGACCACGCCGCGGTCGATGTCGTCCTGGGTCGTCGTCTCCGCGTCGCACTTGACGAGGTAGGCCTGCCGCGGGGTGGCGCCCTGGAAGGCGCCCTGGCGGAAGAGCCGCTGCATGAACGAGCCGACGTTGAGCCGGATCTGCGCCCACAGCGGCTCGTCGTTCGGCTCGAAGACCACCCACTGCGTGCCGCGGTAGAGGCTCTCCTCGATGAAGAGCGCCAGCCGGCGCACCGGCACGTACTTCCACTCCGAGGCCAGCCGGTCGTCGCCGGCCAGGGTGCGCGCGCCCCAGACCACCGTCCCGGCGGCCGGCCGCACGCGCAGGCAGTTCACCCCGAGCGGGTTGAGCTCGCCGTTCTCGCCGTCGGACAGCGGCACGCTCGGACCGAGCACCCCGGCCAGGGTCGCGTCGAGCCCGGCCGGCGCCTTCCACACCCCGCGCGCGGCGTCGGTGCGGGCGAAGACCCCGGCGACCGCGCCGGCCGGCGCGAAGCTGGCGCGCTCGCCCGGCCGCAGCGGGTCGGGCATCTCGAGCCGCGGGAAGAACAGCGCCGCGTTCTTCTTCGCCGCGATCGGCGCGGTCAGCCCGGCGAGCCCGGTGAGGGCGGCGTCCTTGTCGATCCAGGCGCTCGGCGGGTCGACCAGCAGCATCGCCCGGTGCGCCTCGGCCCAGGCCGCCGCCTCCGTCCACACGCCGGCCGGCAGGTCCTCGCCGAAGCTCGGCGGCGGCAGGACGAGCAGGTTCACCAGGTCGGCGTCGTCGAGGGCGTAGATCCCCTGCTTGCGCGCCGCGCTGCCGAAGTACGGGGCGTGCGGGTCGGGCGGGTCCGGGTTGCCGGCCAGCTCGACGTAGCTCCCCTCCTCGAGGTCCTCGCCGTCGGTGGCCTCGCCGGCTCCGGCCACGTCGAACGTGCCCTCGGCCGGCCGGCCCGCCGGCAGGGCGGCCGGATCGGCGACCTCGACCAGCCGCGAGAAGCTGGCGAGGATGCGGTCGACGCGGCGGGGGCTCTCACCGACCGTCAGGTTCCGGTGCACCTCGGTCCGGCCGCTCGCCGGGTCGTCGACGGTGAGGCTGAACAGGTCGCCGGCGGGGACGCCGAGGTCGTCCGCCACGTCCTGGGTGAGCTGCTCCGCCGGGTCGGGGTGCTCGACGACGACCTCGAGGCCGTTGCCCCACGCCCCCTCGTCGACGGCGACCAGGTCGAGGCTGTCGGCGCTCAGCCGGGCGCGCAGCACCGTCGCCGCGCCGGGCGCGAGCAGGCGCACCACGATCGCCTGCCCGCCGCCGTTGCGGAAGAAGTCGCGCACCGCGAAGCCGAGCGGGCTCTCCTCCCACAGGCCGCCGTACCGCCGCTCGAAGTCGGCGAAGCCGTGGACGGTGACCGGCCGGTTCACCGGCCCGCGCAGGGTGCGGCCGAGGAACGCGGTGACCGAGGTGGCGACCCCGCTGATCGTGCGGACGGCGCTCGGGACCTCTTCGACGTAGACGCCCGGGTAGGTCGGGGTGACTGGCATCTTCGCTCTCCCTTCGCCGCGGTCAGGTGGTGACCAGGGCCTTGCGGGCGACGAAGACCGTCACGTCGACGTCCTCGCCCTCGCCCAGCCCGTTCGAGAAGACGAGGCTCTGCGGCGGCTGCCGGAGAAGACCGACGGCGCCGGCTCCGGACAGCAGCTGCGGGCCGTCGAGCGCGACGTCCTCGGCGCCGGTGGCGGAGCCGGCGTGGACGTCGTAGGTCAGCTTGGCGTCGTAGCGGCTGGCGGTGATCGCCAGCAGGCGCAGGTCGAGCGGGTCGTCGGCCGGCTGGACCTCGACCGTCGCCGTGCCCGGGCTGGCCTCCTCGCCTCCCGGGACCGTCACCGAGACCTTGTCGTACGCCTCCACGTCGACCGACTCCCGGGCCTTGAGCTTCGGCCCTCCCGTCACGTCGACGCTGAACGTCCAGCCGATCCGCTCCGGCATCGCTGCGTCCTCCCCGACCTGGTGTCCTGGAGGCCCCCCGCGGCGGGAAGTGCGGGGCGCTCCCGGGGATCCGGAGGTCGAAATCCGTGACCCTCGGGAGGTCAGGCGCGCCGGCGGGGATTCCGTTACCGGACCCTCGCCGAGCGGATGAGAGACTGGGCCGGTGCGCTCCCGCCGGACCGTCGCCGCCGCCGCCCTCGGCGCCCTCCTCGCCGTCGGTCTCGCCTGGACCTGCGGCCCGCCGCCGCCCGCACCGCCGCCCGCGGGCGGCTTCGCCTTCGGCGCCCTGGGCGACGCCCCCTACAACCCGCACGAGACCCTGCGCCACCGGCTGGTCCTCGCCGACCTCGCGGCCCACGAGCTCGCCTGGGTGCTCCACGTCGGCGACCCGCTCTGGCGCCCCTGCTCCGACGCCCGCTACCGCCGGGTCCGCGCACGGCTCGACCGCCTGCCCCACCCGGTCGTCTACACGCCGGGCGACAACGAGTGGACCGACTGCTGGGAGGAAGGCTCGGGCGGCTACGCACCGCGCGAGCGGCTCGCCCGGCTGCGCGAGGTCTTCTTCGCCCGGCCCGGGCGAAGCCTGGGCGGGCGGCCGATGGAGCTCGTCAGCCAGGCGGGGGGCGAAGGGGGAGCCGAGCTCGGCGACGGCGGCGCCGGCGACGGCTCGTCCGCCGCTGCCGGCGAGGGCGATCTCGGCGGCACGGTCGGCGGCGACGCCGGAGGGGCGGTTCCCGGGTTGCCGGAGAACGCCCGCTGGTGGCGCGGCGGCGTCCTCGCCGCCACCGTCCACCTGGTCGGGAGCTCGAACGGTCTCGCCGACTTCCCGGGCCGCACCGCCGCCGACGACGCCGAGGTCGCGGCCCGCACCGCCGCCGCCGTCGCCTGGACGCGCGAGACCTTCGCCCTCGCCCGCGAGCGCGACGCGGCCGCCGTCGTCGTCGGCTTCCACGCCAACCCGGGCTTCGAGGCGGTGGCGGAAGAGTACCGGCAGGCATTCGAGCCCTGGCCCACCGTCCTCGCCGAGGAAGCCCGCCGCTTCGGCCGCCCGGTCCTCGCCGTCCACGGCGACGACCACGACTACCTCGTCGACCGCCCCCTCGCCGCCGGCTGGGGCGGCCCGCCGGCCCCGAACCTGACCCGCCTCCAGGTCCCCGGCTCGCCCGACGTCGGCTGGGTCCGCGTCGTCGTCAACCCCGGCGCCGCCGATCCCTTCGCCTTCGAAGAACGCACCGTCCCCCGCTGGAAGCACTGGTAGGCGGCGACAGGTATCCGGAGTCCCCGCAGGCAGGGCACTCCCCTCATCTCGGCCGGGTCGACCGTGATCCGCGCGAACGCCATGACGTGGACGATTCAGGCGCGGCGGAAGCCGCGGACGACCTGGACCGCGGCGTAGAGGACCGCCGCCGCGCAGAGGAGCTTGAGGCCGGCCGGAGCGAAGACGGTCACCAGGCCGAAGATCCCGACGGTCATCAGCGCCGCGCCGGCGGCCATGACGAAGAAGCGGCGCCAGCGCCGGCTGGCCCGCCAGGCGCGGGCGCGGTACGCCGCCTCGACCTCGCGGAACGACATCGTGTCCGAGAACGACCCGCCCCGCCCGGCGGTCAGGACGCCGTGGATCGCCGCTCCCATGAACAGCGCCCAGCCGGCACCGGCGATCACGCCGGCCGCCGCCATCAGCGGCCCGCGGTGGAGGTCGAACCAGGCCTCCATCTCGCGTAGCGCCGGGACCGCGGCGCCGATCGCGACGAAGAGGAAGACGACCGCGAGCATGGCGAGGAGACGGCCGACGCTGCGCAGGCGATCGGCCGCGGACGGCGCCGCGGCGGCCGGCCCGGAGGCCGTCCGGCGGGCCCCGGCGCTCGCCCGAGCGGCGCCCGCAACGCGCGAGCTCCCCGCCTCCGGCGCGACCTCGCCGCTCCACCCTCCGCCATAAGGCCGCGATCCGGCCGGCGGCGGCCCGCGGCGCGGCGCGTCCCGCAAGTTCGCCCGGATCAGGGCCGCCGCGAACCACAGCAGCACCGCGTGGACCGCCCAGTAGCTCCCGACCACGAGCGCCAGGATGGCGAGGTTCCGGCGCGACCACCCGCCCTCGAGCCACCACATCAGCCAGAGGAAGGCGGCGATCAGCGCGAGCCAGACGAGGCCGTAGACGCTCCCCCACCGACGGATCGGCGAGTCGTCCGGGCCCGCGCCGGGCGGCATTCCGGGCCGGGCTTCGCGCTCGACCCGCGCCAGGAAGGCGCGGCTGAGCCGCACCATCGCCGCCACCATCAGCAGCGACAGCACGACGATCGCCACGATCCCGCGGACCGCGACCGCGTCCAGCCCCACCCCGCCGGATTCCATGGGAGTGAGCCTACGACGGTCTCGGCCCGAGGTCCTCACCACGGTTCGTCGCCAGCCGGAATCGCCGGCGCGCAGACGCCTGGCGAGACGCTGCGACTACGGCTCGCGCAGTGCGGTGGCGACCGGCAGGCGGGCGGCGCGCAGGGCGGGGAGGAGGCCGGCCGTGAGGCCGATCGCGAGCGCGACGACGATCCCCTGGACGAGGAGCTCCGGGGTGACGGCGAAGGCGAAGGCGATCTGCGAGAAGCTGGCCCAGTTCATCGTCGAGGTGCGGAAGCCGTCGAAGACCGCCCAGGCGAGCGCGCCGCCGAGGGCGCCGCCGACGAGGCCGAGCAGCAGCGCCTCGGCGAGGACGGAGACGACGACCGGGCCGGGGCGGAAGCCCAGCGCGCGCAGGGTGGCGATCTCGCGCCGGCGGGCGGCCACCGCCATGTACATGGTGTTGACCGCGGCGAAGACGGCGCCGATCCCCATCAGCCCGGCGATCAGGACGCCGAGGGTGGTCACCAGGTTGGTGAGAAGCTGCGACTGCCGGGCGTAGAACTCGCTCTCGCGGACCGCCTTGACGTTGAGGCGCGGGTCGTCCTCCAGGGCGGCGGCGAAGGTGTCGAAGGCGGCCGGCGACTCGAGCTCGACGTAGACCGACTGGAAGGTGTCGCCGCGCCGGTAGGCGGGCTGGAGCACGCGGGCGTCGGTCCAGATCTCGGATTCCGGGGCCGTGCCGCCGGCGTCGAAGCGGCCGACGACGATCCACTCGCTGTCGCCGAACGACAGCTTCGAGCCGAGGTCGAGACCGGCGAACGAGGTCGCCGCGCCGCTGCCCACGATGACCTCCGCCCGCCCCGGCTCGAAGCGGCGCCCCTCGACGATGTGCAGGTCGTCGCGCACCTCGAAGGCCGCCGGCTCGACGCCGCGCAGGGGAACGTTCGCCGCGGTGCCGGTCGAGCGCAGCGGCAGGTCGACGACGACGAACAGCTCGGCCGAGGCCGCCGGCCCGTCGGCGGTGCGCAGCACGCCCGGGGCGTCGGCGATCACCCGCGTCTCGTTGCGCGACAGCCCGCTCGACATCTCGTCCGGGCTGCCGGAGCGCAGCACGATCGCGGTGTCCTCGGAGCCGGTCGCCTCGAGGGTGGCGCGGAAGCCGGCGGCGATCGACAGCACGCCGACGAGGACGAGGACGACGCCGGCGACGCCGACGACCGCGACCGCCGTCGAGGCCGGCCGGCGGGGGAGGCTCCTGAGGTTCATCCAGGTCACCGAGAGAGCCTGGGCGAGCCAGGTGAGGGGGGAGGTCATCGCTCAGGCCCTCCGCAGGGCGGAGGCGATCGACAGGCGCCACGCCTCGACCGCCGGAAGCAGGCCGGCGGCGAGCCCGAGCGACGCCATCAGCGCCGCGCCGCCGGCCAGGTACGAGGGCGGCAGGTAGAACGTCGGCAGCATGCCGCCCGTCGGGTCGCCGCCCTGGGTGAACGCCCAGGCGAGACCGAGCCCCAGCCCGCCGCCGACCAGGGCGAAGAGCAGCGACTCGGCGAGCACCAGGCCGGTCACCCGGGCGTCGGAGAAGCCGACCGCCTTGAGCACCGCGAGCTCGCCGGTCCGCTCGCGTACCGACTGGGCGAGCGTGTTGCCGGCGACGAGCAGGATGGTGAAGAAGACCGCGGCGAGGATGCCGGTGACGATCGCCCCGATGTCGCCGACCTGGCGCGCGAAGGCCTGGACGAACACCTTCTCGGTCGCCGTCTTCGTCTCGGTCGGCGAGTTGGCGAACAGGCCGTCGATCGCCTCGGCGAGAGCCGGCGCTCGGTCGGGATCGGCGATCTGCACCCAGTACCAGCCGACGAACCCCTCGCCCATCACGCGTGCCTCGTCGAGGTAGTCGTAGTGGAAGAAGAGCTGGGAGTCGTCGACCCCCTTCTCGGCCGGCTCGTAGACGCCGCGGATGGTGAGCTCCCACGGCGCGTCACCCTCGCGGCGCCAGATCGTCCCCTGGATCGGGATGCGGTCGCCGACCTCCCAGCCGAACCGCTCGGCGAGCGACGCCCCGACGACCGCCCCGGTGCGGTCGGCGAGCCACGCCTCGCGCTCCGCGGGCTCGAGCTCGTACTCCGGGTAGATCCGCAGGAACGGCTCGGTCTCGACCGCCATCTGGGCGAAGAAGTTCTTCGGGTCCTGGTAGACGCCGCCGAACCAGGTGCCGTGGGCGACGTCGACCACCCCGTCGACCGCGGCGATCCGCGGCCCGTAGCGCTCGGGCAGCGGCTGGATCAGCGAGACCTTGTGGATGGTGATCAGCCGGTCGGCGCCGGTGATGTCCATCCCCATCTCGAACCCCTTGCGGATCGCCCCGAGCAGGCCGAAGAGGAAGAAGGCGACGAGGATCGACAGCAGCGTGAAGACCGTGCGCACCTTGTGGCGCGCCAGGTTCTTGCCGACGAGTGGGAGGTAGCGGATCACGCCGCCTGCCTCCCGGCCACCCGCCCCTCCTCGAGCTCGAGCACCCGGTGGGCGACGCGCGCCGCACGCGGGTCGTGGGTGACCATGACGATCGTCTTGCCGTGCTCGGCGTTGAGCTCGGCGAGGAGCCCCAGGATCTCGTCGCCCGACTGGCGGTCGAGGTCGCCCGTCGGCTCGTCGGCGAGGATCAGGGTCGGGTCGGAGACGATCGCCCGCGCGATCCCCACCCGCTGCTCCTGTCCGCCCGAGAGCTGGCCCGGCAGGTGCTTCGCGCGGTCGGCGAGGCCGACCAGGGCGAGCGCGGCCGCCGCGTGCCGGCGCCGCTCGCCGCGCGACAGCCCGGTCAGCAGCAGCGGCACCTCGACGTTGCGCTGCGCGGTGAGCACGGGCAGCAGGTTGTAGAACTGGAAGACGAAGCCGACGTGCCGCGCCCGCCAGGTGGCGAGCCTGCCGCCGGAGAGCCGGTCGATCCGCTTCCCCTCGACGAGGACCTCGCCCGCGGTCGGGCGGTCGAGCCCGCCGAGCAGGTTCAAGAGCGTCGTCTTCCCCGAGCCCGACGGTCCCATCAGGGCCAGGAAGTCGCCGCGCCGGATCTCGAGATCGAGCCCGCGCAGCACCTCGATCGTCTCGCGGCCGCGCCGGAAGCTCTTGCGCACTCCGCGCAGCTCGGCGACCACCTCGCGCCCGACGGTCGTTTTCTCTCTACTGCTCGTCGCGTCGTCCATCACGTCGCCTCCCGTTCGATCGCCTCGACCCGCTGTCCGTCCTCGAGGCCGGCCGGCCCCCCGACCACCACACGCTCCCCGGCCGCGAGCCCCCCTTCGACCACCACCTCGTCGCCGCGCACCTCGCCGGGACGCACCGCCCGCCGCACCGCCCGGCCGTCGGCGACGACGAAGGCGTGCGCCGCGTCCTCGCCGAGGCCGCGGACCGCCTCGCGCGGGACGAGGAGCCGCCGTCCCGGCGCCGTTCCGGCGCCGGCCGGGGCGCCGTCCGCGGCGTCCGGGCGCTCCTCCAGGAACGACACCTTGACCCCCATCTCCGGCAGCACCCGCGCGTCGATCTCGTCGAAGGCGATCCGCACCTTGACGGTCGCCTTCTGCCGGTCGGCGGTCGGCACCGTGGTGATCACCCGCCCGGGGATCCGCCAGTCCGGGTACGCGTCGAGCACGGCGGCCACCCGCTGCCCCGGCTCGACCCGGTGGATGAAGCTCTCGTTGACGTCGACCTCGATCTCGAGCGAGCCCATGTCGACCAGGGTGCAGATCCCGGTGCGAGTGAACCCGCCGCCGGCCGACACCGGCGAGATCATCTCCCCCGGCTGCGCATCCTTCGACACCACGATGCCGGAGAACGGCGCCCGGATCACCAGGTCCTCCAGGCTCTGCCGCTCCACCCCCACCGTGCGCGCCGCGACCTCCACCTCCTGGCGGCCGAGCTCGAGCCGGGCGGCGAGCGAGTCGACCTCGGCCCGCGCCGCGTCGACCGCCGCCCGCGTCTGCACCCCGCTGGCGAGCAGGCTCTCGGTGCGCCCGAGGTCGAGCTGCGCCTCGGCCAGCCGCACCTCGGTCTCCGCCAGGGCGCGGCGGGCGGCGGCGAGCTGCGCCTCGGCCAGGGCCAGCCGGGCGCGCGTCTGGGCCGCGTCGAGCCGGGCGAGCGGCTGGCCGGTCTCGACCCGCACCCCCTCCTCGACGTAGACCTCCTCGATCCGCCCGGTGACCTTCGACGAGATCGTCGAGCGCCGCCGCGCCACGACGTAGCCCGAGGCGTCGAGCACCGCCGCGGCGCCCGCCGGCCCGCCGGCCTCCACCCGCACCGGCGCGGTGACCACCTCGGCCGCCGCCCCCCGCGCGCGGAGCAGCCACAGCGCGAGCGCCCCGACCGCGACGACCGCGACCAGGAGCACCAGCCATCGGGCCGACCGGCGCGGCGGCCGGTCGCGGTCGATCCGCAGCTCGTCGATCGACGGGCGGCGCGCCGGCCGTGCCGGTCCACTCTCTGCAGGCTCGCTCACTGCGACCGATGCTAGCCGAGGGTGCGTCACGGCCGCAGTCTCACCCGCCGCCGCGGTCCGCGCCAGTGACGAAAGTCACGTCTTCGGGGCGTGACCTCCGGCCCACAGCGGCCAGGGGCTAGTCGAGCTTCGCGACCGGGTCGCCCAGGCGCGCTCGGCCGGGGACGACGACCCGCGCGTTGAGACCGCGCAGGCGGTGGGCGCGCCCCTCCGGGGAGTTGACGAAGCGCAGCGCGTCGCGGCCGAAGCGGGCGGCGAACTTGCCGCAGCCCAGATGCGGCGCCTCGCTGACCTCGAGCACCGCGGAGCCGACCGCGAGCCGGCTGCCCGCCGGCAGGCTCTCGACGCCGAGGTCGAGGTCGACGTAGAGCTGGTCGCCGGCGAGCGCCCAGCGCGCCGGGTCGGGGCCGCCGGCGACCAGGACGGCGAGGCGGGCGTTCATCACCGTGACCTGCCGCGCCGGCTCGGCCGAGCGGTCCGGCGTGTGCCGGCTGCCGCGGGCCCGCCAGCCGTCGCCGACCACCCCCTCGTCGAGGTCGAGTACCGCCTGGTCGAGGAGCTCCCGCTCGTCCACCGCCGGCCGCCGGGCGATCGCCGCCAGCAGGCCCCGCTCCCTCGGCGAGCGGAGCACTTCCGCGAGACCGGCGTCGAGCTCGGGGCGCGGGACGTGCGACATGATCGGGAGCATAGCGCCGCGGAGGATCCGGCCACCGCGCGCATCCGACGAGAAGGAGACGGAGCGACAGCGAGGCGACGAGACGACGGTGACGGAAGAGACGAGCTCGAGCGACAGGCGGCGGGACACGGCGGCGACGGCCGCGCCCGGGATCGGCTTCACCGTCGCCATCACCGTATGGAAGCGGGAGGGCCTGCTCCCGCACGCGCTCCACTCGGTGCTCCGCCAGGACGAGCCCTGCCGGGAGATCGTGGTCCTGAGCGACGGCTGGTCGCGCGCCGCGGCGGAGATCGTCGCGCCCTTCGAGGCGGCCCCGAGCGGACCCGCCGTCCGCTACCTCGCGGTCCGCCGCCGGCGCAAGACCTGGGGCAACCACCTGCGCCGCCGCGCGCTCGAGGAGGCGACGTCGAGCCACGTCGTCATCCTCGGCCACGACTGCTACCTCTACCGCGGCTACCTCGCCGCCCACCGGCGCAACCTCGGCGACGACCCCGGCGCGCTCTCGGTCGTCCCCATCGACTACTGGCGCGCGACCTACCCCGACGGCCGGATGCCGCGCCGCGAGGACGTCGAGAACGCCGGCGAGGCCGAGATCGACCTCCTCTGCCTCGCCTTCCCGCGCCGGCTCGCTCTCGAGGTCGGCTGCTTCGACGAGGGGGTGGTCCGCGCCCGCTGCGCCGACTACCTGGCGTTCGACCGCGTGCGGCGGCACAAGACGCCGGTGTACCGAGGGGGGGAGACTCGGGCCGCGCACTTCTGAGAGCGCGAGGGGCCGCCGTGGCGTCGCGTATCATCGCCCCTCGTTGTCATGAGATCCGCGACGTCCGCACCCGCCCGCACGACGCCGGAGCGCCGGTGAAGCCGGCGCCGTTCGCCTACCACGCGGCCCGCTCGGTCGACGAGGCGGTGGGGCTCCTCGCCGAGCACGGCGGGGAGGCGAAGGTGCTCGCCGGGGGGCAGAGCCTGATCCCGGTGATGAGCTTCCGGCTGGCCCAGCCGGCGGCGCTCGTCGACGTCAACGGGGTCGCCGAGCTCGACTTCGTCGAGGAGACGGCGGAGGGGGGGCTCTCGATCGGCGCGCTGGCCCGGCTCGGCCGGCTCGAGCGCGACCCGCGGGTCGCCGCTCTCGCACCGCTCCTCGCCGCCGCCCTGCCCCACGTCGCCCACCCGCAGATCCGCAACCGAGGCACGGCGGGAGGTAGCCTCGCCCACGCCGACCCGGCGGCCGAGCTTCCGTGCCTGGCCGTGGCGCTCGACGCGCGGTTGCGGCTCGCCGGCCCGGACGGTGAGCGCCGGATCGCGGCGCGCGACTTCTTCTACGGCCTCTTCGCCACCGCCCTCGCCCCCGACGAGCTCCTCGCCGAGATCGAGCTGCCGCCGCGGCCGGCCGGCGAGGGGTGGTCGTTCCGCGAGGTGGCGCGCCGGCACGGCGACTACGCGCAGGTCGGCATCGCGGCGCGGCTGGCGGTGGGCGGCGACGGGCGGATCGCCTCGGCCCGGCTCGTCTACCTGTCGGTCGGCGACGCCCCGGTCGTGGCCGAGCGGGCAGCCGCGGCGCTGACGGGCGAGGCGCCGGGGGACGACGCTTTCGCGGCCGCCGCCGCCGTCGCCGCCGACGAGGAGATCGAGCCGGCGGACGACATCCACGCCACCGCGGACTTCAAGCGCCACCTCGCCCGCGCGCTCACCCGCCGCGCCCTCGCCGAGGCGGCGGACCGGGCCGGCGCGGAGACGTCGTGACGGAGCCGGCCGCCCTCCGCCCGGTGACCGTCGAGGTCAACGGGGAGCGCCACACCCGCGAGGTCGAGCCGCGCCTGCTGCTCTCCGACTTCCTCCGCCACGAGCTCGGTCTCACGGGCACGCACGTCGGGTGCGAGCACGGCGTCTGCGGCGCCTGCACGGTGCTGTTCGACGGCGAGGCCGTGCGCTCGTGCCTGATGCTCGCCGTCCAGGCCGACGGCCACACCGTCGAGACCGTCGAGGGCCTGGCGCCCGGCCCCGACGAGCTCCACCCGATCCAGGAGGCCTTCCGCGCAGAGCACGGCCTGCAGTGCGGCTTCTGCACCCCGGGCTTCCTGATGACCCTCGTCCCCTTCCTGCGCGAGCACCCCGACCCGAGCGACGACGAGATCCGCCACGCGCTCTCCGGCAACCTCTGCCGCTGCACCGGCTACCAGAACATCGTCGCGGCCGCGCGGCGCGCGGCGGCGAGGCTGCGGGAAGGGCGAGAAGGGCCGGAGACGACGCGGTGAGCCGGCCGGCGGCCGACGCGGAGACCGGCGGAGGGTCGACGGATCGTCCGGCGGCCGCTCCTGCGCCGCCCGCCGCCTTCGAAGACCTCACCGGACCGGCCGGCCGCGCCGCCCTGCGCGACCGGTTCGAGGATCTCCAGGAGCGCTGGGAGCCGTTCGTTCCCGAGCCGGGCCGCTGGGAGCGGATCGAGGAGGAAGGCGAGCGCGTGCGCCGGCTGGAGGGGGAGCGGCGTTTCCGCGGCAACGCGCTCGGGGTCAAGGACGTGTTCCACGTCGCCGGGCTGCCGACCCGCGCCGGCAGCCGGCTGCCTCCCGAGCTCCTCGCCGGCGAGGAGGCGGAGAGCGTGCGCCGCCTGCGCGCCGCGGGCGCCGTCGTCCTCGGCAAGACGGTGACCACCGAGCTCGCCTACTTCGAGCCCGGCCCGACCCGCAACCCGCGCGCCCCCGGCCGCACCCCGGGCGGCTCGTCGAGCGGCTCGGCGGCGGCGGTCGCCGCCGGCCTGTGCCCCCTCGCCCTCGGCACCCAGACCATCGGCTCGCTCTGCCGACCTGCGGCCTACTGCGGCATCGTCGCCTTCAAGCCCACCTACGACCGGATCCCGCGCGACGGCGTCATCCCCCTTGCCCCGTCCCTCGACCACGTCGGCGTGCTGGCGGCGAGCGTCGGCTGGGCGTGGGGGGCGGCGGCCGTGCTGTGCGACGGCTGGTGGGAGGGACCCCCGCGCAACCGTGCACCGACCCTCGCCGTGCCGGTCGGCCCGTTCCTGGAAGCGGCCGAGCCCGTGGCACGGCACCACCTGCGCGCCGTGCAGCGCCGGCTCGCCTCGGCCGGATTCGCGGTGCGCGAGGTGCCGGCGCTGCTCGACCCCGAGGAGATCGCCGCCCGCCACCGCGCGCTGATGGCCGCCGAGGCCGCGCGGGTGCACGCCGCGTGGTACGAGACGCACGGCGACCTCTACCGCGAGCGCACCGCCGAGCTGATCGAGCGTGGACGCCGGGTGACGGCGGAGGAGGAAGCGGCCGGCCGGGAGGGCCGCGGCAGGCTCCGCCGCGAGCTGGAGACGGCGA